>NPIF01000088.1_pt1 | contig 41377 bp, 34 predicted proteins | sample 8637461 | NCBI WGS metagenome assembly NPIF01 (sample SAMN07420641, study PRJNA396082) | bioreactor metagenome | isolation source: sample BR12 brine-fed electro-methanogenic bioreactor BR | place: Japan: Kochi | collected 2016-12-09
CATTGCTGACATCCAAGAAGTGAGCATCAAGATTCTGAATCAAGTTCAGATGACGGGATGCGACGTTTTCGGAAAGCCCGCTGGGATGCTGAAACGAGTTCATGACGAACAGTCCAAAGTAAAAAGTAATGAGTACAGGGTCTCGGGTTATGAATCGAGATTCTGGCCAGAATCATGCCAGAATGACGCAAAGGACTGTCATACCGAACTCTTTTCGGGATCCGATTTTGATCAATTTCGGAGAACGACGCTTCTCAGCTACTCTTGCTCGGCTAACTCTTCTTTTCTCTGCTTCGAATCTTTGCCTTTCTGAACCAGAAGAAGTACATCGCGCCGATATAAGCTGACAAACCCAGAATGAAGTACAGGTAGTAGATTGGCTGCTCAGCTTTGTAACCAAGTATGGGAATATTCAACAGTATTAGCATCGGAATACCCAGGAATAATGCCAGGCCACTTCCGAAAACCATGTCCTCAGCAGTTCCGGTCTCAAAGGTTGGATCTACCTCTCTGAGCAATGCCATGCCCGTCGAAAGCGTACCTGTGTGCATGCCAAAGAAGGTAACTATGTGTTCCAGGGGTGCCTTCTCGTAGATCCTTTTGCCAAACCAGATTGTGTAGCCAGCAGTGAATAGCCCACCGATCGAGGTAATGATTATCACGGGCCAGATATACTCGTGAATCACCGAGAAGGAAATCCCGGCGATCGAGGCAGCAACCATGAAATCAAATACGCCCCCTCCTATCCGTTGAAGGAGGAAGTCGTTCATGTATTCAATTTCATACTTTTCTGATTTCCTGACTTTTTCATATATTGCTCTGAAAGCCATTGCAAACAGAACCCCGATTACAAAATGGAAGCCCCAAAGGACCTGCGCGAAGGTCTCACCGAAAGTGCCGAGTCCGCCGATTAAACCCGTGAACCACTTCAAAAACAGGTAAGTGACAAGATATACGATTCCCACAGCCAGAGCCTGAATTGTGAAGCCATCAAAATCCGAGAACTCGAAATCTTTTATTACTGCTTCTACTCTTTTCTTAACTGTGGGTTTTTCGATCGGAATTCCTACCTGTCTCTTTCTATATACCATTGTGTTCAACATCACTATTCCGCCAAAGGCCGCCCAGAGAAAGCCTAATGTTGAAACACTAAGGCCCACGGCTCCCCCACCGGTAAAGCCCAACGCTTCCCACTGACTGCCCAGCGAATAGGCCTGACCGGGACCTTGTGCAAATCCGAGAGCCAGAAGAAGACCGAAAGGCGGAAAGAGATCTTTGAAGAACAATCCCACTAGGGCGATACCAACGACAAACCCCAAAAACCCCTGAAGAGCGTATGACATGCTGATAAGGAACCCGGTATTGACAGACGATTTAGTAGTGGAGCGCCTCGTCCTCTTCAGCGCGATCGCGATGAAGCCAATCGCCATCAGATGATAGACTAGATTTCCAAGTCTATCGTAAGAGAAGGGGATTACCTTCAAAACCTCTGGGCCCAAAAGAATCCCAAGAAAACCGGCTATAACTGCATTTGGAATGAGGACCTTGCTTAATGGAGAAATCAACCTCTTCAAAACGGAAGCGACACCCAAAAGGATCGATAAATAAGCGAAATCTAGTACTGAAGTCCAGTCTTGTTCCACGAGATCACCCCTTTTGAACAAAGCAATTGTATCAGAACGCCGATCAAGTTAATTCTTCTAGTTTTTGCTAGAATTGAAGAAAGAAGGAGGAAACTGTGATGACATTTACGCCGCTTGGTGGCGGCCGCGAGATAGGCGCAAATTCCTATCTCCTTAGTCTGGACGGGAAAAATATCTTAATTGATGCAGGAAGACACCCAGTAAAGGAAGGTTTCGAGTCGCTACCTGAAATTGACAAAATAGAAGATCTAGATGTGATAATGATCTCCCACTCCCACTACGACCATCTCTCTTCTCTTCCGTACATTTCTCAAAGATGGCCAAATGCCCCCATCCTGATGGCTCAAGAAAACAAGGGTCTTTCACTTAGAATACTTCAGAACTCCGTTGAGGTAATGAAGAAGAAAAACGCCAAGGATGGTGTAGAACCGATACTATACAATCACGGCGAGATCAACGAGCTGAAGAGAAGAATATATCCCATGGAGTACTTCCAGCGATATTCAATAGACGACGTAGTGGATGTGGCGCTCTATCCGGCAGGACATGTGATGGGTGCAGCTTCGATCTACCTGGAGCACAAAGGACGACGAGTTCTCTACTCAGGAGATATCTCGCTTTCACAGCAGCTCACAATTCCGCCGGCTCAGCTTCCCAAGAAGGTCGAGACACTCATATCCGAAGGAACTTACGGCGCGAAAGAAAACCAGCTTCTAACAAGATACAGCGAAATAGAGCGTTTGAGCAAATCGGTGAAACGCGTTCTAGACAATGGCGGGCGGGTCTTACTGCCGGTATTTGCTCTTGGGAGAGGACAGGAGACAATATACATGCTCCTCAGGCTAATGCAGAAGAACAAGATCCCCCCCGTTCCAATATACACAAATGGAATGGTTGCCTCTCTGAGCAATCTTTATATGAGCAATTACGAACGCATAAGCGATAAAGACAGAAAGTGGTTCATGCAGAACTTCCAGAAGAATGTTACGGTAGCGCCCAAGAGTATCGAGAGGCTCCTCTTCTCGAAAGATCCGGCCCTACTGGTCTTTTCAGCTGGGATGCTCGTTGAAGATACACTTTCTTACATCTTCGCGAAGCAGATGCTCCCTAACAGCAAGGACGGCATCTTCTTCATGGGTTATCAGAGTCCAGAATCAGATGGCTATAGAGTGCTTCAATCAAGCAAGAATGGTGATGATAAAATCGCTCTGGGAGAAGAAACTGTGGAAATAAGGACGAAGAACATAGATATCTTCAACTTCTCGGGCCATGCTGACTACCAGGAACTGCTCGACCTCCCCAGAAAGCTCCAACCAGAGAAACTGATCTATGTTCACGGTGACGAGGGAGCACTGGAAAACCTCGCCGAAGAACTCCAGTATGAGTTTGAGATTCAGATACCATCGAATCTTCAGACAGTCGAGCTTTAGCTCCGGTTGACAAGGAATTGCACTGGTGTTATCATAGTTTACGGTTGCCGGGGTGGCGGAACTGGCAGACGCAACGGACTTAAAATCCGTTGGAGCGAGGGCTTCGTGTGGGTTCGATTCCCATCCCCGGCACCATGGAAGCAGAAAAAGCAGGTCATTCATATAGAAATATTGAGAATAATAGATACCCGGTGCGGGGTGGAGCAGTCTGGTAGCTCGTTGGGCTCATAACCCAAAGGTCACAGGTTCAAATCCTGTCCCCGCTACCATTATCAGGCGGTGTAGCTCAGCTGGCTAGAGCATGCGGTTCATACCCGCAGAGTCGTCAGTTCGATTCTGACCGCCGCCACCAAGCATTTAGGGCGTAACTGCGTGTATGAAGCACTCAGATTAGAAGAACCTAGCCTCCCATTGGGAGGCTTGTTTGATTTTCAGAAGCGCAATTCAATTCCAAAGAAGATCCCCGGCAACTCCTTCTTGAAGAGCGTTTCCCACTTCTTGGATAACTCGGAATGAATCATAACAGGGATCTTAGTCTTGTATCCAAGAGTGAGAACTCCGATCCTTTGATTCGCACCAAGATTCACTGATAGCTTTCCCTTAAAAGGACTTCAGCAGGTTCCCTAAACTGCTTGACGGTGACATTGTCTTCGTTCGAAAACAGCCGGTCGCAAGAAACGACCAGGAAAACGTCATAAAATTCTTCCAGAAGAGATCAGACTGGTGATTCTTACCTCCGAGAATCCATAATACAAGCCTATTAGAATAGATAAAGATAGATGGGACGCTGAATTAGCTATTATCTGGGTAGTTGTAGGTTTGAAGAGAAAGTTTTCTGATTCGTAGTTCTTAGATTTAGAGCTCTCAACAAGAACGGTGAACGAATGGTTGCCCTTCTCAGTGATCTCAGCCACTATGCCTTGAGTTCCCACTTACTGTGTAGTTATTGCCTTCGAAGTAGAGATAATCGTGAAGATTACTATATTGCCTATATTCCCGTAAATTATAACGAGGCACGGGCGATATTGTCGGCCTATATCATGACGGAGAATCATATAACCTCGTTCTTCAAGGGAACGAATCGAAAGAAATAGAAGAGGCTGCGAAACTAGTTCTATCGGGAATTCAATTCGATGTAAGGAGATCGCTCGAAGTGAAGGAGAGCAATAAAGGAAGACTTATTCCTCCGATTACGGTATTTGGTTTCAGCTTTGTCGTCATTATTTCTTTTGCCCTTGGCGGTATGGTTATCGGATTCAACTTAATAGAAGAGAAAGAGTCCGGAGCTATGAGAGCTCTCATGGTAACTCCAATCGCAAAGAATGAACTCATTTTCGACAGAAGTATCATGGGAATTGTGATTCCTCTATTCCATGCGCTCACTGCGACCTTGATATTCGATATCCCCAACATCGACTACCTGAAGCTGATAATCGTTAGCGTCGTGAGTTCGATAATCGGAGTAGTTGTCGGCTTTCTCATCGGTGTAGTTTCATCCTCTCAAATGAGCGGCATTGCAAATATGAAGATTAGCGGCTGGCTTTTGCTTATGCCTGTGATGCTAGCTTTCATACTTCCAGAGAGAGCGCAATGGATATTCTTCTGGTCTCCCACTTACTGGTCATTCGTGGCGTTACGGGATATTCTGAACATGAGCTCAAAATGGAGCGGTTTTGCTTTCCAGGTTTTGTGGATCTGTCTAACGACAGCTATATTGTTCCTTTTGATGAAGAATAAGATAAGTAAGGGACTCCAGACTTATTTGAACTGAGGCGGGGTATTCCCTCGCCGTCCTCCTTCACGTGGATAAATATTTTTATGGGGCAAAAAATTAAAGGCACTATGATGATAATTGTGCAAGCATCTTCTAATCGCTCCAGGAACGATCTGAGATGATTAGGGTCCATCTGATGAAAACAGCAAAAATCAATTCAGTTTCTCACAAAATTCTTCCGTTTTCCTCCTGTTATTTGAGCCAGATATGATGCAAGAATTGACTTCGATTTTGGCTATAATTTAAGAGAAAGGGGAATTTTCTCCTTTTCTCTGTATTCTGCTGTTAGAAAAACAAATACACGCGAGGTGAGAGAGATGATTGAAGGCAAAGAAGTCGCCTCAGCTGGTCAGCTAAGATATGGAATGGTAGGCGGCGGCGAGGGTTCATTTATCGGTGACGTTCATAGAAAGGCAATAGCAATAGACGGTCTTGCAAAGCTTGTGGCCGGGTGTTTTTCGATTTACTATGACGACACTGTAAGAACGGCCAAAAAACTTGGAGTTTCAGATGATAGAGTATACAAAGACTACAAAGAAATGGCCAGAAAAGAATCTGAGCGAGAAGATGGAATTGACTTCGTAAGTATCTGTACTCCAAATGCTACTCACTTCCCAATGGCAAAAGAATTTCTCGAAGCAAATATTAACGTCGTTTGTGAAAAGCCTCTTACAGTCAACGAATCTGAAGCACAGGAACTTGCAGATTTGGCAAAAAAGAGGAATTTGCTTTTTGCTGTCGCATACGCTTATTCCGGTTATGCAATGGTAAAACACGCAAGAGAAATGATACAGAATGGAGCAATAGGTGAAATTCGGGTTGTCATGGGTGAGTATGCTCAGGACTGGCTAGCTACAAGACTGGAAGATACCGGCAATATGCAGGCAGCATGGAGAACGGATCCCTCACAGACCGGAAAATCGAACTGTGTCGGCGATATTGGAAGCCACATTGAAAATACAGTTTCCTACATGACGGGCCTCAAGCTCAAGTCGCTTTGTGCCAGTCTTGACTCGTTCGTCCCGGGCAGAACCCTAGATGACAACGCCGAGATCCTCGTCAGGTTCGACAATGGGGCTCGAGGAGTCTTCTGGGCATCCCAGGTTGCTGTTGGTCATGACAATGGCCTTAAAGTCAGAATATTCGGAAGCAAGGGATCAATAGAGTGGGAACAGGAGAATCCAAACTACCTGAAGATAGCATACGTTGGGGAACCGGTCCAGATTCTTTCAAGAGGTGGAGGTTACATGCTCCCGTCTGCGGCAAATGTCTCCAGAATACCTGCGGGACATCCTGAAGGATATTATGAAGCCTTTGCAAACATATACAGGAATTTCGCAACGACTCTTATAAAGAAGAAAAATGGAGAAGATCTGTCTGGTGCGGACTTTCCCACAGTAGAGGATGGTCTGGCAGGAGTTAGATTCATTGGAAAAGCAGTCGAGAGCTCCCAGAAGGGAAGCGTTTGGCTAGATCTGTAATTAGGAGGCTTTAGTATGGGTAAGAGACCTGTTACGCTATTTACCGGTCAGTGGGCCGATCTCACTTTCGAAGAAATCTGTGAGAAGGCCAGTTCATGGGGATATGATGGTTTGGAGATAGCATGTTGGGGCGATCATATGAATCTTGAAATGGCTGCGAAGGATCCAAAGTACGTCGATGAAAGAAGGCGAATCCTCGAAAAACACAAGCTTAAATGCTGGGCGCTCGGTGCCCATCTTATGGGGCAGTGTGTGGGAGATCTTTATGACGTAAGGCTTGATGGATTTGCACCGGCAAGCTGCAAAGGAAGTCCCGAAAAGATTCGAGCATGGGGGATCGAGCAGATGATGTACGCTCCTACAGCTGCAAAGAACATGGGCTGCTATACTGTAACAGGCTTCACAGGCTCTCCTGTATGGAAGTTCTGGTACTCGTTCCCTCAGACAACGGAAAAAATGGTGGAAGATGCTTATAAAGAGATAGTTGATCTCTGGACACCGATTTTCGATAAGTTTGACGCTGAAGGAATTACCTTCGCTCTTGAAGTTCATCCCACCGAAATCGCGTTTGATTATTACACCGCAAAGAGGCTGTTAGAGGTATTCAATTACAGAAAGACGCTTGGATTCAATTTCGATCCAAGCCATCTCATCTGGCAGGGAGTAAAACCCCACCTCTTCGTAAGAGACTTCGCAGAAAGGATCTATCATGTACACATGAAGGACGCCGCAGTGACATTAGACGGAAGGGCAGGGATACTTGGATCGATGATGACCTTTGGTGACACTAGACGGGGATGGAACTTCAGGTCTCTCGGTCACGGCCACGTCAATTTTGAAGAAATCATTAGAGAGCTTAATAACATCGATTACAAAGGTCCCCTTTCTGTGGAATGGGAAGACAGTGGAATGGAAAGAGAGTTCGGTGCCAAGGAAGCGGCCGAGTTTGTCAGGAAAGTTGATTTCGAGCCTTCAAATGTCGCTTTCGACGATGCAATGAAGAGCTGAGGAGTGAACTAATGGGTGAGATGCTGATAGAGACCAAAGGGATTTCAAAGGAATTCTCGGGCGTTAGGGTTCTCGATAACATAGACATGGGAATAAAGAGGGGCGAGATTTTCGGGATCATAGGTGAAAATGGAGCCGGAAAGTCGACTCTCGTTAAGATCCTCAGCGGAATCTACACACCTACCGAAGGAAAGATCTTTTTCGAGGACAAGGAAGTGGAGATTAAAGACCCTTTGCACGCGAAAATGATAGGAATCTCTATTATCCCTCAGGAATTCAACTTGATCAATGAGCTCAATGTTTATGAGAACATCTTCCTCGGAAGTGAGATTACACGCAAGGGGTTCCTCAACACAAGAGAGATGAAGAAGCGAACCATTTCTCTTCTGGAGGAGTTGAAGAAATCGATCGATCCCGAAGAGAAGATTGAGAGGTTGAGCGTGGCCCAGAAGCAAATGGTTGAAATTGCGAAGGCAATTGCTTTTGATTCTAAGCTACTGATAATGGACGAACCGACGACCGTTCTTACTCTCAATGAAATTGAAATCCTCTTTGACCTAATGAGAAATCTCAAAGAGAGCGGCGTCACGATCATCTATATATCGCACAAACTTAAGGAAGTCAAGGAGATCTGTGATAGGGTTATGGTTCTGAGAGATGGAAAGATGATTAGCACCAGCCGAACTGACGAGGCAGATGAAGAAGAAATGGCGAGGATGATGGTTGGTCGTGAACTGAGCCAAGTCTTTCCCGAGAAGGTTTCGCCATCTGAAGAGATTGTTTTTGAAGTTGAAGGTCTAACTTCGCATGGCCTTCTGGAAGACATTTCCTTCGGTCTTCGCAAAGGTGAGATTCTCGGCTTTGCTGGTCTGGTAGGCGCCGGAAGGACTGAGCTTGCCGAGACGATCATTGGCATCAGGAAGAAAGACTCCGGCAAGATCAGCATGAACGGAAGACCTGTTGAGATTAAATCTCCTATCGATGCCGTGAAGAACAAAATAGCTTATTTGTCTGAAGACCGCCAGGGAAGCGGAGTTATCACTTCGTTCGACATGATAAAGAACACCACCCTCATTTCACTGCCTGCTTACTCTAAGATACTGATCAACAACAAGTTGGAGAAGGAGAAGACAAAGAAGTATGTCGACAAATTCAACATCAGGGCAGCCTCTCTGAAGACGAGACTGGAGTTCTTCAGCGGTGGGAATCAGCAGAAAGTGTCTCTTGCCAAATCCCTCGATCCGGAGCCCGAAATATTCATCTTTGATGAACCGACGAGAGGAATTGACGTAAACGCGAAGAGAGAAATATACAGATTCATGAACGAGCTAGTTAGGGAAGGTGTATCCTGTATTCTGATCTCCTCTGAACTTGAAGAAATCATAGGCATGTGTAATCGAGTGATCGTTATGAAAGAAGGAAGGATAACGGGAATCCTTGAAGGAGACCATATCAACGAAGAGGAGATAATGCTTCACGCCACTGGACTCAAGGGGGTTGCTTAGATGGCAAGAGAAAATGTTGGTAGACGATTCGAATACGAGAAGTTTGGTCCATTAATAGCTCTTGCGATTCTATTCGTGATATCCGCTTTCGCCAGCCCGTATTTTCTTCAGACTCAGAATCTTCTAAATATTTTGAGGCAGGTTTCTTATACTGGAATCATAGCGCTTGGAATGACATTCGTCATCATTTCCGGAGGGATAGACCTTTCAGTTGGGTCGATGGTTGCTCTGGTAGGTGGAGTCGTGATTCTAGCGCTTAACTGGCTTGTTGGGATATTCGGTGCAGGGGGGGAAGCATGGGCAATACTCCTGGCACTTCTCGTCGGTCTGCTCTTTGGCGCAGGTCTGGGAGCACTTAATGGATTGATGGTTACTCTCGGAAAGATTGCCCCTTTCATTGCCACCCTGGGCACTATGGCGATATTCCGATCAATGGCGTTGTATATCGGAAGCGCAGGTGTCTTCAGATCGCAGAGTAGGCTCTTCCCAGATCTTGGAATGGGGAGCATTCTAGGAATTCCGAACCCGGTTATCGTTTTCATAAGTCTTGCGGTAGTCTTTGCCATAATACTCAATAAGACACGTTATGGTAGGTACCTTTGTGCTGTAGGCTCCAATCCGAAAGTCGCAAAGTATTCTGCAATAAAGGTAAATCTAACGAGGTTTATGTCATACGTAGCAGTCGGAATAACCGTTGGATTCTCCGCAGTCTTTCTCTCGGCCAGATTGAATTCTATGAGTTCTACAAATGGTGGTCTGAACTATGAACTGGATGCTATAGCTGCAGTCATAATCGGTGGAACACCAATGACGGGTGGGTCAGGTTCGATCCTGGGAACGGTAATCGGAGCGATCACACTCGGAATAATCAACAACATGCTGAACATGCTGGGGGTCTCGCCGTATCTGCAAGGAACGGTCAAGGGAGTAGTCATAATTGGCGCGGTTTTGATACAGAGAAAGAGAGCTCAATAACCCCATTGGGGCCAAAGGAAATAGGAGGTGTTTTTTGTGAAAAAGGCATTAGTTCTCATGATCCTGGTAGTGTTTGTACTCTCGGCTTTTGCCATGGCCGCCGAGAAGATTAAGATTGGTGTCGCCATCCCGAGTGCAGATCACGGCTGGACAGGTGGAATAGTATGGTGGGCACAGAGAGCAATAAAGGACTGGAACGAAAAGGATCCCGATGTTGAGTTCTTCCTTGTTACTGCCGATTCACCCGCAAAACAGGTTGGAGATGTTGAAGACCTCATGGTGAAGGGCATCGATGCTCTTGTAATTCTTGCTCATGACTCCGAGCCACTCACACCAGTAGTTGAGAAAGCGTACAACAGTGGGATATTTATTGTCTCCGTTGACAGAGGCCTCACCAAGCCTGTCGAAAATGTGTATGTTGCCGGCGACAACCCCGGTCTTGGAAGAGTATCTGGCGAATGGTTAGCACAGGCCCTGAATTACAAGGGCGATATAGTTGTTCTTGAAGGTATTCCATGCGTAATCAACAGCGAAAGAGTAGATGCGTTTAATGAAGTCATAGCGAAGTATCCAGATATTAAGATCCTGGATTCTCAGCCGGCTTACTGGGATACTGCACGCGGACTCGAAATTATGGAAAACTACCTTCAGAAGTATCCTAAGATTGACGCTGTTTGGGCGCAGGATGACGACGTTCTTGTTGGAGTTCTTCAAGCCTACAGGGAATCTGGAAGAAATGATATCAAGCTCTTCCTTGGTGGCGCCGGATCAAAGGAAATGATAAAGAAGATCATCGACAATGACCCTCTCGTAAAGGCAGACGTTACGTATCCACCGTCAATGATCGCTACCGGTATTTCGATGGCTGTATTCGCAATGAGGGGTCAGCCTCTCGAAGGCTTCTATCAGCAGCAGATTCCTTCAAAAATAATCCTCGCTGCCGAGCTGATTACAGCTGATAACGCTGAACTCTACTACGAACCTGATTCGATATTCTAGTTTTTTTGGACCAGCAAGATATTCCCGGAGATCTTCGATCTCCGGGTTTTTGATGGTAAAGATAAAGGGCATTTTCAAATCTCTTTTGAGCCAATAATAAGCTATTGACGAATTCTCAGATATTGAATCGCATTGATGTAGCAAACTTTGTAGCCCTCTCTCATGTCATAAGCAGTGATGAAAAAGAGGGGGCGATAGAATGAAGGGTTTTGGGGCAATGGTTCTTTTCGTTTTGGCTAGCACAACTGTTATTTCAAACGGGGTTGTGGTTCCGCCGTATCCGGTTGAAAGGGATTTGGGCGGATTTGTTATGAACACTCACAATGTTCATATAAAAGTCGAAAATGGAATTGCAACTGTGACTATCGAGGAGGAATTTGAGAACACATCCAAGAGATTGCTTGAAGCGGTGTATCTCTTTCCAATACCTTCTTCGGCCGTGATTAGCGACTTCACTATGAAGATTGGAGATCAGGTTCTCAAGGGAGAAGTTCTGCCGGCCGATCAGGCACGAGAAATCTATCAGGAAATCGTCGCAAAAATGAAAGACCCGGCATTGCTCGAATACGTTGGAACTCAACTGATCCGAATGAGCATATATCCCTTTGAACCGGGAGAGAAACGCCAGTTCCTGATCCAATACAGTCAGCCTCTCGAGATTTCTTCAAATTCTTATTCGATGATCTATCCTTTGAAGATTGATAGCTTTCTCTCTGCGCCGATTGGAACTGTCAGCATTAGAGTCTCGGTTCCATTTAAGATTGCAGAGGTCTATTCACCGACTCACCCGTTCAAAGAGATGATAGGCGCGACTGGCAGGGATTACATCTTTAACGCAACTGATTTCATGCCAGGTTCGGACGTAGCCCTAGTTCTTACATCATCGGAAGACGAGATCCCTTCATCCCTCGCCACCCACTGGGATGACACCATGAATGAAGGCTACTTCCTTCTCACAATTATTCCTAGACTGAAAGAAGAAACAATAATTCCCAAGGATGTGGTCTTCGTTCTCGACATTTCCGGCTCGATGTACGGAGAGAAGATTGAACAGGCAAAAAGAGCTCTAGAGCAGGTCCTTCAGATGCTTCGCTCCGGGGACCGCTTTGCGATTGTGACTTTCGACGGCCAAGTCCACAATCTCACGGGAGGCCTGCTTGATGCATCGGAAAGGGCTGTTTGGATAGAAAATGTAAGGCGCATTCAAGCAGATGGAATGACAAATATCTATGACGCTCTTCAAACAAGCATAGACATGTTCAGCAAGGACGACCAGGGAAGATTCAAAGTGCTCCTCTTTCTCACAGATGGGGCCCCCACCGAAGGAATAACAGACACGGGGAAGATAATCAACGATGCAACTCTCGAAGCCAGAGCAAGAAATGTCCACCTGTTTTCTTTCGGAGTAGGAACGGGCGTCGTTGCTGAACTGCTGGACAGACTTGTCCAGGAAAATGCAGGAAGAGTAAGCTATATTGTCGAAGGAGAAAACATTGAAGGAAAAGTAACCGATCTATATAGAACGATCGAGACGCCGGCTCTGGAAAACGTGACTATATCTATCGAGGGATCTGAGGTCGCGAAGGTTCTCCCGACTGGGCCGCATTCTCTCTTCTCCGGACAGGCTCTAAGACTCTCCGGCATTTACTTTGAAGAGGGCGATCTGAAAGTTATCGTCGAAGGCACAAGAGGCGGGGAGAGATACAGATATGAGTACCTTTTCAAAGTTTCAAAGAAGCCTGACAGCCCATTCATTGCAAAGATCTGGGCACAGAAAAGAATTGCTCATCTTGCAAACTTCTACAGGTACGATTCCTCTCTCTCAGAAGCAGCAAAAGAAGAAGTGAAACAGGAGATCATTGCTCTTTCGAAGAAATTCAACATAATTAACGAGTTCACCTCCTATCTGATCGCCCCTGAGCGAGTACAGACCTCTACCATGGGAGACAGGGGCGGTTTCAGCGGGGCCCCCGCTGTAGATGCCGTAATGGCTGCAAAGTCTGTTGCCGAGATGGAACAAGACCAGTTTGTCGAAGGTGGAGCCTCTGACTACAAGTTTGTTGACAGTGTAGGATTTGCTCTCGAAGGAGAGATATGGATTCAGGACGATGAAAAGGTCAAGACACTTGAACCGATAAGCCTTGTTGCTTACAGCGAAGCATATTTTGAGTTAGCCGACAGAAGCAAGTGGGTAGAAAAGGTTTTTGCGCTAGGGGAAAAAGTCAAATTCATCTTCAATGGAATCCTTTTCGAAATTTCAGACGAAGGAATAGAGAGCGTTGAAGAGCTGAACAAAATCCTAAAGTAGGCATTGTTCTCATTAGAAAGCCTGATAAAGAGCATATCAGCTAGAAGGAACGCAAGACAACTGCGTTCCTTTTGACTGGGCTTGAGTAATTATTTATTACCTGAAAGTTTTTTTTGTGCGGATCAGCGCCGTTGCTCATGAAGTATAACTTAAATGCTGTTGAGACGAAGCATTGAACCGAGAGCAAAAGAAAGTGCTATGTAGAGATTCTCCTTTTAGGAAGGGTGAACGTCGTTCGTCCACACCTGTTAGGTCTCCCTTCCTTCATCAAATGAATTCTCATGGCCTCCGTAACTTCTATCATCGGCTTTTAAGCTTAGCATCAATAGGTTATTGGTTAACGCAATGTAAAAAACCGAGTCTGTCACGAAAAAAACGACTACTGCTGAGAAAGCGAATATCGAACCTACTGAAAGGTCTATGCCTCCAGAGATTATTACGAAGGTCATTCCGAATGCGATTATTCCGTTTATAGATACCTGCCTAAGAACATTCATGAAATTTGAAACGGTAAAGAATCTATCGCTTAGAAAGCTAAACACAAGAACGATTCCAAAAAAGCCGACAACAATTGGAAATCTTCTTAAAAGACTGAGGGTCTTCTTCATCATTGTTCCCCCATTGCCGCAGAAATTATGTTCTGCTGATTAATATCCTTTCTTTCAAATATGGCTACCTGGCGACCACGGTGCATTACAAGTACTCGATCGCTCATGCTCGTTATTTCTGGCAGTTCAGAAGATATCATGATTATCCCCTTACCCTGATTTGCCAGTTCATTCATTAGCCGGTAGACCTCAACCTTTGCTCCAACGTCAATTCCCCTGGTGGGCTCGACGAAGACTACGATTTCAGGCGATTTTGTAAGCCCCTTTGCGAGAACTACTTTCTGTTGATTTCCACCTGACAGGTTGTTAACTTTTTGATCTGAAGAAGGTGTCTTTATAGCCAGTCTATTTATCATATTTTCGGCAAGTTTCCTGCTCGCTCTCCAACTAATATTACCCAGTTTGCTTACGAGTTCTGTATTTGGTAGAACAACGTTCTTTGTTATACTCAAAGATGTCACCAGCCCCTGTGTCTTCCGATCCTCGGGTATGAGAATAACTCCTCTAGACAATGCTTGGTCAGGCCTCGTAGGAAATGGGAATGATTTGCCGGAAAGCTCTGCCCTATTCGCAGTTGCTTTTATGCCACCATATATGGCTAGAGCAATCGCGCCCTTGCCAGAGCCCACAAGACCCGATATCCCGAGGATCTCACCTCTTTTCACTTCGAAAGAGACATTTTCGAAGTGTCCAGGTACTGAAAGACCATCAACCGCGAAGACGGTTTCTCCCGTTACGAAGTTCTCTTTAGGGAACATATCGTCGATTCTTCTTCCTACCATATCCTTTATCAAACGGTCGCCAGTGTAGTCTCCGATAGGGCCGGAAGATATTAATGATCCATCTCTCAATATCGTGATCCTGTCGGCTATTTCGAAAACCTCTTCAAGTTTATGAGAAATAAAAACTATCGACACACCTTTTTCTTTAAGCTCCCTCATTAGCTTGAACAGTATCGCCGTCTCATGCTCGGTTATTGTTGCGGTAGGTTCATCCATAACGATTATTTTTGCATCGGAAGCCATAGCTCTAGCGATCTCGACAAGCTGTTTTTCGGAGACATTAAGCTTCTTAACTATCGCGCCTGCGCGTACTGGAAAGTTGAGCGAGCTCAGAAGCTTTTCGGCTCTTCTTCTGAGGTCTCTACGATTAAGATTCCACCACGAGCTCATCTCTCTTCCCAAATATATGTTCTCGGCAACTGTGAGATCTTCACTAAGATTCAACTCCTGGTAGATTACCGCTATTCCACGCTCTATAGAATCTGAAGGTCCCTCAATACGAACTTCATTACCTTCGAGAAAAATCTTCCCTTCATTTTGCCTGTAAACACCACTCAATATCTTCATGAGAGTCGACTTGCCAGCGCCGTTTTCACCTATCAGAGCAAGAATCTCTCCTCGCTTTAGATCGAAACTGACGTTATCCAGCGCCTTTACTCCGGGAAAGCTCTTGGAGATGCCCTCCATCTTGAGAATGAAATCATCCATTGCTGCTCCCCCTGATTTGAAGTGAAGTCTTCAGAAGAATCGTGCTGTTTGTTTTCTGACCGCTGATCTTTCTCAGAAGTATCTCACCGGAAGCCCTACCCATAGCGTATCCATCTTGACGCACGGTAGTCAACGTAGGATTGGTCATACTTGAGAAGAGTATGTCATCGAATCCTGTAACCGATACTTTTCCAGGTACATCGTATTCCATCTCGGTCAACTCCATTATCGCTCCGAATGCTATCATATCGTTACCACATACTATAGCATCGGGTATTCCCTTGAGTTTTCTCAGCATCTCTCTACCGCTTTCAAAGGTATAGTCTCCAAAATGTATCTCGAAACTCCTATTCTCTTCTGAGATAGCATCTTCAAATGCCCTAAGCCTTTCTCTTGAGGAAAATGTGTTCACGGGACCATTTAGAAAGGCAAAGCTTTTGTGACCCCCTTTAATTAGATAATTCATCATCTTTTTCATCCCATCGTAATTGTCTGAAAAAACATAAGAGACTTCATCCCAATCTTGATAGTTGTCGATAATCACAATGGGCACATTTGACGAAATCGACTTAACAAACTCAGGAAGCTCTCCGAGGATTATTGCACCAATTCCCTCAATATTCCGTGAATACAGAGCCTTTAGAAGCTCCTCCTCTTTCAAAGAATCGCCAGATGAACTGGCAAGAAAAATGAAGTATCCCTTCTCGCGCAGATAATCTTCAGCTCCCTTCACTATTTCGGAGAAAAAGGGATTCACTATATCGGGGATAAGAAAGCCTATCATACCGCTACTGCCGATTCTGAGGCCTCTGGCAAGCCTATTGGGAACATAACCAAGCTCCCGAGAGGCTCTAATGACTCTTTCTTCGAGCTCGGGACTTACATATAGGCTCTTGTTAAGTACTCTGGAGACTGTGGCTGTCGAAACCCCGGCCTTCTCCGCTACTTCACGTATACTGATCTTAGTCTTCACTGATATTAAAGATCCTCCTGTAAACGTTTGCGTAAACGATTACACACCAATATAAACACTCCCGTATTGTAATAGCCAAATCCCATCGAATCTAATCCTGTCCGCTCAGCGAAAGCACAAAGCGATTATCGGTGAATTACTCTTCTATACTTTTCCTTTCTCGTTCAGTCGTACCTGGTCATGAGTACAGCTTCGATCGATAGAAAGTGTTATTATTCTTCAGATCGATGAGATGAAAGGACCTGTTTCGGTTATGATTCCAGTTATTCTTGCCGCAGGAATGGGGAAACGTCTGAAGTCATTAGTTCCAAAACCTCTGATGAATATGAAGGGAAGACCTATGGTAATGCATGTTCTTGAAAAGGCTTTCGAGGTCTCTAAATGTGACAGAGCGGTAGTAGTAATAAACCTTGATTTTGAGAGAGATTTCGCAGATAGCATAGTTTTCCCGGTTAGTTATGCATATCAGGAGACTCCAAGAGGAACAGCCGATGCCCTGCAAAAAGCCCTCCAACTCATACCGGAAGATGAGGATATTCTCGTTCTATACGCCGATCTTATACTCATATCTAGAGAGTCGCTGAACTCTCTGGTAGAGCTTTACAATGAAAGCAGTTGTGATATTACCTTTCTCTCAAGAATAACTCAAACGAAGTATCCATGCACTCTGGTGGAGAAAGATGAAAGTGGCAGAGTAGTGAGCTTTGAGGAGAAGAAGGTGCCCGATTGTGACCCACCCTGGGAGTTCTATATAGGCCCGATAATTCTAAAGAAAAGCGTTGTAGAAACTTTCAGCTATGCTCTGAAACCAAATAAATTGACAGGAGAAATTTACATATCTGACATAGTATCGATGGCAGTAGCTGATAATAAGATTGTGTGCGGTTTTAGAACGTCAAACACGGACGAATTTCTTGGCTTTAACACTCCGGAGGATCTGAAGAACGCCGAACGATTTCTTGGAGATTGAACCTTTGATAAAAGGGTCTAGTCATGTTCTCAGAGACCAGAGAAACCACAGGCAAAACCCCTTTGAAGTTCAAAGTGGTTTTTGTAGCAAACTTCCCCTGATTTACGAATACCGGGATGAATCCCTGTCTTTACTTAATGTCCATCATTCGACACAAGAAGAAAGGATGTTTTTTCTGAGATAGAAATGTCTCGATGCATTTTCTCGTAACATCAGAAAGTCTGAAAAACAGTAATCTCAAATGGTTAGGTGATAGTCACTCTCTTTGACTCTTTTGAGAGATTCTCCTTGTTTTCATACATCTTTTCGTCGGCTACGATCAGCAATTCTCTAATCGTCTTCCCATCATCAGGAAATACTGCAATACCGACACTGGCAGTCAGTTTCAAGCCTCTTCCCTTGACAGAAAAGGGGTCTTCAAAGGCTTGATGGATTCTCGTTTCTGCTTCTCTAGACCCTTCCTTTCCCGTTGAAGGCAGTATGAACACAAATTCGTCGCCGCCCATTCTTGCAATGAGATCACTTTTGCGGCAGACGTTACTCAGGCGCTTGCCAACGCTTTTTAGAAGCTCATCACCAAAGTCATGTCCAAGAGTGTCATTGACTCCTTTGAAATCATTGAGATCGAGATAAAGGATAGCCATTTCTTCCCCGTTCCGTCTTGAGAGCTCTATTTGCCTCATCGCGCAATCGAAGAAGGCCCTGCGATTCGGAAGACCTGTCAGATGATCTTCCATCGACAGTCTTTCCATTAATTCTCTTTGTCTTCTAAGCTCGTTTACCGTGTTAATTCTCCAAAGAAGAACCGATATAGCCTTTCCAAATCCAATCGCGGTATTCATAATTTCCTCATCATCAAAGGCGGTTGAAGAACTGAAACTGTCTAGATTGAAGTACATCTTGACATCGCCATCTATCTTTATTGGGATGGAGAGAGTACTCTTGATCTCCAATAACCTTCCTCCCTTGATGATCCTCTTCAACCGCTCACTATCCATTTTATAGTCAACGCTGTAATCCTTTATGATCACCACCTCGTCGCTGCTCTTCCGAATAAGCTCCTCCGGAGCAAAAGAGATCGGCTTCAGTTCTTCAAAATCATAGTTGTAGGTAGCTACGAAGTGAAAGCGATTGTCATCCTCTCTGAGCAGAAAGGCGGCTGCATCGGCCCTGGGAAAAGACTGAACGCACTTCATGAGAAAGTACTTGTAGGTCTCCTCATCGAAATCACTTTCGAGCACTTCTGTAATTAACTCGTTGAGAACTTTCTGGAATCTGTTCTGCTCAACAAGAGCCGATTCGATTCTTCTCACATGCGTTACGTCTTTGAAGGTCAGTATAATCGAATCAGGATCTTCATTTGCATTCCTCCCAATCACCAGACTAATCTCAGCAACGAGTTGTGATTCGCCGGACGTAATCAGCTCGACTTCAAATGCAGATACATTCTGGCCTGCGAAGAGAGAAGATCTTGCTTCTCTGAATTTTCTCTCGCCCTCTTCAGAAAGAAAATCCGAAAGCTTTTTCATCTTAAGTTGCTCTTCGTTGTATCCCAGTAGATCACATGCGGTTTTGTTCGTATAAAGAACATTTTCAGATAGGTCTAGCAGGAGAATACCGTCCAAAGAGTTACTCAAGACTGCGCTGAATTCGGACATTCTTTTCTTTCGCTCCCTGATGTGATAAATTGAACTTACCAGAAGAATAGGAAAACCCACAGCTAAGAGAGTCACGGAAATGAACTCATAGTAATTCATTCCTGTAAGCGCTTCAAGTAAATCGAAGTATGTAGAAAGTGACAGCAGAATGAGTCCGAGAGGTATTCCCCTATGAAGCTCCCTGTTCCCGAGAAGATAAGCTGCAACGAGCGAAACCCCAATAATGACCATTTCGCTCAGTACTGCCAGCAGCCTGACCGGCTGAAAAGTATGCATTGGAAATACTATTGCCGAAACAACTATGATCAAAATTGATGTCAGATATACTTGCAGCTTACCTCCCGGAATAGTCAACTAAGGATCACCTCAGTGATATTATACAGTCGCATGGTAATTCAAGAGATCATCGCACACAGATATTGTAGGCTTTATAATCTACCGCTGATTCCTCGCCTTCCCATGATCTAAAATATCTAAAAACAATTGCTGAATTGCCACCATCTACCGCTTGGAAAGTCCAGGTGACTTTCGAAGGGGCTCCGACTTTCCCGCTCTCATCAGCCAGGACTTTCTTACCAATTTCGCTGATTCCGTCTCCAAGTATCATATACTGCCATGAGTATCCCGTGCTGGCATTCTCTTCGAGAGTTACAGTGAAGGTTGAGCCGAGGGAAACCTCGTTCATGAGAATATTGAAATCAACCTGGCCTTTTTCCTCACCAGTTACATCAACGGTCAATGCCCTGAAGTCTATCGATTGCTTTTCCCCTTCCCACTCCCTGAAGAGTCTTAAGGTGATCAGCGCTTTCCCCTCTCTTGCTGCAGTCATTATCCAACCTTTGACAGAAGGAGCACCCGGCATCATACTGGGTGCGCTGTGCTCTTCAAGGAAGTTTCTCAGCACACCTGTCGGCTCCGCGAAAATATGCCAAAGATATCCCGTGGAAGGATTCTCCTGAATCTCGAGTATGGCAAGATCAGTTACACCCATTGAATTAGCTGACTCCTTCAACTCAATCGCAAGCCCCGATGCGATTATCAGTGCAACATAGCAAATTGCTATCAGTGCTTTCTTCATGGTTCACACCTCCTATATTAGAAAAAGCTCTTCCTGCCTTCCATCCAGATAGTCGATCTCGTTGTTTCTGAAAGCGACAGTCTCCTCCAAGAACCCATAAACTGGCTGCCCGCTCCAAGAAGTCACTGGAGATCTGTTGTTCAACTCTATGGCAAAACAAGTCGAATTCCTGATTTTGAGATCCCCGGTTCCCTTTATTTCTTCCTGATTATTCCAAAGTCCAATGATTGGCCCCGCACCGTGTCCATGATAACCGACCGGATGAGAATAAATCGTCGCATCCAGATCTCTTTCCGCTGCGTCTTTCAATGACACTCTTAACAGCTCGTTCCCGCTAATACCCTCAATGAAATTTCGTGCCAGAATGTCCTGAACCTCGTTTGTCCTGGAAACAACATCTTGCAGCCCTTCCGGTATACTACTTCTACTTTTCCTTTTCAGGTAGAACATTTGCTGTGTATCTGTCGAAAGACCATTACAGATGAAACCAAAATCGCAGTGCAGAAGATCTCCCTCCTCTACCACTCCTGTACTTCTTGGGTCTTCCACTCCGCGTCTTTGAAAGTCAACATCCGGCCCAAACCATGTTCTTAATCCAATATCCGATGCTAGTCTCTTTAGTATAAGCTCAACATCCCGAGTCGTCGTCATGCCAGACAATATATTCTCTCTAGAAAACGCATTCCGGATTATTATGTGTGCAATTCTGTCGAGATGTCTGTATATTTCAATCTCCCTGTCCGTTCTGGTTTGCAGCCAGTTGATCGCGATGTTCTCGGCACTAACCAGATTCACTTGCCCACTTAGTTGCTTTCTTAGCGACTCGAATAGTGAATGAGTAATCCCGTCGGCGAGTGCGAAATTCTCCGAATAGTCTACTCCTAGAGTCTTTACCCTTAAGTCCATCAACAGCTTCCCTATTGAATCGAAGATATCTCCGTCTTCAACTTTCCACGCAGATTCATAGTAGTCGCTCATCTGACTACCATATGGAGACAAAACAAATCTATTATTCTTCGTGAATAAGAAGGCTGTTATTCTGCTGGCTCCGTAAAGCGAACCGGGAAGAAGCGTACTTATGATGGGATCTTCGTTATTTTCCCTTCCGATGACCATCCAGCCATCGAAATCTTCTTCTTCAAGAAGACCCGGCATAATATAATCCAGTCTATCAAGCAGAACCTCGTTGTGTTCACTGATTCTCTCTTCCTCAGAGGGCATGTTGGCAGCTATCTCTTCATATTCATCTGCAAATCTATTCATCGGCTCCTCCGTTATCCTTTCCAATGGGGATATCGACTTCCGACTTTTCGAGAAGCTTCTTCAGATAATCCGCATTCTTTTCCAAAAAGCTCTCTTCGGTCGCCAAACGAATTCCGACCGGACCTTTGCTTCTGATTCGCAGTCTCTTGTAAGAGCTCTTCTGACGACTTATGAGCCTGTAGGTAATCCCGTCAATTTCAACAAACCCTTTGATCTCCAATTTGTCACCTCCTGAGATAATCTATCATGTATACTCCGCAAAACAAAGAACAGTGCAAGTCTTCTTGCTTTGCAGATGAGATCCAGAGTAAAATTGAGGAACCGAAATTGGAGGAGATAGTGTTGTTGGTTAAGATCGAACCGGAGAAATTCCAGAGTCAGGAGACTATCGATGAGGAACTTGGCCAGAACCTTATGGCTTTGTCTGTCATAGAACTGTATACGAGGGGACCCGTTTACGTCGATGATCCCGAAAAACCAAATATTTCAGTAATCTGGAACTTCTGTGATTCGGTTCTAGTTGGAGGCATGATTGAAGAGAATTCGCTCATCCCCTTGCGCGATCTTTTTTCTAAAACTCTTATGGTGCTGGCAAGAGAGTCAGGAATTCCTCTTCTTAATTTCTATTCAACTCCGGCCACGTTTGAAAGACTTGGAAACATCCTAATTGCTTTGAATCCCAGGCAGGTGAGAAGATCTCCATTCCAAACGCAATCTTTGAAGGACCTGAAAACAGAAAGTCGCAACATTGATAACACTCCCAGAAGAATAACGAGCGAAATGCTTGAGATGGGACTGGTTAACACCCAATTGCTTGAAGGCTGGATATACTCTTTTTGGAAAGATGTGGATTTCTTCATAAGTAATAGCGGTGGTTATACAGTAGTCAGAAATGGTGCGATCCTAAGTTGGTGCATCGGTATGTACAGGTCTGCCGATAGAATTGAGGCGGATCTGGAGACAGTAGAAGGATCTAGAAATCAGGGGTTCGGTCTGGCTGTTGCAAGAGCATGAATAAATGAATTCACATCGAACAGATTGACAGTTGACTGGCATCGCGACTCGACGAACTGCCCTTTGCTCTTAATTGCCAGAAAGCTCAGGTTTATAGAGATCTTCGAATACAGTATTTATCAGATAGACACTTGAAAGGAGCGAAACAATGAGATCATTAGGACTAATATGCACCGCTTGCGGAAAGGAGTACTCGGATGGACATTTTCGCTGCGAATGCGGAGAACCTCTTGAAGTAGTTATTGAAAAGAAGAAGACTGTGAAAATAGGGTTCCACCGATCTGGTATTCTAAATAGCTTCTCAGATCTCCTTCCTGGACTAGAAGACAAAAACTCCCTTTCTTTGGGCGAGGGGTTCACCCCGCTAACCAGACTCGGTGATACAGACTCTTCAGGGATGGAACTGTACGCCAAAAATGAATCCGTCAATCCAACATGGTCATTCAAGGACAGGGGAAGCTATTTAGCTGTCCTCGATGCTATTCGCAGAGGCTACAACCATATTGGAACGGTATCTACTGGAAACATGGCGGCTTCAGTTGCTGCCTACGGTAAGAGAGCGGGATTGGAAACCACGATTCTTGTCTCCGATTCGATTCCAGATGAAAAGGTCTCTCCAATTTCGATATACGGTTGCAGAATTATCAAGGTTGCAGGTGATTATGGCCAGCTGTACTACAATTCTCTAGAAGCCGCAAAGAATAGTGGACTCTACTTTGCAAACTCCGACGTTCCAATGAGGGTTGAGGGATCGAAAACTATTGCCTTCGAAGTATTTCTTCAGTTAGGAGAAAGGGTTCCTGACTTCGTTGTTGTTCCGACTAGTTCTGGGGGCAATTTAAGGGGAATTGAAAAGGGCTTCCGCGAGTTGAGGGAATCTGGATTGTCAGCCAGTATCCCACGATTGATCGTTGCGCAGGCCAAAGGTTGCTGCCCAATTGATCTTGCTTTTTCATCTCGCGCTTCCGAAATCACGAGAATTCACCATCCCAAAACCATAGCTCATGCAATTGAGAATCCTTACCCCCCGAGTGGAAATGCGGTCTTAAGAATACTCAAACAAAATGATGGAATGACTGTAGCAATAGATGAAGCGAATATCCTGAAAGCTCAAAGAAGCCTTGCAAACAACGGGCTCTTCGTGCAGCCAGCAAGTGCCGTTGCTTATGCAGCTCTTTCCAAACTACGGAGCGAGATGGATTTGAGAAAAGCGATAGTGGTAGCTGTTTTGACAGGATCAGGTCTCAAATACCCCGCCATACTTAAGGAACATTCTTCCTACGTTGAGTCGACAGCTCTTGCATCTCTTGAAGAAGTTCTGAAAAAGAGACCAACGCTTCATTGACCAAGAATTCTACTTGAAGTCCAGTTCCTCTTCAGATAGCCGCACTTAACAGAAACTACAGGAGAGTCCTGGGTAACATATGGCAAAAAACCTCACAAAATTCTAATTCTGTTATCAGTCTATGACTAAGAACGCTATACAATTGGCTTACGATATTATTTATCGCTTCTAATATCCTATTATATAAGCACTATAGAGATGTCACAACTTACAATAATCTTGTTGACAGGTTGATTTCTCTTGCCTATAATAGTGATGTAGAAGTTAAGTTGGTGGTAAGGAGGGAAATCAAATGGCAAACAAAGAATACACAGTTGGTATCGACCTTGGAACTACAAATTCAGTAATTTCCTGGGTAAAGCCTGACGGCAACGTTGAGGTTATTCCAAATGCAGAAGGTAATCGGACAACCCCTTCGATAGTTTCATTCAGCAAGACAGGCGAAATCATTGTTGGCGAACCTGCGAAGAGGCAGACAATATTGAACGCTGATAGAACGGTACGATCAATTAAAAGGAAGATGGGTTCTGATTTCACAGTAAGGATTGATGACAAGGAATACTCTCCTCAGGAAATCAGTGCCTATATTCTCAAGAAGATGAAGGCTGACGCTGAGGCTTACCTCGGAGGAAAGATAACACAGGCAGTCATTACTTGTCCCGCATATTTCAACGATGCTCAGAGACAGGCCACAAAAGAGGCAGGTATAATTGCTGGGCTGGAAGTCCAGAGGATCATTAACGAACCGACAGCAGCTGCAGTAGCTTACGGAATCGATAAGAAACGTGGAGATAAGAAGATCATAGTATACGATTTGGGTGGAGGAACCTTCGATGTTTCCGTTCTAGACATAGGTGACGGAGTAGTTGAAGTTTTATCAACTTCGGGCAACAACCACCTCGGTGGAGATGACTTCGATCAGAGGTTGATAGATCATATAGCAGAAGACTTCAGAAAGAAGAACAACGTTGATCTTCGAAAAGACAAACAAGCGTTCCAGAGACTGAAGGACGCCGCGGAAAGAGCCAAGATCGAGCTTTCTTCAAAGTATGAAACTGAGATTTCCCTGCCTTTTATAACTGCAACGGCTGATGGGCCACTGCATCTCGAAATGAAGATAACGAGATCTACATTTGAATCCCTAATAAAAGATCTTGTGGAAGGCACCAGGGAACAGATAGAAAGAGCAATGAGCGACGCAAAGCTTTCACCAAAAGAGGTTGATGAAGTGCTACTTGTCGGAGGTTCTACTAGAATTCCAATGGTTCAGAGTTTCATCAAGTCGATCTTCGGCAAAGACCCTAACAAGAACATCAACCCAGACGAAGCCGTAGCAATTGGTGCAGCGCTTCAGAGCGGTATTCTTTCAGGCAGCGTGGAAAGCGATCTGGTGCTCGTAGACGTTACGCCTCTCACTTTAGGAGTCGAGGTCATGGGCGGTTTGATGGAACCGATAATCGAAAGAAACTCCACGGTCCCCGTGAGAAAATCTAAGGTTTTCACAACCGCGGCAGACGGTCAGACCGAAGTAGAAGTGGCAGTGTTCCAGGGAGAAAGAACCATGGCCAGAGACAACATGTCTCTCGGAAGCTTCAAGCTTACAGGAATTGCACCGGCACCTAGGGGAGTACCTCAAATTGAAGTGACTTTCGACATAGACAGCGACGGCATAGTTCATGTTTCCGCAAAAGACCTGGGAACTAATAGAGAACAATCAATGGTAGTAAGCGGAAGGCAAAAGATGTCGGAAGAAGAGATAAAGAGAGTGGTAGAGGAAGCAAAGAAATACGAAGAACAGGACAAACAAAAGAAACAGGAGATTGAGCTGAAAAATCAAGCTGACCAGCTCGCATATAGCATCGACAAACTCCTTAGCGAGAGCGGCGACAAGATTTCATCCGAAGACAGGGGTAAACTTGAAAGCCTCGTGAAGGACCTAAGGGATGCAATCAACGAAGACAATATGCAGAGGGTGAAGCTTCTGTTTGATCAGCTTCAAAAAGAGAGCATGAGAGTTGGACAGAGTGTTTACGAGAAAGCACAGGCTCAAACTCCTGCAGACGGAGTCCCACAGGAAGGTGATAACAATGACAATGGCAGTGACAGTGGTACCGAGTATATACCGCCGGAAGACAGCAAGTAACAGAATCTATAGAAATCCAGAGAATGGAGGTGTTAATATGTTGGCAATCAGAAGAGGAAGCGATCTTTTCAGACCGTTTGAGGAGATTCAAAGAGAAATGGACAGACTCTTTAACGACGCCTTCAAAGGGCTGAGCGACCAGTCGAGAGAACCATCGATGTTTAGTCCTGAAGTTGACATCTACGAGAAGGACAACTCTGTCTTCATTGAAATGGACATCCCGGGAATCAAGAAAGATGAACTCGAAATCAAGGTAGAAGATGATGTTCTCTCAATTAAAGGCGAGAAAAAGCTTGAAAGAGAGGAAAAGGAAAGAGACTACCACCGCTACGAGAGATATAGCGGAGCATTCCAGAGAATATTCAGACTTCCTGAATACGTGAAGAGTGATGATGTCAAGGCGAAATACGAAGACGGTGTCCTTAAACTCGAGCTCCCCAAAAAAGAAGAAGTCAAGAAAGAAGCTATTCAAGTAAAGATCGACTAACGTTAGAAAGAAACTAAGAGGGCGCTTTCGGGCGCCCTTTTTTTGGAGGCGCAATGATGATTAACTATGAAGAGTACACCGAGAAGGCAAAGAAAATCCTCATGGATGTTCAAGACATCCTAATGAGATACAGGCAAAATCAACTTGCATCGGAGCACATTCTTCTTTCCATGCTCGAGGACGGTGATAATATCGCCATCGAGATACTGAACGAGAAGAACATTAGCACAGATTCTCTGAAGAAAGATGTTGAAGAAGTCATCGGCCGTTACGGAAGTAGCCGCGAGTCCACCAACCAGATATACATCACCCCCGAGGCCAGGCACATCCTTGAGAATGCCCGAAGTGAAGCGAGAAGAATGCATGATTCGAAAACCGGAACCGAGCATATACTTCTGGCAATGGTACGGGAGACCTCTGCTGTTGCGAGCAGACTCTTGTCTAAGTACGGGATCAATTTGGATAACATATATACATTGATTCTCAAGGGCCGCACAAAAATCGGAGCAGAAGAGGATGAGAATCTTTCTTCCTTGAAGAAGTTCACAATCGACCTTACTCAGCTTGCAAAGGAAGGCAAGCTGATGCCCGTTATAGGTAGAGAGGAAGAAGTCAGAAGGGTAATACAGATTGTTGGAAGAAAGACCAAGAACAACCCTGCGCTCGTCGGAGAACCAGGAGTTGGAAAGACAGCAATTGTAGAAGGTCTGGCTCAACGTATTGTGAGTGGCGATGTCCCTGAATACTTGAATAACAAGAGTGTCCTGGCACTGGATATGGGCAGACTGGTCGCAGGAACGAAATTCAGAGGCGAATTTGAGGAGAGAATGAAAGACATCATCGATTCAGTGAGAAAACTCTCTGGCGAAGTGATCCTATTCATCGACGAGATCCATAGCGTTGTAGGAGCTGGCTCAGCCGAGGGATCTATGGATGCCGCGAATCTCTTGAAGCCGGCTCTTGCCAGGGGCGAACTGCAATGCATCGGTGCAACCACTCTTGATGAATACAGGAAGTACATCGAGAAAGACAGAGCTCTTGAAAGACGTTTCCAGCCAGTAATGGTCGATCAACCGACCCCTGAGGAAACCTATAGAATTCTGGAAGGACTGAAATCTACTTACGAAAAGCATCACGAGATAACAATCGAAGATGATGCTCTAAGAACAGCCGTCGATCTAAGCGTAAAGTACATAACAGACCGTTATCTTCCGGACAAAGCAATAGATCTTGTTGACGAAGCGGCTTCATTTGTGAGACTTCAAACGGGTTACATGCCTGAAAGGCTAAGACTTCTTGACCGCCAGCTCAAGGATCTCGACTCTCAAATAACCTCACTTGCAGAAAAGGGAGAGTATCAGGCTGCTGCAGAGTTGAAGATGGAGGCCGAGAGAAAGAGTAAAGAGTTTCGTGAAGAGAAAAAGAAATGGGAATCAGATGAGTCGTTTGGAAAGGCCGTGACGCCTGCTGTGGTAGCTTCTGTAGTTGAACAGTGGACGGGAATTCCTGCCGGAAAGATGCTTCAATCCGAGCGTGAAAAGCTTCGCGATCTTGAGTCAATAATCCATGAGAGATTCATGGACCAAGAAGAGGCAGTAAGAACTGTCTCTCAAACAATAAGACGCGCTAGAGCAGGGTTAAATGCCCCTCACCGACCGTGGGGTTCCTTCTTGTTTGTGGGACCAACCGGAGTCGGAAAAACTGAGCTTGCTAAGAGCCTCGCCTTCATCCTTTTCGGCAGCGAAGATGCGATGATCAGGATCGACATGTCGGAATACATGGAGAAACACACCGTCTCCAGGCTTATCGGTGCACCTCCCGGCTATGTTGGGTACGAAGAAGGAGGCCAACTAACCGAAGCAGTTAGGAGGAGGCCTTACTCAGTTGTGCTTCTCGATGAGGTTGAAAAGGCACATAAAGAAGTACATAATGTGCTGCTCCAAATCATGGATGACGGACGTCTAACTGATGGAAAAGGAAAGACAGTATCATTTTCAAACACAATAGTAATCATGACCAGCAATGTAGCCTCGGAACAACTATCTACTGTAACCGATAAGGACCAAGTCCATGCAGTTGTGGAAGAAGGTCTGCGTAGAGCTTTTAGACCTGAATTCATTAACAGATTGGATTCCGTTGTGCTTTTCAGACCTCTGGATGACAAAGCTATGCAAGGTATCGTCAAGATGAGGATATCGGAAATGGAGAGAAGGCTTTCAGATCAGAGGATTTCTGTAGAGATCAGCAAGGAAGCGCTTGAGTATCTAGCTAAAGAAGGTTATGACAGGGAATACGGTGCTAGACCGGTTCGAAGGTTGATTGAAAAATCTGTAGAGGGTCCGATTGCCGATATGATTATCGACGGATCTCTGGAGGAAGGAATGAAAGTGATAGTTGATTCTGACACCTCGGAAATTTCAATAAGAGCCGAAAAAGGATCGGAGAGATAGCTCCTTCCGATCCTCGTTGTCGGCAATGATGTTATCATTTTCGTAGGAGGTGCTTAATGGACAAAATCTTCTTCACTTACAAAATCCCTGATGAAGGAATGCTTCTGCTAAAGAAATTCGATGTTGAAGTGAACACGGAGGATAGGTTCCTTCCAAAAGAAGAGATTATTCAGAAAGCTAAAGATGCGGCGGCACTGGTAACATTGTTATCAGATAAGATTGACGCCGAGGTTCTCGAATCACTTCCGAAGCTAAAGATAATAGCGAATTATGCTGTCGGATACAACAACATCGACATCGACGAAGCGCGCAAGAGGGGAATAAGAGTAACGAACACACCTGAAGTACTCACCGATGCCACGGCGGATTTGACGATGTCATTAATCCTGGCTGCCAGCAGAAGAATTGTGGAAGCTGACAGATTTGTGAGAGAGCACAGATTTGTTGGATGGAAGCCTGATCTGTTCACCGGCCCCTCTCTTTCGGGAAAAACTTTGGGAATAATAGGCCTCGGAAGAATCGGGAAAGCTGTTGCAAAAAGAGCAAAGGCATTTGGAATGAATGTTGTATATTGCAGCAGGAAACCACTATTGCCGAATGAAGAAGAGAAGCTTAACGTAAGTCACTTAAGCCTTGAAGAGTTGCTAAGAAGCTCTGATTTCATATCTCTTCATGTTCCACTGACTCAAGAGACGTATCATCTGTTAAACGAAAAGAGGCTCTCTATGCTAAAAGCCGGAGCTGTTCTGATAAATACGGCAAGGGGACCAATTGTCGATGAGACTGCGCTGATAAAGGCCCTCAGGAGCGGCAGGTTAGCCGCTGCAGGTCTCGATGTCTATGAAGAGGAACCTGATGTACCTCAGGAGTTGATTGATCTCGACAACGTTGTTCTTCTTCCGCATATTGGATCTGCCACGAAGGAAGCAAGAATCGAGATGGCAATGATGGTAGGGCGAAATGTGGCCGCTGTTCTTGAAGGAAAGGAACCTCCAAATCCAGTGGTATGATCATCTCGTTTCAAAATACCATATTGGACCGTGATATCTATTTCCAGTTTTGTCAATTGCCACGATCTGCCAGTAATAGACTGTCTCAGGCGAGAGCCTTTCGACGAAGTAGCTATTTGAACTCGTTGTCGCGTAAAGTTGAGGAGTCGGAGATGTCCCAAGGTAGAGATTGTAGCTGACAAGTTCAATAAACGGAGATGATTTTAGACCGACTCTTGCTCCGGAATCTTTGTTGGAAATCCATATATCAATGTTGCTCAGTGCAACATTGTTGTTCCTGACAACGACGTCCCAGCTAAGCAATGCGCTATCACCATAGACAAGGGTTCCGTCCTGCATGTTGTTGGCGAAAGTGGCTTGTGGATCTTGATACAGCGCGTTTGCAGCGGCTACAATAAACAAGGTGAAGAGAACCGCGAAAAATACTCTTTCCATTGTCTGCACCTCCAAGTGATTTGACTGTGGATTAGACAACAAGGTTTTCAATTAAAAAGGAGAGTGGAATCATGAAGGTTAAAAACGTTGGTGAAGTCTACAGATGCGAGATTTGCGGAAATGTGGTTGAAGTGAAGGAAGCAGGCGGCGGAGAGCTGATCTGCTGTGGTGAGCCTATGAAGCTCGTACAAAAATAATAAAAGCCCCTTAACGGGGCTTTTATTTAGAAATACATATCGAATCCAAGAAACACTGGAATAGGCCAGAAGAACAAGGAAAACTCAAACCTATCTGTCATCTTGGTTACATCGATGAAGTTGATCTCCGGAGAGAGCCTCGTCTTGAATTTCTCGGTAGGCTGGAAGAGTACATGGCCTGCCCTCTCAACCAAAGGGCAAGCATAAATCTCCTCCCAAACAGGTTAAAAGATAGATTTTCAACCCCGATAAGGATTCGAGCATCAAGTCCCGCTTTAGACCGGAGATTCGTCCGAACGCACCGGAATATGAGACTGTAGGACCAACGTATAACATATAGGTGTGAAACTCAAATTTCCGGTTCGAGAAGCATTGAAGACCTCGAAACCCATTCTCTAGTTACTGAGCAAATTCCGAAAAGCAAAGGAAAAGAAATGTCGGATCCTCCAACATTGTTTGCATTGAAGTAGTCTCCAAAAGAAACTGTGGCGACGATCAACAACGAATCAGAATTACCGCTAGCTTCCGCTTCACTAGACCACCTCTTACATTACTTTTTCACGCTTAATTACATTTCAATATCTGCCTGGAAAAACCTTGAGAAACTAGCGCTTTGTCGTCACTGCTTGCCTGAAGAAGCGAAAATGAGATTCCCATGTTTCCTTTAGCTTCTAAAACTTTCCATCGTTGGACACTTCTTTTCCGATTGTCAAGAGAATATACCTTACACAAAAGGAATTTCTTCTTCAAGAAACGGATACAGAAATAGTTGATCATAGTACCATATATTTGCTGGAGGTTGATCAATGGGTGAAGTCATTCTTTCCAGAAAAGAGATTTTCTCCTCCCTAGAAGAAGCCGTAAAGAGCAGAGGTTCCGTTATGGACAACGGTATTCTAAAGGTGGATTCCTTCTTGAATCATCAGATTGACCCGCTGCTTATGAAGAGCGCGGGTGAGTTGATAGCGGACTTTTTCAGAGGCTTCGGAGTGACAAAGGTTTTGACTGCCGAGAGTTCGGGAATTGCTCCCGCCTTAATGGCTGCCAGCAGCCTGGGAGCTCAGCTGGTCTTCGCGCGAAAGCGGAGACCGATTACCATGCAAAGATATCTGAGTGAATCCGCCCCTTCGCACACTAAGGGTGGAATTGTGGAACTGAACATCTCCATGGATTATCTCGGTAGTGAGGACAGAGTAATCATTGTTGATGACTTTCTTGCAAGCGGTAAAACAATAGAGGCTCTGGCCAGACTTTCGAACAAGACGGGAGCTTCTCTTGTAGGCTTTGCAGCAATAATTGAAAAGACATTCGAAGAGGGGAGGTCATTACTTGAAAAGTTCGGCGTTCCGGTTCTGGGAATAGTGAGAATCTCTTCACTCGACCCACTCTCTTTTGTAGAAAATGAAATCTAAAAACTAGAACTAAACTGAGCGCCAAAATTCATAAAAGAAAGAGTCAGCCGATTCTGATCAAAAGAATTCGTGGCAGACAAGTATCTGGAACCAACTCTGATGTAGTAAAACGGACCTGCAAAGTGAAGTCCTGCAAAAACATCAACGAACCCATTCCCTTTTCCAAGTCCTGTCGATATCTCCAGACCAACGAAGACCCGATCGTTCATCTTAAGCCTAATATCAGCCGCCGGCCCAAAAGAAAAATCCGTTAGCTTGTGATCGTATTCTTTTGAACCCGAAAGAGTGATCCTCTTGAATGATAGCCTTCCCTGAACACCCAGTTGAAGAGAGAAACGATCCAGATCAGGCAGGATGTAACGGTAAGTCAGTAAAATAGTGTCCTGCCTGAACGCCGATTCATATTGATAGGGAACTTCCGTATTTGTTGCTTCAAACGAGCTGCTTACAGTGAAGTGAGATAGACTAAATTCTATCAAGTGTTCTTGAGAAAGCCCATATCCCACAGTCGGCACAAAGTATGCACGGAAGCTATTTCTATCAAGAAGCTCTGTACTTTCCGAACCTTCCATTTCAAGAGATCCGTTCCATGGCATCGAAACACCGCTTTCAACCTTGAGATCAAATTTCGCAGAAGAAAACGCTGCGATTGACAACAGGAGGAGTATTAGGCATATTCGCCTCAAGCTCATGATCTTAATAGCCCTCTCTCTATCATCCAGCCAGTAAGCACCCTCACTTTCTCTATTTCAACTTCATAATGTACACTAGCGAGAAGCTCAACAGCCTCTCTTCCTCCAACGACAGCAGCACCTCCTACAACGAAGTCTGCGATACTTGTAAAATCTATCCCAAGCTCGACTTTGAGATTCTGAGGAAACGTCTTGATCCATTCAAGACCCAGAGAACTTTCAAAAGCAGGCTCCAGTGGACTTAACGAAGGCAAATTATCTGAATCATTGAAGATCCTTCTTAAAACCTCTCCCTCGTAATTCGAGATGAGAAGATCGAACAAATCGTCACTTCCCTCTCTGCCGGCTATCATTTTCAGGATACGATAAAGCTCGCCAATCATCTTTCCCTTAACTCCTAGAAGCAAATCAGGATCCGGCTTGATTAACTGATCCAGAGTATTGAGAGCCGACAGTCCTACCCATTCAAGTTCTGCTTCATCCATCATCTGAGGCGTATCAAAATCGGAGTGATAGAATCTATCAGGAAGATGACCCATGAACGGAGAAGGTATTCCAAGAGTAGTGAAGGCGCAGTGATCGGACCCTGCCATGAAGGGTATCTCTCCGAATCTCTTCAGTGGATATCCTGAGTTTGAAGGCAATAGTCTTCTGATATTGAGTTCAAGGATTCGACCCCATCTCTGCGGAAGATAAGGCGGTACTTCAGAAAGGATAAAAGTTGAACCGGTCTTATCCTGATCGGCACCAACCATGTCGAGATTTATCGTATACATTGGAAGCCTGTTCTCTTCCTTAAGCTGAAGCGCGTAGGGAACACTACCCAAATACTCGGGAACAAGAGCAATCTTCACAGAATAAGGAAATCTCTCATCATTAAGAATCCTCGCTATTTCCGTGGCAAGAGCCGCACCACTTGCATTATCATCGGCTCCAGGCGAAGGATGACACAAATGTGCAGTTATCAGCACGTCCGGACCTTCTTTGAAACCAGTAGCATCTATCTGGAGTACCTCAAAATTGCCTTGTGACATCTTAGTTTCGACTCTGTATCCTACCGCTGCATTCCCGCTTTTCGCGTTATTAAGGAGGATGTCGAACTTTTCCTTGGTAACGGAAAAGGCTACGGCATTTAGATCGGCGGATTCCCTGTCATAAGGAATTGTCAAGTAGTTAGTCATATGAGGCAAATCATTCAAACTGCGGCCAATTTCCTCAAAGGCCTTTCTCATATGGCACAATACGAGACACCTTGCTCCGCCCTCGACCACCGCATTCTGAAAGACCTTTACTGGATCATCGTTTGCAAGGACTGCTTTCCCGGAGTAGTCACCCTTGCCTTTATATATTGCAAGGGGGGACAATTCCCAGCCATCACTGCTTCCACTTCCCGAAACAAGGGAGACTTTCGTCACTGCCGTTGAAGTTACGAAAACCCTTTCGGGCTCTTCCAACCAGAGTTCTCCAAATACTGGTTCCCATGCCAGTGTAGATAGAATGTTTCCAGTTTTGGTGACTCCGTCGGCAGGATACTCGAATACCTTGAATCTCTCCTTCGGGAATCCGGCACGAATAAGGTAGTCCATCAAGGAATACATAGATTCGCTATAGTCCTTACTTCCCCTCATCCTATGGTAGCCCGAAAGCATCTCAATGAGAGACTTGACCTTTCTTCCATCTAGTCTTCGGCTCAAGTTTATCCACCCCTATTCAACATGAATCATCTTTCTTATCGTTCCACCGTCTAAAACAAGATTCACACCTGTGACAAAAAAGCCCTCATCTCCGCTTCGAAAGAGACTGGTTTCCACCACATCTTCCGGCCTGCCGACTCTGCCTGTGGGACTTTGATTGTGCACGATATCGCTCAACCTGGAAAATCTTACTACGGACTTATGGTCATGACATGCGACATCATTCCAGCAAGGACTCACGGCCTAACCTTATCCTTGGTCACAAACTAACCGACAGTGAATGCCTCAAGACCAAAAGGCCACCCTTTGAAGCCCAATATGGTTCCGTGAATCATTCTTCGACATCAACGCTCTTGTCGATGCAGTGTCAAATATACTAGAGCGTCAGAAGCCAAAAGATAATGAACACAACATTTAATAATCAAATACGGAGGGTAGGATTGGCGTCAATTACTCTTTTCCAGTCATCGATAGCCCTTTCAAAAAGGGTTCCCTTCCAACCAATGCCGGCGGCATTGTCAATAAAAACGTTGATTGACCTGCTTGCCTCACAGTAAACTGTACAACTTCCCTTACATCACCCTAAGAAGAAACATTCTCTCGAATTAGAAACGCTTCGTCCCTATTTGCGCTATCTGCTGCAGTATTGCGTCGTCCGCTTCTTCATCTATGTCCATTATCATGACCAGCGAATCCGACGGAGCAAAGCAAAGAGATTTGTTTCCCCTAATTCCTTTGCTCCAATGATAACCGGTACTGCTCTTTCGGAGAATCTCAAATCGCACCCCCGAAACATGACGACCGATACAGTTACTATGAACCTAAACACCGGTCAATCTTTCCGCATGTATCATCGCACATTTCTCAATAGCAGTAAGCTTCACCTCTTGCTCTTCGAAAGTCTCTGCAATTGTATGATAGTGATCGTATGCCTTCTTCCAAAAGATCGACGCTTTATCGGGATCACTCTCGTTTCTTGCGATCTTCTCCAGAGTCATTCCTTTCACAAGCCAAAGAGATATGTCATCGCTCTTCAGCTTCAACCCTTCTTCAAAGACCTCAAGCGCTCTGTAGTACTCTTCGAGACGGTCCCTGAGCAAAGTTCCCAATTTCCTGATATAAACTAGCTTCTCTTCGGTTGATTGAACGGCTTCGATAAGTCTTTCATAATCTCTTATGAGGATTTGAAGATCCGCCTTGCTCGCATCCTTTGATTTGGCCTTCAATTCGGACGAAGTACAATTCTTCTTCAACGCCCCAATATCATTAGCCTCTTCAGAAGAATCTGCATACTTCTCATATCTCTTGTCGGAAACCTGCCGCGAGATATCCCTCATTTTCTTAAGTAGAAGTCTCCTTGCTTCAACCTCTTGAATCTTCGGCAAGATGGCGTCCAGTTTGTCAAGTAACAACTCCTCTTTCCCTACAAAAAGAACGATATATCTGTCAATTCTCCCAACCAGATCGCTGACAACTTCGGCTGAATCTCTCTCCACTGAGGAAAGGATTATATACTTGACTGCAAAATCCAGGTACATCATTTCGTCACCGATCGTCGAACGGGTAAAGTGAATAGCTCTTTCAAGAAGATCCAGTTGATCCTCCCTTGAGATCTCACCTGCCTCAGTAATTACCGTCACATAGATCTCTTTCATTTTAGAGAGCGCTTCTGCACTTTCACCTCTAAGGGTTTCCTCAATCTTCTCGAGGGCCGCTTGAGCGAAAATCAATCTATGAGAAACTCTGTAGCACTCTAGAGCCAAATCTATAGCCGGTTTAGAATCCTCGCTTGAATACCTGATAACCATTCTTTCCCAGCGGCAATCGTCGAATTCTCCAGCAAATCGAGCAATTTCCTTTGAAAAAGCATGCCTTATGGAGTCATCTACCTTTCCACAAATATCGATTAGTTCTTCAAACGTCTCGTTACCCATGGAAATTTCGAGTCTCTCTATTATTGCCCTTATGGCACCATCGAAATCTCCTTTTTTTTCTTTTAGGCGGCCCAATTCTATCAGAAGTCTTTCCTTTTCTTTGTCATTCTGAGATTTCGAAATTCTTCCTTCTGTCTTTGTTATCTTCTTTTCCCTTCTTCTTTCACTCATTTTTTTCAATAACATCATTTCCTCCGGCAACAACTGAATGAAATACCTTCAATAAAAGGATACCAGAAAACCCCATACAAAAAACGAGAACTTCTGTATGAGAAGTGCTCGGAGCGATGACTATCGTCATCAAAGAGATTATATAGCTACAACGAGTAAACTTATACTAAAACAACTACTGTGCAGGAAAAGTCTCACTTGAAACACTGCTACATTTCACACTGATACAGAGGAAATATCCATACCTAGAATCAAATCTATCAAAGATCTGCCCCATTCGATCTTGTAACCCCATATTGTTCTCTGTAGAAAGTATATTCGCGCTCCGCTGAACTCGCTGAAAACGCTTTGATCAGACGATTTTGGAATGAATATCACACAGTAACTTTCAGGGTCGTCCTGTAGCTCGTACTGTTCAAGATATCCACCGTACTCCGGATCATCTTGAGTATATATCGAACCAGACAGCCCATTTTCAAACCAGTTACTAGAAAGGCGCGCATACTGGATGTAATGACGCTGCATTACGGACCAATCTCTCCGGAAATCTAGAATTAGGTTTTTCATGTCTCCTTCAAGCTCGACAATTGCCATCTCTCTTAGAAGAGCGATTTCGTGACCGCTAAGACCGACCCGTGAACCGGCCTCTTGTTGAAGACGAATCTGAGAAGCGTAATCCAGCATCGCCTTCTCATATTGCAGAAAGACTTGATCTGGGCTTCTGAAGAAACTGAATCCCCAAATGTATGATATCGCCAGAAATGCTGTAAGAGCAATAAGAAAAGGAAGCCAGAGCTTCAAACTAATGCACCACCCGATTATTTCACATAATCAAAGATAGCACATGTTTAGCAAGCGTGATCTCTATTAGAAAGTCCCTTCCTCAAAATAGATTCAGATGTTGTATCATTGTGACTGACTGAGAATGAGAAAGGGAACTCTATGCTGATAACTTTGAGTAAGGTAGGACATGATTATGGCCAGGACTTTCTGTTCGACGAAGTCTCAACCTCGATCGACAAGAAAGACAAGATAATCCTTCTTGGGAAGAACGGCAGCGGAAAATCAACTCTCATGAGAATAATTTCTGGTGACCTTCTGCCGACTGAAGGAGAGATCTTTCACTCCACAAGTGTAAGGATCGGATATCAGATTCAAAGCAGAATCCCAGATGGACAATTGAGTCTTATGGACTATTATATGCAGGATAAATCCAGCATCCCTCCAGACACGGAGGAATACTACTCCTACGAAAGAAGAGTTAGAAGCATCCTGGTGGGACTGGAATTCTCTGAACAAGACTGGGAAAGGCGTCTCGAAACCTTTAGTGGGGGAGAACTCACAAGAATTTCTCTTGGAAAACTCTTCCTTGTCGACTACGATCTTCTGTTACTGGATGAACCCACAAATCATCTCGATCTTGAATCGACAGAGTGGCTTGTGAATTTCTTGAAAAACTATAAAGGCGCTTTGCTGGTAGTAACTCATGACAGATATCTTATCAGAAACATTGGGAACAGATTCTGGGAGTTGAATGGTGGCTCGCTATGGGATTTTACCGGAACCTATGACAAGTATCAGTCAGATAGAGAGATTATGGTCAAAAGCGGCTTAAGAACCAGAGAGAATCTTCTGAAAGAAATCGAAAGACTGGACGCCGTCGCAAAACGCTATAGACTCTGGGGTCAGGAAAAATTCATTAAGCAGGCTATTAACAAAGAGAAGCAAAGAGACAGGCTCAAAGAGCAGTTAGAATCAGTGGACATTCCGGATGAAGAGATAAGACCGACCAAGTTCAGACTGCCTCAGCCAGATAGGACAGGCTATTCGGTCTTGAAGATAGAAGGACTGTCATTCGGCTTTGGAAACAGGAAACTCTTCAGTAGCTCTTCTGCAGAAATCCACAGACGAACCAAGATCGGCCTCCTGGGTCCTAACGGTAGCGGGAAGACAACTCTGCTGAAAATAATAACAGAGAATCTTGAGGGGTACGTAGGAGAGATTACATGGGGCCACAACGTTCGTTGGGGTTATCTTTCTCAGCTGACTGAAGATCTTAATTCGTCGAATGATGTGATCACCGAGATTTGGCAAATGATGCGTGGCCAACCCGATTACGAAGTAAGAAAGTATATAGGAAGGTTCGGTTTCCCAGGTGATGACGTGTTCAAACCGATTTCATCGTTGAGCGGGGGAGAAAGAACCAAACTGGCCCTGGCTAAACTAATTCTCTCTCGACCAAACGTTCTGGTCATGGATGAGCCAACAAACAATCTTGATATCTGGTCAATTGAGAGTCTTGAAGAGGTATTGAAGGAATACGAAGGCTGCATAATCCTTGTTTCACACGACAGAGAGTTTGTGCAAAATGTGTGTGATCACTTTCTCATGATAGACAGACAGAAGTTAAGATTTGTATCCTCAGTGGAAGAGTATCTTAGGAGGAACCAGAGATACGTCGACTCAGCGGGCAATGAAGAGGCTAGGCTCAGTTTTCAGGAGAAGCGGAGACTATCCAACAAGAAGAAAACAATTCTCGAAAAGCTTCAACAACTGAGGAACGAGGAGGAAACATTATCAAAGGATGTAGAAAGCGCCCATTTGAAGATGGAACTTTATGCGACTGACTATGAGAAGCTTCAACTACTACAGCGGAACGTCGAGCAGACAGAAGGAAGACTTCTGGAGATAATTGAAGAACGAGAGATTTTGGAGAATGATCTTCAGGAACTCTCAATAATGCTGGAAGAACAATCACGGTACTAGAAAAGCCGCCGAAACTATTGAAAGGCTTATAAAGAGATCGGCGAAGACCAGGTATCTTTCGAAATTCTGCTTATCAACTTCAACAATTGATCTGGGATCACTGGCTCCTCTTCTTATAACTTTGTCCGCACTGAACCAGAGAAACGAAGTGAGCGCTACAGAAATGAAGAACATCAGACTCCATATAAAGGAAGCCGAATTTAAGAATATAATTGAGACCGCGGCGCCCACGACAACCAATGTCATCGCTATCGCTGAAATTCTGATTGTCTCCCAGAAAGTATAGAGATAACCCTGCACTTGAGCTTCAGTTCTGGGGTCTCGCATCGGCAACATAAATACTGAGACAAGCAACCCTCCACCCGCCCACAGGACATAAGAAAAGACAAAGATTACCTTGCTTACACCTTCGAATAATCCCATAGAAATCACTCCAAAAAATCCCGCTAGTCTGGTTTATTTGCTGAAAACAACAAATAAGTCTATCCGAAAACGAACTCACTTTTCAAGCATGTTCTACAATAATCATTATATCAGATATGGTAATAACGCTAGATCCAGGGTTCCGACCAGCAAATCGAGAAAAAGGACTGCACAGATCTAAGAAGTGCGAGGATAGAGGTGTGAAAATCAAGATACCAGCATAGGTGGGACGTTATTTGGAAGCCAGTCAGGCTGCGCCTGGCCAGTCTCGCCTTCGGCGAGGCCAGCGCCGCTTCGCGGGCAGAAAAATCCGCTTGTCTAGAAAACGCTGAACGCTTATGAAACCACGTTGACAGTCAACTGTCCACCGTTCTCCGGAAGGACGGTTTTTGGAGGAAAGATGCTCAACGAATCTCTGTTTACGGGGTGGCGATCTTCAAGAAATGAGAACGGCTGCTCGCAAACTCTCATTTGACCAACATCCTCAGCATGATTCTTAATCTGAAGCCACACAGATTCTAAGCAAGCCTGATCATAGTACTTTGAGGTTCTGCAACGCTAAATCACTCTTTGCAATTACCGGTACTTATATTCTGCAGCAAACAGCTAAACCCGAATTTCTCATATAGTGAGTGCGCATCCTTTGTATTTAGCATTCCCCTGAGTCCTCTCAGTTTCTCATGAGCCGGAACACATTCTACCAACCATTTTCCTAGACCATTTCCTCTGAATTCTTCCAACACAAACACATCTGCGAGATAGTCAAAGTATCAAAATCGCTTATCACTCTCGCAAATCCAATCTGTTCGATATTTTGAAGCAGCGATAACTATCGATCGATATATCAGTCTGCTCCTCGGCTCGATTCTTTCCCCAGTACGAATCATCAAGAATGTATCATTTGACCAGATCTCTCCGAACCATTTTTTTATTGTCTGTTACTGCGTAATCACCTTTCCGGGAGCGATCCACCAGCTACAAGAGATTCACTCACAATCCGTATCGTGGTTGTCAACACGCATGTATCTACTGCGATTCTCGCAGTCTGTGTTATGGAATTGATGATTTCGAAGACGTCGCCTACAAGTCAAATGCTGTCTAGCTCTTAGAAACTGAAACGAAAAGAAAGAGAAAGAAGGGCGCAATTTACACTGGATCAATGAGCGACCCCTATTTGCCGGCAGAAGAAGACCGAGAGACTACAAGGAGATCTCTCGAAGTCATTCGTAATTGTGGGTTCGAGGTGCAAATAACCACGAAGAGCGACCTGATAGTGAGAGATCTGGATTTACTGAAAGACATTTCTATGCGGTACTGCTCAGTGGTCTTCACGCTCACTACAACAGATGAAGTGTTGGCAAACAAAGTTGAAGCAGCGGCACCTTCACCTTCCACAAGGATTACAGCTATCCAAGCTCTTGTTGATGAGGGTATCCATGTGGGAATTGCCATGACGCCAATCCTACCGTTCATTGAAGATGACATGGACAATCTTTCGTCTATACTTACAAATGCAAGAAATGCAGGTGCAAGCTTCGTGTATGCTCAACCGAAATGACTTTGAGAGATAGACAGGGAGAGTATTACTACAAGAGTCTCGATCAGTATTTTCCAGGCCTGACCGAAATGTATAGAAGAACTTTCGGAGAGCTGTATTCCTGTAGCTCCCCAAGAACCCGTGAGTTAAAGAACTTCATCAAGGCTAAAGTGAACTTGCTTGGCATCAAACTTCTTGCATTTGGCGAATCGATTGTTTGCCCTGATTTTGACTCACAGAGAACGCTATTTTAGCATACGATTGCTTGCCACCAAACTCGTCAAACACTGCAAACTCTATACAGCGAGAATACTCTTTTCTGCAACCTGAAAGAGGACTTCTTCAGAATAGCCTTCTAACAATGGCTGAAGAGGTTTATTATGTGGTAAAATATCCTCGAGTTAACCCTTAGACCGCTTCGCTGTCCTTACAAGGGCAGCGTTTTTTATTCTATCGATTGCTGATCAAACTACTTGCCTTTTCGTAATGCATCATAATTAAATC
>NPIF01000029.1_pt1 | contig 41367 bp, 28 predicted proteins | sample 8637461 | NCBI WGS metagenome assembly NPIF01 (sample SAMN07420641, study PRJNA396082) | bioreactor metagenome | isolation source: sample BR12 brine-fed electro-methanogenic bioreactor BR | place: Japan: Kochi | collected 2016-12-09
CGAAGCCATTTTGAAGCGTATGTGCAATTCCCCAACCGGCCCAAGCGCCCCAGGCCGACCCGCACCGATCCGCCCCGCTCACCTGTTCTCCTCTTCTCCTCTCGCCTCTCCCCCCTGGGTGCCATGGCCAAGCACGGCGTCAACCGGTTGCGATCGCCAGATGGCGCCACCGCCGTGCGCCGCCATGCGGATCGCCGTGGATGCTCGCCACACCCGCAACGTCTCCCCCGGACAACCGGCTCCGATCGCCCCCGCTCACCTGCTCCCCTGCTCTCAGCTCACCTCTCCAATAAGGGTGCCAGGGCCAAGCTCGACGCAGTCGAGCGCCGCCATGCGACTCGCTGTGCAGGTTCAGCAAAAACGAACCCAAACGAACCCAAATCAAGAACCCCCGTTTTCCCCGCGGGCGCTATCAAAAACCGCGATTCCACCTCCGACACCGCGCACAGAAAAATGATAAAACGAACCCAAAATGAAGCCTGTATGGAATTACCCAACCGGCCCGGGCCGCACAATCCACCGAATCGGCCCAATCCGCCAGACGACACGACACCCCCCGATCAGCGATGCCGGCCCGGCCCCGCCGCGACGCTTACCCAGACGCCTGCCCATGCAAAACGGCCTCCCGGATCCATCCGATCCGGGAGGCCGTCAGCCAGTCTTGCAACATCCGCGACGGGCGCGCCGCCGCTACTCTCGAAGCCCCGGCGTGATGGTCAGCTCAATCCGCTCGTCGCCCCGCAGCACCGCCATCTTCACCGTCTTCTCCGGCTTGAGCACGCCCAGGGCGTGGGCGTATTCATACACGTTGGTGATCGGCATGCCGTCGATCTCCACGATCTTGTCGCCGGCCTGGATGCCCGCCTTCTCGGCCGGTCCGCCCGGAATCACAGCCTTCAGCCGCATGCCGTCGTCGCCGCTGTAGGCGTAATCGGGCTCCGTGCCGGTGTATGCCCGCATGCCACCGCCGGTGCGCGCCTTCGTCTTCCGCTCCACCTTGGCATATGCCAGTTGTTCATCGGCCGTCGCCAGGTCCCGCGTCACCAGCCCGGCCAGCTTGGCCATGCGGACCATGTCGGGGTAGTTGATCTTCTCGGCCGTGTCCTGCGGCGTGTGGTAATCCTGGTGCGAGCCGGTGAAAAACTGCACCACCGGCGCTTCCGCACGGTAGAACGGCATGGTGTCCGTCGGCAGGTAGGGATCGTCGGTAAGGGTCAGGTTGAACCCCACGGGCACGTTGCGCCGCTCGAACAGGCTGCGCCAGCCCGGCGACGACCCCACCCCCTGGACGATGAGCTTGTTGTCCACCACCCGGCCGACCATGTCGAAGTTGATGTACGCCTCGATCTTGTCCACCGGCACCGGGCTGTGGCCGACGAAGTACTCCGAGCCCAGCAGCCCGATCTCCTCGCCCGACCAGCCGGCGAAAATGATGTGATCCTTCCGCGGCTCGTCGGTGGCCGCAAAGTGGGCGGCCAGCTCCAGAATGGTCGCCACGCCCGAGGCGTTGTCATCGGCCCCGTTGTAGATCTGGTCCTTGCTCTCGTCGTACCCGAACGAGCTGCCCGCCTGTCCGTGACCCAGGTGGTCGTAGTGCGCCCCGAGCACGACGTACTCCGCCTTTTCCGACGCGGCGGTGGCCGGCAGCAGCCCGACCACGTTCTGGCACGTCTTCTGCTCGTGCACCAGGTTCACGTCCAGTTGCACGGTGCAGCCGGGAATCTCGAACGCCGACTTCACGTGGGGATTTTCCTGATCGAGCGCCTGCTGGATCTCCTCGATGCCGCCCTCCACGCCGTGCAGCATCATCTTGAACACGTCCAGCGACAGGCTGGCCGCCACGATGCCGCTGCTCGCCGCCGCCCCGTCCTGGCCCAGGCGCAGCAGTTCGCCCGCCTTCGGCGAACGCGGGCCGGTCACCACCAGCAGCGCCTTGGCCCCCCGGTTGCGCGCGTGCATGGCCTTGTCCCGCAGATTGGCGTAGCGGGTCAGCTCCGTCTTCCGCGCGGTGTCGACATCCTCCGGGAAATACCGCAGCACGACGACGCACTTGCCCTCCACGTCCAGGTCGCCGTACGCGTCGTAATCGTCGGTCACGATGCCGTACCCGGCGAACACCGCCGCGCCCTCGAAGCTGCCGTTCTGCGACAGCCCCAGCGGGCGATAATCCTTGTCCCGTTCGAGGTTCATCTTGCCGTGGGCGTGCTTGATCACGAACTGGTTGCCCTCGTCGGCCACGCGCACGCCGGACGCAAAATCGAAACGCTGATAGTAGCTGTCGTCGTCGCCCAACGGCTTGAGTCCCGCGGCCTGGAACCGCGCCGCAATGTACTCCGCGGCCGCCCGGGCGTGCGGCGTGCCCGTCAGCCGGCCTTCCAACTCGTCGGCCGCCAGGAAACCAACGTGTGCCCGCAGGTCCTCTTCGGTGATCGCCGGCGTGAGGCGCTTGGCAATCTCCCGCTGCTTCTGCGCGTACGCCGAAAGATCGTGCGGCATGCGCTGCTCGTGGGCATAGTCCGACAACTCGTTGGACTTCGTCTCCTTGTCGGCCCGCGGCTGGTCAGACGCGGGCGAGGCGTCCTCCGGGGCGGACGGTTTCCGCGGCGGCGCGGCCGCAATCGCCGCCAGCGCGGCCTCATGATCCCACTGCCCGATGAACAGTTGGCCCTTGCGCCCCTGCGCCCCGTGGCGCGTCGAAGTCCAGCACAGCCGCTCGCCGTCCGGGCTGAACACCGGCAGCACGTCGGCCCCCTCGGTGTAGGTCACCCGCACGGGCTCCTTTTCGCCCATCGGATCGACCATGTACAATTCCCAATTCTGCATGCCCTGCTTGTTGCTGTTGAAGATGCAGTACTTGCCGGAGGGGTGAAAGTACGGCGCCCAGGACATGCACCCGAAATCGGTCAGCCGCCGGCGGTCGCTGCCGTCGAGCTTCATGGTGAACACGTCGGCCTTCATCGTACCCGGCTCGAAATGCCGCCAGACCACCCGCTCACCGTCGGGGGTGAAAAACGGCCCGCCGTCGTATCCCGGCCAGTCGGTCAGCCGCGTCTGGTTCGAGCCGTCCGCGTCCATGATATAGATTTCGCCGAAGTGGGCCGGATCCTGCTCGTAGTACTTTTTCTGCTCGGCGGTCATCGCCTCGTCCGCCGGCTGGTCGCGGAAGGAGCAAAAGATGATCTTCTTGCCATTGGGCGAATAGGCGCCCTCGGCGTCGTAGCCGTGGGCATCTGTCAGGCGCTTGAGTTCGCTGCCGTCGCGGTTGGCGCTGAAGATGTCCATGTGCACGTCGTAGTCCCAGGCGTAGCGCGGCTCCTGACCCGAAGCCCGTTCCTTCAGCTTGTATTCCTGCTTCTTCTTGGCGTCGGGATCCAGGTGGGTGGAGGCGAACAGCACCCGGTCCGTCCCCGGGCGAAAGAACGCGCATGTGGTTTTGCCGATACCGGGAGAAACCTGGTGCGTGTCGCCAGTCTCGAAATCCAGGATGTAGATCTGAAAGAACGGGTTGTCCGGGATCCGTTCGCTCTGGAAGATCAGGTAGCGCCCGTCCGGCGAGAAGTAGCCCTCCCCGGCGCGGCGCCCTTCGAAGGTGAGCTGCCGGGCCCGGCTGATGAATCTGTCCTCAGTTGCGACTCCGTCGGCCGTGACGGCGGCGAGCGCCGGGCCGGCCGTCAGGCCAAACAGCATGCTGATGATCAACGTGGATTGCAGGCGGCGTGTGCGCATGGTGGTGATAACTCCCGATACAATGGTGGCGAAAGTGTACGGCCCGCACCGGCTGCGGCCGGCGCGGGCGAAATCACGATAACGGGACCGGCGTCGGTCTCAATCGCGCGACTGGTCGTAGCGCGGTCCCCAGAAGTTCGGTTCCTCCTCGGCCTTCGGCACGCCCTCGTCCTTGCTGCGGACGTCGACGTGCGCGTCGACGTAGACGAAGTTCAGCAGGCCGCCGTGGCGCTCCCGGTCGTCCCACTCCAGGTTGCCCGGGTAACGCTGCTTGAGCAGCGGGCTGTCGCCGGGATGCTCGTTGTAGTGCGCGTTCCAGTCGCCCGTGTCCACCGTCTCCCGGTCCATGATCGAATGAAAACGCCAGATCTCGGCCATGAACATGGTCTGGGCCGGCTGGCGAATCCGCGACATCGGATGGCACCCCACCCCCCAGCGCGCCTCCACGCCTCCCGGCCGGTTCGGATCCGTCACCGTCCACCCGTTCAGGGCGTAACTGGTCACGCTGAGATGGCCCGGGATGGCAATGGTGTTTTTCTCGAGGGGATACGGCTGCCGATCGGAGGGACACTCCAGCAACGGCTCCTCGGCGCTGGCCCGTCCATACCAGTAGCGGGCGAATACGCCGCCGTCCCGATCACTGTAAAACCAGGGCGTGGAGGGTCCGGCTTTGGCGGTGGCGGTCACGTTGGGCACGAAGCGGCCGTCATGGTCATAGGCGTAAAGTTGATGGGCAAGCACCAACTGGTGCAGGTGGTTGGCGCACACCACCCGTTTGGCCTGTTCCCGCGCCTTGCGCAGGCTGGGCAGCAAAATGGCGATGAGCAGCGCAATGATGGAAACCACCACGAGCAGTTCCACCAGGGTGAATCCTCGAACGCGTTGGTTGCGCGGTTGCATGGCCACTTCCTTGTCAGCCCGGCGCCGCGGAGCCGATCCGTCCGCCACGTCGGTAGCCTACCGCCGAAACACGGCGTTGAACAGGCGTTGATCCGCTGTGTCCAGCCGTTGGTCGTTGTTCAAATCGCACGCGACGCACTCGGGCGCAAGGTCCGGACCGCGCGTCAGGCACGCGGCGAAGTGCGCCGGATCGTCCGGGCCCAGTCGGCCGTCGGCGTTGAAATCGCCCAGCTCCGGCACGCGGGCCGACGTCGCCGCGCGCTTTGCCGCGAACGGCGCAAGCACGAGTTGCCCACCGCATGTGCCGATGTCCACCGGACCCAGCAGGTTGCCTTTCAGGTGCATCGCGTCATCCAGATCGGCGTCGCCGTCCTGGTCCAGGTCCGCCAGGTTGCAACCGGCGGCCACGGCGTTTCCCGCTCCGGAAAAGCACGCTTGCATCAACGCGAAGTCAGCCAGATCGACCGTGTTGTTCACATCCAGGTCGCCCCGCGCCGGTCCCACCAGGATGAGGCGGGGCAACTGCCGGAACCCGCCGTCGCCGCCGTCAACGCTGAGCAGCACGTGATGATTGCCTTCCGAGCCGGCCATGGTGAACCCGGCGAAGGCCTCGTCGGCCGCGAGCAGGTCCCGCACCTCGTCGGTCACGTCAATCGTCAGCACGATCAGCCCGCCGTCGTTGTCGATCCGGTCTTGCGTGATGATGTTTCCGGCGGAGTCTTCGAGCCGCACGGTGTTTTCCCAGGTCGACGGCAGCTTCCGGTCGCAGCGATCGTAGTCTACCTGCGCGTCCGCAAGCGTCGTCAGCACCCCGTCGCCGGCAAACGACTTGATGTACATGAACTCAGGAACCGGCAGGTTGGTCGCGCCGCCGAAGGTCATGTCGAGCACGCGATCGATGTAGATTTCCAGCGTGGCCGATTGCAGGGAGTTGGACGTCACCCCCAGGGCGTAGGCCGGCGTCAGCTTGTACTCGTGAATCTGCTTGACCTGGCGATCATAGCCTTCCGGCAATTCGCCCGCATTCCCGAAGGTCATGCCGAAATCCAGGTCCACGAGACCGTCGAGGAATTCATTGCTGTCCGGGTCGCGAATCCAGTCGGCGGCGCCGTAGTAAATGGCGTGGTCGTCCTCGCCGTCGAACTCGTTGTATCCGCCGCTGGGATCGCGCAGAGCCGGCTGGGACGAGGAAATCAACGTCGCCTCGAACCGGTCGCACGCCGGCTGGGCGTGAACCGCCAGCGGCAGCAAGGCCAGGGCCGCGGCGGCGGTGAGCAGGCGGGGGCAAGTCAACATAGCGTCCACTCCGTTGGTCGAGAGGGCGTGTGCCACCGGCGCCGACATCGCGGCGTCGGCGCCGATGGCCTCACATCCACAGGAGAAGAGTACGGTGTCATGCAGGCGGCGCGCGGCAACCGGGCCGGGGGGCTCGCTCCGGAGCGGTCGTCCGCGTCGCTGATGCATGGCATTATTCCCAATGGTCTAACCCTATCCGCGCCGGCGAATCAACGCCGCCGCCCCCAGCCCGAGCAGCAGCGCCGACGCCGGCTCGGGAATGGTGATCTCCAGTTGGGCGGGCTGGCCCGACAAGGTGCCTTCGGTGTTCACGAAACCGAAGAACGCGCCGGCTTCGTCGGTGTCCACCGGGTTGCCGACTCGGCCGGTCATCGCGATGGAGTAATCGAAGTTCCCATCGCCATTGGCAATCCACTCATTGACCAGATCGGTCACGTCCCACGAAACCAGGGCGGGACCGGTCACCGACTGGGTGTCCTCCACCGCACCGATTTGTGTATCCTTGAACTCCGCGTAGGACCCCGGACCGCTGCTCAGCGACGGATCAATCGTCGTGGGGTCGCTCAGCACGCGATGTGCCGAAATGGCGAAAGGTTGGCCCGCCGTGGGGTAGGTGGGCGGCGCCATCGAGCCGCGCTCCACCGTGTCCATGGTCAGCAATGCCGACGCCACCGAACCGGAGAAATCGTCCCGATTGAAATCGAACGTGAAGTACGTCGTCTCCTCGCCCAGGAACAAGAACGGATCCGGCGAGGTCACGCCCAGCACGTCGCGGCCCGAGTCGCGGACGTACGGGGGGCCGAACGCCCACGGCGTAGTGAAGAAGTCGCTCTCCACGGGAATCGTGATGGCCGCCGATGCCGGGACCACAAGAACGCCGCCCATGGCGACTGCCAACATCGCTACTGTTGCTCGCTTCATAACTTGTTAACCCTCCTAGGTTTTCAAGAGAGAGAGTGCACGCCGGGTCCACAATCACCGGCGGGTTTCACGTCAGTTCATCCGCACTGGCCGAATTCGGACAACGCACGGTGCATCCTTGGGTTTATGAATGAAGGCGCCAGCCGCGTGTATTTGCGCGGTTTGCCCATGAGGCGGGGCCTGCCCGGCGTCCGGCGCTTCTGCGCGCAGCCGATGCCGATCGAGGTCGCGCCTCGGCGATCGAGTGGGGATCTACAGGGTGGGAGCGCGCCAACCGAATACGGAAGCGCGATAGGTGCGGTGATACCGTCCGCGCACGTCGGAGGTGACGCAGACCGCGGTGCGGTAGATGTTGCGTTGCGATTGCGAGCAGAGCGCCGTGAGCGCCTGCGTGATCCGCTGCCAGTGACCGGCCAATCGGGGCCACTCCATCCACGCCAGCGCCGACATCAGGGTGAGGGAGGTGGGCAGCCAATCCGTTGCGGCGCCACCAGCCCGTTCCACCACCCCGACGTGAAGCAGCAGCACGACCAACGTCGCCGCTAGCAGCGACCGCGCGGTCCAGTTGACCCGCAGCCACGCGACATCGGCGATCTTGAGGGCAAAGAAAACGTTCGAAAGGGTGATGGTGACCGCGGATTCAAACCCCAGCGTCCCGCGAAGCAGACCGGCGAAGAACCAATAGGCGTGCGCAGCGAAAAAGCTGGCCCAGATAAGACGCTCCACGCGGGAGGATGCTTGCTGCGGTTGGGATGCCCTGTGCACTGTCCGAATCCTTGCTGGTCTTGGTCACCGATGAACTTAGGGAGCCACCAAACGCTTGTCAAGCGATTTACCCCCCGCCGGCGCGCGCCCGGAGGGGCATTCGGGGGTCTGCTTTGCCCCGATGGCCGGCCGCCCGCCGACCGCCCTGACGCTGTTGTAACGGCGCCCTGCGACTTCCTGCCGCAGTTCGCGAGCTGCCAGCGACCCGCCGAGGACCGGCTACGTGCATGCAGAAGATACCCCCACCGCGATTTCGCGCGCAAATGGCTGAGGCCCCAACGCCTACGACGGCCCCTGCGGCTACGGGTACACGTTGCCCAGCATGCGGGCGAAGGGGATCGTTTCGCGGATGTGCTTCAGCCCGCAGAGCCACGCGAGGGTGCGCTCGACGCCAAGCCCGAAGCCGCCGTGCGGCACGCTGCCGTAACGCCGCAGGTCGAGGTACCACTCGTAAGGCTCCTGCGGCAGGCCCTCTTCCTTCAATCGGGCCAGGAGGCGGTCGTAATCCTCCTCGCGGGCGGAGCCGCCGATCACCTCGCCGAACCCCTCCGGAGCGAGCAGGTCGAAGTTCTCCACCAGCCCGGGGTTTTCGCGGTCCTGGCGCATGTAGAAGGCCTTCACCTCGCGGGGATAGTGCGTGACGAAGACCGGGCGATCGTGCAGCCGGGAGATGATCGTCTCGTCCGAGCCGCCCAGGTCGGTGCCGACCTGGAAGTGGGCGGCCAGTTCCATGTGGTGGGGGATGTTGGAAACCTGTTCCTGAAGCTCGGCCAATTCTTCGCGGCAGGCGATGGCCTGCTGGGCGGCCTTGTCTTTTTGCCACTGCTTGGCGGCCGATTTCGACTTTTCTTCGAGGTCGGGGATTTCCTTCTCGAGTTCGGCGATGCGGGCGTTCTTTTCGGCCAGGTCCTTTTCCAGGAGTTCCTTCGCGCGCGGGCCGCGGAGCAGGTCGGCGGCTTCCATGTACTTGAGGCGGACGAAGGGCTTCTGGATGCGTTCGAGCTCGGCGACGTCGCGGCCCAGTTCCTCGAGGTCAGCCCGGTGGTCGGTGAGCACGCGCTGCACGACGGAGCAGACGAAATCCTCGGCGCAGTCGATGACGTCGTCGAGTGCGGCGTAGGCGATCTCGGGCTCGACCATCCAGAACTCGGTGAGGTGGCGCCGGGTCTTGGACTTCTCCGCGCGGAAGGTGGGCCCGAAGCAGTAGACCTTGCCATGGGCCATGCACGCGGACTCGACGTAGAGCTGGCCGGTCTGGGCGAGGTACACCGGCTCGCCGAAGTAATCGACCTCGAACAGGGTGGAGGCGCCCTCGCCGGCCGACGGCGCGAAGATCGGCGTGTCGATCAGCACGAAGCCCTGGCTGTTGAAATACTGCCGGATGGCGTCAACCAGGGTCGCGCGGATGCGCAGGATGAGAAACTGCCGCCGGGAGCGGAACCACAGGTGGCGGTGCTGCATGAGGAATTCCACGCCGTGCGGCTTGGGTGTAATGGGGTAGCCGGGGGCGTTGTGGACGATCTCCAGCCCGGTGACGTCGACCTCGCAGCCGCCGGCGGCGCGTTCGTCGGCGCGCACCGTCCCGCGGACCACGACCGACGCCTCCTGGTAGAGGTGCTTGGCGTCGTCGAAGTAGGCGGCGCTGGCGTCGCCCTTTTCGATGACGCACTGGCACAACCCCGTGCCGTCGCGCAGCATGAGGAAGATGAGCTTGCCCGTCGGGCGGTTCTTGTAAACCCAGCCCGCGAGGGAGACTTCTTCGCCGATATGATTCTTCAGGTCGGTGATGGGCGTGTAGTTGTTCATGGGGGCAGTTATAGACACGGCGGCGACGGCCTGCAAGGTGCGGCGACGGGTTGGTTCCACCGGCGATATCACGCCCGTTTCATCGGGAACGTGGCCCGCTGGAGGGCCATGGCGCGGTAGACCTGTCCGGTGCGCTCGGCCATCGCGGACATGGAATGGTATTGGCGCATGTGGGCGATGGCGTTGGCCGCCAGGCGACGGGCGAGTTCGTGGTCGACCAGGAGGCGCTCGATGCCGCTGGCGATGTCGATCGCCGTGGCCGCCTGGGCGACGATGGCGGTTTCCTCGGGCAGGTAGGCGTCGTGGACGCCGCCCGCGACGCCGACCACGGCCATCCCCTGCCCCAGGGCCTGGAGGCTGCGGGCCGAAAGGGCCTGCTCGACGCCCGGCTGCACGAAGATGTCCGCCCCGACCATGGCTTTGAGCGGATCGCCCTCGGGCTGGGCAAACACGATCGCGGAACCGAGCCCCTTGTGCTTGACCACGTGGCGCAAACGCATCTCTTCCGGCCCCTGGCCCAGAAGAAACGTAATGAAGCTGTGCCCCCGCTCCTGGAGCAGTTGCACTGCTTCCAGCAGAATGTCAACGCCGCCCTGCGGGGTCAGATCGGCCGTCGTCAGCAGGGTGGGCTCGCGTTCCGGATGGATGAAGCAGGTGGGTTCCGGCGTGCAGCTCACGCCGGGACGGATGAGGGCCGCATCATCGGGGGCGATGCCCGTGTCTTCCTGGAGGCGGTCGAGCAATGGGCGGCTCGCACAGATCACCCGGCGCGGGCCGCGATAGGGTGAACGGTGAAACGCGCGGATGTCTTCGACGGCCGTCACCTGGTAGACGAGATCGGCGTCGAATTCGGCAGCCACCCATTCGGCCACGCGGTACGAACCAGCGGACATCGCGTGAACCACCGACGGGGGAGCGCCGGACAGCGTGGCCACCAGCCTGCCGAGGCGGCGCTTGCGCATCGGCCAGCGGGGTTCCTGGTAGAGCGTCACGCTGACCGGACCGAGCGTGAGCGCTTCGGCCTGGACGGCCGAGGTGACCAGACGGACGCCGGCAATCTCGTCGATCAAGCCGACGCACAGGTGGCGGAGCACCGCGCGGTAGCGGTGGTACACGCCGGCATCGAGGCAGATGGCGGCGTGGATGGGCTTGGTCCGCGGCTCGGCGATGGACGTGGAACTGGGCTCTTCGGTCATGTGCGACAGTATGCCGTTGCGGCGGCGGGTTGGAAAGAATGAAGCGGTTTCCGGGGCCCTGACGTGAACGACCAGGCGCGAAAAACAGGCCGGCGGGGCCAGTCTTGCGGCAGTGACCACGGGCTCAGCGACGATTCGGTCCGCCCCGCAGCGGTTGGCAGTTGCGGTTGGAGGGAACGTTGCACATCTGGGGGGCGGGTCATATTCTGAGCCGCCACGGCGGCGGGCGGTGACGGATCGCCGGGCGGCACGTCGTCCGGTGCGGCGGGGACGCCCGCGGCGCGGCGTCCAAGGGTTCGATTTCGATGGCTGAGGGCTTGGGGCAGGCGTGAGAACGAGCGGTGCGAAAGACAAGGCCGGGCAGCGGACGGTGCTGACCATCGGGAATTTCGATGGCGTGCATCGGGGCCACGTCGCGATCGCGGCGGCCGCCCGGCGGTACGCCGACGCGCGGGGCCTGCCGGTGGTGGCGCTCACCTTCGAGCCGCATCCGCTGGAGATCCTGCGTCCGGGGGCGGGTCCACAGCGTCTGGGGACGCCGGAGGAGAAGCTGGCGGCGCTGCACGCGGCCGGCATCGATCGCACGGTCGTGGTGGAGAGCACGCCGGAGTTTCTGAACATCGCGGCGGACGCTTTCGTGCGCGACGTGGTGATGACGCGCTTCCGGCCCGTGCACATCGTCGAGGGGCACAACTTCGGGTTCGGGCAGGGACGGTCGGGGGACGTGGAGACCCTGCGGAAGTTCGGGGCCGAGTTCGGGTACACCGTCGAGGTGGTGCCGCCGGTGCAGCAGCGCATGCCGGACGGCACGGAGGAGCGGGTGTCGAGCTCGCTCATCCGCAAGCTGCTGCTCGCGGGCGAGGTGGCGCTGGCCAGCGCGGCGCTGGGCCGGCCGTACGCCCTGGCCGGGGAGGTGGTGACCGGCAGCCGCCGCGGCCGCATGTTGGGCTTTCCCACGGCCAACGTGGCGGTGCGCGACGTGCTCATCCCGGCGGACGGGGTGTACGCCGGCATCGCGGAGTTCTCGGGCGGCAAATGGCGGGCGGCGGTTAGCATCGGGCGGGCGCTGACGTTCGACGAGGATGTGCGGCAGATCGAGGCGCACCTGCTGGATTTCGACGGGGATCTGTACGACCAGGCGCTGACGCTGCGGCTGGTGCGGCGTCTGCGCGGGCAGCGGAAATTCGCATCGGGGGACGAGTTGATGGAGCAGATCGCGCGGGACGTGGCCGAGGTGCGGCAGGTGACGATATGACCATTGAGGCGAACATACCGGCGACGGAGGCGGACTATGTCGCCGCGGCCGACGCGGTGCGGGGCTGGCGGAGGCCCTTGCTGCTGACGCACGAGCGTCCTGACGGCGACGCGTTGGGCAGCCTGCTGGCATTGCAGGCCATGCTGCGGGACGCGGGGTTGGCACCGACGGCCGCGCTGTTCGAGCCGTGTCCGGAGCGCTACCGGTTCATGCTCGAGGGCGAGGATTTCGTCGTGCTGCGCGGGGCCGACGATCCGGTGCTGACCGGTGCGGACGGCGTGATCATCGTGGATACCTGCGCGTTCGGGCAGTTGACGCCCGTCGCCGACTGGTTGAAACAAACCGAGATCGCGAAGGTCGCGGTGGACCACCATCGGACGCGGGATGCGCTGGCAGACCGCTACCTGCTCGATGACCAAGCCTCGGCGGCGGCGCTGCTGGTGTACCGCTGGGCCCAGGCGGCCGGCTGGGGAATCTCGACCACTGCGCAGCGGGCCATCTTCGTGGGCCTGGCGACGGATACCGGGTGGTTTCGGTTCAACAACACGACGCCGGAATGTCTGCGGGTGACGGCCGACCTGCTCGCCGCGGGCGTGGATCTCGACGGGGTGTACCGGGCGCTGTTCATGCAGGACTCGCTCGCCCGGTTGCGCGGGCGGTCGGCGGCGTTGAGCACGCTGGAGCTGCACGCCGGTGGGCGGATCGCGGTGTTGGGCGTGACGGGTGACCTGCTCGCCGAGGCGGGCGCGACCCCGGCCGACCTGGAAGAAACGGTGAACGCGCCGATGTCGGCCGCGGACGTGGAGGTCAGCGTGATCCTCGTGGAGATGGGCGAGGGGGTGACCAAGTGCAGTTTCCGCAGCAAGGGGGCGGTCGACGTATCGGCCGTCGCGGCGGGCCTGGGCGGCGGCGGGCATGAGCGGGCGGCCGGGGCGCGGGTAGCCGGGGCCCTGGACACAGTGAAAGCGCAGGTCCTGGACCGGCTGGCGCAGGCCGGGCTGGAGGGCTGAGCGGGCGCCAGCGACCGGCGGTTGTGCTCTGCGGGCGGCGAGGAGCGTTTGCCGGCGGGGTGCGGCGGAGGTCGGTCTGGTGCGGCTGGGCTGGTTGGGTAATTCAACATACGCTTCAAAATGGCTTCGTTTTTGCATTTTTTTTGCGCGCGGTTGGGGGCAAAAACCGCGTTGGCGGTAGCGCCCGTTGGGAAAATGGGGTTGTGTAAAACGGCTTCGTTTTTTCGCCGCGTCGTGCATGGGGATTCTCCGTCGCCGGACCCGCTTGGGTAAGAGCCCATGGCGAATCCGGGGTACGAGCGACCAACGGCCGGGCGCATTTGGGGCACGCTTGTCCGTCGCGTGCCGGGGCATGGCGGCGCACGGCGTTGGGCCCTTGCTGCGAAACGGACCCACTTGCGCCGTGCTTGGCCATGGCACCCAAGTCGTGTTTGGCTATGGCACCCTGGTTAGAGAGGAGAGAGGCGAGCAGGAGAGCAGGTGAGCGTGGGCTCACGGGCCTCCATTGCCGAGCCGCTCCGTCTCCGACTCCGCAGCCGCACTGCCATCGACGGCAGTGCGGCCGCGTGGCCATGACGCCGGCCTGAGCATTGGCGGTTCGGATGTCGGCACGCGGAGGGCGTAGGGCTCCGCATCCACCCTTAATAACGCGCGGGGTGATCTATCCAGGGCCCCTGGCGGGGTTGAAAACGCGGAAAAAACTGGGGTTGAGGGATTTGGAGGGAGCGATCAGCTATCAGCTATCAGCTCACGGCTACGCGTTGCTGGCGGCTGTCGGCTGGAGGGGCGGGGGAGCGCTGAGTGCTGAATGGTGAATGGTGGGGCTGCGGACTGGAGGGTGGATGCGGGAGGCCGGCGGGGGGCGCTGGGGACGTGCGGGCGTCTGGCCAGGTAACCGATCCGGGGAATCGAGGACTTTTGTGGGTTGCCTGGTCGGTCCGCAGATTGCGCAGTTCTTCGCAGATTGTTGGCAATTCCCAAGACCTGACGGTGATGAACGTGCAGGCGAACTGGCGCTGCTGGTGCAGGCTAGCGCGCCCTTACAGGGCTCCGGATGATGGGTAATGTGCTTTTCCCCAGGGCTGGCGCCCTGGGCTGTGATAGGGCGCCACTGCGTGGCTGGCGCCCTGGGCTTGCTGGCGCTCGTGGCTGCTGGGGGCGGGGGCCGGGGTTGGGACATGGTGCCCGGGATGGATCTCGTGATGATGGCCAGGAACATACGTGGCGTTCCTGGCGGAAGGCGGGCACGGCCCGCCCTACGTTGGCACAGCCTGCGCTACGGCGCCTTGGATATTTTCTTATGGTCGTTTTGGAGCGGGGTTGCGGTTGATGGGGGCTGAGCGGGATCGTTTTGGGATCGGGGTTGGGTTTGCTGGGCCGAAGGCGGGCACGGCCCGCCCTACGTTGGCACAGCCTGCGCTACGGCGCCTTGGGTTCCTATGGTCGTTTTGGGGCGGGGTGGCGGTTGATGGCGGCTGAGCGGGTTTGTTTGGGGATCGGGGTTGGGATTGCTGGGCCGAAGGCGGGCACGGCCCGCCGTACGAGGCGGTAAAAGGACTGAGGCCCGGCGTTCCCCCCACAGGACGCCGGGCCTTCGATTGGAAACCAACGCAGTTCGCTCGTATGCGTCGCTCCCCTATGTCGTGGCCGGGTTTTGCGGTTGTTGCCGCGACCGGCCTGTTGTGGTCCTTCTTGCCTTTGCCGGGTTCTGCGGTTTTTGCCGCGACCGGCCTGTTGTGGTCCTTCTTGCCTTTGCCGGTTTGCGGATTCTTGCCGCTACCGGGCGGGCCTGCTCAGCCCGGCCTCTTGCCGGGTTGGGCGGGTTACCCTCGTGACCGGCCCAATTTCATCATCATCATCATGCCGAAGAGCAGGCCGAGGCTGGCGAAGCCGGTGGCGCCGCAGGCGGCGGTGCCCGGGGTCTCGTCGTCGAGGCTGAGACCGGCCGAGTAGTTGGCCCGGATGTCGACGTCGCCGTCCATGGTGACGACCAGGACGGGGTCGCTGGCGTCGGTTCCGGCGGGCAGGTCACCGGTCCAGCCGGCGAAGACGAAGCCTTCATCGGCGTAGGCGGTGAGGGTGACCTCGGCGCCTTCGGGATATTCGAAGAGGGCGGGGTCGCGGACGATGGTGCCGGCGCCGGAGGGTTCGACGTAGGCGGTGAGCAGGTAGGTGACGTCGGCGACGACGGGCTGGAAGACGGCGGTCAGCGCGGTGTCGCCGGAGAGGATGAAGGTGAAGGAGCTGGCGGTGGTTTCGATGTCGCCTTCCCAGCCGACGAATTCGTAGCCGTCGGCGGGCGTGGCGGTGACGGTTACTTCGCCGCCATCGACGAGTTCGTCGGCGCCGGGGAACTGGGCGACGTAGCCGCCGTCGGCCGGTTCCACGTCGAGCGACACGCTGGACTGCGCCCAGGCGCTCGAGGCCATCAGAAGAGAGATCAGCGTCGCATAGATACCCATTGCCTGTACCCGATGATACTTCATGGTCAGTTCCCCTTTCCGCGAGGTCATCTGCCGAAAACACGCACGGCCGGTGAAGATCCGGTCCGCCACATCCAGCCGCCGCCTCATCAGGCCGCCAGGCTCCGTGCTTCTTGCCTCCGGAAACAGGCTACAATACGGGGATCGAACGGGGTCAAGCGCGGTTTTGGCAAAACCATCAAAGCGAACGGGTCCACCGAGGGTGAACGGTTTAGGGTAATCCAGGGGTGATAACCGTCGGTAAGGGTCCGATATTCGGCGCGGGGCGCAAACCCCGAGGGGAAGAAATCGCCCATCACCCCAGAGAGCGCATCAGTTCACGCCAATGGTGCTCTCCGCCGGGCACGCGGTTTCAAGGGCCCCTCCGTCTCCGGACATTAATGGAATCAAGAGGCGGGGTTGGGGGACGCGCCTTGGACCCCGGAGCTGGCGCTCGGGGGGTCTGATTGCGGGTCGGATCGGGGGGGGGCGAGGCGTGACGCGGGATTGGAGGCGAAGCGCGGATTGGCGCTTGTGGGACCCCGGAGCTTGCGCTCGGGGCTCAGATTTGGGGGCTCAGATGGGGGCTCAGATTGGGGGGCTCGGATTTGGGGGTGGGATTGGGGGGTGGGATTGGGAAGTCCGAGATCAGGGTCGGTCCTTGCGGCCCTCGAAGCGCTCGCGGCCTTGGCCTGCGTTCACGTAGTTCATCGCGCCGGTGACGTCCGCCTCGGTCCACAGGTATTTGGTGCTTCCATGCTCGCTCCACACCCGGGCATTGACCTCCGCCAGACCGGCCTCGCGCAGGCGGCGGGTGCACCACGATTTGAAGTCCCGCATCACGAACTCCGGGGACCGGCGGGCGTACCCCACCACGACATGGACATGGTTGCTGCGGACATTGGCGGCGTGCAGGGTCCATCTTCGGTGCCGGCAATGGTCCATCAGCGTGCGTGCCACCACAGCCCGCCCGCGTTCGTCCAGCACGAAGGCAGGGCAGCGCAAGTGGGCGCGGTTGGCCTCGACGCGTCGGAGGTTGCCGGCCGCTTTGGGGAAACTGTAGGTGCCGTGGTGCTCATCGACCGAACCACGGGGGTCGCCATGCAACCAGGCGCCGTAACAGGTCCAGGTGAGCAGAAAGCCGCACGGATCGGACATGACGGCGGGCATTGTATAGCGGCCCGGCGTCCTCTGACTACTCGATTCCGGCCTGATAGGTGATGCCGCGTGGCACGCGAGCCTTGAACGAACCCGGGCGCCCTCAACGGTGCCGTAACGGGGCCCGGGGGCGAGGCCCTCCTGACGATGACTGTGTCGACGTGCCCGTCCGTCCCGGTCGTCGTTGGAATGGATACGTAGTTCTTGGCGGCCTGGGACCCCGGAGCTGGCGCTCGGGGCTCAGATTGGGGGGTCCGATTTGCGGGCTCAGATTTGGGGCTGGTTGGGGGCCAGGTGGGTGGAGAACGGAGCGCTGGTTGGCGCTGGTGGGACCCCGGAGCTGGCGCTCGGGGCTCAGATTTCGGGGGTCCGATTTGGGGGTCCGATTTGGGGGGCGGCGTTGGCGGGTGGGAGGCGATGGGCTGGGGGACGCTTTGGGACCCCGGAGCTTGCGCTCGGGGCTCAGATTTGCGGGGGTCTGATTTGCGGGCTCAGGTTTGCGGGGTCCGATTTGGGGGCTGATTGGGGGGCCAAGTGGGTGGAGGACGGAGCGCTGGTGGGCGCTGGTGGGACCCCGGAGCTTGCGCTCGGGGCTCAGATTTGGGGACCGGCCTGAGCCGGCTGGGTTTGCGGCGAAGGGCATGTGGGCGCACGTTAGACCCCCGAGCTTGGGCTCGGGGCCCGATTTGGATTCTGGCAGTACAGGAAAAGGGGCGGCTCAGCAGGTCGGAACCTGCTGAACCACCCCGGATGTACGTCGATCAGAATCCGCGTACCGCCTGACGGCAGGACGCAGTAAACCGATTACTCGAAGACGAAGTTGTCGGGCACCAGATCGTCGACCTGGTCTGCACTGATGTTGCCGATGACGACGGCATCTGCAAAATCACCATCGGTATCGGTGTCGTAGTAGATGTCACCGGTGTCGCTCGCAATTGCAATAGGAAGCGAGGCATTGCCGCCGCTCGTATCGAGCGTGGCGATGTTGGCGGCCGTATCCACGACCACCTCATTGTCGACACCGGCGGCGTCAGACGCGCCAGCCACATCCACGATCGTGATGTCGCTGCCGTCGTACTCGGCGAACGTGGCCTGGTCGAAGCGGAGGATGTCGCCATCCTCGCCCGCAACGAAGTCCAGGACGAAGTTCATGTTCGCGTTGGCGGTAATCGTGTCGAAACCGAAGGTATCGACACCCTCGCCACCGGTGACCTCGTCGGTGCCATTGCCCGGGATGAGCAGGTCATCACCACTGCCGCCGACGATCTGGTTGGCACCGGCCACGCCGGTGTTGTCGATGGTCAGGTCGCCGGTGAAGTCCTCGGCGTTGACGGCATCGGCCACCACCTGGCCCATGTCGAGATCCTGGTCGCCGGTGACGGCGACCGTGGTGGTCGTGAAGGCCACGCCGGTGTTAATGGTCACATTGCCGATGGCATTCGCAGTCGTGCCGCCAGAGGCGACGTTGAGGAACTCGGTCGAGGCGGCGGCGAATGCGCCCATGCCGTCGCCTTCGCCGGCGAGCGTGAGGTTGATGGTGTCATCGCGCTCGGAACCGCTTTGCGTAACGGTGACGTTGCCGGCGAGGTCATCCTCGTCGATGTTGCTGATGTCGATGTTGAAGGGTGAGTCGCCGATGTTGAGCGTCAGCACGTGGTTGAACGTCTGGGTATCGGCGATCACGTAGTTGTCGATGCCCTCGATGGCAGCCAAGCCACCCGCGGTGAAGTTGGCGGTTAAGCCGGCGTCCGCGGCGGGGCTGAGGGTCAGGTCGCCCTCGAACTCGGAAGTATCGATGGCGTTGGCCGCGAGGTCGGTCGCGTCAAAGCCGCTCAGCGTGAGGTCGTTGTCGCCGGTGACCAGGGTGGCATCCACGTCACCGAAAAAGTCGGTAGTAGGATCGGCGGGGCTCAGTTCGCTGTCGGCCTCGACCATCAGGTTCAGCGTCTCGACGGGATCTCCGTCCTGGACATAGTCAAACGTCGCACCCTCGACGGTGCCTTCGACCTCGACGTCAAGCTCGTCATCGGCGGCCGCGTCATTAGCCAGCGTTGCGGTGACGCCATTGGCGTAGCCGGCGCCGAGCCGAATGGCGGTGCCTTCTTCGAGGTTGTCAAGGGTCAGGTCGCCGGTGCTGCCCGACACTGCTGCGAACTGTCCGATCGCGGCCGAATTGGCGGCGTCGAACGTGGTCGCATTGAGGGTCATGAAGTTGACCATATCGATGTCGATGAGGGTTGCGAGGCTGGACGCATTGCCTGCCACCGTGGCATTGAGCGTGTCGGTGCCGCCATTGCCCACGACGATGTCGTCGGGGTTGAGGGTGCCGACGGTCGCGGTGAAGGTGTCATCGCCGGTGGTGCCGGTGATGGCGTCGTCCTCGGTGGTCAAATCAAAGCCAGTGCCTGGCGTCGAGCAGGTGTCGGTATCCTCGTTGCAAGTCTGGCCTTCGTCACAGGGGCTACCGGTGTGGTCGCAGAAGTTCTCGGCGCCGCTGGTGTTGCAGAACTCGTCGCCGTTGCAGAACAGGCCGTCATCGGCGCAGTCGCCGTTGCTGGTGCACTCGGCCACGGGCGCCATGCAGGTGTTGTCGTCGGCGCAGGTTTCGCCGTCGGCGCAGTCGGCATCGACGAGGCACTCGACGCAGGCGTCGGTCGCTTCGTCACAGACGGGCAGGGCGCCGCCTTCGCAGGGGTCGCCGGTGAAGCCGCAGATGCCGTCGGCGCCACACTCGGGATCGCCGGTGCAGAAGTTGCCATCATCGGGGCAGTCGGCGTCTTCGGTGCAGACGGCCTCGCAGGTGTCGGTTTCTTCGTTGCACTGCTCGGTGGCGGGATCGCAGGGCGCTTCGCCGGCCACGCAGGTGTTGTCGTCGCCGCAGGTTTCGTCGCCGTTGCAGAAGGCGCCGTCGTCGCAGTCGGCGTCACCGACGCACTCGACGCACTCGCCGTCGTCGGGATTGCAGACGAGGTCGCCGGTGCACTCGACCGGCTCGTAGGAGCAGACGGCGACGGCCACGCCGTTGGTGTCGACGCCGTTGCTGCACATGTCGACCGTGCAGAGATCGCCGTCGTCGCAGACGCCCTCCTCGTCACAAGGACCAGGCTGGACGACCGGGCAGCCTGGGAGGGCCACCACCATTACCGCGATGGCCATAGCCGTCAGCGCCATCCGGGCGTTGCACAGGCCGGCCAACCGCCTTACCACATGTTCACTCTGGTTCGTTTGCATTATTCGTAAACCTCCAATGAGAAATTTGGGGTGATCCTCGTCACTCCGTGTCCGGGATGCACTCATTGCTGTACCTTGGCCCATACCACAGCCTGTGCCGCGTCCAGACCGCATGCCGCGGCGGACCGCACCTCATGTCTCCGCTCCTGCTTAGATTGGTCCCATCAATACGCTTTATCCATAACCCGCTCTTGAGACCGCCTCACGCGCCAATTCTGAGTTAATGCGGTCGATGTGCGAGTCCGATGTCGCAGCGTCTTCATGAGGAATGCCGGACCGTGCTGGTGTCCACCGTGCGCCCCCACGCAGCAGGCGGCCCCGCCTCCATGCTTTTCCCCGGCCTCGCCACAGGCCGCCATAGCAACCTAAAAATCGGGCCGGAAACTCCAATGCGGGCGAATTGTAGGTATCACCCGAATCAAGTCAACACCCATTTTCCGATTCTCCCGCCTGAAAAGAGCGACAGTCCGCATCGCGCCCGCGGACCGCGCATCAAGCGCAAGTCTTGTCGGTATCGACGCGCGGCCCGCGCAGACTTGAGGAATTTGGGCAGGTTTCCCGAGCAAAGCGGCGGTTTTTGCAGGTGCGGGCTCGGCACTGCGGCGTGCGCCGGCGGGACGCCGGCGGCGGTGGCGAAGCGGCTAATGTTCAATCTCAGCGAACGGATGACGTTGACGACGACATGGACGAAGCGGTTGAAGTACCACCGCAACCAGGCTTTTCCAATTATCCAGAATAGCCCATTTTGCCAGATGCCAGTATTGGGAGGCGGGGCAGTCGCTGTCCTGCGGTTCTGCCTATCGGTGGCCGCGATGCCGGCAAGCCGGCACTGCGTAGCGCTCGTCGCGGGTGCGGCCCCGGACATTTGACAGTCCGCGGTCAGGGGAGAACCGTGGGCTCGATCGCGCGACGCAAGCGACGTCAGGTGTGCAACTTACAACTTCTTGAGCGCGATACCAGCCAGCGGGCGGGGGCGTTTCTGGGGGACGAGCGTGCGGACCGACGACCGATCGGCCGTCTCAGATGCACTCGGATACTGGTGCGTTTGCTGCGGTATAGGCGGTGCGTTAGACTGCTGTGTTCGGCGCTGGAGAGAGCCTGCGAGATCGACAACCTGGACCGGCCCGTCCGCCGGGGACGCGGTGCCGGCCTACACTGTGGCGGAGGACCCGATCCCATGACGCAGCAGAACCCCGCAACAAACCCGTTTAACGCCCGCGAGACGCTGCAAACGCCGCTGGGCGAGCGTACCGTGTACCGGCTGGACGCCCTGAGCGGCCTGGGGGAGGTGGCGAGCCTGCCCTACTGCATCAAGGTGCTGCTGGAGGCGTGCCTGCGCAACGTGGACGGCTTCGTGGTGACCGAGGAGAGCGTGAAGGCGCTGGCGGCGTACGACGCGCGGAAGGTGGCGGCGACCGAGATCCCGTTCAAGCCGGGTCGGGTGGTGTTGCAGGACTTCACCGGGGTTCCGGCGGTCGTGGACCTGGCGGCGATGCGCGACGCGATCGTCCGGCTGACGGGCGATGAGAAGAGCGCGTCGAAGGTGAACCCGCTGGTGCAGTGCGACCTGGTGATCGACCACTCGGTGCAGGTGGACGCGTTCGCCAGCGCGACGGCGTTGACCATCAACGGGCAGAAGGAGTTTGAGCGGAACAACGAGCGGTACACGTTTTTGAAGTGGGGTCAGCAGGCGTTTGACAACTTTTCGGTGGTGCCGCCGGCGACGGGGATCATCCACCAGGTCAACCTGGAGTATCTGGCGAAGGTGGTGTGGGACAGCGGGGGCGAGCTGTACCCGGACTCGCTGGTGGGGACGGACAGCCACACGACGATGATCAACGGGCTGGGCGTGGTCGGCTGGGGGGTCGGCGGGATCGAGGCGGAGGCGGTGATGCTGGGCCAGCCGATCTACATGCTCATCCCCGAGGTGGTGGGGTTCAAGCTGACGGGCAAGCCGGCGGAGGGGACGACGGCGACCGACCTGGTTTTGCGGGTGACGCAGATGCTGCGGGAGCGCGGGGTGGTGGGCAAGTTCGTGGAGTTTTTCGGGCCGGGGCTGGCGAATATGCCGCTGGCGAACCGGGCGACGATCGCGAACATGGCGCCGGAGTACGGGGCCACCATTGGTTTTTTCCCAGTGGACGAGCAGACCACGAAGTACCTGCGGCTCAGCGGGCGGGACGAAAAGCTGATCGAGACGGTGGAACAGTACTGCCGGCTTCAGGGTCTGTGGCGGGACGACAGCCGGCGGATCACCTACACCGACACGCTGGAGCTGGATCTGGGCAGCGTGGAGCCGTCGCTGGCGGGCCCGAAGCGGCCGCAGGACCGGATCGCCCTGTCGGCGATGAAGGCGCAGTGGCGCCAGGACCTGTCGGTGACGTTCGGGCGGACCGGTTCGGGGGGCGGGTCGAACGCGAGCAGCATGACCAACGAGGGCGGCGCGGCGACGGCGGTGGCGGCGCCCGCGACGGCCGAAGGGGCGGAAGTGACGTACGAGGGGAAAACCTTCACGCTGAAGGACGGGCACGTGGTCATCGCGGCGATCACCAGTTGCACGAACACGTCGAACCCGGACGTGATGATCGGGGCGGGGCTGGTGGCGAAGAAGGCGGCGGCGCTGGGGTTGACGCGCAAGCCGTGGGTGAAGACGTCGCTGGCGCCGGGATCGAAGGTGGTCACGGAGTACCTCCAGCAGGCCGGGCTGATGCCGGACCTGGAAGCGTTGGGATTTCACCTGGTGGGCTACGGGTGCACGACGTGCATCGGCAACAGCGGGCCGCTGCCCGAGCCGATCAGCAAGGCGATCAACGAACACGGATTGGTGGCGTGCTCGGTGCTGAGCGGGAATCGCAATTTCGAAGGGCGCATCGGTCCCGACGTGCGGGCGAACTATTTGGCGTCGCCGCCGCTGGTGGTGGCGTACGCGATTGCGGGCACGGTGGACATCGACCTGGCGCACGAGCCGATCGCGCGGACGGAGGACGGCAAGGACGTATACCTGAGCGACATCTGGCCGACGCAGGCGGAAGTGGACAACATGGTGTCGCGGTGTGTCACCCGTGCGCAGTTCACCGAGCAGTACGCCAACGTGTTCGCCGGGTCGGACGACTGGCGGAACATTGCGGCGCCGGCCGGGGCGCTGTACGCCTGGGACGAGGCGAGCACGTACATCCAGGCGCCGCCGTTTTTCAGCAGTCTCACGCCGGACGTCAAGCCCATAGCGGCGATCGCGGGGGCGCGGTGCCTGGTGAAGGTGGGCGACAGCGTGACGACGGACCACATCAGCCCGGCCGGCTCGATCAAGACGGACAGCCCGGCGGGTAAGTATCTCGTCGAGCACGGCGTGCCGGTGTCGATGTTCAACTCGTACGGGTCGCGGCGGGGCAACGACCGGGTGATGACGCGGGGGACGTTTGCGAATATCCGGGTGCGTAACCAGCTTGCTCCGGGGACGGAGGGAGGCTGGACGACGGACTTCACCACGAACAAGGTGACCAGCATCTACGAGGCCGCGATGAACTACCAGCAGGCGGGCACGCCGCTGGTGGTGCTGGCGGGCAAGGACTACGGCATGGGTTCGTCGCGCGACTGGGCGGCGAAGGGCACGTTTCTGCTGGGGGTGAAGGCGGTGATCGCCGAGAGCTTCGAGCGCATCCATCGCAGCAACCTGGTGGGCATGGGAGTGCTGCCGCTGTGCTTTGGGAAAGGTGACACGGCCGCGTCACTGGGGCTCGACGGAACGGAGACATTCGACATCCACATCGACGACGAGCTGCAACCGCGGCAGGCGGTGGAGGTGCGGGCGACGAAGGCGGACGGCGGCGTGCAGACGTTTACGGCGACCTGCCGCATCGACACGCCGGTCGAGGTGGAGTATTACCGCAATGGTGGAATTCTCCATACAGTGCTGCGGCGGATGGCGTCGGCCTGATTGGCCGTTCGGCCCGCTGTGGAAAGGTTATCGGTCCTGCCCTCGCCGCGGTCGGCGAGGGCTTTTTTGCGCGCGGCGCGATTTGCTGGCGCGCCGCGGGCGAGGTTCTCGGACCTTGGTGGCAGGCCGAATCGGGCGTTGACCTGGCGCGGCTGTAGGGACTACGATGTTTAACAGGGGCATACCGGGGGAGGCTCAGGGAAAGAGGCCCCAGGGGGACGCGTTGTGCCATCGCGGGCAACGGACGCACGTCCAGGCAGCTAACGGCGGCCAGTCAAGCGCGTACGCGGTCATCGGCGGGGAAGGTCCCGGCGATGGGGTGATCCGCAGCGCAACAGATGCCGATGGTACAGGTGGTCTGGTTCGCACGGTCCGCATGAACGGTACAGACCGGCGCGACCCGCGCGACGAGCGAGCAGGGACAATGGCGACGAACGAGAAACATCGGGAAGTGCTGACCACGGGGCAGGTGGCGAAGATCTGCAAGGTGGCGCCGCGCACGGTGTCGAAGTGGTTCGACAGCGGGCAGCTTCGCGGATACCGCATTCCCGGCAGCAAGGACCGCCGCATCCCCGTCGATCACCTCGTGCGCTTCATGAAGAACCACGGCATTCCGACCGCGGGGCTGGTGGCCGACACCATTTCGCTGATCGTGGTCGACGCCGACGCCCAACACGCGCACACGCTGCGCGACGTGCTGGTCAACGACGAGGCCTACGAGGTGTACCTGGCTGCGACCGCCTTTGACGCGGGCGCGCTCGCCCAGAAATATCGTCCCGACGTGATCGTCGTCGACATGGCCACCACGGACGTGGACCCCGGCCGACTGTGCCAGGCCGTGCGGGCCAGCGCCGAGCTCAACGGCATCCGGCTCCTTGCGGTCGGCGGGGGTCTGGATGAAGGCCAGGGGCAGGGATTGCTCCAGCAGGGCTTTGCGGGCTATCTCGCCAAACCGTTCGAGATTCGCCAACTCGTCGAACTCGTTGAACGCATTATGGAAAAGTAAGGTCTGTCGGGCAGGGGGTGTGCCGGGCGTTTCCGAACGATCATGAAACGGTCGTGCGCGGAAGAGGCCGGCTACACAATTTCCGCCTGGGCTTGGCGAATCCACCCTGCGCTGCCGTCGGGCAGCTCGATCTTGTACCAGCCGGCGCGCTCCTCGATCAACTGGAATTCCACGCCTTCGTGGAGGGCTTCTTCGAACTGTGGATCGTAGGCCTCGCCATTGCCTTTGCGTACGACGATGTCGTCCTGGACGGTCACGCCGGCCTGTTCGTGTTCGCGCTGGGTGAGTTCGACGGCCGATGACGCACCGGCCGCGAGAAAGACGACGAGCATGACGATGGCCGCGTAGCCCGTGCCCGGCGCGCGGACGAAGGCGCGGACTGCGAGGAGCCCCCAGAACAGGGTGTATGCGCCGATGGCGGTCCACCAGCGCCAGCGCAGGGGGGTTTCGTAGTGCCAGAAGAAGACGGTGTGGAGGGCGGCCTGTTCGCCGCTGGGGGCAATCTGGTTGCGGCGGAGGGAGCGGGCGTAGTTGAGGTTGGCCTGCAAGGCCGCGTCGTTGCCGATGAGCCTTTCGGCGCGGCGATAGTTGAGGATGGCCCGGCCGAGATCGCCGAGCTGGAGGTAGGTGTTTCCGAGGTTGTAGTAGAGCTTGCCGTTGTGCACGCCGTCGGCGATGAGGGTGCGGAAGCCGGCGGCCGCGTCTTCGTAGGCGGCGGTGGCGGCGCGCGGCTGGGTGGGGGCCAACTGGGTCGCGGCGTCGAAGGTAGCCTGGGCGTCCTGCAAGACGGTGCGACGCTGGTCGGCGGACATCTCCGCTTGAGTGGGGGCGGCGCTTACGGCGAGCAACGCAACCGCGATGGTCGCCAGCAAAGAGCGTTGCCGCCAAGGTCGCGAGAGGCGCCGGTTGTTTCCACGCTCGAGCATATCCGCACAACTTTCGGTAGCGCCCCCACCGCCGCGGCGTGCGTGCCGTTCGGCGATGCGCGGCGCGGGACAGAGGTTACGACTTTTCGATGCGGCCGATCAGCGCCTCCACCTGGGGTGCGAGGGCGCCGGCCGTCGCGGCGCCGCCGAACTCCGCGGCTTCACAGGCGCACAGCAGGTCGTCGGTCTGTTGGACGATTTCCGGGTCGATGCGGGCGGACTGCAACCGCCCCACCGCTTCCGCACGGGTGAGGCCGCCGGCGGGCAGATCCCAGCGATCGGCGATGTATCCGAGCAGAGCCTGGGCGGCGACGGCCGGGTCGTCTTGGCCCTGCCGCAGGTGGGCGAGGGCGGATTTGCGGGCGTTGCGGCGGCGCCGGCCCGAGACGTCGTGCAGCAAGCGGCGACGGCGGCGCATGCCCAGGGCACAGGCGAAGTATACCAGGGGCGCGCCGGCCGCGATGGCCGCCACCGTCCCGTCCGGCTGAAAGCGCTGCTGGGCGAGCAGGTCGTCGACGTCGGTGTAGTTGGCTTCGATGCCCCGGGAGAGGCGGGTCAGGCGGTTCGACCCGCCCACCCGCTCGCTGCCGCCCTCGACGATCTGGGCGGTGGACATGCGTTCGGCCGCTTCGATGTCGAGCGGGATGGGGTCGGTATGGACGGTGACGAACCTCTCCTGTTGGGGATCGAAGTAGGCATAGGGGATGGGGGGAATCTCGGTGACGTCTTCGGAGAGCGCCCGGATGCTCTGGGTGAAGCGCTTGGTGTCGTCCTGGATGATGCCGGGGAGCGGGTCGTCGGCGACGTGGAAGCGCTCGGTGAGTTCCGGGAGATCGGCGAGGCGCGGGGCCTGAAGGGTCTCGAGGCGACCGCCGCCCTTGATGGTGAGGTTGAGGGTGATGGGGTCGCCGACGCGGGCGCTGGTGGGCGCGGCCGACGCGGTGATGTCCGCGCTGCCCACGGCGCCCTGGTAGTACGGGGGGCGGCCCTGCTCGGGGATGGGCTTTACCGTGACGGGCATGTCGCCGATGGTCGCGGCGATGGGCTTGGACTGGGCGACGCGCAGACCGCCGGACATGAAGAAGGACATGCTGCGGTCGCGGGTGAGATGCAGGGGGTACTCGGCGATGACGCGGACGTCGCCGACGTCGAGCTCACCGGGCCGCTCGGGCCAGATGATGCGCTCCAGCTCGTAGACGTAATAGACGACGGCGTTGCCCTCGTCGTTGACGCGGCGGGAGGTGCGGGCGGTGACCTGCTTGTTGGCGATCACCTCCTGGAACCGGCCCCAGTCGCTGACGTCGTCGTTTACCAATGACCACATGTCCTGATAGTCGAGCTGCAAATTGCCCTGCTGATAGGGTTTGAGCCAGAGGGCGAGCGTGACGTTGACCGGCTCGCCGACGTAGACGGTGTCCTTGGAGGCGGTGACTTCGAGGAGCATGAGTTCGCCGAGCTCGATTTCGCTGACCTGGACGGCCGTCGCCTGGGTCTGCAAGGTTTCGCCGTCCGCGACGACCTCGATGCGGGGGATGCGGAGGACGCCTGGCTGGGTGGGAGTGATGCGGTACTGGTAGGTGACGGTGTTTTCGGAGCGCACCTGTCGGCCGTTGATGGTGATCTGCACGGAGCGATTGGACCGGCTGGAGCCGGCGTCCTCGACGGTGGCGTTGTCGATGGTCGGGGGCGTCGGAGGCTGGTGATCGGACTCGAAGGTGACGGAGACGGCGATGGGGAAGGGTACGCCGACGAAGGCCTGGCGGCCGCCGGTTTGCAGGCGCACGTCGGCCGCGTGGGCGCTCGCGGTGAAGGCGAGCGCTAGTGCGGGGATGATCGCGTGGCGTTTGGTCATGGTCACCAATCCCGGGTGACCGGCCGACGTCCTGCGCGGCGCTGGCGGGCCTGTTCTTCCCGGCGTTGCGCTTCGCGGTCGCGGACGGCCTGCAAGAGGCGTTCGACTTCTTCATCGGTCAGGCGGGCCTGGGCGGGCGGGGCTTCGCCCGGTTGCTCCTGGGCCGATGGGTCCTGGTTTTGGTCCTGATCCTGGGAGGGATCGGCCTGGGCCGCCTGTTGCTGCTGTTCTTGCTGCTGCTGTTGATCCTGCTGGCTCTCGCCCTGCTGCTGTTCTTGCTGCTGTTGCTCGGACTGCTGGTCTTCGGACTGCTGCTGTTCGGATTTCTGCTGATCCTGTTCGTCCTGCGATTGCTGCTCGTCCTGCTGGCCCTGCTGTTGATCCTGTTGCTGTTCGTCTTGCTGCTGCTGGTCTTGCTGCTGTTGCTGGTTCTGATCCTGCTGCTGGTTTTGTTGCTGTTCCTGCTGTTGCTTCTGCTTGTCGAGCAGGTCCTTGATGAGGAGCTGAGCGGTTTCGATGTTGGCGCGGGCGTCCTGGTCGTCGGGGTTGATGTCGAGGGCGTCGCGGTAGTGGTAGATGGCCTGGCGGGCGAGCTCGATCGCCTCGGGCAGGGCATTGAGTTTTTGCAGCGCCTCGGCGTAGGCCACGTTGCCCAGGTTGTACTTGGCTTTGGCTTCGAGGGCCAGATCGCGGGTGGCGAGGGCGGCGTTGAACTGCTCGCGGGCCTCGACGAGATCGCCCAGGCGATAGTAGGCGAGGCCGCGGTTGTAGGACAGCTCGGGGCAGTCCGGACAGTGGAGCTCGGCCTCGTCGTAGTGTTCGATCGCGGCCTGATAGCGCCCGGCGGCGTAGTCGGCGTTGGCCTGGGCGACCTGGTTGGCGGTTTCGCGGGGGGCGGCCTGGGCGGTGCTTGCGCCGATGGCCAGGACGGCGAGGGCCAGGGCGGCCGCCCGGCGGGCCTCGGCCGTCGCGAGGGCGAGTCGCTTTCGATCGGTCATGAGGGTCTCCAGGAGCAGAAGCAGCAGCGCGGCGCCGGCGAACCACTGGAAGCGGGCGTAGTAGACTTCCTTGCGGGTGGCTTCGAGTTCGCGGCTTTCGACCTTCTGGGTGACGAGGTCGTAGACCTGGCGGAAGTCGGCGTCCCTGGTTCCGACGGGGAAGTAGGCGCCGCGGCCTTCGACGGCCATTTCCTGCAAGACGGCCGGGTTCATCCTGGACCACACCTCCTGGTCGTTGTACTGCAAGTACTGGCGCTGGCCCTGCTTTTGGATGGGGATGCGGGCGCCGGAGGAGCGGTCGCCGAAGCCGACGGTGAAGACGCGGATGCCGCGTTCGGTCCAGGCGTCGCGGGCGGCCTCGACGGGGAAGGAGTCGTGGTCCTCGCCATCGGTGATGAGGAGAATGGCTTTGTGGCCTTTGACTTTGTCGGTGAAGCTGGCGGCGGCGGTGCGGACGGCGTCGCCGATGAGGGATCCGCCTTCGGTGGTGGAGCGGGTGTCGACCTCGTCGAGGGCCATGCGGTAGGCGCCGTAGTTGATGGTCAGCGGGCAGCTCAGGGTGGCGGTTCCGGCGAAGGTCACGAGCCCGACGCGGTCGCCGTGCATGGTGCGGAGCATGTCGCTGATTTCCTGCTTGGCGCGTTCGAGGCGGTTGGGGGCGATGTCCTCGGCGAGCATGGAGCGGGAGACGTCGAGGCAGACCATGAGATCGATGCCCTGGCGTTTGACGTCGACGATCTGTTTGCCCCAGCGGGGTCCGGTGGCGGCGAGGATGAGCAAGGCCAGGGCCGCGAGCAGGATGGCGGCCTTTACCTTCTGGCGGGTGATGCTGACGGCCGGCATCAGGTCGCTGAAGAGGTTGGCGGTGGCGAAAACGCGCAGAGCGCGTCCCTTGCGCCAGAACCCGTAGGCGAACACGCCCGCAAGGATCGGGAGGATCCAGAGCAGGTGGAGGTAAGTTAGATGGTCAAACTTAATGTCCATGGCCGCTCAATTGTCTGGGGCGCTGGGGCCTTTGGTATTTGCCCCCGGAGCTTGCGCTCGGGGCGCTGAATGCTGGACCCCGGAGGTTGCGCTTTCGGCGCTGACTGGGGACCCCGGAGCTTGCGCTCGGGGCTCTGATTTCGGGGCTCTGATTTCCGGGCTCTGATTTCGGGGCTCTGAGCTGGGCGCCGCAACGTGCATTGTCTTTAATCCCTTGATCCCTTAATCCCTTTCTCAAGGTATTTTCCGGAAGCGCGTGTTCGTCAGCACGATCTCGAGGACGAGGAGGGCAATGACCACCAGCAGGAGCGGGGGCACGGTGCGCAGCCAGTTGGGCAGGCCGTCCACGTCGAGGGTGACCGCCTGGGTGGCCATCTCCGCGTGCTGGAGGTAGCGTTTCTCCTCCGTTTTGGTTTTTTCCAGTTCGTCGATGCGGGCGTAGATGCGCCGCAGGGAGTCGGTGTCGGTGGCGCGGAAGTACTCGCCGCCGGTGATCTGGGCGACCTTTTTGAGGGTGGCCTCATCGATGTTCACCGGGGTCTGCTGGAGGCGGGTTCCGCCGAAGGGGCCGGGGACGGGGATGGGGGCCATGCCCTTGGAGCCCACGCCGATGGTGTAGATTTTGATGCCCTCGGCCTGGGCGAGTTCCGCGCCCTTTTCGGGGGTGAGTTCGCCGCGGGTCTGCTCGCCGTCGGTGAGGAGGACGAGGACCTTGCTCTTGATGCGGTTGGCTTCCAGGGCCGCCCGGCGTTGGGAGAGGTCGCGCATGCGGAGCACGCCGAGGGCGACCGCGTCGCCGATGGCGGTGCCGTCCTCCTCGCGGTTGCCGATCTCGACGATGTGGGTTTTTTCGAGGGTGTCCACGAGGTAACCGTGGTCGAGGGTGAGGGGGCAGAGGCTGTCGGCGTAGCCGGCGAAGGTGATCATGCCGATGAGGTCGTCGGGCCGGCCGCCGAGGTCGGCCTGGTCGTCGCCGAGGACGAATTTGCTCGCCACCGCCTTCACGGCCTCCAGGCGGTTGACGCGCTGGCCGTTGAGCTGGAAATCCTCCGCCAGCATGCTGCTCGACCGGTCGACGAGGAGCTGGATGGCGATGCCCTCGGAGATGATGCGGGTCTCCTCGTCGCCCTTCTGCGGGCGGGCGAGGCAGAGGATGAGCAGGGCGACGGCCAGCGTGCGCAGCACCGGCAGCACGTGGCGCGCCTTCACCGCCCAGGTTGCGCCCGCGCGGCGCAATTGGCTGAGCGTGGAGAAGCGGATCGAGGCGTGCCGGCTCTGGCGCAGCCAGCGCCACCAGATCAGCGGCAGCAGCACGACCAAGCTGAGGAAGATGGGCCGAGCCAGGCCGTGGCCCGCGCCCTGCGCCAGGAGCAACGCCATCATGCCGCCGCCTCCTGCGCCCGGGGCGCTGCAGGCCGCGTTCGTTCGACGAAGTCGCGGGCGGTGTTGAAGACCTGCTCGATCTCCGCGGTGGTCGGCTCGTGGCGGGCGTACTTGACCAGGTCGCAGGCTTCGAGGAATTCCATCAGCGGCGTCTGGTACTCGATGGGCAGCACGTTGGCGGTGCGCATTTCGTCGAGGAATTCCTCGGTGGTGCGCTCGGGGGCCATGAGCCCGAAGCGCCGCTCGATGTAGCCGCGGGCGATCTCGCTGAGGCGATAGTAGAACGCGGTGACCTGCCCGGTTTCAATGAGGCGGGCGTCGGCCAGCTCGCGAAGCTGCGTCATGACCCACTCGTAGGGTGGAACGACCACCTCGACCGGCGCCTGCCGCCGGCGCAACCAAAGGAGCAGGGCGACGATCACGCCGGCCACCCCGCCGACCAACGCGCCGATTTCCGCGATGGACCGCCAATCGTGGTCGGCGGCGACGGCCACGGGGTCCTTGACGTCGCGGAAGTTCTGCGGATCGAACTCCCCTTCCAGCAGCGACTGCACCTTGACCGTGATGGGCTCGGTGCGGAGTTGCCCGGTGGGCGGCGTCTCGGCGTCGGGCTCGACATGGGGCGCGGCATCGGGCGCGCCGGCCTGCGGTTCATCGCGGCGATCGGCGTACTGCACGGTCATGGCCGGGATGGTGTATTCGCCGGAGAGGAAGATGTCGAGGTCATAGCGCTGGGTGTAGACGCGCCGGCCGGCGTCGTTGGTGGTCACCGGGTCCTCATGGAAATCGCGGATCGCGAACTCGTTGAGCGCGTCGCCGAACTGGGGCAGGTGCACCTCGATGCCCGGCTCGGCCTCCACGGTCACGGTCAGGGCCACGCGCTGGGCGATAGAGATTTCGCTGTCGGCGACGGTGACGGTGAGGGTGATGGGGCCGCGATCGGCCGTGCGGACGACGGGTTGGCCTGCCGCATCCGGCGACGCGGGCGACTTGGCCGACTCGCAGCCGGCGAGCGCGGCCGCAAGCAGGACGGCAGTCAAGGTCCGTCCGGCGGGCCCGCGTCCGCATACACTTGGCCATGGGTATGCTGCCGGCGTCATGGCGTCGCGTTCGTCTCCTGTTCCGCCGCGTCGGAGGCGGCGCCGAACACCTGGGGATAGAGCTTGACTTCGTAGCGGTCGAAAAGGCTCTCCATGTACTGCCGCGTGACCTCCTCGCGGCGGGCGGCGAGGGTGTCGCGCCGAACCTGCTCGCGGATATCGTCCAGCGGCTTGACCATGCGCTGCCGGTGCGACATGACCTTGATCACGCACCAGCCGCGCGAGCTCTCGTAGGGTTGGGGGAGCACGGCGCCGGCGTCGGTGTCGCGAATGGTGTCGTGCAATTGCTGGTTGGCGCCGAAGAGCGGGACGAAGTTGCCTTCGGCGGGAACGGGCTCGGCAAGGATGCCGTATTTTTCCCGCGTACGGTCATCCAGCGATTCGGCCTTGGCGATATCCTCAAAGGACGCCCCTTGCTGGATGCGGTCGATGATGTCGCGGGCGTGCTGCCGGTCGCGGCAGAGAATGTGGGCGATGAAGGTCCCGGCCGGCTCGGCGTAGCGATCTTCATGGGCGGCGAAGAAGCGCTCCACGTCCTGGGGGGTGACCATCGCGCGGCGACTCACCTCCTGCATCAGCAGCGACTGGGCGAGAATGCCATCGATCAGCTCGGTGACCCGCTCACGGAAATCGGCGCCCTGGTGGATCTGCTCTTTGCGGGCCTCTTCCGCGAGCACGCGGGTGGCGACGAGCCGTTGAAGCTCCTCCGCCCGGCGCTGGGGGTCGGCGAACTGCTGGTGATAGCGTTCGCGGTTGATGCGCTCCTCCTCGGCGGACAGGCCGGGACGGCTGCGCACGGCGAGGTCGATCTGGTTGGTGAGCATCCGGTCGAAATCGGAGACGGTGATATGCTGATTGCCGATTTCGGCGGCGACCTGCACACCCTCGAGATCGCCTTCCGGGGCGTTTGCGGGGCGGGCCCGCTCGGCGATTTCGCGTTCGAGGTCGGCGAGCTGGCCCATCTGGCGGAGGCACTCGATGCGCCGCTGGCCGATCTCGTCAGAGAGGTCGGGGTTGCTCTGGCCGAGCAGGATCTCGGCCAGCACGTACTGGGCGAAGGCCCGTTCGGGCTCGCCGGCGTTTTGCCAATCGCGACCGATGCGGTAGCGGATGTTGCCCGCCTCGACCGCGGTCAGCGGGGCGAGCTGGAGGTACTGTTCCCACAACTGGGCCGCTTCGGTGTTGACGTTCTTGCGCTCGAGGTCGAGGGCGGCCTCCTTGATCTGGTCCACGGTGAGGGTGGCGTCGCGCGGCGGCAGGTCGATGTAGCGATCGCCGCCCGGAGACACGAAGAAGCTGAGCACCTGGACCACCAGCACGATGAGCAGGAGGACGAAGACCAGCCCGCTGAGGCTGCTGCGATTGGAGGAGGGCGGCCGCGGCGTCTCCAGTCTGGGCGAGGATGTCGAGCTCACAGTCGCGCCTCCCGCTTGCGAAAGAACCTGGTGAGCGGATCGACGAACGATTCGCCGGTCCGCACATTGATGGAGTCGATCTTCATTCTACGGAAAAGCCGTTCGCGCTGTTCGACGGCGTCCAGGGCCCCGAGCATGTAGCGTTGGCGCAGGCTGCGGCTGGCGGTGTCGATGACGATGGTCTCGCCGGTTTCGGCGTCGCGCAGCTCGAGCAGGCCCACGTTGGGCAATTCCATCTCGCGGCGATCGGAGACCGCGATGGGGATGACGTCGTGGCGCCGGCGGGCGATGCGCAGGGGGTTCTCGTAGCCTTCGGCGAGAAAGTCGCTGACCAGAAAGACGACGCTGCGCCGCTGGGTGGTGCGGTTGAGATAATCGAACGCCCCGGCGAGGTCGGTGCCGCCGCCGGCGGGCTCGTGATACAGCAGTTCGCGAATGACCCGCAGCACGTGGTTGACGCCCTTGCGCGGCGGAAGGAACTTCTCGATGCGGTCGGTGAAGGCGATCAGGCCGACCTTGTCGTTGTTGCGAATGGCGGAGAAAGCCAGGGTGGCGCAGACCTCGGCGACGAGTTCGCGCTTGAGCTGCTCGTGGGTGCCGAACTGGTGGCTGCGGCTCATGTCGACGAGGAGGATGACGGTCAGCTCGCGTTCCTCGCGGAAGACCTTGACGTGGGGCTTGCCGTAGCGGGCGCTGACGTTGCGGTCGATCGTGCGGACATCATCGCCGATGCGGTACTCGCGGACCTCCTCGAACTCCATGCCGCGGCCGCGGAAGGCGGAGTGGTACTGCCCCGCGAGCACGTCGTTGACCATGTGCGACGTGCGGATCTCGATGCGGCGGATTTTCTTGAGCAGTTCCTTGGGAATCATAACACGCCTGCGGTTTACGAATGGAGCCTCGCGGGCGGCGCCGGGGCCGCCGGGCGGCCGCGCCGTTCTAGGGCACGGGCACGTGGTCGAGGATCTGCTGGACGACGTCGACGGAGGTCTTTTCTTCCGCCTCGGCCTCGTAGGTGACGATCACGCGGTGGCGGAGGACGTCCATGGCGACGTTCTTGACGTCCTGGGGCGTGACGTAGCCCCGGCCGCCGAGAAACGCCGACGCCTTGGCCCCCAACGTGAGGAAGATGGTGGCCCGGGGCGAGGCGCCGTATTGGATGAGTTCGTCGAGCGGGAGGCGATACTCGGCCGGTCGCCGGGTGGCCTGCACGAGGTCGACGATGTAATCCTTGATGCGGTCGTCGATGTAGATCTGGTCGACGAGGCGGCGGGCGGCGGCGATGTGGTCGGGCTGCATGACCGGCTCGATGAGCTTGAGCGGGGAGGTTTCGCCCATGCGATCGAGGATCATGCGTTCCTCGGCCTTGCTCGGGTAGGTGACCTGCACCTTGAGCATGAAGCGGTCGACCTGGGCCTCGGGGAGGGGGTAGGTGCCCTCCTGCTCGATGGGGTTCTGGGTGGCGAGCACGATGAAGGGTTCGTCGAGGCGGAAGGTTTCCTTGCCGATGGTGACCTGGCGTTCCTGCATGGCCTCGAGGAGGGCGCTTTGCACCTTGGCGGGGGCGCGGTTGATCTCGTCGGCGAGGATCACGTTGGCGAAGATCGGCCCCTTGGACACCTCGAACGTGCCGTCCTGCGGGCGGTAGATGAGCGTGCCGATCAGGTCGGCGGGCAACAGGTCGGGGGTGAACTGGAGGCGCTGGAAGTGCGTGTTGATCCCACCGGCGAGGCAGGCGACGGCCGTCGTCTTGGCCAAACCCGGCACGCCCTCGATGAGGATGTGGCCGTTGGCCAGCAGGCCGACGAACATCTGCCGGAGCAGATCGTCCTGCCCGACGATGACCCGGTGCAATTCCCGGAGCAGGCGATCGAACGGCTCGGCGGCCGCCTGCACCTGCTCTCCGATCTGCTTGACGTCCATTTCGGTGACGGACATGTCTGGTTGCGTGCTCCTCGAATCGTGCATGGGTTACCTGGCTCCGGGGGCGCGAATACTATCACTCCCCCGGTGTAGACGCAACGAAAGCGCCGCGCCTGTCACGGGGCGCGCAACAAGTGCGCAACGGTGCAGGGCCGCGACGGCGCCGGTGATGGCCCGGATGGCCGATGGCGATGGCGGCGCGGTGTAATGACTTGTCGGGGCCCGGCGGCGGAGGCGCTCAGCCCTTTTGCGCCGAGCGGATGGCGGTGCGGATTTCGCCGAGCAACTGCTCCACCTTGAAGGGTTTGAAGAGGACGGCCGCGAGCCCCTCGCGCCGGGCCCGGACGATGGAATGATTGGGATCATAGCCAAAGCCGGTCATGAGGATGACGGGGCAGTCGGGGTTGCGCTCCTTGGCGGCGGCGAAGATTTCGTAGCCGTTGTGGCCGGGCATGCGGATGTCGCTGAGCACCAGATCGTAATTGGTGGTTTGCAGCAGGGCGATGCCGGCGGCGCCGTCGGACGCCTCCTCGATTTCGCAGCCGTAGCTGCGGAGCACGTCGCTGACGGTCTCGCGGATGACCTCTTCGTCGTCGACGACGAGGATGCGGCGTCCCTTGAGGACGGGGTCGTGGCGGACCGACTTGGAGGAGCGTTGCCGGTCGATGAGTCCGCGGCGTTCGGTGGTCACCTGGCGGATGGCGTCGCGGATCTGCACGCAACAATCGCTGAGCTTGTGCAGGCGGTGGCGCAGCTCGTCGTGGCCGATGTAGTCCTCGACCATGCCCTGCACCTCGGTGAGCAGGTCGTTGAGCGGGCCGGTAATTTCCGCGCCCACGTCGCTGGCCATCTGCCCGGTGGTGCGGTGCCGCTCGCTGACCAGCAGGTTGAGAATGTGCAGAGCCATGGCGATGTGGCGGGCGAAGATCTCAGCGAACTGGCGGTCGTCCTCGGTGAAGGCGGCGGGGTTGGTGCTCTCGACGTTAAAGACGCCGATGACCTCGTCGTGGAGGCGCAGGGGCACCGCCAGGCACGAGCGGCCGCCCTCGATGCCGGGGATGTAGCGGTCGTCCTGGGCCACGTCGGGGCAGATGTAGCTGCGCCCCTGGGCGGCGACGTAACCGCACACGCCGTTGCCCTCGGGCAGGGCGTAAATGGGTATTTCCTGAACCTCCGACGGCATCCCCGAAAAGAGCACGAGCTCGAGCTTGTTGGTCTTTTTGTCCAGGATGTGGACGGTGAAGTTGTCGAAATGCATCAGCTCGCGCGTGTAGCGGATGATCTTCTGCTCGAGCAGGTCGAGACGCTGCTGCATGTCGAGCCGGTCGATCTGGTCGACGTCGAGGCTGACCAGTTCGGCCGCGGCGCGGTCGATGGCGTTGATTTTTTCCTGGAGGGTGCGGGCCCGGGTGGCGTCCCAGGCGACGGCGGCCACCTGGATGAACTGCCGATCGGCGTCGAGGATGGGGGTGATGTTGACTTCGTAGGTGTGCCTCTGGATGTCCAGCGTGAAGCGCCGTCCGTGCTGGTGGGAGGGCCGATGAAAGTCGCCCTCGCTCGCCCAGTCGAAGGCCTCGCGGCAGAGTTCGGCGATCCGCGCGCGGACGTTTTCCGGAAAGGCGAGCATCCGCGGATTGTTCCAGGTCATCGTCCCATCCCGGTTGACGATGCCCACACCCTGGGCGACGTGCTCGAAGACCGAATCCGCGTGCGGCGTGATGGCGTACTCGATGGTGGAGAACCACGCCGGCTCGGCCACCACGATATCGACGGACGAGGCGCGGGCCATGGCCAGCGCCTCTTCGAGTGAATCCGCATAGAGGACGTGAACCTGATCGCCGAGCCGCTGCACGATGGCCGGCGCGTCGTCGGACGCACCGCGCAGAAACAGCACGGTCAGTTGTTTGGTCGCGCTTTCCGACATTATGGTGTTCGCTTTCTCAACCGAACTTCGCTTTCCCCACTCGATTCTAGGCCCGCGCCACTGCGGGAAGCCAATGCCGGGTCATCCCGCCCCTCTGATATGGGTTAGCTTATCCACGCGCGCCGCAGGCCTGCAATGGTTCTTTAAGAATTCCAGCGGTCCTGCCCTTTCCAGCGGGCCTGCCCGAAAGCCTCACCGGGGCCCGCCCATCCGCGACTCGGTGCCCGCACGCAGGCGGCTGATATTGCCGCGGTGCCGATAAATAACCAGCCCGGCCGCCAGCACTGCGAAGCCCAGAACCGGCCAGTTCGACCCCAGGGCCCCGGCGCCGCCCCACCGCCACGTGATCACCGCGAAAAGCACCGGCAAGGCCGCAGCGGCCGCGATGGATCCCAGCGAGACATAACGGCTGGTTAAGGCAACGATGACCCAGATCGCGAAGGCCAGCAGACCGGCGAGCGTAAGATACGGATACACCCCTAGGACGACGCCAAGCGAGGTCGCCACGCCCTTGCCCCCGCGGAACGCCAGGTAGACCGGGAAGTTGTGGCCCAGGATGCAGCAGACCCCGCACGCCAGCCACGCCACGTTGCGCATGGGATCGCTGTCCGCCGCGTCTGCGCCCAGCGTGCCCAGGACGGCACCGGCCGCCAGGGTCGGGCCCAGCCCCTTGGCCACGTCCAGCATGAACGCCAGGATGCCCCACTTGCGTCCGAGGAGTCGGCCGACGTTGGTTGCGCCGATGTTGCCGCTGCCGGCCTGGCGGATGTCCACGCCCTTCAATCGGCCGATGAGGTAGCCGAAGGGGAGCGCCCCGACGAGGTAGCACGCGAGGCAGAGGAGCACGATCGTCGGGAGCATGGCGTTCATCCGCGTCGCCGGCCGTTCAGCGACTGATACAGATCCACCACCGCCTGTGCGTGGCGGTGCATGTCGGCGCCCGGGGCGGCGTGGGCGGCGTCGGCCATGCGCTGGCGGGTCGCGGGGTCGGCGAGCCGGCGCAGGCGATCGGCGAGGGCCGTCGCATCCTCCGGAGCGTCGAGAACATACCCGGTTACGCCGTCTTCGACCACCTCGGCAGCGCCGTCGAAGCGGGTGGTGATGCAGGGCAGGCCCGCGGCCTGGGCTTCCAGAACGACGCGGCTGCACGGGTCGTAGAAGGTGGGATGGCAGAGCACGTCGGCGGCGTGGTAGAACGCTCGGATGCGCTGGCTGGCGCCGGGGAACTGCACGACCCTGTCCAGCCCGCGCCGATCCACCAGTCGTTGCCACGCGAGGATCTTGTCCTTGCCCACGACCAGGGCCCGGAGGTGGGCCAGCGCCGGGTCGCCGCTGAGCAGGCTCAGCGCTTCGATCAGGGTGCGTACGCCCTTGAGCTTGAAGTTGTGGGCCACGGTGAGGACGAGCAGATCGTTTTTGCCGATTTCGTAGAGGCTGCGCACGTCGCACCGCTGCTGGGCGCGGGTGGCGCTGTCGGTTTCGTCGGGATCCACGCCGTTGAAGATCTTGCGGATGCGCTCGTCGGGCAGGTGGTAGTGCCGGTGCAACTGATCGATCACATAGTCGGACAGGGCGATGACCATCGGGCCGTCTTCGCGGGTGAGCATTTCGCGCTCAAACTGGAGCAGCATGCGCTGCTTGACGTTGACGCCCTGGGCTAGGCGTTTGAGCATGCGCGCCGGGCGGTGGGTCCGCAGGGCGAGGTTGCGGCGGATGGTTTCGGCGTAGGTTCCGCCGCGGGGCTGGTAGATGTCGGCCGCCATGGAGGGGGCGATCGCGTGAACCAGATCGCAGTCGCCGGCGCGGACTGCTTCGTCGGCCCGGCGGCAGAAAGAGAGGGTGCGGAAGGCCCGCGAAGGTCCGGCCGACTTGATGGTGTGCACGGCCATTTGCGGCCGGGGCGATAGCCGGCTGCGGGTGTAGATCTCNNGCGATGAATTGCTGCGTGGACGTCTCGGCGCCGCCGCGCCACGCGTCCAGCCATTCGACGATCAGGGCAACTTTCACGCGTTGATCACTTTCTGCCGGCGGCGGCTACGTCGCCGGCAATGATTTTTCAAGGACGCCGCGGCTCAGCCCGGCGTTTTCCGCAGCGCTGCCGCCCGCCGACGGCGACGGTCGTCGTGGGCCGCGATCTGCGCCGCTTTGCGCTCGACGCGGCCGATCAGTCGACGCACTGCCGGGGTGTTGAGCCGCCGGCCTTCCAGGTACCGCTTGAGAAAGCGCAAGCGGGCCCGCGGACCGGCGACCACCTGCGGCGTCGAATACGCCAGTTGGGCGAGGTCCCGGGTCTGCCAGCGCCGGCGGCGCCAGGGGCGCCGCATCACCCGCTGCAAGTCGATCAGGGCCAGGGCCCAGCCTTCCGGCTCATCGTCGACCAGGAATACGTGGGCCAGATACAGATCGCGGTGCACGTAGCCGGCGCGGTGGAAGCGCCCCACCAGGTCGGCCGTCGCGTGCAGCAGCCCGCGCGGCGCCGGGGTGGTGCGCGTCGCCGCCCACTTCTCGAGCGAGACGCCGCCGACGTCGGCGAGCACCAGCACGCTGCGCCGCTCGCGCCAGCCACTGCGCTCTTCGCCGAATGCAGCGACCTGCGGCACGGCGATTCCGTCGGCCGTCAACGCCGCCAGCCAGTGCCGCTCCACGCCGGCAGTGGTGCGGCGGGCATGGCCCGAAAGTACGCGGCGGCGCTGCTCGCGCGCCGGCGGCGCGTGAAACCGCTTCACAAAGAAGCGGCGGTTGGCGCCGGTTTCATCCGCCAGGTCCACCGCGAGGCGCTCGCGCCAGCCGGGCAGAAATGGCTTATCGTATCGTTGGGCGCCCGGTATGGCGAACCAGTCGGCGATCCCCGTCAGACCGTTGCGTTCAAACAGCGGGCGGCAGGCGGGATCGATCCACAGGGCGCCGTTGCGGGCGTCGCCGATGGGCGCATCGGCCATTGTCGTGACGTCGTTGGCGGGCATGATCACGAACCTGTCGCCTGCGGCAGAGGCATGGGCAGCGCGTCGCCGTCGAGCAGGGCGCACGCGGCCTCGTAGACCATGTCCACGGTCACGCCGGTCATGCACTCGTGGTGTTCCAGCGGGCAGATTTTCTTCTGGCAGGGGCCGCACTCGACGTCGATGCGGACGATGCGCTCCTGGGGATAATCCGTATGGGTCCACTCCGGATGCGTGGAACCGAAGACGGTGACGACCGGGCGCTTCAGCGCCTTGGCGAAATGCCGCGGGCCGGTGTCGTTGTTCAGCAGCAGGTCGCAGCGGGCGATCAGGGCCTTCAACTGGCCCAGCGTGCCCCGGGGCCGGTCGACCACGTGCGCCGGTTTCTGCATCGTATCGTGGATCTGCCAAGCCAGGGGCTCCTCGCCCGGTCCGCAGGTGATGACGATTTGCGCGTCGCGTTCGGCCACCAGGCGGTCCGCGACGGCCGCGTAGCGCTGCGGCAGCCACAGCTTGGAACTGCCGAACGCCGCGCCTGGATTGATCACCACCAGCGGGTGATGGTGGCCGATGCCCCAGCCCGCGAGGCGCGCGTCTACCGCGCGTTCGTCCTCGGGGGTGGTGAAGAGCTCCATAGATTCGCCCGGGTCGGGGCAGCCCAGGGTCATGACCAGGTCGTTGTAGTAGTGCACCGTGCTGATGAACGCGAACCGCCCATCTTCACGCGGCGGGGCCAAGCGGTCGGTGAGCAGCAGACCGCGACCGTCGCGGTCGTACCCGATGCGGCGGGGAATGCGGGCGAGTCTGGCGACCAGGGCCGAGCGAAAGCTGTTGGACAGCAGCAGGGCCCAGTTGAAGCTCTTCCGCCGCAATCGGGCGGCCGTCGCCATCGGGTCGGCCAGTCGCCGCAATCCCCGTTTCGTCGGTTGCCAGGCCAGGACGTCGTCCATCCAAGGGCCACCGGAAAGGACATCCAGGGTGTTCGGACGCGTCAGGAGGGTGATATGGGTGTCGGGGAAGTGCCGGCGCAAGGCCCGCAGGCTGGGCGTGGCCATCACGACGTCACCGACCCAGGTGGGCATCATGACCAGCAGGCGGTCGGGCGGGGCTTGTTGGTTCGCTACAGCAGACGTCACGACGTGATTTTACGCGTCCTGCGGTCGGGACACAACGCGGACCGCGGGGGCGAGACGCCGGCCGGGGCGGGTGAGCACGGGCGGTCGCGGTGCGTCCTACTGTACTGGTTCAGCGTGAATT
>NPIF01003445.1_pt1 | contig 41122 bp, 39 predicted proteins | sample 8637461 | NCBI WGS metagenome assembly NPIF01 (sample SAMN07420641, study PRJNA396082) | bioreactor metagenome | isolation source: sample BR12 brine-fed electro-methanogenic bioreactor BR | place: Japan: Kochi | collected 2016-12-09
ACGCGCCATGCCTGGCGCACCCACACCCAAACGAAAACTGCCGCACAAGGCGGCAGTTTCTCTTGCTGAATCGGGTGTCGATATCAGCTCATTAATTCGCGTACCTGCTGATGGCTCGGGAAAGTGCTAAGGTCGCGTACAGTGACACTGCGGTCACTGCTGCGGGTTACGATATAAGAGCTTGGCTTGCGTGCGGTGCCCTTGTACACGCCGCTGACAACGAAATTTTCGCCATCCACACCCAGAATGGCGATAGTCCGTTCTTCTGCCTTTACCTGAATATCCATGCTCTTCCTCCTGTTGGTTTTATTTTGTAGTTTTATTACAAGAAGCATAGCCTAATGGCGGAATATAACAAGTGCGTGAGGCTTTCTTTGTCATTTGATGACAAAGAGAGGACAGCGGAAATGAAACAGCCTTTCCGGTCAGGAAAGGCTGTTTCAGGTCATGCAGGAAGAGATATGGGAAGGGGGCTAGAGATAGGCCGCCAGCTCCTCCTTGAGTAGATCCAGCTCATTCTGAGCCTTCTGACGTGCCTTTTTCTTCAACGCTTCAACTTCAGCCGACTTTTCAGCGATCAATGTTACCGCTGCAGCGGTCTTGTCTTCGGCCTGTTTCACTTGCTCCAGCAGGGGACTAATCTGCATCAGGATGGCACGACGGCGCCCTTCCTCGGCGCGGGCCAGCTCTTCTTCACTCTTTTCCTTTTCTTTCGCCACTTTCTGCTGCTGCGTACTGCTGGTATCGGTCAGTGAGCGGATACCGACGGCGTGGCGCACCTTGTCGAGAAACGGAGTTGCGTATTCCCGCGCACGCTCAGCGCCCTTGAGCAGTACCGCTTCCACTTCACCCAGGTCATTCATCAGTTCGTTGTAACGGGCACGCGGCGAAGACAGCTGGGCGTCCAGGTACTCGAAGAGTTCAGTTTTGGCAGCCCCCCAGCCGATCCCGTCGATAAACCGCTGACGCATGGCGGCACTTTCCGCTTCGGTCGCAAAACAGCGATAGAGGTGCATCAGGGTATTGTCCGGATCTTTGGGTTCACCCGGCTCACGGGTATCGGTCACGATCTGATTGATCAGCCTGCGCAGCTCATCTGACGAACAGAACAATGGAATAGTGTTGTTATAGCTCTTGGACATCTTGCGGCCGTCCAGCCCCGGAATCAGCTGAGTTTCTTCATCCACTTGCGCCTGCGGCAGGGTGAACAGGGGCTCAAACTGATGGTTGAATCGACCGGCGATATCACGCGCCATCTCGATATGCTGCACCTGATCCTTGCCCACCGGGATAGTGTCGGCATTGAACATGAGGATGTCGGCGGCCATCAATATCGGATAGCTGAACAGACCCATGGTGACACCGTCATCCAGGTCTTCCTTACCGGCCTCACGGTTGGCATCCACCGAGGCCTTGTAAGCATGGGCACGGTTCATCAGCCCTTTGGAGGTCTGACAGGTCAGAATCCAGGTCAGCTCTGTGATTTCAGGAATGTCGGTCTGACGGTAGAAAGTCGCCTTATTGGTGTCCAGCCCCAATGCCAGCCAGGTTGCGGCAATTTCACGGGTTGAACGCGCCACCCGGTCAGGCTCCTGGCACTTGATCAGCGCATGGAAATCAGCCAGAAAGAAGTAGCTGTTGAAAGCGGGGTTTTCGCTCGCTTCAATGGCGGGCTTGATGGCGCCCAGATAGTTACCAATATGCGGGGTACCGGTGGTGGTAATACCGGTCAGAACGGTCTGTTTGCTCATTGCGTACTCGTCAGTCGGTCTGTCCTAAAACGCTATGATACACAACTTGTTAAGTCGCTGCCGCTCAGAATGCGCGGAGAGGCTTGCAAGCCCATGTTATCGCTGTCCTTGCCGGAGCAATGAATCGATACAAAAAACCAACCAAAATAGTCAGGTTTTGACAATCCTGCAGGCTTGACCATAATGGAGACAGATACGGCTACGTCTGATATTGCCACAGGAGGTTTACATGGATACATCCGCTCACACCTTCAGCGCCCTGTTCGAACAGCTCGGCCTGCCGGCAGACAATGACTCAATTGAGCAGTTCATTCGCACCCACCGGCTGTTCAGCAGCGAAATTCAGCTGCATGAGGCGTCATTCTGGAACGAAACCCAGGCCGAGTTTTTGCGTGAAGCGATCAGCAGTGATTCTGATTGGGCTGAAATAGTTGACGAACTGAACAACAGCCTGCATTAATTCCCTTTTAGATCCGCCGGGGCCGGTCAGGTGCGGCCCCTTCTCTTTTATTGTGCAAGGTAGACCCAACTCATGCTGACACTGGTTTCACCAGCCAAAACGCTTGATTATGAATCCCCTCTCGCTACCGATACCTACACCCAGCCACGCTTTACCGAGCAGTCACAACAGCTGATCGAGACACTGCGTCAGCTTTCGGTTCAGGATGTTGCCGAGCTGATGAAACTCAGTGACAAGCTGGCCAGTCTTAATGTGGCACGCTACCAGAGCTGGGAGCCCAAACATACGCCGGACAATGCCCGCCCCGCCGTATTGGCTTTCAAGGGAGATGTGTACACCGGTCTGGATGCCGAGAGCTTCAGCGAGGCTGACTTCAGCTTCGCCCAGCAGCATCTGCGCATTCTGTCAGGCCTGTATGGCGTGTTGCGTCCGCTGGATCTGCTGGAGCCCTACCGCCTTGAAATGGGGACTCGACTGAAAACTACTTCCGGCGATAACCTTTACCAGTTCTGGGGCGAACGCATTACCGCCGCACTGAACGAGGAATTGAAAGCATCCGATGACATAGTGGTCAATCTGGCGTCAAATGAATACTTCAAGTCGGTACAGCCCAAGGCGCTCAACGCCCGACTGATCACCCCGGTATTCAAGGATTTCAAGAACGGTCAATACAAGATCATCAGTTTCTATGCCAAAAAGGCACGCGGCCTGATGAGTCGTTACATCATCCAGAATCGCATCGATGCGCCTGAAGCGATCAAGGCGTTTGATCTGGAGGGGTATTATTTCAGCCAGGAACAAAGCAAGGGCGATACCTGGGTATTCCTGCGAGATGAAGTGCCAGCCAGCTGAGCCGCTGCCCGCCCGCCACAGTGGCGAGCGGGCTGATCGCTATTTGGCCGAACTGACTTCAAACGCGCCCACCAGCTGTTGCAGCTTGGCCGCCGTTCCCTTTACCTGGTCAGAGCTGAGCTGCAACTCTCCCACCGCCTGATGCATGCGCGTGGTGATTTCAGCAACTGATCGGGCATGGCCGCCGTGCTCCTGACTGTGTCGGTCGATGTGCTTGATGATGTCAAACATCTGCGCCACGCTGTCATGCAACTCCGTGTTATCCGAAGTGGACTGCTCCGCCAGTTGCAGGCTGCGATCCACATCTTCCACACCGGACTCCATGAAACGTACTGCGTCGACACTCTCTTTCTGAATCCGCTCGATACGGGCACTGATCTCATGCGCGGCGGTTTCAGTTCGCGCTGCGAGCGCCCTGACTTCATCGGCTACCACCGAGAATCCACGCCCATGTTCGCCTGCACGTGCCGCTTCAATGGCCGCATTGAGTGCCAGCAGATTGGTCTGGGCCGTGATATCCGTGATCAGTGCTACCATTTCGTCGATCTCAACCGTGCGCTGGTTCAGCGCCTGTACTCGCCTCGCGGAGGTCTGGACGATATCGCGAATCGCCTGCGTACCCGAGCGTACCGACTCGAACTGTTCTCGCGCCTTGGCGACAACCTCCTCCATGGCAGATTTCATGACCTCAGCCGTACCGGAGGCCTGACTGATCGCCACCAGTTGCGACTCAACCAGACTCAACATGGTCTCGGCGGCTTCATCAACCGAGGTTGCGGAATCCAGTGCAATGCGGTTGCGCGCCTGCATGGTCTGGCTGTTTTCACCCACATCATCGGCAGCCCTAATCACCTGCGCCACAATGCCATCCAGATTATCCACGAAGCTGTTGATCCAGCGGGCCATATCACCGGTTTCATCCGCCACGATGTGGTCACTGCTCAGTCGCTGACTCAGGTTGCCCTGCCCTTCCGCCAGATTTCGGATCACTTCGGTCATCGCCCCCAATCGGTGCGACAGGGGACGTATGCCCACTTGCCAGAACAGCATTACCGACAGCATCACAAACACAAAGTTGAGCAACATGCCCGGCAGTGCCGGCAGATTCAGCCAATACTGCAGACCGTAACTGGCGCCAAGCCCCACTGCCAGCGACCCCGACAAGCTGGTCATCATGCGCACACTGAGCGAACGACGGCGATAGACCTCTTCCAGATCGGATTCACACATCATGCCCCACCGATCCTGCGAGCCCGGCATGCTGAAGGTCACTCCCTTACCGATCACGGGGATGTGGCGATAATCGGAATAGCCCGGGTAGGCCACAAACAGATTTCCACCCTTGCGGATCGTCTCCCGAACACCGGGGTGCAACTGACCAGTGGCGGGATCAGTGAAACGGATTTCGAATTCAGTATGACGGTTAACCTTTACGGTTCCCCAGGCGGTATGAATTCCGCTTTTGAGATTTTCACCGTGACTAAAGGTGCCATCTTCAAAACGTGAGCGTGACAGCGCCGTTCCCGCTTCGATAGTGGGATCAAACCGCGACTCCACCATGAACAGGTAGTTATCGCCGGACTCCGGAAAGATGTGGCCCGCCTCTCGCTGTATCAGGTCACCCAGCACATCGTTGGGCACACGGGCACACAGTGCGCCCACGACAACGCCATCCTGTTTAACCGGCTGATAGAACATCAATGTCACTTCGTCATGGAAGCGAGAAGAGCTGGCACCCAACTCAAGCGTCACCGGGTCGATATAGGGGCCGTGCAGAAAAGGAGCCTGCAGGCCAGCGTTGACCGCTTTTGAGTTCAGGTCCTGACAGCCTGTACGAGCCGCTGCTGTCGAACAAGTTACTCGGCCTTCCAGATCGATCAATGCCAGCTCTGAAAGATCCTGGGCCTGGCGTCGTTTGTGCTCCAGTAGCGCCCTGTCACAGTCCGGAAAAGACTCACCCACTTGCTGCGCCAGATCGGCCAGCATATCCCACTTGGCCTGGGCCCAGCCGGTGAGCAGTCTGACACGTATTTCCGCGATGCTTTCAAAGGTTTGCTCCACCACCGGCAAAGTCCGACGGTTGAGCCAGCAGGCACGGCGCATGGCCAACTTTCCGGTCGGCCCGAACCATGGCAGCCAGTGACGTTCAGCAGCTGACAACTGCATTGCGGTGCTTTTCAGAACGGCCATTTACAACTCTCCAGACAAAACAACAGAATGACCGGAGCAAAAAACGCGCCAAAAAAACAGTGCAGAATGGGATCAAAGAATCACTCATTTGATCCATAAAAGTGCATAGAGTGCCTAAAGAGGTGCAGATGCACCTTGAAGGTGCATCTGACAAACCGGTGGCACAGGGGCCATCGGCAGAAGGGCGTTACACGTTCGGCTGTTCGATACCGACAATCTTCCAGTCACTGCCGTCAGTTGTCATATCGCGATTGAGATGCCAGATTTCGCTGAACTCACTGGTCGGCTGGCCCGACTCGGCAATCCAGCCATAGAAGTGAATACTGGCAACCACATGGTCACCGTTGCCGATGAAGTTCACCAACTCGGCCATCACCGAATCAACTTCGGTATGCTGCTGCTCAGGCAGTTTGGCACGTTCCTGCTGCAGCGCCGCGAACATCTCGTCAGACATGTAGTCACGAATCTCATCCCAGTTCTGGCTGTCCCAGGCGGTCTGTAGATTCATGAAGTGGCTGCGGGCACCCTCGACAAAGGCTCGCTCGTTGAACCACTGCGGCAGATTCAGTTCGGCCGGGGCAAAGTCGGAACCGGTACTGGCTCCTGCAGAGGCCGGCATAACCGGAGCAGCCGGCTCAGGCTGCGGTGCCTGGCGTGCCATGGCACCATCGGGCATGGCATAGGCGGGCTGCTGCCGTTGCGCCTGCGCACGCTTGCTGCTGAACAGCTTGAACAGTATGAACCCGACCCCGGCCAGCAACAGAATATCCATCAGCTGAATGCCTTCAAACGCACCGCCCATGAACAGCGCTGCCAGCAGACCACCCGCCAGCAGACCACCCATCATGCCACCCAGACCGCTGCGTGCTCCGGCGGTTTTGGTGGGCGACGTGGGAGCAGCGGCCTGCTCTTTCGCGGGGGCAGGTGCGACCCGCTTGGGTGTCGTGTAGCTTTTGCCAAAGCTTGAACCGCCGCCAAGGCGTTTGGCCTCCGCTTCCTGCGGCATCAGCATAAAGCCAAGCAGCAACGCAAAGCAGGTGGTCATCAATGTTTTCATCGAGTCTCCTCAAACAGATTTTCGTAACCGACGCAGGGATTGCGCCAGTATCGCTATATACAAGCCGGAAAAGATCAGCAGTACACCGGTAAGGTGGTACCAGCCCAGTCTTTCACCGAGAAAAACAGTTGCCAACAGCAGGCCGAACATCGGCATCAGGTGAATGAACAACCCGGCCGTGGCCGCGCCCAGCCTTTCAACTCCGTAATTCCAGAACAGGAACGACAGGATCGACGGAAAGATCGCCATATAGATCACGGTCCAGACAAAGGGTTCCGTTAATTTGAAGGCTGTACTGCCCCCCTGCTCCCAAAGCATGAACGGAAACAATACGACGACCCCCACCAGCACGGAAAAACCAAAGAACGTAAAACCATCCAGCGCAGCCGGCTTCCAGCGCAGGCTGAGGGTATAAAGCGACCAGCTGAGCATGGCCAGGAAGATCCACAGATCACCTCGATTGAAATCGAACGCGGCCATCACTTCCAGGCTGCCGCGACTGACAAGCACCAGTACCCCGCCGAGCGACAGCGCCACGCCCAGCCATTGTCTGGGGCTGGCCGGCTCGCGCAGAAACAGCGCCCCCAGTAACAGGATGACTACCGGCACTGCGGACTGCATCAACATGGCATTGGATGCCTGGGTATGCTGCACGCCGAAATATACCAGTGTATTGAAGCAGCCCACTCCCAGAATGCCCTGCACCGTGAGTAACGGCAGATTGTCTCGCAGCACCTGACGCAACCGCCAGGCCCGCCCCAGCCACCAGGGGGCGATGATCAGCAGCGCCAGAGTCCAGCGCAGAAACGCCAGCGTAAACGGCTGCAGATCGAGATGAATGGCACGGGCCAGCACGAAGTTGCCTGCCCAAAACAGGGTGGTCAGTACAAGCAGTAGATAAGGCATCAGAGGGCTTCCCGCTCCTGTCGCCGCAGTAATCGAGCCAACAGACTGTGGGGCGGATCCTCGCCCGTGATCACGTAATACAGCACGTTGTAGTTGTTCACCGTCCACTCCATCTGGCGCAATACATTACCAAGCCCACAGCAGAGAATTTCGTCGCCCTCCTTCAGCTCGGTCAGCTCACCCGGGAGTATACGGACTCCATCAGCGTTACGCAGCAGCAGCGCAAAACAGGGCAGCATCTTGTCCCGTTGCCGTGGGTTGCGGTACAGCACCCGCAGCGGAACCCTGTGTCCCTGCTGCAGCATATTGACGACAGCCGGCGACTCCTCAGAATCAATCCGGACGGACCAGCTGTCGAGCTCATCATCTCCCACTGTGTTGCTCATGCGATTGAGCAGCTCATGTGCCCAAACATTGCTTTCCTGCTGCAGATGCTGCAAAAACTCCGACAACAGCGGGGTTTTCAGCTGCGCCAGAATCCGATTGGCAATGATTCGCCCCGGCTCCATGACATAGTCACAGCGGGAGTGACGAAACACCAGCGCATTCTGATGCAGATTCTGTCGCACGACTGTGGTCAGTTTCGGATTGAGTTCTCGCGCTGTCATGATAATGGAGAGGTTATCGGTATCACTGTCAGTACCGGCAATGATGCCTACGGCGCTTTCCACACCGGCTTCAATCAGAGTATGTGCCTCGGTCCCCACCCCGACCACAGCTCCCTCAAGCGGGGTAACGCTGTCATGGTCTGGGTCGATGATGGTCATATCCATTCCCTCTGCCGCAAACGCGGCTGCCAGCGCCCGGCCAAAGCGACCATAACCACAGATAATCCAGCGTCCTTCCGCATGCTTGTACGCACTGGAGAGTTTGCGGTGACGAGGATTCATCAGCCAGTCATACACCAGGTGCTTGTGCGGAGATCGTGCCGCCAATGCCAGATAGTCCGCATAGGCACGGAAAGGATCAACAATCATGTCGGTGCCGAACGAGGCCATGTTGGCGGTGGTCAGATCCGAGTTGGTACGGGTAATGACCTGGCGCTTGGGGACCAGCAGCTTACTGGCGATGGCAACGGCCAGATTCACCCTGTCGTGGTTGGTAAGCGCCAGGACCCCGACACATCTGGGGTGCTGCAGACCTGCGTGATCCAGCACATCCGGCAAGGACGCATCGGCGCAGAGTGCTGGCACCGGGGTTACAAGATTATCCAGCTCAAGAGCGTCAATTCGATCTTGATCGACATCGATAACGACTACACGTATACCTCTTTTTACCAGCCGCCTCACCAACAACCGCCCGGTCACACCATAGCCACACACCAGATAAAACGGCTCCTGCAGATCGCGCACCTGACTTCTGAAGCCGCGCAGCCGCATCAGGCGGCCGAACATGGGCTCCTGCAGTACGGCCAACATGGTACCGATACCATACAGCCAGGTGATGACTGTTGCATAAATGGTAAAGGTGACCCACATCCGTTGTGCATCGGTGAATTCGTATGGAATCTCGCCAAAACCGATCGTCGTGCCCATATAGGACACGAAATAGAAGGCATGGAAGAAATCCATGTACCAGACATTGCCATCGGCATCCTGGCCGGGAATCAAGGTCATGCCGAAAATCGACACCGCATACACGCTGATCAGCGTGATCAACGGCGCCCGCAGTCGGCGCAGGAACAGAAACAGCAGGTTGTTCATGCGCTCAGCGCCGTACCAACGCGGTTTCAACCACCAGCAGAACCGCCGAGATCACGTTGGCCACCAGCGCCCCCGCCGCAAACGAGACCACACTGGCCATCAGTTTGGGTGTCATGCCACTGGCGGCCATCTGTTCTCCATACCCCCAGATGCCGGCGGCGATGATCAACTGCAGATCAGCAACCAGACTGGTTGCCAGCATCAAAGCACCCAGATGGGTACGATCACCAAACTTGAGGACGGTACAGATCAGACTTACTACCAAGGCAGCAAACAGCTCAAATACATCATGGTGTTTTATATTGTCGATCTCACCCAACACAAAACCGAAGTTCAGTGTCAGCGCCAGTACAATAAAAAACGCGAAGATTACCTTTTCCCGGTTCATGGGTATTCCTTGAAAGTCAGTGTTCCAGTCGGATTGCACTTGGCACCCGTATAAACGCATCATAGCGAATGCTGCACGGGAATCGAACCAATTTACCCCCGCGCAGTCGTAGATGGCAGACATTCACCCGATCAGTTTCCAACGAGGTCACATGCAGTCACTTTTCCGTTTCCAATTCAGCAAGGCCTTGATGCTGCTGGCCATGCTGCTGTTGAGCCTGACGGTACAGGCTGAAATCATTCAGAGCACGCTCGACACTCGATCATACCGACAGTTTGAACTCGACAATGGCCTGAACGTGATTCTGGTGTCCGACCCTGATGCCGATAAGGCAGCCGTATCGATGAATGTCGGAGTGGGCTCAAATGCCAACCCATCCGACCGACCAGGGCTGGCGCATTTCCTTGAACACATGCTGTTCCTGGGTACCGAAAAATATCCTGAAGCAGGCAGCTACCAGTCCTTCATCAGCTCCCATGGCGGCAGTCACAACGCCTTTACCGCCTACGAAAACACCAACTACTTCTTCAGCGTGGAGGCTTCGGCCCTGCCTGGTGCACTGGACCGCTTTGCCCAGTTTTTCATAGCGCCACTGTTCAGCCCTGAATACGTGGACCGGGAACGGCATGCCGTTGAGTCTGAGTTTCAGGCCAAGCGCCGTGACGACAGCCGGCGCAGTTTCGAAGCCAGCAAGCAGGTATTGAACCCGGAGCATCACTACAGCCGTTTTGCCGTCGGCAACCTGAAAACCCTGTCCAACACCAGCGACAGTGAAATCCGTGATGCACTGATCCGCTTCTATGAGCGCTATTACTCCGCCAATCTGATGACGCTTGCCGTCCTCGGCACCGAGTCACTGGATACACTGGAACAACAGGTCAGGAAAGATTTCGCGGCCGTACCCAACCGCAATGCCAAACCTTTTGTTGACACGGCACCACTGTTCGAAGCCGATCGTTTGCCGGCGCAGCTCAATATCGAAACATTGCGCGATACGCGCCAGCTTAGCCTGAGCTTCCCCATGCCGTCCTACCGTGAGTATTGGCAGCAGAAGCCTCTTTACTACCTGAGTAGCCTGATTGGATACGAAGGCAAGGGCAGCCTGCTGAGTTACCTGAAGCAGGCCGGCCTTGCCCGTGGCCTGTCGGCCTATCCCGCACTTGATCTGCCCGACAGTGCCATGCTGCGCATTCAGGTCGATCTGACCGAGCAGGGCCGGGAGCAAATCGACCGTGTCACCGCGTCGATATTCAGCTTTGTCGAGCTGCTGCGCCGAGACGGCATCGACCCTGAGCTGTACCGTGAAGAGCAGCAGCTGGCCGAGGTGCAGTTCCGTTTCAGAGACAAGCTGGACCCAACTCACCTGGTGATGCAGCTGTCGCAGGCCGCCGGTCGCTACCCCACTGAATACCTGCTCAAGGGCGACTATCATCTTGGCGAGTTCGATGCTGAACTGATCAGCCGCTATCTTGATCGCATGACACCCGACAACCTGCTTCTCACACTGGAAGGAAAAGGTCTGAAGACCGAGCAGATCGAGCCGCTTTACAACACCGCCTACGGTATTGATACGATCGCAACCGACCGCCTCCAGCGCTGGCGTGAGCCAGCTGTACTGGATCAACTGCAGGTGCGTGGTCGCAATCCGTTTATCGCCTCCGACTTCAGCCTGATTGACAGTGCAAATCAGACAATTCCCCAGGAAGCATGGTCTGAGCCCGGCGCTCGCCTATGGTATTTGCCCGACAGCGATTTTGAGCGTCCAAGGGCAGACTTCTACTTCACTCTGCTCTCACCTGTTGCCAACCAGGGCCCTGAGCAGGCGCTGCTGGCCAGCCTTTACACCCGCATGGTAGAAGATCAACTCAACGAAACGCTGTACGACGCGTCTCTTGCGGGACTGTCCGCCAACCTCTACCCACACCAGCGTGGCATCAGCCTGCGCCTGTCCGGTTTCAGTGACAAACAAGCGCTGTTGCTCGAAAAAATTCTTCAGGCGTTGCGCCAGCCATCCCTCGAACAGGCTCGCTTTGACCGCATCAAGCGCCAGCTGCATGAACAACTCAATAACAGCCTGAAAGACAAGCCTTATAATCTGGCTTTTGATCAGCTCTATACACGATTGATGCGAAGCTGGTCTACCGAGCAGAAGCTGGCCAAACTGGAATCTCTCTCGCTGAGCGACCTGGAAAAATTCTACCCACTCCTGTTGCAGCCGGCAGAACTGAGTCTGCTTGCGCATGGCAACCTGAGCCGTGACCAGGCGATCGAAATGGCCCGCAGTGTCCGCAAACAGCTTCAGCCCAACAATTCCCCCTGGCAAGCAGTGCCTGTCGAGGTTGTACAGCTGCCTAAAAACGAGTTTCTGATCGGCAACCTTGAAACCGAACATCATGACTCCACCGCCCTGCTCTATCTTCAGGGGCCCGATGAAAGTCTGAAAACACGGGCCGCGACTGCGCTGATCAACGAGATCATCAGTACACCGTTCTACACCAGTCTGCGGACGGAAAAGCAGTTCGGTTACATTGTTTCCAGCCAGTTCATGCCTCTGCGCGAGCGGGCCGGGGTAGCGCTGGTCGTTCAGTCACCCAACACGGACCCTATCCAGTTGCACGGTGAATACAAGTTATTCCTGCAACAGATGCTGGAGCAGTTGATCACCATGCCACAGGAGGAGTTGGATCGTTATCGCCAGAGCCTGCTAAGCCGGATCAACCAGCAGGACAATGACCTTCGCACACGCAGCGACCGACTCTGGCGTGAGATTGACCGGGGCAATCATGATTTTGATACCCGCGAGCAGTTGAGCGAGATTACCCGCGAGCTGAGCCGGGCAGACCTGTTGCAGACTATGGAGCAGCTGCTGCAGCGACAACTGCTGATACGCAGCTTCGGCAGCTCGGTTGAGCATGAGATCAGTTCGGAAGCGATGCAGGATAGTGCCGAACGGCTGGATACACTCAAGCAGGAGCAGCTGGGTGCAACGTTACCCTACCCCGGGTCAGGCAGCTGAATCAGCTCCACATCGGGCTCGGGCTGCGGCTCGGGCTCCGATTGTGCCGGCACCTCAATGAAGGTTCGACCCGGCCCGAGAACCTCAAGCCCGGGCTCAGAGCCTGACTCCGCTTCGGTAATAACCTCCAGCTCATCATCACGCCCGCTCCACTCCGAGTCACCGCTATGATCATCGCCCAGATAGACCCCGGGGATCGCCTTGACCTCATCGGTGCAGACCCGCTCAAACACACAGCGCTGAATCGCGGCATCCAGCCGGATCTGGTCAAATACCAGGTCTTCGCCCCGCAGTACTACCTCAACCTGAGGCGCTACCACAACCTCCTGCACCGGCGGCGGATCGGAAGGGTAAACAAGCTGTACCGGCGGCAGCGACGTTTCCCGGTTGGAGAAAGCCACCTCACGCATGCTTTCCCGGTCATAGTCTCCCCTGGCCATCCCTTCGTAGGCATCACGCCCATGAACCTGGCCGCCACTGTAGCGGTCTACCCGGGTCACATCGTAGGGAAGTGGCTGCCTTTCAGCTGCTGCCGGCTGCAGGCAACCGAGTACCAGCAGCAGGCCACTAGAAATACTCGCCCGGGTAGATCGATTCGGCATAGAGTGCCAACTCCTCCAGAATGTGACGGTCCCGCTCCGACAGAGTGCCGGACTGGGCTATTTCATTCATCTCATTGAACAGCTGAGGCAGACTGTAACAGCCGGCGTCGCCCTGCAGCAGTTTACGGCTGCGATATTCTTCCCAGCGCACCGCTTCTTCTTCGGTCAGCGTGTACTCAAAGTTACGTGCCTTGTAACGCAGCAGCATCTCTTCCAGCCGCGGGTCCTGAAACGGCAATTGCAGCCCGGCCAGCGCGTCCGGTTCGGACTCACGTACCTGTTCCATCAACGCCCGGTCGTGGTCCGAGAAAAAGCCGCCGCTGTACAGCATGTGGTCAGGATCACCATCGGCCTCAGGCATGGGTGAGTTGAATATATCGGCCACCTTGGCGGCCACTCCAGTTTCATTTCGCAGCATCTGCAGGTGACGACGGCAGATGTCCCCATCGATCTTCAGCCGTTTGGCTTCCACGGCTGTTAGCATCCCTGCCGGAGCAATAATCGGACACTTGTTGGCCAGCACCTGTTTGAGCGCCAGTTGAGGGGCATCTGCCGGCAGTTCGTCACGCCGGGTGTACATCAGCGTCTGCAGTGAGGCCACGTCAAGATCAAACAAAGGCGTTGGATCGACGCGCAGGTCCCACACCAGCGTGCTGTTGCGATTGCTCGGATGCGGAGCCAGCGGTGCAACGATGGCGGCATTGCCCCACTCTGCCGGATATTTGGAGGAGATGTGCAATACCGGTTTCATCCTGGCCACATCCAGTTGAGCCTGAATCGCACGCTTGCCACGGTTTTGCAGTACATAATTGAACAGCTTGGGCTGCCGCTCCTTGACCAGTTTGGCAACCGCAATGGTGGCATATACATCCGACAGTGCATCGTGCGCACTGCCATGGTCGATGCCATTGGCACGGGTCAAATCTTCCAGCCGCATGCTCGGGCGACCATCCTCGTACAGAGGCCACTCAATTCCTTCCGGCCGCAGCGCGCGTGTCAGCCGTAACATGTCGATGATATCCCAGCGTGAGCAACCGTTTTGCCATTCACGAGCATAGGGGTCATAAAAATTGCGATACAGCGTGAAGCGCGTGATCTCATCATCGAAGCGGATACTGTTGTACCCCACCCCGCAGGTACCGGGGCGGGCCAACTCGGCATGAATGCGTGCGATGAACTCGGCTTCGGTCACCCCCTCTTTCAATGCGGTCTGGGGCGTCAGGCCGGTGACCAGACAGGCTCTGGGATGCGGTAGCACATCCTCGGAGGGGCGACAGTAGAGCATTACCGGCTCATCGATAATGTTGAAGTCCGCATCGGTTCGGACACCGGCAAACTGCAGCGGGCGATCCCGCGCCGGATCGATACCGGTGGTTTCGTAATCGTGCCAGAAGAAGGTTTCGGGGGTCTGCGCCGCCATTGGAGGTATATCTCGACTTTTTGTAGGGGTAATGGTTAGATCAGCCTATCGATCAGATTAACATTTCAACACTCAGGGATCATCTGCATGCTGACCGACACTCAGGATCTGGACACTCAATGCCCCTGCGGCTCCGGCAAGCCTTTTGTTTTTTGCTGCGAACCTGCCATCAGTGGCCGTAAGCCTGCGGCAACGGCTGAAGCCCTGATGCGCTCGCGCTATACCGCTTTTGCCATTGGTGCCGTTGACTATCTGGTGCAAACAACGGCCACAGCCAAACGCTCACCACAGGATGCCGAACTGCTGGCCGAACAAACCCAGATCACCACCTGGACCGGCCTGGAGATTGTCAACACGGAAGCGGGACAAAAAAATGACGAAACAGGTCTGGTCGAGTTCAAGGCTGCGTTTGAGAGCCCGGAAGGCGGTGCCATCCTGCATGAACGCTCCCGCTTCGAGCGTGAATCCGGGCTTTGGGTCTATCTGGATGGTGAAGTTGAACTGATCCCCAGCTGAAAACATCTGTCTAAACTTCCACCAGCTTTGGCCGATATGACTCCTGTCACCAGAGGAGTCCGGTCATGCAGATCCAAAGTCACAACCTGCAACTTGCCAGCGATCGCAACTACAGCCGCAGCGAAGAACAGCATGAGCAGCTGCGTATCGGTCGAGTCAGCCAGGACCCCGTAACCGGTGCACGCAAGGTCGACACCCTGTTCGAGGCCAGTCACATCGAGCGCCGTGAGTTGCTGACCTATTCGGCAGGCTTGGCCATGAATGCCAAAAACAGCAATAACGAGCCGGCATCACCCGCAGCAGCACTGACTCGTGGCACTCCGCTTGAATCAACGACCGAAACCGCTCCCCCAGAGGCGCCCTTCGAATTACGCCTTGAGGCCTCAGACCAGTTGAAGCTTGAGCTGATCACCCGACTGCACAAGGCGATCACTGGTAAGGACATTCGCCTGCAATTGATCGATCCTGCGTCTCTTCAGCACGCAGGCGGCGCTGAAATCAGCGCCCCGAACCAGGCAAAACCAGCAGCAGACACACCTGACGCACCTGCAGAACCACAAATCGGCCTTGAATACCAACGCCACAGCAGTATCCACGAGCAGGAGTCCACCCGTTTCGAGGCCAGTGGACAGGTCATCACCCGCGATGGCCGTCGTATCGATATCAACCTGTCTTTGCAGATGGCGCGCTCAATTACGCAGGAAGAGCACGAAATTCTGCGCATCGGCGCCCGCCTGTCAGACCCGCTGGTGATCAACTTTGACGGTGATGCGGCTCAGCTGAGCCAAACCCGGTTTGAATTTGACCTTGATCTGGACGGGCAAGCTGATCAGGTACCGACTCTGGCGGGAAACCGTGCATTTCTTGCACTCGATCAAAACTCCGATGGCGTAATAAATGATGGATCGGAGCTTTTTGGCGCTCGATCCGGCAACGGCTTTGCGGAATTGGCCCAATTTGACGAAGATGGCAACGGTTTTATTGATGCCGGTGACAGTGTCTTTTCCCGCCTTCGGCTCTGGTCACCGGGTGCAGAAGGACAGGGCTCACTGATGACACTGGCCAGCCAGAACATCGGCGCAATCTGGCTCAACGCCGCTGATACCGAGTTTTCTCTGACGTCGGGCATGACAGAAAGCCGACTTGGAGTGATCCGTTCAAGCAGCATTTTCCTATCAGAAGATGGCCGGGTTGGCACTGTTCAACACGTTGATCTGAGTATCTGAAAAAATTTGTCCTCAGATATTGTCCGTATTCAGCATCTGTCAAGGCTTTTCCTTGCACTACCCTGACCGGTAGAATAGGCGCCCGCCCGCTCATCTGCATGAAAATGGATGCCGGGACTCTTCTCCGGTAGTGGTGACTGATGTTTGCAAACCTGTTCAAGCCAAGATGGCGTCATTCAGATCCTGAAGTGCGCTTAAGTGCCGTCAGCAAACTATGTCCGGACCAGCCTGACCAAGCCAGAATCCTGTGTCAGCTGGCACTGCATGATGACAACCGCCAGGTCCGTATAGTGGCGGTTGGACGTCTGAGTGACACGGACTCCCTGCTAGACGTGCTATCGCACTCCTCCGACCCTGAAGTCCGTGAACAGGCAGGGCTGCGCGTCAGCGAATGCCTGAACGGTGAAGGCTCCGACAGCCTGAGCGAATTGCTCAGGCGACTTGACGATGCCGATACCCGTACCCAAATTATCATCAATGTCAGCAGCGAACAGCTGCAGCAAAGCGCCCTAAACTGCATAGATGACGAAGCCGTGCTGATGCAGGTGGCTCTGCATGCCCGCCTGGCTACCATGCGCCGTGAAGCGGCCGAGCGCGTAGAGCGAGCCGACCTGCTGGAAAACCTGCAGCGTCAGAGTCGTGGCCGTGACAAAACCGTACACCGCATCAGCCGCGACAAGCTGAACCGCTTGCGCGAACAGGCCCGACGTGAAACCGAACATGCCAAACGGCGCACCCAATTGCTGCAACAACTTGAACAGCTTGCCGTGGGAGCCGACCTGCAGTTCTTGCATGCCCGCTCTCAAGCGTTGTCGCAGGAGTGGCAGCAACTGCCGGCTGCCGATAATGACAGCAACCGCCTCTTTACACAGTGGATCGAGCAGATACAGGCCCGACTTGAGGCCGCAGCAGAAGCGGAACGACAGGAGCATGAACAACTCAAACAGCTGGAGCTGGACCGGCACGCGTCGCATGAGCTGCTGGCAGAACTGAAAGCGTTGGTTGCCGGCGATGTAATTGAGGCAGAGGCCCTGCAGAGCCTGCAGCATCAATGGGATGAATTGAACAGCCGTTACGAACCCGCCAGCGAGCAGCGTCAGCAGTGGCAAAGCCTCAGCCAAAACGCCGAACACTGTATGGCGGCAACTGAACGGCTGCAGCAACAAAGCCCACATATTGAATCGCTGCTGCAACAGCAGGAAGGTAGCCCGGAACAAACACTGCGCCGAGCTCAGCGCCTGCTGCGCTCAGTCGAGTGGCCCGATTCACGCCCACTGCCAACGCTGCTTCAGTCGCTGAAGGAACTGATCACACAGCTGCAGCAGACAGTTAAACAGATAAATGCGCAATCCAGCAGGCAGGAAGATGAACTACTCCAGCAATTGCGCTTGCTGGAGCAGCAACTTGATCAGGGCGAAATCAGTACCGCCGAATCCACCCACAAAAGTCTTGCGCGGCATGTTGAACAGCATTCCGGTTTGCCTGAAAGCCTGGATTCACGCTACCGCCAACTCACTGCAAGGCTCGCAGAACTCAAGGATTGGCAAGGTTTCGCAGCCAACGGCAAAAAGGAAAAACTGTGCCAGCAGATGGAATCGCTGGTCGGAGCAGAACAATCTCCACAGACATTGGCCGACCAGATACGTGCATTGCAACAGGAGTGGAAGGAGATTGACCACACTGATCCTGTGCACTCGCAAAAGCTGTGGAAACGTTTTCACGATGCTGGAGAGAAAGCCTATGCACCCTGCCAGGCGTGGTTCAGCGCTCAGCGGCAGAAGCGTGAGCACAACCTGAAGCAGCGACGCGAAATCTGTAACCAGCTCGACAGCTTCATCCACGGTATGGATTGGAGTCAGGCCGACTGGCATGCCGTCGAAGCGATCGGCCGTACCGCACGCGAGGAGTGGCGAACGTTCTCTCCTGTTGACCGGGCACCCGGCAAACCGATACAGCAGCAGTTCAATAGCCTGCTGCGTGATCTCGATGGCCGTATTCGGGCCCACCGTCAAGCGTGTGCCGAACTGAAAGAAAGCATTATTGCTCGCGCCGCCGAACTGGCAAGCGCAGAGGATATCGAGGCCGCCGCCAGCGAGGCCAAGCAGCTACAACAGCAGTGGAAAGCCGCCGGAGCGACCTTCCGTAGCCGCGAACGCGGGTTGTGGCAGGCATTTCGTGAACAGTGCGACCTGATTTTCAGCCGACTCAAACAGGCCCGCAAGGCGCAGACTGCCAAGAAACCATCCCCTGCGCGTGAAACACTGCTGTCCGGAACACCTCTGCAAGCCTTGCAAAGGCTGGCTCAATTGGCCGAACAGGCAGAAGAGGAACTGGCCGAAACCGCACGCTCGGAAACGCTTTCTACCTTGTTGACGGAAGCGGTTACCGGCCCTTCTCCCGGTCAGTTGTGGCGTGAGCGCATCGGCCAGCGACTGGAAGCGATCCGCCTGATCAGTGCGGGCAACCGCTCCATCGATAAGCAGTTGGCCCTGTCTGAAGCTCAGGCGCGTGAGTTGTGTATCCGACTTGAGATCATGCTCGGACAACCCACACCTGAAGAAGATGAAGTGCTGCGCATGGAATACCAGATGGAGCGGCTCGGCCAGGCACTGGCCGAACAGGATGACGAGCCATCTGAAGCGGCCCTGCAATCACTCGAGCTGGAATGGCTGACACTGCCGTTTGCATGGCAGTTTGTTGACCTGCGCAAACGTTTTTCGGACATACTGACGCACGCATGATGATGCAGATGGGTGGCCTGTGGCCACCCATCAACAGAAACACCTGTCCTGCATATCTCTTCAGGCGACAACCATCGCCATACCGGTCAACGCAATTGCCCCACCGGCCACACGGCTGAAGAGCGCTGCACGCGCTTCAACTCCGATCTTGCCCACCAACATGCCAGCCAGATGTAACGCCAGTGTTGCCAGCGTGAAGCCGACGGCATAACTGAAACCACTGGCATCAAGCGGCATTTCAGCGCCATGAGCCAAGCCATGGAACAATGCAAAGCTGCCGGCAATTGCCATGCAGACAGGCGTTACAAAGCGTGCAGCAAAAGCCAGCAGCAGCCCCAGGACCACTACGGACAGGCCAATTCCCTGTTCGGTGAACACCAGAGAAACACCAGAAAGCGCCAGCAGATTGCCCAACAGCATGGTGGCCACAAAGGCCAATGGCACCAACCAGAGTGCACGGCCACCCAAACGGGCAGCCCAAAGCCCCACAGCCAGCATCGCCAGCAAGTGATCAGCACCACCTACCGGGTGCGCCAGGCCACTTATAAAACCCGATACTTCATGTCCCGTGTGCGCAAGCGCCACGCCCGGCAACAATGCGACAGTCGCAATCAGTGCTTTTTTCATCGTTATCCCCTTCATAATTGAATTCAATCACACCACCGCACGGGCCGGTGGCAGAGTTTTGGCTTCCAGCATGCCTTCGCTGATGATGAAACCAATAATGTCATCCAGCCCTTCGGCTTTTTTCAAGTTGGCAAAGATGAATGGCCGTTCGCCGCGCATCTTGCGCGCATCGCGATCCATCACCTCCAGCGAGGCGCCCACCAACGGTGCCAGATCGGTCTTGTTGATGATCAACAGATCCGATTTTGTAATGCCGGGACCGCCCTTGCGCGGAATCTTGTCACCGGCCGAGACATCAATCACATAGATGGTCAGATCAGACAGCTCGGGGCTGAACGTGGCGCTCAGGTTGTCACCACCGCTTTCGACAAACACCACATCCAGTGCTCCGTGGCGCGCCACCAGCTGGTCGATCGCCGCCAGATTCATCGAGGCGTCCTCACGGATGGCCGTATGCGGACAGCCGCCGGTTTCGACCCCGATAATGCGGTCGGCACTCAAGGCCTCATGCTCGGTGAGGAATTTGGCATCCTCCTGAGTGTAGATATCGTTGGTCACCACGGCGATATCGTAATACTCGCGCATGGCGGCACAAAGCGAGCGCAGCAACGCCGTCTTGCCGGAACCGACCGGTCCTCCCACGCCCACTCGCAATGTCTGTTTCGGTTTACTCATGTTGGATTCCTCTTCTCGCCAGCTGTGCTTCAAGAGCGAAACAGCCGTGAATACTGTGTTTCGTGACGGCTGCTGGCGATTGCCAATGCGGGCAGGCCAGCACCAATAAAGTCTTCTTCAACGCTTTTTGCGATCTCGATCGCCTGCGGCAGTAACGGTTGCAAATCATTCAGCAGCTGCTGTGCCTGCGTCTGTCCCAGTGGCACCAGCTTGGTGGCGGCAGCCACCTGATTTTCCAGCCAGGACCAGCCCAGCCCCAGCGCGGCGGCATCAAATGCGAGTCCCCAGTGCTTCGCGGCGAAGGCAAACAGCACAATGAAGCTGACCTCCTGCTGCAGTACATCCGGCACTTCAATACCCAGATTCCTCAGTACACGACGCAACGCCTCCCCCATGGCACTGTCGGTCAAGCGCAACTCTCGGGTTTCACGGCACGCCAGCGACAGGTCGTTCAGCGCCTGCCAATGCTCTTCCGCATCGTCCTGCATCGCCAGCCGCAGCAATGGCAGATCGGTGTGTGCCACCCCCTGCAGCAGCTGCAGCTGCAACCATGACTCAACCTGTTCCGCGTTCCGCACCCAACCGGCGTCGATGGCATACTCCATCCCCTGCGAGAAGGCGTAGCCGCCCACCGGCAGGCTGACGCTGCTCAGCTGCAACAGGCGCATCAAGGCATGGTCAGTGGTCGTGATGGTGCGCATGGCCATGGGCATAGGCTCCAGATTCCGGCATGAAGACCGCTTCGCCCTGCCGGGTTTCCAGCCCCAGCAGCTGCAGCATCTCCTCCAGTACATGATCCGGCTTGATTCTCAGCCAGCGATCACCCACCTCAATGCGCACATGGCGGTTGCCGAGGTGGTAACAGGCCCGTGCGAAGGTGTTCCAGTCGTCACAGCGCGCCTCCAGTACCGGCTCTTTGGCCCCCTCAACCAAAATGTGACGCCCGCAGGATGATTTCAGGTATTCACCAACGCGCAGCGGCTTGCCCCGTTCCAGGAACACACGCACCTCCTCACCGGTATCACTAACCAGCTTCAATCGGCCACGATCACGCTGGTCATGGGTCAGGCTTACTTTCGCCGCGATGGGGGCATGGCAATGGGTGCCCAGCCGTTCATGGATTTCAAACATGCGTCTCTCCTTAAAAGAGGCTGTATCGCTGCGCCAAGGGCAGCACATCAGCGGGCTCACCGGTCAGCAGCTCGCCGTCAGCCCGCACCTCATAGGTTTGCGGGTCAACCTGAATGTCCGGCTGCCAGTCATTCAGTATCATGTCGGCCTTGCTGATGTTGCGGGTATTGCCACAGGCAACCAGACGTCGACTTAGCCCCAGCTGCTCACGCAAACCGGACTCAAGTGCAGCCTTGCTGACGAAGGTGACGGAGGTTTGTGCCGCCGCCTTGCCCTCGGCACCGAACATGGGCCGGTAGTGCACCGGCTGCGGCGTCGGGATGGAGGCATTGGGATCGCCCATGGGCGCCGCCGCAATCATGCCCCCCTTGATAATCATCGCCGGCTTGATGCCGAAAAATGCCGGCTTCCACAGCACTAGATCCGCCAGCTTGCCGGGCTCGATGGACCCCACTTCATGGGCCACACCATGGGTGATCGCCGGATTGATGGTGTACTTGGCAACATAGCGGCGCGCGCGAAAATTATCGGCTCCCAGTGCCCTGTCTTCCAGCAACAGCCCGAACTGGCATTTCATCTTGTGCGCCGTTTGCCAGGTTCGCGTCACGACTTCGCCCACACGTCCCATCGCCTGAGAGTCGGACGAAATCATGCTGAAGGCGCCGCGATCATGAAAAATGTCCTCTGCCGCGATGGTCTCCTTACGGATGCGGGAGTCGGCAAAGGCCACGTCCTCGGGAATGTTGCTGTCCAGATGGTGGCAGACCATCAGCATATCGAGATGCTCGTCCACGGTGTTGACCGTGTACGGGCGCGTGGGGTTGGTCGATGAGGGCAGTACATTGGGATAGCCTGCTGCACGGATGATATCCGGCGCATGGCCGCCACCGGCCCCTTCGGTGTGATAGGTGTGGATGACGCGATTCTTGAACGCCCCCAGGGTGTCATCCACAAAGCCGGACTCGTTCAGGGTATCGGTATGGATCGCCACCTGCACATCGTACTCTTCGGCCACACTCAGACAGCAGTCGATGCTGGCAGGTGTGGTACCCCAATCCTCATGCAGCTTGAGGCCACAGGCACCGGCATTCAGCTGTTCACGCAGCGCTTCGGGGCGACTGGCGTTGCCCTTGCCGAGAAAGCCCAGATTCATCGGCATCTGGTCGGTGGCCTGCAGCATTTTGCCCAGATACCAGGGCCCCGGCGTACAGGTGGTTGCCTTGGTACCGGTGGCCGGGCCGGTGCCGCCACCGATCATGGTGGTGACGCCGGACATCAGCGCCTCTTCCACCTGTTGCGGGCAGATGAAGTGGATATGGGCATCAATGCCACCGGCCGTCAGGATGCAGCCTTCGCCCGCGATCACTTCAGTGCCGGGGCCTATGACGATGTCGATACCATCCTGAATATCAGGGTTGCCCGCCTTGCCGAGGGTATGAATCCGCCCCTCCTTCACGCCCACGTCGGCCTTGACGATACCCCAGTGGTCCAGAATCAGGGCGTTGGTGATCACCAGATCCAGCGCGGTTTCGTTGGTCACCTGACTCTGGCCCATGCCGTCACGGATCACCTTGCCACCGCCGAATTTCACTTCGTCGCCGTAGGTGGTGTAGTCCTTTTCGACCTCAATCCAGAGTTCGGTGTCGCCCAGTCGTACCCGATCACCCACGGTGGGGCCGAACATCTGGGCATAGCTGTGTCGATCCATTTTGGCCATCAGTTGTGCCCTCCTGCTGAGCTTCCGCCTGCTGCAGTGTCCAGCGGTCCCATCACCTCGCCACGGAAACCGTAGATGGTACGGCTGCCGGCATACTCGACCAGCTCCACCTCGCGCCCCTGTCCGGGCTCGAAGCGCACGGCGGTACCGGAGGCGATATTGAGGCGATAGCCACGGGCAGCGTCACGCTCAAACACCAGCGCCGGGTTCACTTCGTAAAAATGGTAGTGGGAGCCGACCTGTACCGGTCGATCACCGTGGTTTTCCACCCGCACGCGGATGGTCTTGCGACCAACGTTCAGCTCAATCTCGCCAGCGGCTGTCTGAATTTTTCCGGGAATCATGGGATTCTCCTCCTCACACAATCGGCTGATGCACGGTGACCAGCTTGGTACCGTCGGGAAAGGTCGCTTCCACCTGTACCTCGTCAATCATCTCCGGCACGCCCTCCATCACCTGATCGGCGCTGAGCAGTGTCTTGCCGTAGCCCATCAGCTCCGCCACGGTACGGCCATCGCGGGCACCCTCCATGATTTCCATGGAGATGTACGCCACCGCTTCCGGGTAGTTCAATTTCAAGCCACGGTTCAGGCGGCGCTCCGCCAGCAACGCTGCCGTGAATATCAGCAGCTTGTCTTTCTCTCTTGGCAGCAGTTCCATCGATTTCTCCTCCAGCCCACCTGCTGTGGGTCTGTTCAATTCAGGTTGCCCAGATGCGTGGGGCGCAGGCCTCGCGGCCGATCAGTTCTGGCCGAATCAGGCCCCAGCACTGCTCCAGACACAGCCGGGTACGCTCCGAGCAACACCCCAATGTTCGGATCAGCAGAAACTCGCCACTCAGGCTCACGCCCGCCAGCAGCTCATCTCGCTCGCAACACGCTCGCAGCGGCTCCAGCAGTGGCTCAGCCTGTTCCGGCGTAAACGGACCCGCTACCAGCAGCCCGTTCACCGGCTGTGCCTGCAAGCCCGCCTTACCCATCAGCAACGCCGGACTCTGCCCATCGATCATCAGCTGTTCGCGCAGCAGAATGCGGCCTTCCCGGCAAATCTGCAGCCGTTGCTGTAGTTCACCTCGGCCAAAGCCCTCGCCCTGTGCCGGCAGCCCCAGACTAGTCACCTCCCAGCCGATAAAGCGGGCATTTGTGGCCAGTTCCACATCCACCTCCAGCCGGGTGCGAGCATCCGGGTAGAGAATGGTCTCCAGCGGCAGCCACTCAAGGCTGCAGCCTTCGCCCACCTCCAGTCGCACGCGCTGGTGCTGCAGGGTACGGTCGGGACGGGCGCGGTAAACGCGGCCGGCTCCGGGGGTGGTGATCAGTGCCGCCGTGTTCGGCTCCAGGCGCGTTTCAATCTCAAGCAGGTCGCCTGAGACCATCCCGCCGGGTGGATGCAGCAGATAGAGGTGCGCCAGATCAGGACCTTCCGGGTAAAAGGGCTTCTGCAGATGCAACGGACCAACACGTTCTGCACTGGCAACTCGACTGCCACGCGGCGTACGCCTGATGCCCAGCGACAGACGGGCATGCCAGCGCGAAGGGGCTGTGGTGCCGTTGTTCGAACCTGGTCGTGGCATCAGCGGCATGTTCATCCTGTGCTCCTCAGACCGCCAGATACTGACGAATCAGCTCATCATTGAGGTTGTCCATGCGATCCGCCGCCACAATCCGTCCCTTTTCCATCAGGCGGAACTCCTTGCCGACGCGTCGCGCAAAGCCGAGCTTCTGCTCCACCAGGATCACGGTCAGCCCCTCCTCCTCGTTGAGCTTGAGGATGACGTCGCCAATCTGCTTGACGATGTTGGGCTGGATGCCCTCGTTGGGCTCGTCCAGAATCAGCACCTTGGGATCGAGCACCAGTGCACGGCCGATGGCCAGCTGCTGTTGCTGACCGCCGGACAGATCTCCGCCGCGGCGATGCATCATCTCGCCCAGTACCGGGAACAGCTCAAAGATCTTGTCAGGAATATCCTTCGCCTTGTCCTTGCGGATCGGCAGACCAATACGCAGATTTTCCTCCACCGTCAGCAGCGGAAAAATGTCGCGCCCCTGAGGCACATAGCCAATACCGGCACGGGCACGATATTCGGCTGGACGCGTGTGCAGCGCCTGCCCTTGCATCAGGATCTCACCGCTCTGAATCGGCAGCAGTCCCATCAGGCACTTGAGCAGGGTGGTCTTGCCGACCCCGTTGCGGCCCATGATGCAGGTACAGGACCCCTGCTCTATTTCCAGATCCAGATCCCAGAGGATCTGGGTGCCGCCGTAGAGCTGATCTACGTTGCGAATGGCGATCATGCGTCCTCTCCCAAATACACTTCGATGACGTCACGGTTGTTTTGCACCTGTTCCATGGTGCCCTCGGCCAATACCGTGCCTTGATGGAGTACGGTGACGGTACGGGCGATGCTGCGCACGAACTCCATGTCGTGCTCCACCACCACAACGGTGTGCTCGCCCGCCAGCGAGGTCAGCAGTTCAGCGGTTTTTTCGGTTTCTTCCGCCGTCATGCCGGCCACCGGCTCGTCAATCAGCAGCAGTCGCGGCTCGGCCACCAGCAGCATGCCGATCTCCAGCCACTGCTTCTGACCGTGCGACAGTGCACCGGCTCGCATGAAGCGCTGATCCTTGAGGCCGATGGTCTCCAGCACCCTGTCGATCAGCTCCAGCTCACGTGGGGCCAGCCGCGCCATCAGCGTTTGCCAGATCCCCTTGGCCGTTTTCAGCGACATCTCCAGGTTGTCGAACACAGTGTGCGCCTCGAATACCGTCGGTTTCTGGAACTTGCGGCCGATGCCCAGCTGGGCAATCTCCGGCTCGGATTTTTCCAGCAGGTTGATGGTCTGGCCGAAGTAGACACTGCCCTGGTCGCAGCGCGTTTTGCCGGTGATGACGTCCATCAGGGTGGTCTTGCCGGCCCCGTTGGCACCGATCAGGCAACGCAGCTCGCCATCATTGATATACAGATTGAGATCATTCAGGGCCTTGAAGCCATCAAAGCTGACACTCAACCCTTCCACATACAGCAGCACCTGATGCGATACATCGACCGGGGCGGCCGGCGGGATCAGAAAGGGCCAGACGCGATCGGGGCGCATCAGTTCGCGCGCGTTGTCCAGTGCGGTCATGAGTGCACCTCCTGTTTCACTGCCTTGCCGGCCCTGTTGTTACGACGCGCTGCCAGCTGACCTCGCAGCCCGACCAGCCCCTTGGGCAGATAGAGCGTTACCAGAACGAAGAGCGCCCCCAAGGCAAACAGCCAGCCTTCCGGCATGATGGCGGTAAAGCGGGTCTTGGCGTAGTTGACCAGCAGCGCACCGATGACTGCCCCGTACAGGGTGCCGCGACCGCCAACGGCGACCCAGACCACCACTTCGATGGAGTTGAGCGGCGAGAACTCGCCCGGGTTGATGATGCCGACCTGAGGCACGTAGAGCGCACCCGCCATGGCCGCAATCAGGGCGGAAAAGACGAACAGCCATACCTTGTAACGGTCGGTACGGTAGCCCAGGAAACGGGCACGGGCCTCGCCGTCACGGATCGCCACGATCACCTTGCCCATGCGGGACTTGAGAATCAGGTGGCTGATGACATACACCGCACAGAGCACCAGCGCCGTGGTGACAAACAGGGCCACGCGGGTGGTATCGGACTGCAGATCGAACCCCAGAATCTCCTTGAAGTCGGTCAGGCCGTTGTTGCCGCCAAATCCCATCTCGTTGCGGAAGAAGGCGAGCATCAGCGCATAGGTCAGCGCCTGAGTCATGATCGACAGGTACACGCCGGTGACGCGGGAGCGGAATGCCAGCCAGCCGAACACGAACGCCAGCAGCCCCGGCACGGCCAGCACCATCAGCATCGCAAACCAGAACTGGTCCATGCCCATCCAGTACCAGGGCAGGCTGTCCCAGTTGAGGAACACCATGAAGTCCGGCAGATCCGGGTTGCCGTACACGCCACGATCACCGATCTGGCGCATCAGGTACATGCCCATGGCGTAGCCGCCAAGTGCGAAGAACGCCCCGTGGCCCAGACTGAGGATGCCGCAGTAACCCCAGATCACATCCACCGCCAGCGCCAGCATCGCATAGGAGAGATACTTGCCCAGCAGGGTAATGGTGTAGGTGCTGACGTGCAGCGGCGAGCTTTCCGGCAGCATCAGGTTGGCCATGGAGGCCAGTGTGGTGACGCCAAGCAGTACCACCACGAACGGCATTACACGGTTGCCCGGGGTACGACCGGCGGCAAATAGCTGAGTCAGCCAGTTCATTCAGCCGCCCTCCCTTTCTGCGGGAAGAGTCCCTTGGGACGCTTCTGGATAAACAGGATGATGAAGACCAGCACCAGAATGCTCGCGAGGACGGCACCGGTGACCGGCTCCAGGAACTTGTTGGCAATACCCAGCGAAAACGCCGCAACGAGCGTGCCCCACAGGTTGCCCACGCCACCAAACACCACCACCATGAAGGAATCGATGATGTAGGACTGGCCCAGATTTGGCCCCACGTTGGTCAGCTGGCTCAGCGCCACCCCGGCGATGCCGGCAATACCGGAGCCCAGGCCGAAGGTCAGCGCATCAACGCGACCGGTGGGAATACCCATGGATTTGGCCATGCTGCGATTCTGGGAAACGGCCCGCACGTTAAGCCCCAGTGAGCTTTTCTTCAGCAACATCATCAGCGCAAAGAACACCAGCAGCGCAAAAGCGAGGATATAAAGACGGTTCAGCGTCAGCGACAGGACCGGGTTGATCTCCCAGGAGCCGCTCATCCATTCGGGCGATGCCACCTGACGGTTCAGTGGCGAAAACACCGTCCGGACCAGCTGCTGCAGGATCAGACTGACCCCGAAGGTTGCCAGCAGGGTTTCCAGCGGGCGACCGTGCAGATGACGGATTACCAGACGCTCCAGCAGTACACCGGCCATGCCGGACACAACGAAAGCGGCCGGAATGGCGACCCAGAGCGAATATTCGATATGGTTCGGCATCAACAGCTGTACCACGTAGGTGGTGTAGGCCCCCAGCATGATCATCTCGCCGTGAGCCATGTTGATCACGCCCATCACGCCAAAGGTAATCGCCAGACCAATCGCCGCCAGCAACAGCACCGAGCCGAGGCTCAGGCCGAAAAACAGCTGGTCGATAAAGGCGTAGAACTCGACCTTCTGCTCGATTCCAACCAATGCCTTTTGCGCGGCCTGCTGTACCTGAGGTGAGGGGTCGTTGTCGGCAATGCGGTTCAGGGCATTGCGCACATCACCTTCAAGGCTGCCTTCCAGCTGGCCGATCGCTTCAATGCGGTCCGACGCTTCTGCAGCGGTGTTGAGGCGGTTCAGGGCCAGCGCCATGTCCATCACCTCACGGACGCTTGCGGCGCTTTCATTCAGGCGCGCCTCACGAATGACACTGAGAGTATTCGCATCCAGGTCGGACAGCAGCGCACGCACGGCGCTTTCACGCACCGATGCACTGGCGGAGCCCAACTGAAGGCGTGCGATGGCATCACGCAGATGGCCGCGAAGACGGTTGTTGACGCGAATTTTCTTGATATCACGACTGGGCAGCGGTTCGATTTCTACACCGCTGAGCATGTCGATAAAGGTGTCCTTGCCGGCCGATTCGGTAACCGCAATCACCTGGCGGCTGGACTTGATGAAATACAGATCCCCCTCCAGCAGATGGAGAAACAGCGGTTGCACCGCCTCCCCCCCTTCGGCTTCCAGGGTTTCGAGCACCGGTATCGTCTGGCTCAGGGACGCCTCGGTCAGCGCCTCCAGATGCGGCGCCAGCGCGGGTGGCAAGGGTTTTTCGGCAGCCGTTGCCGACAACGACAGCAGCAGGCCGAAGCAGTAACAGCAGATCGCCAGTAATCGTTTCACGGGGTCACTCCAGAAGTTGTGCAGGCGGCCCCGTCAGACGGGGCCGCTGAGGGTCGATGGATCAGTTGGCCTGACCACCACAGGACTGGGTTTCCACGTTGTAGTTGCCGCATGTGATCGGCGCGGTCCAATCAGCAATCAGATTTTTGGAGCCCGGCAGGAAGTCGGACCAGGCATCACCCGCCACGACACCTTCGGTCTCCCAGACCACCTCGAACTGACCGTCATCCTGAATTTCACCGATCAAGACCGGCTTGCTCAGATGGTGGTTCTTGTTCATCACGGCAACGCCGCCGGTCAGGTTGGGTACTTCCTGGCCGATCATTGCCTGTTCAACGGCGTCAACATCGGTGGTCCCGGCAGCCGTTACGGCCTGAGCCCACATGTTGAAGCCGATATAGGTGGCTTCCATCGGGTCGTTGGTCACACGCGAGTCATCACCGGTGAAGGCGTGCCACTTCTCAATGAATTCGCTGTTCAGGTCGTTATCGACGCTCTGGAAGTAGTTCCAGGCGGCCATGTGACCGACCAGCGGTGCGGTATCGATACCGGACAGCTCCTCCTCACCCACGGAGAAGGCGACCACCGGGATATCCTCTGAGGAGACGCCCTGGTTACCCAGTTCCTTGTAGAACGGCACGTTGGCATCGCCGTTGATGGTGGACACCACCGCGGTCTTCTTGCCGGCACCGCCAAACTTCTTGATATCGGAGACAATCGACTGCCAGTCGGAGTGACCGAAGGGGGTGTAGTTGATCATGATGTCCTCTTCCGCCACACCCTTGGACTTGAGGTAGGCTTCGAGGATCTTGTTGGTGGTGCGCGGATACACGTAGTCGGTACCGGCCAGCACCCAGCGCTCAGCACCCAGCTCGTTCATCAGGTAATCCACCGCCGGAATCGCCTGCTGGTTGGGGGCCGCACCGGTGTAAAAGACGTTTTTGGAGGACTCTTCGCCCTCATACTGCACCGGATAGAACATCAGGCCGTTCAATTCTTCCAGTACCGGCAGGACCGACTTGCGGGATACCGAGGTCCAGCAGCCGAAGATGACATCGACCTCTTCCTGGGTCAGCAGCTCACGCGCTTTCTCGGCGAACAGTGGCCAGTTCGAGGCCGGGTCTACCACAACCGGCTCAAGCTGTTTGCCCAGCAGTCCGCCCTTCTTGTTCTGTTCCTCGATCATCATCAATACGGTGTCTTTCAGCGTGGTTTCGCTGATCGCCATGGTGCCGGACAGTGAGTGCAGCACACCCACCTTGATGGTATCCGCCGCCAGAACATTGAAGGACAGAGAAGAAACGCCAATCGTCAGAGCAACGCCGGCAGCCAGTGATTTGATCTTCATTGCAGTACCCCCTTTGGTTCCGCATCCGTGCAGTGCGGGCGAAACCTTCGTTATCGGTCAGGCCTCGACGAGGCCGGGAAAACAACTCAGTGCCTGACCGATTATTCCCAAGGGGGACAAGAGGGGGTATGCGCGCAATGACGCAGAGGGGTACGTCAAATGACGTAGTGGACGGGTGACAGGACTTGCAGAGGGTCGCAACAGCGCAGGCAGGGGCCCTGTATACCCGGCTTATGGACCAGCGCTATAATCACGGCCTCACTCGATACCACCCACCGGTTGAAGCCTGAACTTCGGATATACTGCTGTGCGCCCACGCCGTCATACAGAAAAAAGCCCTGCCCAACCTGATCGTAAAGGCCTGCACCCACGAAATCTGCACAGGTACGGCTATGATTTTCCAGCGCTGCTCAACAGCTACCCTCAGCTGGCCCAATATGTCAGCAAGAATGCGTATGGCAACCTGTCTATCGACTTCGCTGACCCGCTGGCAGTAAAAGCCCTGAATGCCGCGCTGTTAAAGCAGCATTACACCATTGTCGACTGGGATATTCCTGAAGGCGCGCTGTGCCCGCCCATTCCCGGACGAGCCGACTACATCCATTACATTGCAGACCTGCTTGAGCTTGATGCGCCTGCTGCCAATCGAGCTGATGCCTCGCCCGGCATCACCCTGCTGGACATCGGCACGGGAGCCAATGGCATCTACCCGCTAATCGCCTGCCAGCTTTATGGCTGGCAGTGCGTGGGCTCTGATATCAATCCACAATCACTGGATAACGTCGCCGCGATTATCGCCAACAATCCCAGTCTGCAAGAGCGCTTCACCCTGCGTACGCAACACGACAAGAATCACATCTTTGAGGGGATTATTCAGGCCGGCGAATTTTTTGATGTGAGCGTGTGCAACCCGCCCTTCCATGCTTCCCAGGAAGAAGCACTCAAAGGCAGCCGGCGTAAACTCAACAACCTGGCACGTAACCGCGGTGATAAAACGGCCACTTCGTCCAGGCTGAACTTCGGTGGTCAGGCAGCGGAACTCTGGTGCAAGGGCGGCGAACAGGCTTTCCTTAAAAAGATGATTAAAGAAAGCCAAGCCTTTTCAACACAATGCCGCTGGTTTACCAGCCTGGTATCGAAAGCCGAAAACCTGAAGCCTGCCATCAGACTGATCCGCAAACTTGGCGCAGTTGACGTACGGGAAATCGAGATGAAACAGGGTAATAAAATCACCCGCATACTGGCGTGGACGTTTATATAACTGATCCTGTACGTACCACCATCCCGTTAAATTTCACCAGAGGTCGCCAAAGCGATCGCGATGACACAGGTACAGGCGCAGCTCAAACTCCAGCTGGTGGTAATCCGGCTCCATGTAACAGCAGAGCTTGTAGAACGCCTTGTCGTGATCCTTCTCGCGCAGGTGTGCCAACTCGTGCACCAGAATCATGCGCAGGAACGACTCCGGCACCTTGCGAAACAGCGAGGAAATCCGAATCTCGTTTTTGGACTTCAGTTTCTTGCCCTGTACCCGTGAAGCATAGGTATGCAGGCCCAAAGCATTGTTGATGATATGGATCTTGTCGTCGTAGATCACCTTGCTGATCGGCGACGAGCTGCGCATATACTGGTTTTTAATCCCCTGCGCATAGTCATACAGGGCCCTTTCGGACGCCAGATCATGCGCCTGAGGGTACTTCTTCAACAGCCAGGCGCCGGACTTTTCGTTATCCAACAACGCCTGTGCCTGCTGCTGAACCTGCGGACTGTAGCCGCTGAGGTAGTTGAACGCTTTGGATTTGCTCATGGGCCTGTCACTCACCCCAGTGCTGAATCGCTTGCCAGCTTGTCGGCCACACTCTGAATTTTATCCTGAATGCTCTGTTCCCGGTCGATTCGGGTACCCAGACGCATGGACGAGCTGATGCGTGGTGCCCCCATCTCATGGACAACTTCGTGACAGCGCTTCACCGCTGCCATGACGTCATCCCAGTCCCCTTCTATGTTGGTACCGTAGGCATGCAACTGGTGTTCAAGACCGGCATCTTCCAGCACCCGCTGACAGGCCGTAACATACTCGGATACCGAAACACCGACGCCGATCGGAATAACACAGAGATCAATCATGACTTTCATAGGCACTCCTGCTTGGCCGTGTTGGCAAGATTACAGGCTGCCTATGTTACCTCCGTGTCGGGCAAAAGGTGAAAGGCAGTGGCCAGGATATGCTGGTTCGCGCAATTTGCAGACGTAAATCAGAATTGGGACTGGCTGGCGCCACCGCTGCAAATTGGTCATTCGATTGTCACTAGAGTCACCGCTCAGAGTGGTTCGATATAAAGTGCGTTATGAATAATGTGTTAGACATGTTTCTGACCCTGATCTTCCATTAGTCATGCTTCGTTTTTGAGCTTAGATGAGGTAGGATCAGAGCAGTCAGGTAAAAGGGAGGCTTCCTGAGTGAAAAGGTTTATTTTTATCATAGGCTTTATTCTGTCATCCTCAGCCGGTGCAGAATCATTGCTACATATCCAAAAGAACATTTGGGATGATCTCACAATTGATGAGAAAAAATTAATATCTAATAATTACTTTGTTTCTGTGGTTGAAAACAACCGCTATGGTAAGATAATCAGCTCCCATATCGAAAACAACTCTTATATAAATAATAATTCAATGAGTAACCTTGGGAGCGTAGTTGGACAAGCTTCATATATTGACGATAATTGGGATAACTATTCTGCGAAAGAGCAAGTCTTAGCAGGTGTTCTAGGTGCACTCGTAGGCTCTGCTTTAGATAAAAAAACAGATATTAATATGAGTGTGACATATACTGTTGAGTTTCTAGATGGTTCAGTAAAAGACATCAGGAATAGTCAGAAAAACTCTCACATATATGGTGTTGGTGTTTGTTTAGATCTTCATAGGATGAAATCAGCCAATAGTCTTTACTGCAACAATGATCATATAGATGATATATTAAGTAAGCTTGATAGAAATAAATATAATGACGCCAACCAAATACTTGAACAAAATCAAAAATCTTCTACTGTCCAAGATAATGAGCAAGAGAATACGCATAATATTACGGTAAACTGTAAGCTAGGCAACGGGGCGCCATTTACCACTACAAAATCAAAATGCATAAAAGTAAAGGGAGTTATCCTATGAAAAGACTGAAGTCATTAGCTGCTATAGCTATGGCTATAGCTTTATCAGGCTGTGCTACATATACATATAATGGTGAGACATTTAATAGTACAGCGGACGCTTATGCCAGCCAAGAAAACTTAATGCAGAATTATCTTTCGAATTTAGAGCCTTTGACATCACCTTTGAGCGATAAAAAACTTGTTGTTGGCATACCTACTAGTGAAAGGTTAATGGATACAGTTACTGGCGGTGATGCCACATCAAGAAAATATTTAGTAAATATTTTCGAAAAAGAATACATGCTTTTTTATCGAGCAGCCAAGAAAAGAAATATTTACTCTCAAATAGAATTACTACGAACTGATGGCGGTGACTTAGTTCCGGCAGATAACAAGGATCTATTTTATCTGAAGATTACTAGTAACAATAAAGGAGCGCAATGGTATCTTTCATCGGTTGAGTCTGGAAAACAAGTCGCTTCTATAGATCTTGGTCTTGAAGAATACTCAGATAAAGCGATCTCAATGATAAACCAAATTGAAGCTTTTGCCATTAAAAATAGTCAATAAGCAAGTACTAAAATACGGGAGTCGGCTGAAAATATTTAATAGCTGGCTCCTTCTTTGGCGGCATTTAAAACCCGTTAAAACAGATCAAGAGTAGGAGCGCAAATACGCATAACTAAGGTGTTTACTTTTTATAGGTCTTTGGATAGGCAGAAAACGGTATCATTGACCAAGGTCTCGTTACAGATGGCATTACGCAACCGGCGGCCTGCTCCAGGTCTGATTTTTCATACGGATCGTGGAGTTTAGTATCGTGCCCATGAGATCCAGGCACTCTTAAAGAAACACGAAATCCAGCCCAGTGCGAACCGCCCAGGCATGTGCACCGACAACGCCGAGATGGAGTCGTTCTTTCATACCTTGAAAGGTGAGCTGATCAAGGAAAACGTCTTTTATGGCGAGATGCATCTGAGGGACAAGCTGGCTGGGTATATCCAACACTTTTATAATCGAGTTCGATTGCACTCAAGCTTAAATTACCTGAGTCCGGTCGAATATGAAGCAATGGCGGTATGAGCCGCGTAGGTGTCCGATTTATCGGGGGAAGATCAGGTTCCAGGTGACGCCTAGAGCGTCACCTGAACCAAGCGTGATCAAGTCCGCCACATGAGACAATGCTGGCTGCACATGATCGAGGCCCCCTAGGCACGTGTCGAAGCTGTTATCGAACCTCATTACCCCAAGCCCGGCAATAGCCGCCGGCCGTCCCCCTTGTCCACCATACTGCGGATTCATTGTATGCAGCAATGGTACAACTTCAGTGATCCGGCCATGGAGGATGCACTGTATGAAATTGCTTCCATGCGCCTGTTTGCTCGGTTGTCATTGGATAAAGCAATTCCCGATCACACCACCATTCTGAATTTCCGCCATCTTTTGGAATGCCACGGGCTGGCTCGGCAGGTTTTGAGGGGATGAACCAATAGCTGTCTGAAGGCCAGTCTTCGTGCGAAAAATGAGGAAGCTAAACGTGAAGGCTGAAAGTTGTCTGATATGCGATGGTGACTCTGAATGAGAGAAAATGCTATGGAAGGAATATCATTATGACTCAGTCTATAAAATCAAACTCCGTTCGGCAGGCTACACTCAGCTGGCAGTGTCAGTGAGAACACAGTGGCTGGTAGTTCGGTTTCGCGGTGGTAATTCAGCTTTCCGTTATGCAGTTGCATGATTTCATGAACAAAACTCAGCCCCAGCCCACTGCCTTTACTGCCATCTGTCCGGGGCAGACAGAAAAAGCGCTGGGTCAGTTTTTCTTCGGCAAAAGGCGGCACCCCGGGCCCGGAATCTTTTACGCTGATGCAAACAGAAGCATCGTTTTGTATGGCACCGATCAGTACAGCTGACTCAGGTGGTGAGAACTCTATGGCGTTCCGGATCAGGTTGCTCAGTGCATCCTGCAACAGGGTAGTGTCGCCGGTGATGGACAGCGAAGGGTCACTGCTGTATTCAAGGCTGACTCTGTGCCGGCTGGCATAGTCTTCAAGGCTCCGGCAGACTGCTGTGATCAGCTCTTTCAGTACGACTTTGTCGTGTCGTTCCAGGCTGCTCTGATATTCAATGGCGGCCAGTTTCAGCAAGCGCTCGATCAGCTCCTGCATCCTTGAACCTTGCTCAATAATATTATTGAGAAACTGATTGCGCCGTGCATCAGACATCGGTTCCTGTAACAGCTCTGCGGCACCACGAATACCGGCGATTGGGGCTTTCAGTTCGTGCGTCAGGCTCTGCACATAATCTGCCACATAGGATTTGCCATCCAGTGCGGCTTTCATGCTTTCAAGCGCTTTACCCACACGCCCAACTTCATTATGACCAAGCGCTGGCAGCACGGGGCGTTCGCCTCTGGAAACCCCTCTGGCATACTGTTCAAGGCGGAGCAAAGGCCGTGTAATCCAGAGGGTGATCACAAGACCGGTCAACAGCGTTGCCAGTGCAGCGACCAGTGAAATCCAGAGCAGGTTGGTGCTCAGGTGGCTGATAAAGCGGTTAATGTTGCGGGTGGGCTTTCCGGTGGACACCACACCGATAATATCACCGCGATACAGCACCGGGCTTGCGGCATAGAGCCGTTCGGTATCACTACGGCCGGTTACATCGTCGCTGCTGCGGGCACCATAATGACCGCGCAGAGTCAGATAGACATCGCGCCACTGGGAATAGTCGCGGCCGGTATCGGTGTAATGGGAATCAAAAATCACGGTGCCTTTGGCATCGGTGATATACATTCTCAGATCAACTTCGGTTTTAAGCAGGTCATAAATCTGTGCGTTTAGCGGCCTGCCGGCCAGCCCTGCAAAGAGCCTTTCAGCCAGATGTGTGTCGATCACGGTGCCACCGCTTTCGCTGAAGCTGACGCCTTCATTCGCGATCAAAGTAGCCATCATTTCTGATATATCGACCAGAATCTCTTCCTGAGCTTCTTTATAACGGGGCTCCAGCTCATCGAGTACCCAGTAAACCACACTGCCAAGGCCTGTCAGCACTGAAAACAGAAACACCAGAATCAGGCGTGATCTCAGGCTCATGCATCCGCCTCAAAGCTGTAGCCAAGGCCACGGCGGGTTTTGAGCGGGTCGCAGTTTGCGCTGATGTCGCGGATTTTGCGCCGGAGGGTTTTGATATGTGTATCGACAGTGCGGTCGAAGCTGCGTTCTGGCTCTTCCCAAACCTGTTGCATCAACTGTTCACGGGAATAGATTCTTCCGGGATTGCTCATCAGTAACAGTAGCAGTAGCAGGCGGTATTCATAGCGGCTCAGATCCAGCAAGGTACCATTCAGCGTGATTCTGGCGCCATCTGCATCGTGACTGAAGCCGGCAGAGCTGATATTCGCAGCTTCCTGAGGCTGACGCAGGCGAGCACGGATACGGGCCGTGAGTACCCGGGGGCTGAAGGGTTTGGTGATGTAATCATCAGCGCCCAGTTCAAGGCCCAGCACCTGGTCGATCTCTTCATGGCGGGAGGTCAGGAACACCACCGGCACAGAGGATGCTTGCCTGATGACCCGGCAGACATCAAATCCGCTCATATCGGGAAGGCCGATATCCAGCAGAACCAGCTCTATATTACCCTCGCTGAGTGCATCCAGAGCCTGCTGCCCGGTGGTGACCCAGATATTAACCATCCGTTCGGTTTCCAGAGCATAGCGTATGGTGTCAGCAATAGAGGGTTCATCCTCAACAATCAGTACCGCCATGGTGTTCCCTCTGTTAAAACGCCGGTCCATAAGTAGTGCAGAGGCTCACATTATCTTTGGCAGATCGGCGAGTGTAAAGCCGCTTACATTACCACTAGGGTCTGTGCCACCTGTGCCTGAATGTAACCTGGCGCTCTTGTTTCACAGAAAAACAGAACTCCACACTCACTTCACATTTTCCTCAAACAGAAAGCAGATACTCGCCTCATATTAATGAGGAGAAGAGCAATGCATACATTTTCACACAAGGGCATTCGCCCACTGATTCTGGCCTGTCTGATGATGGGGTGTGCTCAGAATGCGGTAGCTGATGCGGTTACCCACGGTACCCTGGTATCCCGTGATGAGCAGGGGCAAAAACAGGATATGCCGCTGGTCAGCACCCGTGTGGCCATGGAGATTACAGGTTCTGTACTGCGCGCTCAGGTGACCCAGGTATTCCATAACCCCACAGATAACTGGGCAGAGGCACTGTATCTGTTCCCTCTGCCCGGTGAGGCAGCCGTTGATCACCTGAAAATGCAGATAGGAGACCGCATTATCGAGGGTGATATTCAGGAAAAAGAGCAGGCCCGGGCAACCTACGAGCAGGCAAAATCTCAGGGACAGAACGCCGCGCTCACCGAGCAGGACCGCCCCAACCTGTTTCACACATCCGTTGCCAATATTCCGCCGGGTGGCGAGGTCACCATCAGTATTGAGTACCAGCAGACACTGGTCTGGAAAGATGGCCGGTTCAGCGCCGGTTTCCCGCTGGCAATCACCCCACGTTATAACCCGGTACAGCCCGCAGAAGTGCGCCGCGTGGTTGAGGGACAGGCAACCCTGAGCAGCGGCTGGCAGGTACTGCCGGGTGAGCGTAAAACCGTGATGGCCACAAGCGGCGATGACGAGAACGCCGTCAGCCCTACTCCGGGGCCGGTTGAGATCAGCCTTAGTCTGCAACCTGGATTCAGACTCAGCTCTCTGGACAGCCCTTCACATCAGATCAGTCAGCAACAGACAGAAGATGGCCGCTACATCATCAGTCTGCTGGCGGATGAGCCGGATGACTACCGTGATTTTGTTTTGAACTGGACACCGGTGGAAAACGACGAACCTTCGGCTGCGTTTTTCTCTGAGCAGCATGGGGATGAACACTATGGTCTGCTGATGCTGATGCCGCCTCAGGATCTGCACACAGCACGCTTCAGCCGGGAAGTGGTCTTTGTGATTGATACATCAGGTTCCATGGCGGGTACCTCAATTGAAGCCGCGCGCAGAGCGCTGCAGGCCGGTATAGATGGGCTGGCATCTGATGACACGTTTAACGTGATTCAGTTTAACTCTTCAACCGATACGCTCTTTAACCAGCCGGTTATAGCCGATATCCGGCGCCGTCAGCAGGCCGCCAGCTATATCAACTCACTACAGGCAGGCGGTGGTACCGAAATGGCACCTGCACTGACTGCTGCACTGACAGGCGTACGCAGCAACGATGACACCCCCAGATTGCGCCAGATCGTGTTTATCACCGATGGCAGTGTGTCCAACGAACAGCATCTGTTTGATCTGATCCGCAGCCGTCTCGATAACACCCGCCTGTTCACCGTGGGTATCGGCAGCGCACCCAACAGTTACTTTATGGAAGAGGCTGCAGTAGCCGGGCGAGGTACCTTTACGTATATTGCGTCTTCGTCTGAATCTGAAAGCAGCATGCAAACGCTCTTCAGCAAGCTGGAAAAACCGGCCATGACCGATATCAGGATCGAAGGCGATGGGATTAAAGACCTGATGCCATCGGTAATTCCTGACCTTTACTCCGGTGAGCCGCTGGCTGTGTCGATGAAACTGGCAAACGGCACAGGCGAAGTCCGTATCAGTGGCCGTACCGGTGATGCCGCCTGGCAGGAAACACTGACACTGGCACCGGCAGATAATACCCGGGGTATCATGACAGACTGGGCTCAGCGTGCGGTGCAGGACTGGCGCCGTGGCTATCTCAGAGGTGTCAGCGAAGAACAGATCCGTTCTGAAATCATTGCGCTGGGTCTTGAATATCACCTGGTTACGCCATACACCAGCCTGGTTGCCGTTGATAAAACACCTGTCCGTCCTGAACAGGAAGAGAGCGAAACTCTGGTGGTGCCTGCAGCCAAACCCCACGGCCTTGATTTGGGTATGGCCCAGGGCGCTACCGGGTATCAGCTGCCCCTCGTCGGAGGTCTTGCCGCCCTGCTGGCAGCACTTTCCGTCATGATTGTGGAGCGGCGCAGAAAGTCCGGTTCAAGGTGGTGTGCATGATCTTCAGCATCCGTAACCTCATACTGGCAGCCCTTGTGGCTGCTGGTCTGATCCTCACCTCAACAGCCCTGTGGATTCCTGTAAAAGCCCGGCTGGCGCAATGGCTGCTGGCCGATGCCTGGGCCGAAAGTCTGGACAGCGGTACAGCAGTAAAACCCTGGCCCTGGGCCGACCACTGGCCGGTTGCGCGTCTGAGCGTGCCTGATATGGACATTGATCAGATTGTACTGGCCGGAGACAGTGGCAGCTCGCTGGCTTTTGGCCCCGGTGAAAATATGCAGGCACATGCGATGACCCATGCCGCACGGATTATCAGCGGACACAGAGATACCCACTTCAGCTTCCTGCGGAATATACAACCAGGCCAGACGCTGATGCTCAGCGACCATAACGGAAATGTGACATACCAGGTTGATCAGATTCAGGTGGTGGATTCGGCTGTTACCCGGCTGACGCCTACTGCCTTTCCAGATGGACTGATACTGGTGACCTGTTATCCTTTTGATGCGCTCACCGCAGGGGGAACTCAGCGGCTGGTTGTAATGGCCTCTGCTGTTGAGCCTGAGAAGCCCCCTGCATACTGAGTAAAAGCATAATGTTCATCATATTGATCAGTGCTCAGTACCTTCTGTGTGAAGCTGACGAGGAGGCCTAAGATCGATTTGATGTGGAATGCTTTTGGTATGCGCCAATCACCAAATTTTGATGATGAGGGAAATTCGACGCCTCGGGACTGAATGTTAACAAGTCGCAGCAGTACGCAGCCGATGGTCGCCGGACGTCCTTTCCATGGTTCCTTCGTAGCTCTTCCAAGGTCACCGCTGTGTTCAGCGTTAATGATAATACTGAACGGCTTGTATACTAGGTTAGGTTAACAACCCAGCTAACATTTGCTTCGGGCCACCTCTTGCAATCCCGGTTATGGGGCGGTCCAGCGCACAGATAGGAACTTCACAAGGGTCATCCAATCGTTTCGAGCGCCCAGCACCTGTGGAAAAGTCAACCCGGCTTTTTGTGATTTTATACAGTGTATTGATGGCTACATGCTCTCCGCGCCCACTTTGTCGCGTACCGGTGCTCATTTGCGACTGGTAACAGGCTGAAAAATCGTTCACTATCAGAGGACTATGGACTGGCCGTTGCAGGATACTGCGCACGGCAAAGCTGCAAAATGCGCAAGCTCGTTTTCACCGGAGGAGAATGACTGTGGTATCTCGACTTATCCTTTCTCTTCATATGCTTACAACAGCTCTCCAGTCTGCGACTGAGAGCAAATATGCGCATGCGCAGTATTAATAATGTTATGTGTTTTTATCGATAACGAATCGTTTTTAGATATCAACAATTGCTTTAATCAGGAGTACAGTAGTATGGGGTTATTAGATTTTCTATTAGAAGCTAAAATTAAAAAGGCTATAAGGCATTATCTTAAAGCATCTCAAATGGATACTGGAAAAATTAAAATCCTTTTTGAGCAATCCACGACAATGAAATATGGCATTAAACAAATGGCGTCTGATAAAGGGCCATTTCTATTGCCACTTGAAAAACGCCTTGAAATATTTATGGTATTTACTGCAGAATATTATATGGACCAGCTCTTGGAACTTGATTCTGGCGATATTGTTTCAGAAAAAGACTTTGCCAAACTCCACTATTGCGCTGCTGTTATGGCGGGCGTAATTTCCGACCAATGGCCTAGGGAAGCTACGAATAAGT
>NPIF01000034.1_pt6 | contig 41047 bp, 40 predicted proteins | sample 8637461 | NCBI WGS metagenome assembly NPIF01 (sample SAMN07420641, study PRJNA396082) | bioreactor metagenome | isolation source: sample BR12 brine-fed electro-methanogenic bioreactor BR | place: Japan: Kochi | collected 2016-12-09
GTTAGGCCAGTTAGGCCAAACGCCTTAATGTGAACAAGCGAATTTCACAGGCCAAACCGACAAAACCGGCAAAACAGGCCAAACGCTTTTATGATTTTAAAGCTTTTCAACCAGCTAAACCGGCCAACTGGCAAAACGGGCTAAACGCCTTAAGGTTTCTAGCGATTTCCAACCGGCCAAACCGACAAAACCGGCAAAACCGGCCAAACGCATTCGCATTCAAAAAGGAAAACCATGAGTCGTATCGAAAAGGCCATCGAAAAGGCGAGCAAACTGCGCAAAGTCTCCGGGCAGGTTCCGGCGGTGGAAGCGTCTCATGCCCCGGGCGCGAAACCGAGCCCTTCCGGCGCGAAAAGCGACCTGGCCCAGCTCCTGCGCGCCGCGCCGCTCGATATCGACAGTTCCTGCCTGGTCAGCGCGCTGCCCGGTCGCCATCCGGTAGCCGAAGAGTACAAGAAGCTCAAGTCGGTCATCCTCAAGATGACCAAGGGCGAGACGTTCAAGAACACCCTCCTCGTCACCAGCAGCGTCAGCGAAGAGGGCAAGTCGATGACCTCCATCAACCTGGCGGTGGCGCTGGCCAAGGAATACGACCACTCGGTGCTGCTCATCGACGCCGACCTGCGCCGCCCCTCGCTGCACCGCTATTTCAATTTCGAGCCCGAGTTGGGGCTGGTCCAGTGCCTCAAGGACGGCGTCCCCCTGAACCAGGCCCTGGTCAAGACCGGCCACGGCAAGCTGGTGGTGCTCCCCGCCGGCGGGGTGGTCGAAGACCCGGCGGAACTCCTTTCCTCCGACCAGATGCGCGACCTGATTCACGAGATGAAGACCCGCTACCCCGAACGCTACGTCATCATCGACACCCCCCCGTCGCTTCTCTTCGCCGAGGCCCAGGCCCTGAGCGCGGTGGTGGACGGGGTTCTCTTCGTCGTGCGCGAAGGCGCCGCCAAAGTCAGCCAGATCAAAGACGCCCTCGACGGCCTGCGCGGCGCCAACCTGATGGGGGTGGTGTACAATGACGCCTTCGTGATGGGGCGGAAGAAGAAATATTATTACTACTGAGAAATTAAGGCGTTAGGCCGGTTAGGCCAAACGCCTTGAGAAAAAAGAAATTTTAAATATGCGCATTTATCTTATCAAATTTCTCGTATTACTCTGCGGCGGATGCCTCCTCGCCGTTTTCAGCAGTTCAGCCTGGGCCAGGGTCTCGGTCGAGCCGCACCTTCTTCTGCGGGCCGAGTACGACGACAACGTCTTTCTCGACCCCTCTGACGAACAGGACGACCTGATCACGGTGGCGGCGCCGGGGCTGCGCCTGGGGTTCGACAGCAACTACCTCAACGCCGACCTCGACTACAGCCTCGAATTCCGTTTCTACCGCGACAACACCGCCGAAGACGAAACCTCGCTCCGCGACACCCAGCGCGCTCTCGCTCATGCCACCGTGCTGCCCGGGCGCGATTTCACCGTCGATTTCACCGACGAGTATTCCCGGGTGGTGATCGACGAGCGGCGGCCGGTGAGCGAAGCCAACGCCTTCGTCAACAAGACCAACCGCAACCTCTTCGTCTTCAACCCCCGCTACCGGCTGCGCCGCTTCAAGACCTTCGAGGCCGGCCTCGGCTACACCTACCGCAATCTCTACTACGACGCCGAAGCGGGCGACGATTCCCAGAGCCATCGCCTCGACGCCGACGTGCTGAAAAAGATCTCCAGCCGTCTGAGCCTCACCGCCCGCTACGGCATCGAGCTGTTCAACGCCGAAGACGCCGACGACTACCAGCGCCAGGACGCCCTGGCCGGTTTTCAGGCCCTGCTCTCGTCCCGCCTCAAGATCGGCGGCGAAGGGGGCTTTGGCTGGATCGATTTACGCGACGACGACCGGACCACCTCGGCCCTGTGGAACGTCTGGCTGCAGTACCAGCTTTCCCAGCGTCTTCAACTCGGTCTCGACTACGCCCGGGATTTCGCCGACTCGGTCAACGAAGGCCTGGTCAAGAACCAGTCGGCTTCCGCCGCGCTGACCTACAAGACCGACCCGGCCACCAGCACCCTGCGCGTCTTCGCCCAGGAAGCCAAATACCAGGAGATCGACCGCCAGGACCGCTCCGCCGGCGTGTCTCTGACCGCCGGCATCCCTTTGGGAAAACGTTTCGATCTCGGCCTCAGCGGCTACGTTACCTACTACGACTTTCTCCCCGAAGAAGAAGACGTCATCCGCTGGGGCGCCGGCCCAAGCCTCGGTTACCGCTTCCGCATCGCCACCTTCCGCCTCGGGTACAACTATGAGGAGAGCGATTCGGACATTGATCGCAATGATTATCGGAGCAACATTTTCTTTGCGCAGGTTAGTTCGCAATTTTAAGGCGTTTAGCCGGTTTCGCCAGTTTGGCCGGTTTAGCCGGTTGAAAACATTGAAATCTTAAGGCGTTTGGTCAGTTTCGCCAGTTGGCCGGTTTAGCCTGTTGAGAATCGTTAAATTCTAAAGGCGTTTGGTCAGTTTCGCCAGTTGGCCGGTTTAGCCTGTTGGAACTATTAAAATCTTAAAGCGCTTAGGCCAACTGGCCTAACTGGCCCAACTGACATAACTGACATAACTGACATAACTGACATAACTGACATAACTGACATAACTGGCCTGAGGGGGATTGGTGAAAATTTCGCGATTTGAAGATTTGACTTGTTGGCAGGAGTCGCGAGTTCTAACCAACCTGGTTTATGAAGTTTCCAAATCGGTTTTGAGTGCCAAAGACTATCGCCTTCGGGACCAAATTATTGGTGCTTCTGTTTCGGTAATGAATAACATTGCAGAAGGTTTTGACAGTCAATCGACAGCAGAGTTCAGACGATTCCTGGTGTACTCTCGGCGTTCAGCCAGCGAGGTCCAGAATTGCATGTATGTTGCCATGGACCAAAAATATGTCCCAGAAGAGGAATTTCATCAAGTCTACCAGCAAGCTCAGAAAACCAGGAAACTCATTGACGGGCTTCTCAGATATCTGAGGAATGGGAAGGGCTCGGGTTTGAAAGGCGTTTAGCCGGTTTTGCCAGTTGGCCGGTTTGGCCAGTTTTAAATCGAATAGCCTTAAGGCATTAAAAACCAACCCGCCAAACAGGCCAAACGCCCTTATGGGATTTGACTTTCAACCGGCCAAACCGGCATAACCGGCCCAACAGGCTAAACGCCTTAAGATAATTCGACTTTCAACCGGCCAAACAGGCTAAACCGTCCAAACAGGCTAAACGCCTCTAGAGAATTTATATGTACGAATCATTTTTCAATTTCAAATCCAAACCCTTCGAACTCGTACCCAACCCGCGATTTCTCTACCCGAGCAAATCGCACCAGAAGGCCATCAACTACCTGCAGTACGGCATCAAGGAGGGGGCGGGGTTTATTCTTTTCACCGGCGAGGTGGGGTCGGGCAAGACCACCATCGTGCGCGACCTGGTGCAGAAGGTCGACCCCGACACCGTCCTGTCCATGGTCTTCAACACCCGGGTCGACGCCGAGCAGCTGGTGGGCATGATCAATGAGGACTTCGGACTGGCGGTCGACGGCAAGGACAAGCGGGTTCTGCTGCGCGACCTCAATGATTTCCTCATCGACCAGCACGCCTGCGGGCACAAGCCGATCATCATCATCGACGAGGCCCAGAACCTCTGCTCCGAGGCTCTCGAAGAGATCCGGCTGCTCTCCAACCTCGAAACCGCCAGCTTCAAGCTGGTGCAGATCATCCTGGTCGGCCAGCCCGAGCTCAAGGGGCTGATCAACAACCCGGCCCTGCGCCAGCTGCGCCAGCGCATCGGCGTTAACTGCCACCTCGACCCGCTGACCCGCGAGGAGAGCGAAGAGTACGTCTACCACCGCCTCGAAGTCGCCGGCAACCGCCAGGCGGTGACCTTTCACAAGGAGGCGCTCGACGTTCTTTTTCAATACAGCCAGGGCATTCCGCGCCTGATCAACGTCTTCTGCGACTTCATCCTCCTTGCCGCCTACGCCGAGGAGACCCGGGTGCTGACCCGGGAGCTGGTCGAAGAGGTGGTGGGCGACGTCGCCTGGAAAGAGGGCCAGTCGGTGCGCCCCGAACCGGCCCTGGCCGGCAGCGCCAGCACTGGCGGCAACGCTCTCGCCAACGAACTGTTTCGCAAGCTGGCATTCATTGAAAACAGCGTGCTCAAGCTCAACACCGTGATCGACGACCTGGCTAAGGTGAAGAAAAAGATCGAGAGCCTCGATACCCTCGCGCAGGATGTGGAGACCCAGCAGGGGCAGGTCAAACGCATCGAAGAGGCGGTCGGGCGCATCGAGCAGGTGCTTAAGACGGCTGCGGGGGAGACCCCGATGAAGCCGGGGCAGGTGGTCGATTTCAAGCAGGCCCAGGCGAAGAAGGGATTGTTGGGGCGGATTTTCGGATCTTGAGGCAGGTCGACAATTTTTCAGCCACGGATCGGATCTGATCAATTCGGATTTAACAGGCTGGTAATAGGTGATTGGTGATTGGTGATTGGTCAAACAAGCGAAGCGATCCCACAAGCGACCATAGGGAGCGATCCAACGCCTTGCAACAGGCCAAACCGGCAAACCGGCCCAACGCCTTTAAAAAACGAAAAACAAGCGAAGCGATCCAACAAGGCGGCCAAGCCGCCGATCCCCCAAGCGCCCTCCGGGCGCGATCCTTCGCCTCTGAACACCAGACACAACATGGAGGGGACAGTGGTTGATCTTTCTTTTGTCATTCTGACGTGGAACTCTCAGAAATACCTGGAGAGTTGTTTCACCTCGATTATTGAGAAGTGCGGGCAAGAAAACGTTTCCTGCGAAATCATCGTCATCGATAACGGGTCCTCCGATGGCACGCTGGCAGCACTGGAGAACTTCCGGCGGGAGCATCCCGAGGTGATCCAGGTCATCGCGCTGCCCCATAACACCGGCACGACCTATTCCCGCAACCTTGGGCTCAAGCAGGCCACTGGCCGCTTTTTCTGTATCCTCGATTCCGACACCGAAATGGGGGATGGGAGCCTTCGCCAAATTCTGACCCGGCTTGAGCAGGATAAATCCCTGGGGATCATCGCTCCTCGACTTTTGTTGCCGGGTGAGGTGGTTCAGAACTCGGTGAAACGTTTTCCGACCTTTTGGCACAAATTAAGCAAAATTCCCAAGGCCGCCCTGAAAATCGAGGTACCCAATTTCGACTTCTATTCCTCCTTTCCCTTTTCTGAGGAGAACCACGTCGATACGGCCATTTCCGCCTGCTGGTTTTTCCGGCGCGATGTGATGGAGAAAGTTGGCCTCCTCGACGAAAAGATTTTCTACGCTCCCGAAGATCTCGATTATTGCATCCGGGTGTGGAAGGCCGGGTTTCGGGTTCTTTACTGGCCGAACTTTACCGTGCTGCACCATACCCAGCAGATTAGCCACCGCAAGCCTCTTTCCAAGGTGTCGCTGAGTCATTTCGCCGGGCTTCTTTACTATTTTCGCAAGCATGGCGGGTGGTTGTCTGCCCGCGGGCTTTATCGGCAGATCGATGCGTTTGAAAACCAATGATAACTAAGATCAGAGACAACCTGGGATGGTTGCCGCACTATTTCGCCCGCAATTTCAAGCGAAAGATTTTCGGCCCTCACGTCAAGCCGAAGCATATCTACTTCTGCATCTGCGATCATTTCGAGCCGTACTGGAACAAGGCCGACAAGGCGACAGCCCGTCGGCGGCTGCAGCGCTGGTTGGATGAGTGGCCGAAGGTGGCGGAGAAGTATCGGGATTCGGATGGGGAGATGCTGAAGTACAGCTTTTTCTACCCCGAGGAGGAATACCAGAAAGACGATCTTGACGCTTTGGCCGAGCTTTGTCATGCAGGGTATGGCGAGGTCGAGATTCACCTGCACCACGACAACGACACCTCCGAGAACCTGCGGCGGACGCTGCTCGATTACAAGAAGCGGCTGCATGAAGAGCATGGCTTGCTTTCCGTGGACAAGCGAACAGGCGAGATCGTTTATGGGTTTATTCATGGCAACTGGGCTTTGGATAACTCGCGCCCGGATGGGCGTTGGTGCGGTGTGAATGATGAGATTACGGTCTTGCAGGAGACTGGGTGTTACGCGGATTTCACCATGCCTTCGGCGCCAAGCAATACGCAGACGCGTAAGGTGAACAGTATTTACTATGCGGTGGATGACCCTGGTAAGCCTAAGTCCCATGATTGGGGTAGGAGTTCGCGGGTAGAGGATAAAAGTGATGGATTGTTGATAGTCCAAGGGCCGCTCTGTTTGTCTTGGCGAAGAAAGAAATGGGGCCTTTTGCCCCGCATAGAGAACAGTGGCCTGATGGCGACCAACTCTGTTAACAGAGCACGGATTAAGGCTTGGGTAGATGCTGGCGTCACTGTCCGTGGAGCAGAAGATCATCTTTTTATAAAGATTTATGCTCATGGTACCCAAGAGGCCAACTTGAGTTGGTTTTTTGATGGAGGGGGAGGAGAAAGTCTGTTTGAAGAGTTAAATTGTTTTACTGGCATGTTTGGCGCTACTTTGCATTTTGTGAGTGCCCGGGAGTTGGTCAATGCCGTTCATCAGTTGGAAAGAGGTGAGGCAGACACCAAGCAAAAGTCCCTACAATACCCCTTTTCTCGGTTTCCGGTATTTGTTTAGGGGGGGCTCTGATGTTGTTTTTTTTGCTTTGCCTCTATGTATCACTTTATTACATTCGCCCATTTGAATGGGTGCCGGGTTTGGTTGGGGCACCGATTTTTTTTATTGTTGCTCTTCTCTCGCTCCTAGTCCTTTTCATGGCCTGGGGGCAGGGGAGGTTACGGCTGTTTCAAATCAAGTCTGATTGGATGGTTGCGGGGATGATTGTTGCAATTGTCCTTTCTCACCTTAGCCATGGCGATTATTTTGCCATAATTCCCTCGATTATAACTTTTTTCCCTGCATTTGTTGGCTATTATTTGGTTGCACACGGGTTATCAACGGAACGACAGGTAAATATCTTCACGCTTCTTTTGATTTGGCTTTCTGTTTTTTTGGGTTTTGAGGGGATACTCCAGTTCCATACCGGTTTCGCCCATGGCGGTCTTGAGCCATTTTACGCCTGGCGTGAAACGGTCGATGGCGTACTTTTAAATGACCTAGCTCGTATTCGTTGGTATGGGTTGTTTAACGATCCAAACGATTTAGGGCTGGCTCTAGTTTTGCCCGTCCCCTTCTTAGTAGATGCTATTTGGTCGAGACGTTTTTTCTTGCCAGTGATTTGCTTACCTGTGCTGGTGTACGCACTTTATTTGACAAATTCTCGTGGTGCGATGCTCGCAATGATTGCATCTGTGTTTTGCTATTTAGTCCTGCGGACCCGAAGCGTAAAAGGTGTGTTTCTAGGTGGGGCGATGGCAGCACTTGTATTTGTTTTTGGTCCAAGCCGAATGGCTGAATTAGGGGCGTCTGAGGGGTCGGCCTATGGGCGGGTTGAAGCATGGTATGAAGGCTTTCAGATGTTTAAATCTTACCCCCTATTTGGGGTTGGAAGGGGAATGTTCCTGGAACACCATCGGCTTACGGCTCATAACTCTTATATGCTCGTTCTGGCTGAGTTGGGCCTTTTTGGAAGTTATTTCTTTCTTGGTTTATTCTATGCACCGTTTCATTTTGTAAAAGAAAATCTGTGGAAATCTTCTTCCTTAGATGAGAAATATAGGAATTTTTTGTGTTCATGTATTGGTAGTCTTGTTGGTCTTCTTTCTGCAATGTTCTTTTTAAGTAGGTCGTATATTTTATTGCCCTATATTATGGCAGGTTTTATTTTGGCAGCTGTTAAAATAAATACTGGTGAGAATTTTGAAGAAAAGTTATTTTTATCACGTACTGCGCATATTTTTGTTTTATTGATTTATTTAACTATTTTAAATTTTGTAGTGAAAAGCCTTCTTTAGGTAGAATTTATGAAAAAAATTGTGCGTGATATTGAAGATGGTTTTGATATTTCTACTATTAATAAAAAGTCGATTCGTGGTGGTGGGATTACTGTCGGATCAAAATGTTTGACATTTTTCGTTCAGATAATTTCAACAGCTATCCTCGCTAGAATCCTTTCGCCTAAAGATTATGGCTTGATTGCAATGGTTGTTTCTATAACCGGGTTCGCTGGAATTTTTACAAATCTTGGACTTTCCACAGCTACAATTCAACGAGAGAAAATTACCCATAATCAGATTAGTGGCTTGTTTTGGATTAATTTTAGTCTTGGGGTTATTACTACGCTATTTATAGCAGGGACAGCCCCATTGATTGCATGGTTCTATAAAGAACCTTTGCTTGTTCAAGTTGTAATGGCGTTATCAGTAAATTTTGTTATAAATGGTTTGGCTGTTCAGCACTTTGCAATATTGAATCGTTTGATGAGATTTTCTGCAATATCATTTATTGAAATTTTGTCGATGGTACTGGGTATTTCTATTGCGATCCTTGCAGCGAAAAATGGTTTTGGATACTGGTCCTTGGTCTTAAATAGTATTATTTTCTCACTAATAAAATCAATTTGTGCTTGGTCTGTTACGGGTTGGGTACCGTCTATTCCAAAACGCGGATCTGGTATTAGATCTATGTTGAAATTAGGGTCTGATGTGACTGGATTTAATGTTTTTAATTATTTTTCCCGAAATTTAGACAATGTTTTGATTGGGCGTTTTCATGGTGGGGCAGAGTTGGGTATATATAGTAAGGCCTATCAACTACTGATGTTGCCAATAACAAACCTTGGTGAACCGATGATGAGTGTTGCCCTTCCGGCAATGAGTCGTCTTCAGTCTGATCCAGATGCATATCGTCGTTATTACCTTAATTTTGTTGCATTGTTATCTTTTCTTTCGATGCCAACAGTAACTTTTATGTTTGTGTGTGCAGATATCCTTGTTCTATTGGTTTTGGGGGCCCAGTGGGTTGGTGCGGGCGAGATTTTTAAGCTATTGGCTATAGCAGCCTTCATTCAACCAATTGCTGGTACCGTTGGTATTGTCATGCTGTCTTATGGGCGAAGTCGTTTATATCTTAAAATTGGTATTTTTACCTCTTTTGTATTTTCTCTTAGCTTTATTATAGGTGTTCCCTTTGGTGTTAAGGGAGTTGCTGTTTCTTATGCAATTGCAAATTATATATTATTTTTTCCCACAATATACTTTACATTTAAGGGTAGTTGTATAAATGTTTATATATTTTTTAAAGAATTATATAAACCTTTTTTATCGAGCATGATTATGGGATTTTTTTGCTTTTATTTTATTGATTATTTTAATTATTTAAACGTCGGTTTGCTGCTACTTTTTTCCTTCGTGTTTAGCTCAATTGTTTATTTGTTAATTTATAATTTATTTAGAAGTGGTCGTTCAAATTTTTATAGAGCTTTTAAATTCTTTTGTTCTCCTTTAAAGTGTGGGTCTCTGTAGGAAGGCAAAGGAGAAGTTTTTCGATTGAAAAATTTCTCCTTAAAATTATTTGTTAAACTACATAAATTCACCATAACAGTTTCACGGAAGGCGTCAGATCACGAATTGATTGGATTGTAAATAATGATTGAAGACAAAGATAAAGAATTTGTTAGCGTAGTAATACCGACCTTTAATAGGAAAAATATGGTCTTCAAGGCGGTTCAAAGTGTTATTAATCAGACATATCCAAATATTGAAATTATTGTTGTTGATGATGGTTCAAATGATGGCACTGGGGATTTTCTTAAGGATAAATTTGGTGATAAAATAAAGCACTATTTTAAACAAAATGGAGGGGTCTCTTCAGCTCGCAATTATGGAATTTCTGTTTCAAGTGGCAGTTTAATCGCTTTTCTTGATTCTGACGACATTTGGTTGCCTGAAAAGATCGAATTTCAAGTTGATTTTTTAAAAAAGAATGAAAATTTTGGAATGGTTTTGTGTGATTGCTATTTTGTTGATGAAAGTGGTGATATTACAGGTCAAAGTTGTCGTCGTAAAGTTTTGAAAAATGATGGTTATATTGTTAAGGATGTTCTCGTGTCGCCATCATTGATACCCTCTTCTGTATTGGTAAGAAAGTCTGTTCTTGAAGATTCTGGGTATTTTGACGAATATCTCAATACTGCTGAAGATATTGATCTTCATTTAAGAATTTCAATGCGCCATAAAATAGGCCTGATTGAAAAACCACTTTTTAAATATATGCGGGGAAATGACGGATTAAGTAATCTGTCTTCCGGTTATGAAGACAATATTAAGGTTGTAGAAAGATTTATAATTCTTAACAAAGAACTCATTGATAACTCTACTGTTCGAAAGGTTTTCTTTAAGATATACTCCCATGCTTCAATCGGTAAAAGGTGGTATGGTGAAATTAATAAGTCAATTTACTATAATTTAAAGGCAATTTTTTATATTCATGGATTTAGGGATTTTAGTGTCATTTGTTTCAATTTCTTTGGAATCGGCAAGTTTCTTATAGCAATGCCAATTAAAAAAATACTAAAGAAAGAGTGGTCTTGGAAAGTATGATTTCTTATACAGAACTCTATCAGGATTATATTTTCCCTTTTTTTGAGGCGAAGGTTAAAAAAAGAGATACTTCTTTTGTTTATGAAAAATTGATTAAAAGCCAATGGGATTCTAGAGATAATCTACGAAAAATGCAACTTGATAGTTTGAGGAGTCTCTGCGATTTTGCGTATAAACATTCTATTTACTATAAAAAATTATTTGATATGTACGAATTTAAGTCTGAGCAAATTTCTACATTTGAAGACTTGCTTAAACTGCCTATTTTAAATAAAGAGACAATTAGTCACCATTTTGATGATCTTATCTGTTTTCCATTTCGAGGGGCACTCTGGAAAAAATCTACTGGTGGTTCGACAGGGCAACCACTTAGTTTTGGATATACGAAAAAAAGTTATGCCTGGCGGGTTGCCGTTTCTAAGAGGGGATATTCATGGGCTGGTGGGCCTCCTGGAACAAAACAAGCATATATTTGGGGTGTTAACTTGGGGCCTCAATCATTGACTAAGCTATGGAAGGAAAAAATTCATCATTTCATTGATCGGCAAACTTACTTTAATTGTTTTAATTTCGGGTTACATCAAATGAATGAATGCCTTTCAAAATTGCAAAAAATTAAACCTCATGTGATTATCGGTTACACTAATCCGCTTTATGAGTTTTCCAAATTTTTGTTATTGGAAGGGAAGCAAAGTATTAAACCCCAAGGGGTTATTACTGCAGCCGAAAAACTCCACAAGTTTCAGAGGGATACCATTGAAGAGGCCTTTGGTTGTAAGGTTTTCAATACATACGGATCACGGGAATTCATGTTGATCGCTAGCGAATGTGAAAAGCACGAAGGGCTTCATGTCTCTATGGAAAATCTTATAGTGGAAATTATTAAAGAAGATGGGACCCCAGCTGCTCCTGGAGAATTAGGTAAAATCATTGTTACGGACCTGCATAATTATGGAATGCCCTTCATTAGGTATGAAATTGGAGACTTGGGGGTTGTTTCAGGCAGGTCTTGTTCTTGTGGGAGGGGGCTGGAGTTGATTGATGATATTGTGGGGAGATCTCTTGATGTTATTCATCTTCGTGACGGGAGGGTTTTGCCAGGTGAATTTTTTCCTCATCTTATGAAGGATTTTCGTGATGTCAAGAGATTTCAGGTCGTTCAACATGATTTGAATTTGCTTGAGGTGAAAATCGTACCAGTTGGCAATTTTTCGGAAGAATCGATGAGGAAGATCAATGAGGAACTTCGTAAAGTTGTCGGATCAGAAATTAAAGTTGAATATAATTTTGTCTCTGATATTCCCCTAACCGCCACTGGCAAACACAGGGTCACCATTTCCAATTGTAGGTTGTCCTGATGATTAAAATCTTGCATGTTTTGTTGGGTTTGCAGGTCGGAGGTTTGGAACGGTTTGTTCTTGATCTTATCTCAGAGACAAGGGGATGTGTTGATTCAAAAGTGGCTTGTCTCGAGGAGGCTGGGGTTCTTGCTCGGGAACTGGATGGCATTAAGGTGATTGAACTGAAAAAATCATCTGGACTTCGTTTAGGGGTTGTTTCCGAAATTGCAAAAATTGTTGTAACTGAGAAAATAGACTTGATTCATACACATAATCCAGCCCCCCATTTCTATGGTGCCTTGGCAGGACGCTTAAGCGGTATTCCTGTGATTCATACAAAACATGGCCGGAATTACCCAGGGAATATAAAGAAAGTTCTTTTAAATAAGATTTCTTCTGCTCTATCTAAAAAAATTATTGCCGTTTCAGATGATGCTGCACAGGTATGCCTGAATATAGAGAAAATATCCCCTAACAAATTAAATATTATTCTAAATGGCATCAACCCAAATGTCTATGTTCCGAAGCCTTGCAGGGAAATTTTACCAGATTTAGGGGTGGGCAAGGGGCGGTTTGTTATTGGGTCGGTGGCTAGGCTTGCCCCTGAAAAAGGCCATCTTACTCTGCTGCAGGCTTGCTTGGTTTTACGGAAAATGGGAGTGGATTTTTGTCTGGTTTTAGTTGGGGATGGGCCAGAAAGGGGGGCTCTTGAGAGTTTTGTAATAAAACATGGTCTTGAAGGGTCTACCTTGTTCACTGGGACTCGACATGACGTACCTCTATTGGTGCCAGAGTTCGATGTATTTGTTCTCTCGTCGAAAACAGAAGGTGTCTCCTTGACTTTGTTAGAGGCCATGAGTTGCCAAGTACCTGTTGTGGCAACTGCTGTAGGGGGAAATCCCGAAGTTGTTGAGGACGGCATAACTGGATTTATAGTTCCTGAGGGCCAGCCCGAGGCAATGGCTCAAAAAATTCATCAACTTTTCTGTGATGTTGCCTTGCGTGAAAAAATGGGGATTAGCGGTAGGGAGAGGGTTTTATATAAATTTAGCCTTCAAGGTACCTCGGCTGCTTATCTTGAAATTTATAGGGAGCTATTGGGTTGATGGTGAGAAAGAGGATATTATTTTTATCCAGTTTATTTCCTAATATGAAAGAGCCTAATTCGGCTCCTTTTAATCGTCATCAGATGATTCAGCTTAGTGAATATTTTGATTTTGATATAATTGCACCAATTGCTTGGACAAAAAGACTTTCAAGTTTTAACTTTAATTGTAAAAGTAATTTGGGGCGTCAGAGAGTATATCATCCCACCTATTATCATCTCCCTAGAATTAAACGCCATTGGTATGGCGGATTGTTTTATTTGAGCATTTTTCGAAATTATTCACGGTTGGCCAGGGTTAATAAATATGATGCAGTTTTCGGATCCTGGCTTTTCCCTGACGGTTGGGCCGCCTTGAAAATAGCTGAACTGTTGCATCTCCCTTGCTTCATCAAAGTGCATGGTAGTGATGTTAATGACTTGGCCCCTATGACTAAAGTTGCCGAATTATCGCTTCAGGTAGCAAAAAAAGCAAAAAAGGTTTTCTGCGTAAGTGAGGCACTTAGGGGGAAATTGGTGAAGTTGGGCGCCAGTCCCGAAAATTTGGAGGTTGTATACAACGGATTTGATTCTAAACTTTTTCGTCCTGTGGGACGTGAAAATGCCAGGCGTGCTTTGGGGATTGAAAGAACTGGGCGATGTATTTTGTACGTAGGAAATTTAAAAGAATCAAAGGGTTTGAGAGAACTTGCTCTTGCTTTCAGGTCGCTTTGTCACAGATTGAATGATCCTTCCCTTTGGTTGGCTGTCGTTGGAACTGGGCCCTACGAAACCAAATTTCGGGAAATCCTCAGGCGCAACGGGATGGCAAATAGAGTTTTTTTTGCTGGCAGCCAACCCCAAGATAAAGTTGCACTCTGGATGAATGGCGCCAATGTATTATGCCTGCCCAGTTACATGGAGGGAGTTCCAAATGTGGTTATAGAATCCTTGGCTTGCGGTACTGTAGTGGTAGCATCCGATGTCGGTGGTGTGCCTGAATTAAAGGCAGGAGCTGAGGGTCTTTTTATGGTGCCGGCGAGGGACGTTCTTGGGCTTGCAGATGGTTTGGTCAGGTCACTTCAGGGTAATTGTAGGGTTAAGTTGCCACCCTTCATTGGTTCTTGGAATGAGAACGCCTCGCTGATTACTCAGCACATGGGGTTGGACTGAGATGAAAAAAGTCCTTGTTATCGCATATGGGTTTCCACCAGTTGGTGGGGCTGGAGTTCAACGCCCAGTTAAATTTGTCAAGTATTTGCGTGATTTCGGGTGGGAACCTGTCGTGCTCACAGTACTTAACCCATCGGTGCCACTTCAGGATAAAAGTTTGCTTGCCGATATCCCGCCGGGTGTAAAAATATACAAAGCAAAAACCCTGGAGCCTTCTTATAGGAAAAAACAGTTGGTTGCCGAAGCCAGTCAGCAAGAAGGGGTAGGTAGCTTCTTCAAGAAATTTGTTTCTTCTTTACTTCTACCGGATATTCAAATTCTTTGGTGGCCATACTTAGCCCAAGTTTTTATTTCGGCTATTAGGACAGAGAGGCCTGATTGCGTCTTTGTAACAGCCCCTCCGTTTTCAAGCCTTCTGCCTTCAGTTATTCTCGGGCGACTGTTTCGTGTACCGGTTGTAATAGATTTCAGGGATGAGTGGATTTTTTCTCGACAAAATTTGGAACACACTGGTAAGGGCTTTTTGGTTCAAACTGTTGATTTTTATATGGAAAGGTTTGTAGTGAAGTTATGCGCCAATTTTACTGCAGCTACAGATAGTTACGTCAAGGAGATTTGCAAGAGGCACCCTCTCAAAAGTAAGGAAAAGGGGGTAGCAATTACGAATGGATTTGATGATTCCGATTTTGAGGGTGTGTACCACGCTGTGGGCGAAAAGGGAAGGGCCCATAGAAAAAAAAGGATCATTTACGCTGGAACGATCTGGAAAGCAACTTCCTTGGCGCCTTTCTTTAACGCTTTTGCTGAGTTGCTTAGAAAAAATAGGGTTATCAAAGATCAAATCGAGGTTCGAATTCTCGGGCGTTTCGTTGAGGACGAAAAAGAGTGGCACAATGAGGCTTGCTTCGATGGCATGGTTCATGCTTTAGGGTACGTTGAGCATAATAAGTTAATTGAAGAAATAATGGCTGCTGATGTCTTGTTGCTCACTTTAGCCGACTTGCCAGGTGCTGATCGGATAATTCCAGGAAAGACATTCGAGTATATAGCATCTGGTCGAAATGTCTTATGTTTGGTCCCAGATGGAGAAGTTTCAGATATTATGAGTAATTATCCACTTGCTAAAGTTATTCACCCAAATGATAAAGAATCTATCATCTCGGCTATTGAGAGTTTTGTTAAATCTGATAGTGAATTTTTCGGGGGCGACTCTGGCGAGCGTTTTAAATTTTCGAGAAAAAAATTAACTGGAGATTTAGTATCAGTCTTTGAGAGCGTCGCCAAATCTATTTAAATAATACTCTCTAATAATAATGCATTTAAAAAAGTCGACCCTGAAAAACTTCAAGTAGTTGTATTTATTTCTTTAATTTGATCTTTGTGATTGTTGAAATTGCCAGAAATACTACTTCAGCCCAAAAAAACCCCTGGTGATTTTATGAAGCCCAAGAAATCCAAGCAGCGGGAACAGGAAGACCTCTTCCGTTCACGCCTCGATCAGATTCTCGACCGGCAGCACCCGCTGTACCGCCTCGCCAATCAGATCGATTGGTCGGTCTTTGACAGCAAGTTCGGTTCGCTCTACGCCGAGATGGGGCGGCCAGCCAAATCGACCCGGTTGCTCGTTGGACTGCACTACCTGAAGCACGCTTTCGACGAAAGCGATGAGTCGGCCGTGGCCCGGCTATTGGAGAACCCTTACTGGCAGTATTTCTGCGGGTTCGCGTTCTTCATCCACCACCTGCCCATCGATCCGAGTTCCCTGACGCGCTGGCGAAAACGCCTTGGGCCCAAGGAGTTGGAACTGTTGCTCACCGAAACCCTGGAGACCGCCAAGCGCGGAGGGATCCTGACCGAGCGGCACATGGAGCTGGTGAACGTCGATACCACGGTACAGGAGAAGGCCATTGCCCATCCCACCGATGCCCGGCTGTATCACAAAGCCCGGGTTCTGCTGGTCAAAGCGGCCAAAGACCGCGGCAACGCACTTCGCCAGAGCTACCTTCGGCTGGGGAAACGAGCCCTCATCATGCCCGGCCGCTATGCCCATGCCCGGCAGATGAAACGAGCCAAGCGCGAGCAGAAGAAACTGAAGAATTTTCTGGGCCGGGTCTATCGCGATATCCTGCGCAACTGCCCCGAACCCGACGAACAATTGAAAGAGCTGCTGCACCAGGTCAAGCGACTGCTCGAGCAGAAACGCCATGACAAGAACAAGCTCTACAGCCTTCATGCCCCCGAGGTGGAATGTATCGCCAAGGGCAAGGCCCACAAGAAGTACGAGTTCGGCTGCAAGGTCTCGGTGGTCACCACCTCCCGGGAAAACTGGTTGGTGGGAGTCGAGGCGCTGCACCACAATCCCTTCGACGGCCACACCCTCAAGGGGGCGCTTCAACAGGTTTCGCGAATTGTCGGCTGGGCCCCTCGGAACGCCTACTGCGACAAGGGGTACAAGGGCAATCCGAAACAGATCGGCGAGACCGCCATCCACTTGGCGAACCGCCGCAAGAGCAGCATGAAACCGAGCGAGTGGCGCTGGTTCCGACGGCGAAGCGCCATCGAGCCGGTGATCGGCCACATGAAGGAAGATCACCGGATGGACCGCAACTACCTGAAGGGAACCGATGGCGACAAGATGAACGCCATCCTGGCCGCGTGCGGTTTCAACTCCTGCGGGCTTTCTTTTGGCTTCTTTTCAAAGAGCTGGAGCGGCTCAGATTGTCCCTTGTTCGCTTCAAATTCTCCCTAGGGGCTCCTGAGCCGACAGCTTGAGACCCCCGGGGATGACATTGGAGATTCAATCAACCTCCTCGTGATGATAAGAAATCGAATTTTTCAGGGACGACTAAAAAAATTTTTATAATACTGAATGGAGAAGGGCTTTGCAGAGGGTTGGTACTATTATTCATGGTGCATTAGGCGATTGTTATGAACAACTGTGTTGCCTGAACCTTTGGAAAGAAAAAAATCCACATATTAATTTGGTGGGTTTCTTTGCAACCGATGATCGCATGCAGGCAATGGGGCATTTTGAATTAAGTGTGCTAGATGAAATTCACCATGCCAATAAAATTATCGATGTTGATGTTGACTGCTTTAGGCAATATCAAATCCATGATATAGAGCTTCAGGAAAATATTCTTAAAAATCTTCCCCCCGAAATATTAAGTAAATTTGACAAAAGACATAATTTGAAACCATGGACAGAGCTCGCATCTTTTCCATTTGACAGGGGTGGCATAAAACTTGCTCTCAGTAAAGTCGGGAGAGATTACCTGCCAGAGTGCATCAGAGAGAATGAAATAGACGAGAGTCTATTTTCTTCGAAGTTTACTGTCGGTTATTTATGGCGATATAGAGCGGGGGGGGCTGTAAAACCATATTTCCAGCGGTCAAAGGAGTGGATTCTTAAGTCTAAGTCTGGCTTGCTTAAGAAGTTAATTGAAAAATATGACGCTCATATATTTATATGCGGAATGGGTAAGCGCTTGAATCAACCAACAGATGCAGCCCTTAAAAATGCAGGTGTTGTTGCTGGCGAGCATAATAGCAAATATGCTGCAGAAACTTTAAATCTACCAATGGAAAATTGCACATATCTTAAAGGTTTAGGTTATGCTGCTGAGTTAGAGATTATGTCTCGCTGCGACCTTTTACTTACAATGCCTTCCGGGTTTTCTGAACCGTTATGGATGATGAAAAAATCGCCTGTTGTTATGGTTGATCCACCGCCCTTTTATCTTGGTAAATTAGCGTGGCACAAAATGCCTCTTTTTGATAACAAAACTTTTGATGGTGCAATATTTAACAATTTAATTTCACATACTGCTGAAAATGTTTTCACCTATTTGTATAGGCGAAATTTTGTTCCCGTGGAAAGGCGATCATGACATGAGATATTTAATGTTGCCCTCCTCATTCTTTTTGTGTCTTGTGTTCTTATTGGTTGCTTTTCAATCTTTCGCGCAGGTTGTCCCAACTCGGGTCCATCCCCGCATTTGGCTTACTGATGCTCGGATGACTGAGCTTAGGGCTGCTCGTGACGCCAATACCCCTGAGTGGCAGGAGCTTAACGACTGGTTGACTTCTAATTATTCACAAACATCCAATTATGACCTCAAGACTCCAAGTGCAGAACAGCCTGGGCAAAGATCAATCAATTGGGATGGCGAGACTTTTAACGGATACAGGGGGTTGTCTTGGCTTGGGATAATCATTAACTATGCCCTCGGTTATCAAATGCTAAAAGATGTGGACCCTGTGCGGGCGGAGCAGTATGGGGAGCTTGCCGTTGCTATCGTGAATGGGATGATCCGGGTTCATTCGGTTGGCGAGGAGGATGATAACGGGATTTTGATGATGCGCGCCGGTGATGGCATTTACAATCTGACCAACAACCAAGCCGAAGTTGCCGCCGCACAGGCATATGAATACTCAGGGCTTGTTCCTACATATCGGGCGGGTAAGTACGGATACGCTGCGCGAGCAGGCGGTTTTGCTTTGCCTGTAGCCTATGATTGGCTGTATGAGTTGCTGACCCCAGAAGAGACAGATCGGTGGCGACGAGTCATGTTCCGCTGGTTCGATTGGTGTCGCGGTGTTACGTCAGAGTACAACAACGGCATTCTCTATAACGGTGTCCGCTACCACGAGCAAAACGATGGTCCCTGCGATGGGGTTACAAACGTATGTACTGATGTTTCAGCAGGCTATCAGGTGGCAGCATCTTTCTGGGATATTGGGGATAATTTCTGGTCGGGCGTCTTCTCCATGATGATGCTTACCGGGGTTGCCACTTACGGGGATGTGCCTGATGCAGTGACCTACTACAATTATGCCCGGACCGATATGTGGGAAAACCAACTCAAAGCATATTGGGAAAGTCCTCAGTGGGGAAAGGGTGGTGACGCCGTTGAGGGGTGGAACTATGGGGGTGGAACTTTTCGTAACCTCTATGCCTTGGCGGGTTTGGATAGTGCAACCGGAGGAGGTCTTTTCGACAACGTCCCTTATCCCGACGAATATATTCAAAGCTATATTCATGCTACCGCTTCTAACTTGACCGATATGTATAATCACGGTCAATGGAGCGGAACAAACAACGGTCGCCCTTATCAATACCACCTCTTCCCTGCTCAGTATGTTTCCATGCTTCGCGGAGGCTCTTATGCCCCTTATGCGCAGTGGTATTTAGATAACGCTAACTTTGCCTTAGATGGCTCCACATGGGAGCGATTTCTGTTTAAAAAGACTCATCCATCTCCCCTTAGCGTCGAAAGCCTCCCTCTCGTATACCACAACGAGGGCAGCGACCTTTTTGCGCTCCGCTCAAGCTGGGCCAATGCACCCGACAGTGTAAATGCGTGGTTTCAGTTGGGGCAAGGGACGAGGTCAACCCACGAAAATTACGATGAGGGAGCGTTTCAGATTATACGCGGTAATGACAAACTGATATGGGATAGTGGTTTGCAGCGTGATGCTTGGCGCCAGTCGATCATTCAGTTTGGAAGCACCGCAAGCCAGATGCCCTATGGGAATGACTGGGTTGTAAAAGACCCTATTCTTGCTCAGGAGCATACTGCCGAATATTCCTACATTCGTGCGGATCTGCGCGGTGGTTACCAGAAAAACTATTATCCGTCGAGAAGAGCCGATCTTTATCTGAAGGATGTTCTATATCTCAGGCCGAATTTGTTTGTCATTTACGATGTAACGCATACAGATGCAAGCCTTGCAGCCAAGTGGAAGAACTGGCAGACACAATATCCGGGGCCGCCAGTCACAGATGCCCAAAATCAGTTGATAACTTTCACTAATGGGGCTTCAAAGATTTTTGTAAAAACCCTCTACCCGGTGGGCGTGACGATGACAACGGCAACCGAATCGGGGATTTACCGTTATGTCAAAACACGACCCAATGTTGAGCAGGAGTACGACCAGTTTTTGCATGTAGTCGAAGTTACCGGCAAGAACCGGACTGCCATGGCTAAAACCGTTCGCATCGATGCTGAATCAGGCAATATGCGAGGGGTGTTTATTTCAGATCCATCCAGCCCAGAAGGGGGGTGGGTAGCTTTGTTCACCGCTGACAAAGAGGGCACTCTGGTAAGCGGCGATGTCAGCTACGTCGTTACTGCGAACCCCGGTTATCCTCCCCATGGGCACCCACCGAAGCACATTATAATGGATCTTGTCCCCAATTCCGAATATACCTTCATTTCCCCGGTAGACAAAAACGTTGTTCAGTCTTTTATCCTTAGGCATGGGAGCTATCCATTGCAGGGAGAAGTTTATCGCTCGTCAGAAAATGGTGTTATTGCCATTGTGCCACTAAAAAAACCTGTTCTTCTTGATAAATAGTTATTCAAGGATAAATTACAATTAATATAGGTAGATTGATTTTAAATTTGGTGCAATTATGAAATCAGTTAAAAACTATTCTGTTTTTGAATTTTTAGAAGAATTCAATCTTCTAAAAAATGATAAACGGATTCTTAATGCTGGATCGTCATCAACAAGGTTTGGGCTGAACTGTCTGAATATTGACATTCAACCTAAAGAAAATGTTGACTTAGTGTGTGATTTGCACGATTTGCCAGGAGATATAGGTGAATTCGATGCTATAGTATGCAACGCGGTTCTGCAATATTGTGATAACCCTATGAGGGTCGCTGATAATTTTTTTCGTGTCTTAAAGCATGGAGGGTATTTATTTGTTGATGTACCCTGGGTTCAACCTTTTTGCTTTGATACTCCTGATAAGTATAGATACTCAGAGTATGCTTTAAAAAACCTATTTTCACAATTTGAAATTTTGCGAGTTGGTCCATCAATTCGCTCTGGTTCGGCTTTTGTGGTGTTTGGGGTTCACATCGCAAATAACATAACATCCAATAAGTTTATTAACTACGCCCTTTCAAAATTTGTTGGTTCTTTACTCTTCCCATTTAAATATCTGGAGACCAAAAACCCTTCTTGGACTGCAGGTGCAATTTTTTTAATAGGTAAAAAGGTTTAATCGAGAGAAGTTCTGGGGATGCGGGCCTAGAAAGGGAGAAGGGGACGTTCTTGATTGTTTGACTTTAGGGAGTCTTCCGGGGGCAGGTTGAATTATTTCTTTTAGAGGGCTGTGCCGGGGTCGGACCTGAGCAAGTCTTTAATAAACAAGTCGTCCCTGAAAAATTCGAGATTTCGCCGTCAGGCGATGCTCGGATGGAATTCCAAGCTCATCTGGGGAGGTAATAGCAACTCCCTGATTGCCCCACAGAGCCTTTTGAACGGCATCAGGGTCGTTTTGAGCCGTTCCAGCTCTTTGAAAACCAGCCAAAGAAGAACCCGCAGGAGCTTCCGCAGGTTGAACCCGCACGCCGCCAGGATGACGTTCATCTTGTCGCCGTCGGTTCCCTTGAGATAGTTGCGATCCATCCGGTGGTCCTGCTTCATGTGTCCGATCACCGGCTCGATGGCGCTGCGCCGCTTGAACCAGCGCCATTCCCTCGGCTTCATGCTGCTTTTACGCCGGTTCGCCAGGTGAACGGCGGTGTGGCCAAGCTGTTTCGGGTTCCCCTTGTACCCCTTGTCGCAGTAGGCGTTTTTGGCATCCCAGCCGACAATCCGCTTGATCTGCTTCAGCGCACCCTTGAGGGTGTGGCCATCGAACGGATTGTTACGCAGGGCCTCGACCCCAACGATCCAGTTGTCTTTGGACGTCGTGTGTCAACGATGATCGGAAGGTGTAAGGGGACGTTCTTGATTTTTTAACTTTTTTCAAGCCGGGCACGGGTCTTTTCGCTTGCTCGGCTCTTTGTTTTATGGGCACTCGGATTGGGGGCTAAAGAAATGAGGGGGCGGTGTTGATTAATTGACTTATGGATTTTCAGGGAGGCTTGAATAGGGTTTATGACCATGGTACTATGGTCATAAACCGTCGGGAGGTAATAACTATGGCCGAAACCGTATCAAAATCCCAATTCAAACCCCGGAGTCTTGAGTATTTCCGCCGTGTTGAGCAGACGGGGGAGAACCTGGTGATTACCGACCATGGAAGGCCTGTTCTCAAAATAGTGCCCTACGAAGAAGAAGTGGAAGACGCTCTATTGGGACTGCGTGAGGGGGCGGAGGGGACGTTCTTGATTTTTTGACTTTTGCAGAAATCAGAGGGGTCGGCTCTTCACATTGACAAAATGGTTTGTTTCGCTCAGGCCGTAGATGAAAGTTGGTGCCTTCTAGGGTCTTTGATTGTGTTTTTACCTTCTGAGCCCGTTAGTGGGCTTGGCATTCTCTTCGTCGCATTATCCCTAGTGGAGGACTTTACTTGAAAATATTAAACATCGTAGGCGCTCGCCCCAACTTCATGAAAATGGCCCCCATCATCGAGGCCATGAACAAATACCCCGGCCAGATCCTGCACTGTCTTGTCCACACTGGTCAACACTACGACGAGAAAATGAGCAAATCCTTTTTCGATGACCTTGGCATGCCCAAACCCGACATCAACCTCGAAGTCGGCTCAGGCTCCCACGCCGAACAGACCGCCAAGATCATGGTCGAATTCGAAAAGGTCTGCCTGAAAGAAAAGCCTGACTTGGTCATTGTCGTTGGCGACGTCAATTCGACCATGGCCTGCACCATCACCGCCAAGAAGCTCGGCATCAAGGTCGCCCACGTCGAAGCAGGACTGCGCTCCCGGGACATGACTATGCCTGAGGAGATCAACCGTCTCTGCACCGACGTCCTCTGCGACTATCTCTTCACCACCGACCATTTCGCCGATGAAAATCTTCGAGCCGAGGGCGTGCCTCAGGAGAAGATCTTTTTTGTCGGCAATGTCATGATCGACACCCTGCTCAAGCACAAAGCCATGGCCAAAGAACTTGGCTTGGTTGAAAAAATGGGTTTGACTCCGGGCGGCTATGCCACCTTGACCATGCATCGCCCCTCGAACGTCGATGACCCGAAAGTTCTCGCCGGGCTTCTGGAGGTTTTGAAAGAGATCTCCGGCGAACTGCCGATTATTTTCCCCATCCACCCCCGTACCCGCAAGATGGCCGAGCAATTCGGTCTTTCTCATTTCTTCAGTAGTGGCGATAAGGTCGCAGGCATCTGGATCACCGACCCTCTGGGTTACCTCGAATTTCTCAACCTGAACATGCATGCCCGCCTGGTTCTTACCGACAGCGGCGGTCTGCAGGAAGAGACCACCGTGCTCGGGGTACCTTGCATCACCATGCGCAACAACACCGAACGCCCGGTGACCTGCGAGGTCGGCACCAACTTCCTCGTCGGCAACAACCCGGCAAAAGTTCTCGAATGCGCACGGAAGATTCTGGGTGGAGAAATCTCGCAGGGGAGGGCGCCGGAGAAATGGGATGGAAAGGCAGCTGAGCGGATTGTAAAGATTTTAGTTGAGACACTGTGAAGATGGGAAGGGTAGGGAGTGGGTGAGGGTGTTGTTGAGGTTCGCTTACTCCCAATAGCCTAGAGAATCGTGCCTAGTTCTGTTAAGACCTTCTTTTGAATTTTCTTTTGAAAGCCAGTACTGCAAACCCAGACCCAAGAAGAATGAGGGATGTTGGTTCTGAAAGGGAGAAGGGGACGTTCTTGATTATTTGACTTTAGGGAGTCTTCCGGGGGCAGGTTGAATTTTTTCTTTTTCTCCGAGCGTATTGAAGTTTCACGCCTTGGGGCCGAGCATGGTTTTTTGATTGCTCGGCTCTTGGCTTTTTCGGAGACAATTATTGGCAGGGGGCGGGGTGGGATGGCGGGGGGCTGTTGAAAGGAGTGGGGCCGAGCCCTGTGGGCGCTTGTAGGGTTGGCCAGTTTAGCGTGTTTGAAATACTTATTTAATGAGCTAATATAACTAAAAAAATTGACAAAAGGGTATTTAAAGCTATAAGCCTTTTCCATGATGAACGTTATTTGGCAACCCAAGGCGCTTAAGCAATTGAAGAAGATTGGCGACCGCTCGGTTCAGGAAGGGGTAAGGGGACGTTCTTGATTTTTTAACTTTTTTCAAGCCGGGCACGGGTCTTTTCGCTTGCTCGGCTCTTTGTTTTATGGGCACTCGGATTGGGGGCTAAAGAAATGAGGGGGCGGTGTTGATTAATTGACTTATGGATTTTCAGGGAGGCTTGAATAGGGTTTATGACCATGGTACTATGGTCATAAACCGTCGGGAGGTAATAACTATGGCCGAAACCGTATCAAAATCCCAATTCAAACCCCGGAGTCTTGAGTATTTCCGCCGTGTTGAGCAGACGGGGGAGAACCTGGTGATTACCGACCATGGAAGGCCTGTTCTCAAAATAGTGCCCTACGAAGAAGAAGTGGAAGACGCTCTATTGGGACTGCGTGGGACGGTTCTGAAATATGACCGACCTCTAGAAACGGTCGCAGAGGATGAATGGGAGGTTTTGAAGTGATCGTTCTGGACACCCATGTCTGGCTTTGGTGGGTGAGTAGCCCGGAGTTTCTTAGTGACCCTGCCAGAATAGCGGTAAACCAGGGGGCCAAGGACAGGGCTCTGCATGTCTCGAGCATGAGTGCCTGGGAGATTGCTATGCTGGTCCAGAAGGGTCGGGTCGAACTTTCTGTTGATGTCAGAGACTGGATTGGGCGCTCAGAACGGCTGCCCTTTCTTCATTTCGTTCCTTTGGACAATGCAATTGCAGTGCAGTCCACCCGCTTGAAGGGTGAGTTTCATGGAGATCCGGCGGACAGAATCATCGTTGCTACGGCTCAGTCTCTGGGGGCGCAGTTGGTGACCAAAGATGAGAAGATCAGAAATTACCCCTACGTGAAGACAATCTGGTAGCTGAGGTTTCTGTAATAAGGGGGTCAGGGGCAGGCACTGGGGTCAGGTTTGACTTTCGGACATTCTCCTAGCTCATGGAATTTAATAAGTTGATATAATCGAAAATTTTGACAAAAGGTTGTTTAAGGCTATAATTCTTTTCCATGATGAACGTTATTTGGCAATCCAAGGCGCTTAAGCAATTGAAGAAGATTGGCGACCGCTTGGTTCAGGAGCGCATCCTTGCTGCAATCCGGGGACTGGCTGCCTTTCCTGAATGCCCCAATATTTAGCAACTGGTGAGTCACCGATATACCCATCGGTTGCGTGTCGGCAATTGGCGCATTCTCTTCAATGCCTTCGAGGAGGTCAGCATCGTCAGCATCGAGGAGGTCAAGAAACGCGATGAGCAAACGTATTGAAAAACAAATTGAATATCAAACCATCGAACATTGCGGCCATCCTGCGTTTGTTCTCGTGCCTTGGGAAGAATGGGCCCGCATCAAACCCATTCTTGACGCCGAGAAGGCCCGCTCCAGCGGCATCCCCCAGGAAGTTGTGGAGGCTCACGTCCTGCGTAATGAGCCGATCATCAAAGCATGGCGGGAGTACCTTGGCATCACTCAGGACGAGTTAGCCAACCGTTTGGGGATTTCACAAGCGGCAGTTGCCAAGTTCGAGCGCCCCGATGCTCGACTACGCTCCGTTACGCTAAAGAAAATTGCCTCTGCCATGGGGTTGGACGAAGAACGTTTGCGAGCTTAAGGGATTCGCGTAAGAGTGTCTAAATCGCTTTCGGGCCCTGCTTGGTCACGGGCCACCGAGCCAAACAGCGCAAGAGATTCGACGTCGAATTCTTGGCGTAATTCTTCAAGATGTGCGGACAAAAGGGGGGCGGAGGGGACGTTCTTGATTTTTTGACTTTTGGCCAACCAGGAAATCTTTCGGTGTCAGGTTGTTTTTCTGTTTTTCTCTGTCTCTCGGGCGTCGCAATGTAAAGAATGGCGACATGTGTAAAATTTCTCGAAATGTAGTTATCAGATTTATGCGGAAAAAGAGGGAAAAGGGGACGGATCTATTTTTCCCCTCCAGTTGCCGTTCATGCCCCGTCCATCATCCAGATGTTCAGTTCGCTTTCCATGCGCTGAAATCCCTTGTCGTTGGTGATGAAGCCGGCAGCCTTGTGGCAGATTGCGGTGGCCAAATGGATGGCATCCGGAGTCCGTGCCCCAAATTGGGCGCGCAGGCGAGCTGCTAAGCTGGCAATGGCGGGGGTTAGTGGGGCGATTTCAAGGTTGGGAAAGGAAGTTAAAATAGGTGGGATGCCTTTCCAGGAAGTAAATGATGGTGACAGTATCCAGTGCCAGCAGATTTCCATCCGGCAGGGTTTTCAGGTTCAGCGATCCCATTCGTCACGGGCCTCCTCCAATTCCGGCCGATATCCAATCCAGATATCTGATGTGCATTTCTCCAACTCCTGCAGGAAGGAGCGTGGGGCTTTGCGCAACAGGATGGTCTCGTCTTGTTCCAGGATTTCCAACATGTCACCAGGGTGAAGGTCGAGTTTTCAGCGAATTTTCGCTGGGAGTACAATCTGCGATTTACTGCTGAGTTTAGCGAGCGGCATGGTTTCCTCCAGTTTGCTTTACCTAAAAGTATGGCAAGGCCGTGGGCATGTCAAGGTCGGGAGTGGGATCGCTACGCTTGTTTGGAAAACTGTGGCCGGTGGGCTTTGATTTTTGCCCTTTTACCTCACCCTGAGGCATGCTATCTTTTTGCTATCAATTTATGGAGGAGCCGATGCCCAACATTCTTGTACGTAATCTTCCCGAGGATGTGGTCGAAGAGCTCAAACGTCGGGCTCGGTACCACAACCGCCCTCTGCAGCAGGAAGTCAGTGATATCCTCACCCGAAGTGCCCGCTGCCCCCCCGATTTCGTCCAGAAAGCGGCTGAGATCCGTCAGAAGCTTGCAGCCAAGGGGATTAAGTTCAGTGATAGTGCGGATCTGCTGCGCGAAGACCGATCCCGATGAAACAGGTGATTGACGCCAGTGTACTGGTGAAGGCTTATATTCCAGAGAACGGTTCGGAGCGAGCCATCGCCTTGCTGGAAGGGCTTGAAGAAGGGGAGGTCGAGCTTTTCGCTCCGGATCTTATTTATCCGGAATGTGGCAATCTTCTATGGAAGAAAGTTCGCCGGGGTGAACTTGAAGCGGCTGATGCCCGGGAAATTGTGGAAGCAATCCTGGGGCTCCCTTTGCAGATCGAATCCGGCCGGACGCTCTTGTCGGCTGCGTTGGATATTGCCTTGGCCAGTGGTGCCACTGTATACGATTCCCTTTATGTCGCGCTGGCGCATGCCTACGGTACTCGAATGCTTACGGCTGATCGAAAGTTGGTAAGTGCTCTCGCCGTTACGCCGTTTAGCGAAAACATTGAAGATGCTTCACAGGGCTGTTCCTAAGATTGATGGGAAGATGCCCGGCGCATCCATCCCAGCCAGGTTGCCAAGAGAGAAATTCGCCCACTGAGTAGGTGCGGTTGCGCGAGAGAGCAGGGCGATCTCAGACCCTGTAGAGTTAAGAACAAGAGCCCACTGCACGCGGAAATCGGAATCGACGTCGGTAGAAAAACCATCCAGATAAATTTTGTTTTCGCCGGTGGCATTGACGTTAAAGCTAAAGCTGAAATAATCGGTCAGGGCATTGGTCATAGGGAAATCTCGCCCGCCAAAAACATTACCTTGCCCAGAGATGTTCTTAATCCCGGCATCCCCGATGTTTGTGGACATGAAGTTCGAGAAGCTGCCAACATCGGTCAGGCTTTCCGGTGGGGGCCAAGGGCGTTTTGTCGGTTGAGCCAGTTTTGCCGGTTTGGCCGGTTGTGAGGCGTGGGCGTGGGCGTGGGATTGTGCCAGGTATGGGGGGAAAGGGAGGCGGGGGACCGTTTTTATCCGCCGAAACTCATAGCTTAATACCGCCATCAGCAAGAGCTTCTTGGATCAGTCGACGGGTTTGCTCGGCAATGTCGATAGCCCGCCTCGCTTCGTCGAAACTGACCGGCTCATCTTCACCCGGATACCGGGTCGTAATGGCGTAAGGGGTTAATTCCTCTGCCTCCAGAAGTGCTTCCGGCCAATTGCGACTTTGGTGCGCGATTTCGATCAGTCGAGAGAGGTTGTGGGTAAAAGGAAAGTCGAGACGACGGAAAACCAGGTAGGCCTTTAGGTGCTTTTCGGCACATTGCTGGGCATGATAGGCGATAAGTCGGTAAGGGGCATCGGCTTTCAGAGTCAGAGCGTGTCGGGCGAGCAGCAAGTCTTCATCAGCGTACTGCAACCATTGATGAACCTTGTGAAGAATATCATCTTCAGTGGCGGACATAGAGGGTTTTTCCTTCCTTCCATGCCGGTCGCGCCACTGTGCCCGGGATTTCTTTATCCCGGTCGAACTCCGCCGGGGTAAGAATGATGATATCCCGGGCAAAACCTGAGCCGCGCAATGCTCGGTCCATTGCGACCATCATTTCCCTGCGTGCTCCCGTGAGAGAAGTAATGATCAGAAGATCGACATCGCTACGGGAATCAGCCTGGCCACGAGCCTGCGAACCGAACAGGATGATACGCTCGGGATCGAATGCTTCCGTTAGTTTCTGTACGGCTTGCTGCAGTCTTTTCTGATCGACCATGATATCTGCTACCTTCGCCTGAATGTAATTAACCATAAGATAAAACAGAAATTTTGGCAACTCGGGAAATCTTGCGGAAATCTTTGAGGGGGGGGCGGATTTGGCTTTTTGGCCTTTTTGGTCGCCAGTCGGCTTGAGAACATCTCAAGGGGTCAGGTCTTTACTTTTTACAAGGTTGGATGTCTGTATTTGCCTATTTTCTGCCGTAAAATGGCCCAGCTAAGGTGGGCGTTAATTTCTGACCGGGTGAAGAGGGACTTCAAGATGCTCGAAGTGTTGATCCAGGGTCAGTACTTCGAATCCATGCCGCTTGGCTACAATGGCTATGAGTGCGTCAGTGAGGGGAAGGGTGATGCCTTGCTGGCGTAACTTGCGAAGAAGATTGCCGGTCCTTTCCCAATCGTTGCGTGTGACTTCAGCAAAGGGGATAATGCTGAGCAGTTCGTTCAGGGTGGCGGTTTCCTGTTTGTTCTTGAGGCCCTGCAACAACTCCGTGAGAATTGGGCCGGTAATGACGGCCTGATCCTGTTCAATTAAAGCTGCAACGGTATCGCCGATTGGCCCCGTCTGATTGCGGAAGAAATCAATCCAGGCCGAGGTGTCGATTAGGATCTTAGTCATGAGGTAGTTCCTCAAGTTCCTGCTGGCGCAGTTCCTGCCAATTGTCGGTAATGTCTAATTTGCCTCGCAGGGCGAGCAGCTGTTTTTTTCGTTTCAGGTCAATGTATTCGGCAAGCGCAGTTTGAATAGCCTTGGCCCTTGAGGGGGCGGAGGTGAGCTGCATCAACTCCTTGCAGGTTTGGTCGTCAATGTTCACGGTTGTGCGCATCGTCTTCCCCTTTTTTTTGTGCGTGATTTGGTTCTTTTTCAGCATAGTTGCCCGGGGAAACGATGTCAATGAATCAAGGGGTCAGCTCTTCACATTGACATTTCCTGAGGACACAGCTAAGCTGAAATCATGCCTCGGCCCTTACGCATACAATACCCCGGCGCTTTCTATCACGTCACCTCCCGTGGAAACGAGCGCAAGGATGTTTTTAAAAGTTCTGCCGATCGCGAGAAGTTTCTCGGCTACCTCGAATCGGCCACCAGGCGGTACGGGGCCATCATTCATGCTTATTGTCTTCTTTCCAACCATTACCACCTTCTGGTGGAGACCCCGAGGGGAAATCTCTCGGAAATCATGCGCCACATCAACGGGGCCTACACCACCTACTTCAATGTCAAACGACAAAGATCCGGGCATCTGTTTCAGGGACGGTACAAGGCCATCCTTGTCGAGGTGGATGCCTATGCGGTCGAACTCTCCCGCTATATCCACCTCAATCCCGTCTGCGCCGGTCTGGTCCAAAGTCCCCGGGATTACCCCTGGTCCAGCTATTCGGCCTACATCGGGTTGCGGCCGACTCCCGACTGGCTGAAAACCGATTTCATCTTCGAGCTTCTCACCACCGGCTCAAACAACGCGCCTCAAAGATATCGGGAGTTCGTCGAAGCTCATCTTGGCCAACCCGGAGAGAACCCGCTGGATGAAGCGGTCGGGGCTGCCATTCTCGGGAGCGCATCTTTCCTTCGAGATGTGGTGGAGAAGTGCGACATGGGAAGGGCCAGGGGAGAACAATTTTCGGCTCTTGCGGCCGCCAATCGGCGGCCAACTCTCGACACTATCCTTGACGAGGTGGAGAAAGAATGGCCTCGCGATCCGAAGCTGGCTCGGAAGATCTCCCTTTATCTCAGTCACCGCCTGTCGGGGGCACCATTGAAGGAGATCGGCGCCCGATTCGGAATCAAGGAGTCGGCGGTTGCCCAAGCGAGCCGACGGATGGCTTGCATGCTGGAGGCGGACCCGAGGATGGCAGATCGGATCACCGCCCTCGAAGAGAGAATTTCGGGCGCAGACGAGGATACCTTTGCCCGTCACGGCAGGCCCCACAGCGGCGCCTCCGAGGAGGAGTCGACAAGGGGGGCGGGCTCCCATCTGCGGGAGAGGGTGGCTCATCTTCTGAAAACCTTCCCTGAAGTGCGCCTCGCCACCCTGTTCGGCTCGGCTGTTCGCGGACGCCTTACGGCGCAAAGCGATCTGGATATCGCCGTGGCCGCAGATCGGAAGCTTTCCGTCGAGCAACGGGTTCGCCTGGCGCACTCGCTGGCCGCAGCCTTGGGACGGGAGATCGACCTGATCGATCTGCAGGACGTCTCGGGCCTCATTCTGGAGCAGGCTCTTTGCCGGGGAGAGGTGATTCTCAATGAGGACACCCAGCTTTATGCCCGCCTCCTTCTACGTTTGTGGTACAACCAGGCTGACATGATGCCCTATACTCGAAGAATTCTGGAGGAGAGGACCAGGCATTGGCTTCAATGATCCTGTTGACCAAGCTCGATTCGCTGCACCGTTGCCTTTCGCGCGTTGCCTTCAAAGCTCCTGCCCGAGTCGAGGCCCTGCAGCAGGATCCGGATATCCAGGACATTATTACCCTGAACCTCGAGCGAGTCGTTCAGGTCTGTGTCGATATCGCCGCCCACATCCTGGCGGAGTTTTCGACTCCGCCTCCTTCGGCAATGGCCGAAAGCTTCGATCGGCTGCTGGAGGTCGGGGTGATCTCAGAGAAGACGGCTCTTCGAATGAAAAAAGCCGTCGGGTTTCGTAATGTCGCCGTTCATGAATACCAGAAGATCGATTGGCTGATCGTCTACCGTATCACTACGGAACACCTGGATGACTTCAAGGAATTCGCCAGGGAGGCACTTGACTGGGCCGACAGGAAAAAGAAATCGAGCGTCACTGACCACTGACACCCTATGCTTCCTCTCCCTCACCGCCATAACCCTCGCCGTCCCGGCGGTTCTCTGGTCGCTGGCGGTAGATTCTACTCGTGTAAGTGCACCACTCGGGAGGTGGGCTAAAAAGCAAGACATGCTGGACGGGGAGGGGTGGCTCGGTCTGGTCATCCGCTGTGATGAGAATAAGGCCTTCGGCTTGGGCTTGGACAATAAGCATCCGGCCGAAAGGATCCCGGGGGGCTGACAACACGTCGCAGGGAAGGGCGGGCAATTGGGGAACACACGCTGTAAGAAATTTCAACATGTGTAAACATTTCCGGCAAAAAAGAAGGATTCTTCCGCAGAATTTGTGAGTCAATTGCAGCTCCGACGTTGGGGGCTGAGCAGCTGATCGGTCACTTAAAACAGCTATAAACTCGTCCCTGCGATCGCCAAAGTCTCTGAAGATATTGACTTATAAAGGAAGTAATTGTTTTTCTTAATCGAAACGCGTAAAACATGAAGGGTAGGGCTGGGGCGAAAAAACTCCTTTGTTGTCTTTCAGCGCCTTGTCGCTGCCTCTGTTTGGCCTTAAATATCGGAATGATTCATGAACTGCGCTGCTGATGTCTGGAAGAGGGATTTGTGGTATCTCGCCGTGCTTGTGCCGCTTCTGGGCGCGGTTTATGCTCCCATCGCTCCCGACCTGGTCGCGCAATGGTCGGAAGACCCCAATTACTCCCATGGTTTTCTCATCCCGCTGATTTCCGGCTACTTTCTCTACCAGCGCAAAGACGATCTGATACAGGCCCCGGTCGCGCCGAGCGCCTGGGGGCTGCCGGTGGTTTTTTTCGCCCTGTTCCTGCTTTTCTTCGGGGTCGCCGGCACCGAATACTTCACCATGCGCTCGTCTTTTGTCTTTCTGCTCGCCGGTATCGTTCTTTACCTGTTCGGTTGGGAAATATTCAAGATAGCGGCGCTGCCCATCGGTTTTCTCATCTTCATGGTGCCGCTGCCGTATATCGTCTACGACGCCGCGGCCTTTCCCCTGAAGCTCTTCGTTGCCAAATTCTCCGTTTTGTCCCTCAAGGCCATGGGGGTGATCGTCTGGCGCGAGGGGAACATCATCATGTTTCCCGAAACGGTGCTCGAGGTTGCCGACGCCTGCAGCGGTTTGCGCTCCCTGGTGTCGCTGCTGGCCCTGTCGGTGGCCCTGGCTTTCGTCTCCCTGCAAAGGAACTGGAAGCGGATTCTGCTGGTGCTGATGGCGGTGCCGATTGCGGTGGCGACCAACATGTTCCGGGTCATCGCCACCGGCTTTCTCGCCCAGTATTACGGCGCCGCCGTGGCGGAAGGGTTTTTCCACGAGTTCGCCGGCCTGGCGGTTTTTGCGCTGGCGATGGTGCTGCTGGTGGCGACGGGGGCTGTTTTGAGGAAGGTTGGATAAGGCAACGGCTGGTTTTGCCTGGGGCGCCGGACACCTTCGCCATGGACACCGCGAGCCCCTGAGCTGAATAGTTACAGAAATGAAAAGTACTTTCATGTAATCCGTGAAAATCAGATTTTATCCGTGGCGGAATTATCATGATTTCAAAATATCGTTTTTTCATCGTTTACCTCTGCCTCATCGCTGCCGCCGCGTTCGTCTACCAGCACGAGGAGGTGTACGTGCCGGCGAACAAGCCGCTTGCGGAGATGCCGACGCAGATCGGCGACTGGCGCATGGTGGGGCAGACGCGCTTCGATGAACGGGTTCTCGCGGTGCTGAAGCCAACCGATTACCTCTCGCGAGCCTATCGCGACGAAGACGGCCAGCGCCTATCGGTCTATCTCGGCTACCATGGCGGAGGGCCGGACAGCGGACCGATTCATTCGCCCAAGCACTGTCTGCCCGGCAGCGGCTGGCAGGAATTGTCGACCGAGAATCGCGAGCTGCCCGTGGATGGGGGCACTCTGCCGGTGAATATCGCTCTTTACCAGAACGGGCTGCAGAAAGAGATGTTCGTTTACTGGTACCAGGTCAAAGGCGACCCGATGACCAGCGAATATGCCCTGAAATTCGCCGAGGTGTGGAATTCGATGCTGCACAATCGCAAAGATTCGGCGTTCATCCGACTGTCGGTGCCGGTGGACGGGGAGGGGGATGAATCGATTAAGGTCGCGGCGGATTTCGTGACCGGCTTCTATCCCTATCTGCGCGAGTTTTTGCCCCATTAAAAGATCAAAGGCGTTTGACCGGTTGGGGCGGTCGTTAAAGGGAAAGGCGTTGAGCCCCTGTTTGGCCGGTTTGCCTGTTATGCCGGTTAAAAGCGTGGGATCGCTCCCTTTGGTCGCTTGTGGGATCGGCGGCGGTGCCGTCTTGTTTGATCGCTTCGCTCGCTTTTAACCCATTGCCCATTACCTGACCCATTACGCTCCTAACGCCGTTGAGCCTTAAAACCCCATGCCCGCTTTGACCCTTCCTGCCATCGCCGCCTTTTTGTCGCTTTTGACCGGCCTCTACCTGCTGGTGGCGAAAGATCGTTCTCTCCAAACGGTGATTCTGGCCCTCGGTTTTCTGGCCTGTGGAGCGCTGGAAGTCCTGGATGGTTTGGGGGCGGCCGACCCCGGGGATATCCTTTTCTGGAAAAAGAGCGCGGTGGTGGTCGAGGGGATGCTGCCTTTGCTCTGGGGCTGGTCGGGGGCGCTGGCGGGTCGCCGCTTCAGGCAGCTTTCCCTGGCCACCCGGGGGGGGCTGATCCTGTTGCCCGGATTGTTTCTGGCCGGCCTCTTTCTGCCCCCGGGGCAGCTCTTTTTCAGTCCGGATTTCGGCGATGAACAGCTTCTTTTTCTGAAACAGCCCGGCTATATCTTCTATCTCGCCCTTCTGCTTTTTCTCACCTTCGCCCTGGTCATGCACGAACGGGCCTTCGCCGGGCTCGACCGCAACGATCGCTGGCACGTCAAATTCGAAGTGCTCGGCGTCGGGGCGATCGTCGCGGTCGAGATTCTCTATTACAGCCAGGGGCTCCTTTATCGCTCCCTCGACATGTCGTTGGTCCCCGCGCGGGCGGCCGCCCTGATCATCGGCGTTGCGCTCTTTGCCTATTCGCGCCTGCGCCGCGGGCGCCCGGTTCAACTCAGCGTATCCCGCGACGTCGCCTATCGCTCCATCGTCGTTCTGGTGGTCGGCATCTACCTGCTCGGCCTGGGATTGGTCGGGGAGGGGATGCGGTATTTCAGCCCGTCCTCGCAGAGAGCGGCCCTGTTCGTCATGGCTCTGGCCGGGGGGCTTGCAGTCACCGTGATCGTCCTCTCCGAAGGGTTGCGGCGCAAAACCCGGGTTTTTCTCAACAAGCATTTTTTCCGGCAAAAGTTCGACTACCGGGCCCATTGGCTCGAATTTACCCGCCGGTTGAGCCGCGCTCAGCAGCCGCAGGAGTTGTGGCGGGCGATTGTCGAGTTTTACTGCCAGACCTTCGGCCTGCGCGGCGGGGCATTGGCTTTGCGCTCGACGGAACAGGGCGATTTTTTCCTGGTCGAAAGCTTTGAGTGGCCGCTGGTGAAGGGATCCGTCGCCGCCGGCGGGCAACTTCCGACGTTTCTCCGGGAGCGCAAATGGGTGTTCAACCGGGAGGATGGCGACGCCGCGATCGTGGCCGAGAATACCTCGATTTTTCAGGAGTATGCGGCCCGTTTCGTGGTTCCCCTTTTTTTCGAAGAAGAACTCGTGGGGATGGTCATCCTCGGGCCGCCGATCGATTCATCGGAATCGTTCAACTACGAGGATTACGACCTGATGAAGGTGCTGGCCTTTCAGGCCGCTTCGGTGCTGCACAGCCAGGCACTGGTCGAGCAGCTTTCCAGCACCCGTGAGATGGCGGCCATCGGCAAGGTGGCGGCTTTTGTCATGCACGACCTGAAGAACTCGGTGTCGAACCTCGCCCTGGTGGTCGATAACGCCCGCGACTACATGGACGACCCCGAGTTTCAGCAGGATATGCTCGAGACCCTCGACAACAGCGTGACGCGGATGAAGGGGCTGATCGAGCGGCTGAAGAATTTCGAGGGGAAGATGACCCTGGACTGCGAGCCCTGCGATCTTCTCGGCCTGGTGCGGGAGGTGGTTGCAGAGTTTCCCGGCTCCAGCATTCATGTGACGGGGAAAAAGGTCGTATGCCCGGTCGATAAATGGGAAGTGTCCAAGGTTGTGCAGAACCTGATCCTCAACGCCCTGGATGCGACGGGGGATGCGGGCCCGGTCTGGCTGGAGGTCGACCACGGGGATGCGCCCTGCATCAAGTGCCGGGACGAAGGGGCGGGTATGTCGGAAGATTTTATGCGCGAACGCCTGTTCAAACCCTTCGAAACGACTAAACAGAAAGGTTTCGGTATCGGACTCTACCAGTGCCGCCAGATTGTCGACGCCCATGGCGGCAGGATCGAGGTGCAAAGCGAGCCGGGGCGAGGGACGGAGTTCGCAGTGGTATTTCCGGGGTAGGGAAAAACGCAGTCACAGCGGAAAAGACGGAGCTTTCGAGCTTCGAACTTCAGGGGCCAATCTTCGTGCTCCCGAATAGGGTTATTCAATGGAAAAATTACTGATCGTCGACGACAACGCCGAAATCCGCAAGCAACTCAAATGGGGTTTGGGCAAGGAATACTCAACCCTTCTTGCCCAGGATGCCGGCGAGGCTCTGGAACTTTTTGCCAGGCACCGCCCCGCGGTGGTGACCCTGGACCTGGGCCTGCCGCCGGACGAAGAGGGGGTTTCCGAAGGGTTTCGCTGCCTGGAGGAATTTCTCTGCGTTGCCCCGCAGACCAAGGTGATTGTCATCACCGGACGGGGCGAGAAGGAGCATGCCCTCAAGGCGATTCAGCTCGGGGCTTATGATTTCTACTCCAAGCCGATCGACCTCGCGGAACTCAAGATCATTCTTCAGCGGGCCTTTCATCTGGCCGAACTGGAGGGAGAGAACCGGCGGTTGCAGTCGAGCTGCGGGAGCGAGGCGGAAATGCAGGGTATTTTCGGCCAGTGCCCGCAGATGCAGGAGGTGTTCACCACCATCCGCAAGGTCGCCTCGACCGACGTCCCGGTTCTGATTCTCGGCGAAAGCGGCACCGGCAAGGAGATGGTCGCCCGCGCCATCCACGGGCGCAGCATGCGCAACGATTCGTCGTTCATCCCCATCAATTGTGGGGCGATTCCGGAAAACCTGCTCGAGTCGGAACTCTTCGGTCACGAGAAGGGGGCTTTTACCGGAGCGCAGTCGCGGGTGCTGGGGAAGGTGGAGTTCGCTCACCAGGGGACGCTGTTTCTCGATGAAATCGGGGAGATGCCCCCGGTGCTGCAGGTCAAGCTGCTGCGTTTTCTGCAAGAAAAGGTGATCCAGAGAGTCGGGGGGCGGGAGGATATTCCGGTCGACGCCCGCATCGTCGCCGCCACCAATGTCGATATCGAAGAGGCGATCGGCAACGGCCATTTTCGCGAAGATCTTTTTTATCGGCTGGGGGTTATTTCCATCGTCCTGCCCCCTCTGCGCGCGCGGGGGGAAGATATCCCTTTTCTGGGCAATCTCTTTCTGCATCGTTTCGGAAGCGATTTCGGCAAAAACGTGCGGGGGTTCAGCGCCTCCGCCGTGCAGGCCATGAAAAACTACGACTGGCCCGGCAATGTGCGCGAGATGGAAAACAAGGTCAAGCGGGCGGTGGTGATGGCCGATGGGGCGATCGTCGAGCCTGACGATCTCGGATTCCGCAGCGCTGCCCTCGAAGTCGGGGACGAAGAGGCGCCGGCCACCCTTGATCTGGGGAGAGGCCTCGAAGGTATGACCCTGAAGGAGGCCCGCGGGATGGTCGAGAAGAAATTGATCGTTTCGGCCATGGAACGCGAAGACGGAAATATCGCAAAAGCCGCCGATTCTCTGGGAGTCAGCCGCCCAACCTTATACGACCTGATGAAGAAGCACGGGTTGTTTGTGAGTGGGTGAGAGGTAAAGGGTGATAAGTGATGGGGCAAAAACACGCGAAGCGACCCCACGCGTTTAAACCGGCATAACAGGCAAACCGGCTCAACGCCTTTGCCTTCGATTTTCCAACAAGCGAAGCGATCCCCCGCCTTTCAACCGGCCAAACGCCCTTCAGCGTCTGGCCGGCGTCGGCCATCCTCTTTATTGCGTAACAAAACTCCCCACCAGACTTTCCGCCCGGTTGCCTTCGGCGTCGACGGCGACGACTTTCCAGTAGTAGGTCGTGGCGGGCTGCAGGTCGGTGGCGGTGTAGAATTCGGTCGAGAGGCCGGAAACGACCTGGGTGCCGGGAGTCGGCGTGGCAGGGACGTCGCTTGGGAGCAAGGTTCCCGAGTCGCTGCCGCCTCCGCCGCCACCGCAGGCCGACAGGAGCAGCGTCGTAAAAAAGACCAGAGTCGCCATGAGGTAGCGGGTGCGCTTGGGCGCCATGCCCATGCCGAGCAGCCCGAAGGAGAAGATGCCCGCCGCGGCGGCCAGGGGCGAACTGGGCGTTGTTGCATCATCCAGGGCAACCGCGTCGGCCTGCAGTTGCGCGTCGGTGCCGTAATAAAGCGTGTAGGTGACATCCGGGTCAGGTCCCTGATAGTACCACTCGAGAGTGGGGTCGGTCGGGACGAGGTCGCTGCCCGGAGCGGGGGCGATCAGAGCGGGTAGCGGAGCGTTGGCGACGATGTTGGAGTAGCTGCTCTCGTAGCCCGAGTCGTCGTAGGCGGTGACCGCGAAATAATAAACGCGCCCGTCGTCGGGAAGATTCAGCGAAATGGAGGTTGCGTCGCCGATATCGACCGGGGAAGGCCCATTCGTGGCACCGACGCCGTCAAAGGGCAGGGAGGCGGTTCCATCCTTGTAATAAATCTTGTATCCGGCCACATTCGGTTCGCTATTCGGATCCCAGGCCAGGGTGATGTCCTGGGCGGCGGCGGTGGCCGCCAGGGCGAGGAAAAGCATGAAAAGAAAGACGGTTGTTCTCGCGAACTTGCGCATAAATGCCTCTGTTTGTAAAGGGGGGCTTGTTTTTTCCAAAATCCGTTTTAGTGCTGCTGTCAAGGTTTCACCGGGACAGCTGCATGTTTTTGCAGGTAGCATGCCAGAAGAGGCCATTCGTGTAAAGGTGGGGAATCGGGGGAAGGGAAAAGATAAATGGTTGGAATAACGAAGGGTTACCTCGCCGGAGAGCATCGCCCTGTTGCGAGAATTTTCAGGGTTTACGAGCTCTGGCGAAAGCCGGCGAAAAAGATTGTGCGACAAAAAGCGTCACGATCAAGTAGCTGGAATGACAAGAGTTTTTGTTGAAACGCAGAAACAAGGCCCGCCGCTGTCGCAAAGAGGGGACAGGAGATCATCGGGAAAAGGCGGCGACCAGGGCCTCGACCACGGCCGGATCGAATTTCTCGCCGCTTTCCCGTCGCATTTGGGCGACAGTCTCCTCGTGCGAAAGCGCCTTGCGGTAGGGGCGGTCTTCCGTCATGGAGACGTAGGCATCGAGAACCGCGAGGGCCCGGGCCAGAATCGGGATCTCTTCGCCCCGCAGGCCATCGGGATAACCTTTTCCGTCCCAGCGTTCATGGTGATGCAGAATGGCCTGGCGCACGGTGGAAGAAAACTCGATCTTGTCGAGCAGCCCAACCGTTGCATACGGATGGACCTGGAGCGTGCTGGTCTCGACTGATGTCAGTTTTTTCTTTTTGTTCAGCACCCCCTCGTCGATCAACATGAGTCCGAGATCGTAAACGGTGGCGACGTAGAGCCCCTCGTTGCGTTGGGTTTCGTCGAGATTCAATCCACCGCAGATCTTTTCCATCAGGTCGAGAATGCGCGGATTCTTTTTCTGGTAGCGGCGGCCGGCATTGAGCAGGTTTTCAAAGGTCGCGGCGAGTTGCTTGAGATCGCTTTCCTTCTGCTCTTCGGCCTGCAGTTTGTTGATCAGGTAACTGATGCGGTCGCTGATCACGGAAATCAGGGTCAGGTCGCGCTGGTCGAAGGTTTTGGCCGATTTCTTGTTGTTGAGATTGATGACGCCGATGACCTGCTCGCCGACCTTCAGGGGCAAGGACAGCAGCGACTTGGAATTGTAATAGCCATTTCCCACCCGATGAGGGAAGCGGGGATCGCTTTCGATATCTTCCACCAGCAGGGGGCGGCCCTCCTGCGCGACCCAGCCGGCAATGCGCTCACCGACCGGAATGCGGGTTCTCTTGACGATGTCCTCATCGATGCCTTTGGCGCTTTTGATGATGAGATCGCCGCTGAATTCATCGGTGAGCATGATTGAGCAGGTGCTGAGATCGAGCATCTCCGAGACGAATTCGAGGTAGAGATCCATGGCGGTCGACAGCGCCGCTTCGGCTTTCTGCTGGGTGCCCTTGGGAATTTCGAGGTGAACGTTGAACCCGTGCTCGCTGTTGTGCGCCGTCATGTTCCAACCGTGGCTGTCGGCGGTTTTGCGGGCCAGATAGAGTTTCAGCACGCCGTCCGACTGCTCGGCCTGGAAGAAGGTCTTGGCGTCGAAGATCTGCCCGAGAATCCACTCGGGGAAGGGAGCGGAGGCTTTCAGGTCGAGCTCGACGAAACCGTTGTCCAAAGCGCTGATTTCGATCGTGGCGTTTTCCTTGAGATGAAACGCCAAGCCTTCGATGAGATTGATGAAAAGCTGGGCGACCAGAACCTTGTCGCCGGCGACATGGGGCAGAGTGGTTGGCAGGTGGGTGACGATCGCGATTTGCCGGCGCGCCAGAGAATCGCGCAGCATGCGCGAAGAAATGGTTTCCTGAACGATCTCGTTCAGGCTGATGATCGATTTTTTGACGAAGGTCGCCTCGTTTTCCAGACGCAGAAAGTCGAGTTGGCCCTCCACGATGGAGACCATTTTCCCGGTTTCGCCGGAGAGGATGCTGAAAAACTCCTTCTGCTCGGCAGCGGGGAGTCTCTCCGCCTGCTGCAGGTAGTAGATGGCCCCTTTGATGGAATTGAGCGGCGTGCGCAGCTCGTGGGAGATGCGGGTGAGAAACTCGGTTTTCGACAGGTCCGAATCGATCAGCTTGCGGTTGAGCTCCTCCAACTCATGGGCTTTGGTCTTGAGCTGGTTGACGAGGAATGCGTTTTTCAGGGCAATAGCGGCCTGATTGGCGATGATCTTGATCAGGGTGAAGTCGTCGTCGCTGAAGGGGGTGCCGTCTTTGCGGTCGTTGATGTTGATGACGCCGAGCAGGTTGCTTTTGCTCGCGATCGGGCAGGAGATGAAAGAGCGGGTTTTGTAGCGATCGCGTTGGGCATGACTGAACCGCGGGTCGTGGTCGATGTTCTGCACCAGAACCGGTTGCTGATCTTCGGCCACTTTTCCGGCGATGCCTTCCCCGATTCTGATGCGGTAGTTCTTCGCCAGGTCGGCGGCAAGGCCGCGGCTGGCCATGATGTAGAGCTCGTCTCCCGAAAGGAGCATGATCGAGCCCTTTTCGGCCCGGGTGTGGGAGATGGCCAGGTCGAGCATCAGGTTGGCGATGGCGTTGACGTTGTCGGTCAAGACGATCGCGCTGGAGATCTCCTGCAGAATCGAGAGTTTTTTCTGATGGAGGTGATTGTGGCTGCTCGGTTCGGGCATGTCGGTAAAGGAGATCCTCCAGGAAAATATTTTTTCAGTTGTAACTATTCACCCTGGTCCGAAAGGGGGCTCGCGGCATCCATG
>NPIF01003208.1_pt1 | contig 41016 bp, 44 predicted proteins | sample 8637461 | NCBI WGS metagenome assembly NPIF01 (sample SAMN07420641, study PRJNA396082) | bioreactor metagenome | isolation source: sample BR12 brine-fed electro-methanogenic bioreactor BR | place: Japan: Kochi | collected 2016-12-09
GACGACGACGGCGCCGCCAGCGCGCCGGACAGCGTCACCATCACCGTCAATCCGCCGGCCAACCAGGCGCCGACCGCCAACGCCGGTCCCGATCAGACCATCAACCTGAGCGCCGGCCAGGCCAGTGCCAGCGTGACCCTGAACGGCAGCGGTTCCTTCGATCCCGACGGCAGCGTCGCCGCCTACAACTGGACCGGCAATCCCGATCCGGCCAACGTGGCCATGCCGGTGGTCAACCTCGCCCCCGGCAGCTACCTGTTCACCCTGGTGGTCAGCGACGACGACGGCGCCGCCAGCGCCCCGGACACCGTCACCATCACCGTCAACGCGGCACCGGCCAACCAGGCGCCCACCGCCAACGCCGGTCCCGACCAGACCATCAATCTGGGCTTCGGCCAGACCATGGCCAGCGTGACGCTGAACGGCAGCGGCTCCTTCGACCCCGACGGCAGCATCGCCGCCTACGTCTGGAGCGGCACACCCAACCCGGCCGACGTGGTGATGCCGATGATCTCCCTCGGCGCGGGCACCTACGCCTTCAGCCTGGTGGTGACCGACAACAACGGTGCCAGCAGCAGCGCCGACACGGTGATCATCACGGTCAACGCCTTCAGCGGCGATCCGCATGCGGGCCTGACCTTCGCCAACTACCAGGGCAGCGCCACCTGCCTCGAATGCCACGAAAACGAGACCCGCGAGGTGCATGCCTCGGTGCACTACCAGTGGAAGGGCGATTCACCGCACTCTTTCTACCGCGACGCCAACGGCCAGCTGGTGAACCTCGGCGTGGCCGGCAAGCTGGGCGGCATCAACGACTTCTGCGGCTACCCCGACATCAACTTCATCGGGTTGCTGACGGACGTGGACGGCAACGTCAGGAGCGGCGGCTGCGCCGGCTGCCACGCCGGCACCGGCGACATGCCCAAGGCCGACCCCGCCGCGCTGCTGGCGGACGGCAACCGCACCCAGCTGGAAAACGTCGACTGCCTGATGTGCCACTCCGACACCTACAAGCGCAAGGTGGCGCAAGTGCTGCAGGCCGACGGCGTGACGCGCCTGGCCTTCGTGCCCGACGAGGCCACCATCGCCGGCGGACTGACCCAGCCCATCGGCATCCGCATGCGGCCGAGCCGCGCCAGCTGCGTCGCCTGCCATGCCTATGCCGGCGGCGGCTGCAACAGCAAGCGCGGCGACATCCAGCTGGCGCACAACGATCCGCCGAACCGCAGCTTCGACGTGCACATGGCCTCCACCGCCGTGGGTGGCGCCGGACTGGACTGCGTCGACTGCCACCGCACCCAGAACCACCTCATCGCCGGCCGCGGCGTCGACCTGAGGCCGACGGATCTGGATCCGCCGCCGCAGTGCACCGACTGCCACGAGCTGCCGCCGCACAGCGATCGCATCCTCAACTCGCACACCGCGCGTGTCGACTGCCGCAGCTGCCACATCCCGCACTTCGCCAAGCCGACGGCGCTGGGCAGTGGCGTGACCGACATGTTCCGCGACTACAGCCAGCCGCCGGTGCTGAGCGAGGAGAAGCGGCTGTTCGAGCCGTTCCAGGTACTGCAGAACAACGTGACGCCGGAACTGGTGTTCAACAACGGCAGCAGCGAGATCTACCGCTTCCTCGATCCGATCCAGCCCCAGGCCAACGGCAAGGTGCTGATGGCCGGACCGCTGGGCAGCGTCAGTGATCCGGGCGTCAAGCTGATACCGGTGAAGCACCACATGGCGCTGCAGCCCCATGACCCGGTCACCGGCGCCATCCTGCCGCTGCGCATGGGCATCCTGTTCACCGGTCGCCTGGGCGGCGCTTTCCTGCCGCAGGACGACATCGTCAACCAGGCCATCCTGGCCGGCGCCGCCGCGATACCGCAGCTCAGCCACGTGACCACGCGCGACTTCTACGACTTCGTGGAAACCGAGCGTTACATGGGCATCTCCCATGAAGTGGCGCCCTATGAAATGGCCCTCGGCTGCAACGACTGCCACGGTGCCACGTCCAGCCGCATCAACTTCGATGCCCTGGGCTACGCGCCGCGGCCGGAACGCAACCCGGCGACGGCGGCCAATTGCGGCTCCGGCTGCCACGGCGACAAGTCCGACGAGTGGTCGGCCTCCGAGCTGTTCATGAAACTGCACCGGAAGCACGTGACCGACAAGCGCCTCAACTGCTCGTCGTGCCATAACTTCAGCACCGCCTCGAACTGAGGCCGCCGCAAACACAACGCCCCGGACATCGCAGTGTCCGGGGCGTTGTGCCGTCAGCTACCGGCTGGAATCCCATAATCTGTTGTATGTCGCGGTGCTTGTCCTGTAGCGTAAAGTCCGTAAGCTGGCAGGGACGACACGACGGGACCGAAGGCGTATGCAGAAGATCATGGTGCTCAACCCCAAGGGCGGCTGCGGCAAGACCACCCTGGCGACCAACCTGGCCAGTTTCCTCGCCCTGCAGGGCGGTAAGGTGGCCATGGCCGACTTCGACCCGCAGGGCAGCAGCATCGACTGGCTGGCGGTGCGCCCCGCCGAGCGGCCGACCATCTATCACGTATCGCTGGACGAGGATAAGGACAAGCTGCTGCTGCCGCTGGGCATGGACTATGTGGTGATGGACGCCCCCGCCGCGGTGCACGGCAAGGATCTCAAGCGGCACGTAAAGCGCGCCCAGACCCTGCTCATCCCGGTGCTGCCCTCACCCATCGACATCCGCGCCGCCGCCCGCTTCGTGGAGGAATTGCTGCTGGTGGGCCGCGTCTCGCGCCAGGAGACGCGCATCGCCGTCGTCGCCAACCGGGTCAAGGAACACACCCTCATCTACCACACCCTGCAACGCTTCCTGAACAGCCTGGACATCCCCTTTCTCACCACCCTGCGCGACAGCCAGAACTACATTCGTGCCGCCGAGCGCGGCCTCGGCGTCTGCGAACTGCCGCCGGCCCTGGCCACGCCCGACGTGGAGCAGTGGCAGCCGATCCTGAAGTGGCTTGGGTAAGACGATTCAAGATTCAAGATTCAAGATTCAAGATTCAAGATTCGAGACTAGCGTAGGGTGCGTATTGCGCACCGTCTGTGCCTGAGCGAATCAAGACACCAGGATCACCACGGGGCACACGGGGAGAACGGGATTTCCAGTCGAATGTAGCGTTTTCCCCGCCTACCCCGTGTCCCCCGTGGTTCGGCTGTTATCTCCCTGCCCCGCTCAAATCTCTTTCAGTCCCGCCGCTAGGTCCGGATAGCGCAGCGTCACCCCCAACTCCTGCAACAGGCGCCGGTTGTCCATGCGGCGCGATTCGGTGAGGTAGGACAGCATGGCGGGGCTCAGGCGCTGCCGCGCCTCGGCCATGGTGATCGCCGGCGGGCGCGGCAGGCCGAAGCGATCGGCGACGGCGTTGAAGTATTCGGTCATGGTGCCGTTGCGGCCGTCGCTGACGTTGTAGATGCGGTCGGGCCCGCCGCGTTCGGCGGCGGCGACGCAGATTGCCGCGAGGTCGTCGGCGTGTATGCGGTTGGTGTAGCCGCACTCCTCCTCGCGCAGAACCGGCGTTCCCGCCTGCAAGCGCTCCAGCGGCCAGCGGCCGGGGCCGTAGATGCCGCCGACGCGCAGGATGTTCACCTTCACCCCGGTCTCCCGTCCCCAGGTGCGCAACGCCGTTTCCGCATCGAGGCGGCGACGGGCGCGATCGGTGCCGGGTGCGGGCGCGGTGTCCTCGTCCACCCAGCCGCCGGCGCGGTCGCCGTACACCCCCGAGGTGGAGATATAGATCACCCGTTCCGGCCGCAGGCCCGCGGCGACAAAGGCGTGCATGCGCGGATCGCTATCCCCCTGCAACGGCGGCGGCGCAAAGTAGTAGACTGTCGCACCATTAACGGGCAGGGCGGCGAGGGAGGCCGGCGTGTCGAGATCACCGGGCACGGCTTCGATGCCGGCGGCGGCCAGCCGGGCGGCACTGTCCTCGCTGCGCGCCAGGGCGCTCACCGTGGCGCCGCGTCCCTGCCACAGGCGGGCGACGCGCAGGCCGATGTCGCCGCAGCCTATGATAAAAATCAAATTCACGGTTTATCTCCAGGGCCGATTGAACGATAATCCAGACCTTTATTGTCAACAATAACCCAGCGCCAAGGTAGAGTTAATGAGCTTCAAAGTCCAGGTTGAACCCAGCGGTCACGATTTCCCGGTGGAACAGGGCGAATCCGTCCTCGATGCCGCCCTGCGCCATGGCCTCGCCTTCCCCTACGGCTGCCGCAATGGTTTCTGCGGCGCCTGCAAGTGCAAGGTGGTGTCCGGCGAGGTGGACTACGGCGACGAGGAGCCGGGCGCCCTCACCGAGCAGGAACTGCAGGTGGGCATGACCCTGCCCTGCGTGGCCAAGGCCGCCACCGACCTGGTGCTGGAAATCAAGGAAGTCAGCGCGGTCAAGGATATCCCGATCCGCAACCTGCCGGCCAAGATCGGCCGCATGGAACAGCTCAGCCCGCAGGTGATGGGGCTGTGGCTCAAGCTGCCCGACGGCGACCGCATGCAGTACCTGGCCGGGCAGTACGTCAACTTCATCCTGGCCGACGGCAAGAAGCGCGCCTTCTCCATCGCCAACGCGCCGCACGACGACGAATTCCTGGAGTTCCACATCGGCCTGGTGCGCGGCGGCCGCTTCACCGAGCAGGTGTTCAGCGAGATGCACGAAAAGGATCTGGTGCGCATCGAAGGGCCGCACGGCAGCTTCTTCCTGCGCGAGGACTCCGACCGCCCCATCATCCTGCTCGCCACCGGCACCGGCTTCGGCCCGGTGAAGGCCATCATCGAGCACGCCCTGGCCGAGGGCGTGCAGCGCCCCATCCACATCTACTGGGGCGCCCGCACCAAGGCCGATCTCTACATGCACGACCGCGCGCTGCGCTGGGCCCGGGAGTATGTGAACGTCCACTACCACCCGGTGCTGTCACGCCCGGCGGCAGCGGATCAGTGGGAAGGCCGCACCGGCTACGTGCAGGACGCGGTACTGGCCGACTTCGCCGACGTCACCGGCTTCGAGGTCTACGCCTGCGGCCTGCCCGACATGGTACTCGGCGCCAGGAAGGCCCTGGTGGAACGCGGCCTCGATCCGGAGCACTGCTACTCCGACGCGTTTGAGTGGGCGAAGGACTGATTCAAGATTCAAGATTCAAGATTCAAGATTCGAAAACAAGGATTCGCGCCCTCCGTTTCCAATCTTGAATTTTGAATCTTGAATTATTTTTTGGTATTCCGCGTCACCAGCGGAAAGCGTTTCAGCGGCACCACCGGCCCGGGCTTGCCGTCACCGGTGACCAGGGCCAGGCCCTTGTGATAGTAGCCGCGGGCGGCGGTCTCCTCGCCCAGGCGTTCCAGCAGTTCTCCCAGCACGCGATAGGTTTCGGCGCGGGCCTCCATGCCGGCACTGGCCTCCAGATAGGCACGGGCCTTGCCCCACAGCTGGACGCGCATGGCCAAGCGGCCCAGGGTCAGCAGCAGCAGGGGGTGGCGCTGGTGGCGCTTGAGCCAGTCTTCCGCGGTGGCCAGCTGCTGGGTGGGATTCTTGCCTTCCGCCAGGCCGTACAGCCGCACCAGTTCCGCGTCCCACTGCCGGCGCACCGCCTCCTGCAACAGGCTCTCCGCCTCGTCGCCGCCGCCCATGGCCAGCAGGCCCTGAACGTAGCCGGCCAGCATGCTGGCGTGCTGGCGCAGATGGCGCGGGATCCGCTCCCACAGCTCACGCAACTTGTCCGCCTGGCCGTGTTCGCGGGCCTGGCGCAGCAGGGTTTCCCAGGCGCGCCGTTCCAGCATGTCCGCCGCGTCGTCTTCCAGGGCGCGGCGCTTGCGCAGCTCCGGCATCAGGGCCAGCAGTTCATTCCAGCTGCCGAGGCGCTCGTACACCTCCTTCAGCAGTTGCAGCACACGGACGTTCTTCGGCGTTTTCGCATGCAGGTGCATCAGGGTCGCCAGCGCCTGTTCCAGCTGGCTGCTTTCCATCTGCAACGCCACCTGGGTCACGCCCACCGCCAATTCACCCTCGGCACCGCTGCGATGGGCCATGGACAGGTGATAATCGCGGCGCTCCTCGTCGCCCAGCATCTGCGCCGCGCGCGCGGCGCCGAGATAGTTGAGCAGCGGCGTCTCGCTGCGCTCGGCGTAGCGGGAGAGATCACGCTCGGCCTTGAGCCAGTGCCCCTCCGCCAGGGCGATCAGGCCGCGCGCGGTGACCAGGCGGGCGCGCAGGGTGCGGCGGCTGCGGCGCCAGGCGCGCAGGCGGCCGGGCAGGGCCAGGGCGCCACCGACCAGGCGCACGCCGCCGTAGAGCAGTACGAAGGCCAGCAGCAGCACCACCACCGCCAGGGTGAAGGAGCTCTCCACGCTCCACGGCCCGTAATTGATCAGCACATAGCCGGACTCGCTCTGCGCCAGCAGGGCCAGCCCCACCGCGCCGACCAGGACGACGATGACGAAGAACAGCAGCTTCATGGACGCGCACTCCGCTCGAGGCGCGCGCTGACCTCGCGCAGGGCCTGCAACGACTGCTCGATGGACGGCAGCGCCGGCGCGACGTCGACGGCGGCCAGGCGTCCCAGCGCCTCGTGCATGCTGACGGTGGCGGCAGACTCGGCATCATAGAAACGCGTCACCCATTCGTCCGCCTCCTGCAGGGCGGCGCGATAGGCCTGGGCATGGCCGCGCAGCAGCGACAGCCGTGCCGTTTCCAGCTTGAGGCGCAGATTCTGCCGCAGCAGCAGGCGCTGATCCGGCGTGGTCAGGGGCAGGCTGCCGGCCTCGTGGCGGCGGATGATCACCAGGCTGCGGATGTCGGCCCATACCGCGCGCAGCAGGCCGCGCCAGCCGCCGGCCTCTTCCTCCGCCGCCACGGTGTCCTGCGCCTCGCGCGGCGCGCCGGCCAGCACTAGGGTGTCCACCGCCTTGCTCAGGGCACCCAGCTCCAGGGTGATGCCGTCCACGTCCACCACGGGCAGGGCGCGCAAGGCCTGCAACTCCTCGCTGATCTGGGCCCGCACCCGGGTCAGCAGCGGGCTGTTGAGGCTGGCCAGGCGCTGGTCCGCGGCGGACAACGCGGCAGCGGCGCCCACGGCGTCGCGCTCCAGCAGCAGGCGGCGGTTGGCCATCTGCATCAGGTAGTCGGCCTCGGCCAGCACCCAGGCATGGCGGTCGCGGCCCAGGCGCTCGTTCATCTTGTCCAGCGCAGCGGACAGCAATTGGGTCTCGCCCTGCACCTGCTCCACGGCGCTGCCGGTCTGGCCGAGGCGGGCGGTGAGCTCCTGCTGCTGCGCCGCCATCTGCTCGATGCGGGCCTGCAAGGCCTGGTTTTCGTGCAGGGCCGCGGTGCGCTGCTGCTCCAGCTGGGTCCACAGCCAGTAGCCGCCGGCCAGCGGCGCGCCCAGCGCGGTCAGCAGGGCGAAGACGGCGAGGCCGCGGCCGGCCGGACGCGAGGCGGTGTCCGCCATCCCGTCGTCGTCCGCGCTGTCCGCCGGCTCCACCGCCGGCAGCTGCGGTTCGGCGTTCGTCATCTCGTCCGGTTTCTGTTCCATTTCACTCATCGACCTTCTCCCGGGCTGTCCGCCCGTTGTCCGACGGCCTGCTCACCCGCCCAGCGGGCCACCGCCTCCACCAGTCCCGCGTCGCTCGCCTGGGCGGCGATGCGGGCCGGTTGTGAAAATCCCAATTCCTGCGCCAGAGCGGCGGTGCGCTCGCTCACCACCACCAGCGGCAGCCGGCGCAGCCGCGCCGCATTGTCCGCGCCGGCCAGCGCCAGCAGGTTGCGCAGGCCCTCGCTGCTGGTCACGGCCACGATGTCCACCGCGCCGCGCGCCAGTTCCGCCGCCAGGGCCGCCGTGTCCACCGCCGGCCGCTCGCGCCGGTACACTTCAGCGTAATCCACCGTGGCGCCGCGTTCGCGCAGCGTCTGCCCCAGCAGCTCGCGCCCGCCGTCGCCGCGGAACACCACGACGCGCCAGCCCGCCACCTGCTGCAGTTCCGGCAGGGCCAGCAGGCCCTCGCTGTCGAACCGCTGCGCCGGTTGCAGGTCCGGACCGCGACCGAGCCGCGCGCGCAGGGCGCGGCCGCTGCCTTCGCCCACCACGGCGAGACGCAGGCCGGGCGGCAGTCCGCCCTGCGCCTCGATCAGATCCAGGCCCAGTTCGACCGCGTTGGGGCTGATGAAAACCGCCAGATTATAGTGCGCCAGGCGCTGCACCAGCGCCAGTGCCGGACCGCCGTCCAGCGGCGGCGCGATGGCCAGCACGGGGAAGCGGATCGCGCGTCCGCCGGCGGTTTCGATCATCCGGCACAGCGCTTCGGCCTGGTGGGCGGGGCGCGTCACCAGCACCCCCAGCCCGTGCAAATCGATATGCATGTGGCGCCCCCGCCTGTCCGTCAGGCGGCTCCGTAGACCTCGCGCAGGATGGCGTCGGCGCCGCGGGACAGCAGGTCCTCCGCCAGGATGGTGCCCAGTTCCTCGGCGTCCTCGGGCTTGCCGCTGATGGAGCCGCGCACCACCTCGCCGCCGTCGGGGCGGCCCACCAGGCCGTGCAGGACGATGACACCGTGATCCAGCTCGGCGTAGCCGCCGATGGGTACCTGGCAACCGCCTTCCAGGCGGCGGTTCATGGCCCGCTCGGCCTTGACGCGGGTGGCGGTCTGGGCGTGATTGAGGGGCGCCAGCAGGGCGTTGATTTCCTCATCGTCGGCGCGGCACTCGATGCCCACCGCGCCCTGGCCCACGGCGGGCAGGCTGACGGTGACGTCGAGCAGCTCGGTGATGCGGCCCTGCAATTCCAGGCGGATCAGGCCGGCGCTGGCCAGGATGATTGCGTCGTACTCGCCGTCGTCCAGTTTCTTGAGGCGGGTCTGCACGTTGCCGCGCAGGAACTTCACCTGCAAATCGGGCCGGCGCGCCAGCAGCTGGCACTGGCGGCGCAGGCTGGAGGTGCCGACCACCGCGCCCTGCGGCAGGTCATCGAAGGACTTGTGGGTGTTGGAGACGAAGGCATCGCGCGGGTCTTCGCGCTCGCAGATCACCGCCAGGTGCAGGCCGGCGGGGAAGTCCACGGGCACGTCCTTCATGGAGTGGACGGCGATGTCGGCGTCGCCGCGCAGCAGGCCCTCTTCCAGTTCCTTGACGAACAACCCCTTGCCGCCGACCTTGGCCAGGGGGGTGTCGAGGATCTTGTCGCCCTGCGACACCATCTTCACCAGTTCCACCTCCAGGCCGGGGTGGAGCGCCTTGAGCCGCGCGGACACGTACTCCGCCTGCCACAATGCCAGCAGACTCTGCCGGGTCGCGATACGGATCAGGTTTTTTGCCATGGAATCAAGCCTTTCTGCTCTCTAACGCCGGTTCCGGCGGCGGCGGGAACCGAACAATGGAATAAGTAGACTAATTAACGCGTCTGATCATACACGCCCCGCGCGGGCCGGCCTATTGCACGGAAGTCGCATAGGTCCTTATCCTAGGAAAAAACCCACCCCAGACCCAGGTTTTTATATGAAGGCACTGTTCCGCACCCTGTTCCTGCTGCTGCCCCTGGCCGCCGCCCTTCCTGCCGCCGCCTGGTCCGACATGGAAGGAGCCGCCCAGAGCGACGCCTCTTCCGTGGTGATCCCCCAGATTACCGACCTGCGCGCCGAGGCCGCCGTGGCCCGCAAGGAACGCCTGCCCATCCTGGTGATGTTCTCGTCGGAATACTGCCCCTATTGCAGCGTGATGAAGAACGACTTCCTCAAGCCCATGATGTTCAGCGGCAACTACGACCGGAAGATCCTGTTCCGCATGGTGGAGCTGACGGCCGGCAAGAGCGTCATCGACTTCGACGGCACCCCGGTCAACGTCTACGACTTCGCCGACCGCTACAAGGTGCGCGTCACCCCCACCCTGGTGTTCATCGACTACCAGGGCAAGGCCATGGCGCCCAAGATGGTCGGCATGACCACACCGGACTTCTTCGGCGGCTACCTGGACGACGCCATCACCACCGCCTACGACCACGTCCGCAACGGTAGCACCTTCGCCTGCAAGGACGCGCATACGCGGCTGACGTGCTGATAAACAAAATTCAAAATTCAAAATTCAAAATTCAAAATTCAAAATTCAAAATTCAAAAAAGCATGCCGGAGCAGCCTGTCATGTCAAATGTGTCGAACGACAAATTTTGAATCTTGAATTTTGAATCGATTTCCTAAATCTCCCCCGAGCGCAACAGTTTTCTCAGTTCCGGCAGATGCCGCCGGCTGATCTCCGGCCGCTCCTCGCAGCCCCGAAGCTTCACCCGCGCCGTACCGTCGGCGCCCTTTTCCAGTCCTTCCAGCGCACTGCGCGCCACCAGGGCGTTGCGGTGGATGCGCACGAAACGCGGGCCGTACTCCGCCTCCAGCGCGGTGAGGGAATCCTCGATGAGCGCCTCGCCGCGCCGGTGGCGCACCACCACGTATTTCTGCTCGGCGCGCAGGAACAGGATCTCCTCCACCGGGATCAGGGTCAGGTTGCCGTGCAGGGTGCTGGACAGATGGCTGCGCCCCTGCGGTTCTGGGTCGGCCGCGGCCACCGCCGCCAACTGCGGCGCAGTCAGGCGCCGCGCCTTGCCCAGGGCCTGGGCCAGCCGCTCGGCGCGCACCGGCTTGAGCAGATAGTCCACCGCCTGTGCCTCGAAGGCCTGCAAGGCGTAGTCGCCGTAGGCGGTGATGAAGATCACCGCCGGACCCTCGGGCAGGGTGGCCAGGTGCCGTGCCGCCTCCAGGCCGTCCATGCCCGGCATGCGGATGTCGAGCAGCACCACCTCCGGATGCAGCCGGGCGCAGGCCTCCAGCGCGGCGCGGCCGTCGCCCGCCTCGCCCACCACCTCGGCGCCGGGCAGTTCCTCCACCATGCGGCGCAGGCGTTCGCGCGCCAGCGGTTCGTCGTCGACGATGAGCAGGCGCATCGTTTTATCGTCCTGTGGGTCGGACTTCAGTCCGACGAGAGGCGGCACAGCCGGGCAATGCCGTCGGACTGAAGTCCGACCCACGGATGATGTTCTCCATCATTCAGCCCTCCGGTAGGGCAGGCGCAGCTGCACCCGGTAAGCGCCGTCGGCGCTGGTGCACTCCAGCACGGCCTCGGCGCCGAAGTGGTAGGCCAGGCGCTGGCGGATATTGTCCAGGGCGATGCGGTTGCCGGAGCGTTCCCGCCCGCCGGTATTGAGCGGGTTGGTCACCGTCAGCTCCAGCACCTCCCCGTGCTGCGCGCCGCCGATGGCCACGGTGCCGCCCCCGGCCAACTGCTCGATGCCGTGGTAGATGGCGTTCTCCACCAGGGGTTGCAGGCTCAGCGGCGGGATCGCGGCGTCCTGCGGCAGGCCGTCCACCTGCCACTCCACGTGCAGCCGTCCGCCCAGGCGCAGCGCCTCCATCTGCACATAGCGCCGCGTCAGCGCCAGCTCCTCGGCCAGCGGAATCAGCTTGCGGCCGTCGCCCAGGCTGGCGCGGAACAGGTCGGACAGATCCTCGATGGCCGCCTCGGCCCGCGCCGGATCGGAGCGGGTGAGGCTGGCGATGGTGTTCATGCTGTTGAACAGGAAGTGGGGGCGGATGCGCGCCTGCAAGGCGGCGAAGCGCGCCTCGCTCTCCGCCACCAGGCGCCGGCGCGACTGGTGGGTGACGTAGAAGTAGCGCAGGGCCAGGGCGCTGACGATGGCGCCGATGGCCATGTTGCGCGACACGAAACTGGCGTGGCCGCCGCTGCCGCCGCGCAGGCCGGTGTCGAGAATGAACCACCAGGCCAGTTCCGACAGCAGCAGGATCACCAGCAGCAGCAGGCCGTAGCTCACCAGCGCCGCGTCCCGATCCCCCAACCGCGCCAACAGCCGGCGACTGGCGCACAGCGCCGCCGCGCCGGTGAGGCCGGCCCACTGCATGAACAGCGAGGTGAGCGCCAGGGTGTCCCACAGCTCGGCCCCCGGTGCGGCGCGCCCCAGAGTGAGGATGAAGGCGAACAGCTCCGACAGCACCACCACGGCAAACACCGCCTGCAAGCCGCAGAAGTCGGGCAGGAAGAAGCTGTCGTTGCGCTGTGCGGATGGATTGGATGCCACAGGCATTCCCTGTCGTGGATGAACGGCCCCATCATAGTCCGAATCCCGCCCGCCCGGCGAGGGCATCGCCCGGACGGGGTGATATACTGCGGGCCATTTCACGTTCTCCAGAAAGCGGAACCATGAGCGAAAAAACCACTGTCGAGAAGCCCTGGACCGGGCGCTTCACCGAACCCACCAATGCCTTCGTCGAGGCCTTCACCGCCTCCGTCGGCTTCGACCAGCGCATGTACCGCCAGGACATCAACGGCTCCATCGCCCACGCCAGGATGCTGGCCCACGTCGGCGTGCTCACCGCCGCCGAGCGCGACGCCATCATCGCCGGCCTGAACGACATCCTTGCCGAAATCGAGTCCGGTGCATTCCAGTGGTCCATCGCCCTGGAAGACGTGCACATGAACATCGAGAAGCGGCTCACCGACCGCATCGGCGACGCCGGCAAGAAACTGCACACCGGCCGCTCGCGCAACGATCAGGTGGCCACCGACGTGCGCCTCTACCTGCGCGACGAAATCGACGCCATCGCCGCGGAACTGAAGCGCCTGCAAACGGCGCTCATCGACCTCGCCGAGCGCGAGGCCGACACCATCATGCCCGGCTTCACCCATCTGCAGACCGCGCAGCCCATCACCTTCGGCCACCACATGCTGGCCTGGAACGAAATGCTGCAACGGGACGCCGAGCGTTTGCAGGACTGCCGCAAGCGCGTCAACACCATGCCGCTGGGCTCCGCCGCCCTGGCCGGGACGACCTATCCCATCGACCGCGAATTCACCGCCCGCGAACTGGGCTTCGAGCGCATCTGCGGCAACTCCCTGGACGGCGTGTCCGATCGCGACTTCGCCATCGAATTCACCGCCTGGGCCTCGATCCTGCTGATGCACATGTCGCGCTTCTCCGAAGAGCTGATCCTGTGGAGCTCGCAGCAGTTCGCCTTCGTCGACATCTCCGACGCCTTCTGCACCGGCTCCTCCATCATGCCGCAGAAGAAGAACCCGGACGTTCCCGAACTGGTGCGCGGCAAGTCCGGCCGCGTCATCGGCCACCTGATGTCGCTCATCACCCTGATGAAGTCCCAGCCCCTGGCCTACAACAAGGACAACCAGGAAGACAAGGAGCCGCTGTTCGACACCATCGACACCGTCAAGGGCTGCCTGCGCGTCTACGCCGACATGATGGGCTGCACCGAACAGGCCGACGGCACGCGCAAATGCCACGTCGCCGTGAAGAAGGACAACATGCGCGAAGCCGCCCGCCGCGGCTTCTCCACCGCCACCGACCTGGCCGACTACCTGGTACGCAAGGGCGTGCCGTTCCGCGACGCCCATGAGATCGTCGGCAAGGCCGTCGCCCTCGGCGTCAAGACGCAGCGCGACCTGTCGGAAATGAAGCTGGAGGAATTGCAGCAGTTCTCCGCGGCCATAGGCGCCGACGTGTTCGACGTGCTGACGCTGGAAGGCTCGGTCGCCGCGCGCAACCACCTGGGCGGCACCGCACCAAACAGGGTGAAAGAGGCAGCAAAGGCTGCGAAGGAAAGGCTGCGCTAAACGCCGCCGTCATCATGCAAGGACGATGTGATGCGACTACCCAATGGCGACCAGGCAGTCATTGACCGGCGCAAGCTGCGGGACTACTGTCTGAACATGAGCCACCCGGAAGGGCGGCACAAGGCGAGGGTATTCCGCTCGGCCCTGGGCCTGACCCGGGATGACGCCGACGCCTTGGCCGAAGCCTTTCTGGAGGCGGCCCGAACGGTCGACGCAGTCCAGGCACGAGCAGATCAATACGGGCAGCGTTACCAGCTGGACTTTGTAATGACCTGGCAGGGCAAGAGGGCCACTGTCAGGACGGCGTGGATCATATTGCGGGGCACGCAACAACCAAGATTATCCAGTTGTTTCGTGCTTGTTGGGAGGCAGAACCCATGAAACTTCTTGACGTAGTCGCTCTCACCGTTGACCTGCCGGAGCACGGCCTGCTGAAAGGGCAGGTAGGTACTCTGGTAGAAACTCTTGCGCCGGGAGTCTTCGAAGTTGAGTTCTGCGATCTCGATGGCCAGGCCTATGCGTCACTACCGCTGACCGAGACCCAACTGATGGTGCTGCATCACCAGAAGGAAATAGCCGCATAAATGTCGTCGTAACGCTTCAGGAAACTATGCGGGCAGTGGCACGTCAATCCGCTCCAGTAACGTACTCACAACAGCACTGCCGTTTGTCCCGATAGGGACAATGCGTCTATGTCCGACAAATTCACCATATCCAATAACAACCACGGAGCCACCCATGCAGTCAGTCATCGATTTCATCACTGCCAACCCCCTCTACGGCGTGGGCCTCGCCCTGCTGCTGGTGTTCCTGATCTTCAGCCTGGTTAAGAAGGCTGTGACGCTGGTGGTGATCGCTGTGCTGCTCAATCTCGGTTACGGCTATTACCTGCACGACATGGCGCAGACGGCCTACGACAAGGCGGCCGATGCGGTAAAGGATGCCGCCGAGCAGGCCGGCGACATGATGCGCCTGAAGTAACGCGGGCCGGTCTGTCGCCGGGGAACAATACTTCCCCGCCGCGAGCGGCTATACTGGCCGCGCTCTTCTTTGTGCACCGCCGCTTCGCGGCGGCGGTGTCCCTCCCATGAAATTCCGGTTCGGCTTCGCCATCCGCCTTGCGGGCGCGCCTCGTCTGACTGCTCACCCACCCCGCAGACAGGCGCCGCACCGTGCACGATTATCAGGTGAAGTTCGAGACCCTCGCCATCGGCGATCGGGATTACCACATCCGCTCGCTGCTTGACCGGCAGCAGTATTCCGACCCCGACGGCACGGCGGAGCGCGCCGGCATTCCTCCGGCGATGTGGCCGATCTTCGGGCTGGTGTGGCCGGCGGGCGTGTTCCTGGCGCAGACCATGGCGACGTTCGCGCAGCAGGGCAAACGCATACTCGAAGTCGGCTGCGGCCTCGCCCTCGCCAGCCTGGTGCTGCATCACCGCGGCGCCGACATCAGCTCCACCGATCTGCATCCGCAAGCCGCCAACTTCCTGCGCGAGAACCTGCGGCTCAACCTGCTGCCGCCCCTGGTCCATCACGCCGGTTCATGGTCGGACACCATTCCGCAACTGGGCAGCTTCGATCTCATCATCGGCAGCGATCTGCTGTACGAACCGGAGCATCCCGGCCTGCTGGCGCATTTCATCGACCGCCATGCCCATGACAGGGCGGAGGTGATCATCGTCGATCCGGGACGCGGCTATCACAACAAGTTCGGCCGTGAAATGAAGGCGCTGGGTTACCGCCACGAAACGGAATGGTCTGATCGGCAGCCGGTGCGGGCCTCGCTGCGCCACGGCCGTGTGCTGAACTACCGGCGCGAGGTGCGCTAGATACATGAAGCGCCCGACAGGCTCGCACGCAGAAAAAACCTCTCTGACAAGATTCACAAGATGGTGCAGAACAAGATTTCTTCTGTCTTGTTTATCCTGTGAAATCTTGTTCATCTTGTCAGCGCAGCATTCTTCGAGCGGTCAGCCCCGGCGCCGGTAGGCATACACCCCGCGGCGGCGGCGCCACATCCGGTCTACGCTGCGATCACCGCCCACACTCCGTACCGGAGGCCCACCATGACCTATGTGGTGACCGACAACTGCATCCGCTGCAAATACACCGACTGCGTCGAGGTCTGTCCCGTTGACTGCTTTCATGCCGGCCCCAATTTTCTGGTGATCGATCCGGACGAGCGCATCGACTGCACGCTGTGCGAGCCTGAATGTCCCGCCGCCGCCATATATCCCGACTCGGAACTGCCCGCCGACCAGGCCGCCTTTCTGCAACTGAATGCCGAGCTGGCGCAACAGTGGCCGGTGCTGAGCCAGAAGATCGATGCCCTGCCCGATGCCAAGGAATGGGACGGGGTGCCCGACAAGCTGCAATACCTGCAGCGCTGAGCGGGCCGTGCCCGCCGCGGCGGCGCCCATGGGGCGCCCTATGACTGTTTCAATTCAGGGTAGCCAGCCCCCCACGGCCTGGATCGGACGCGGATCGCCGGGCGCGCTCACCCAAACGGCGATCGCACGGCGCTCCGCCGGACCTTCCTTGAGTCGCGGCCAGGGCAGATTCCACTCCATGACTGCCGTTTCGGCCACGGCAGCGCCTTGTGTCATGCCCAGCACCACGAAATCCTCTTGCAGGTTCTTGCCGGCGTTCTCGCCGCCGCCGATGGGCGAGGACAGGCCGAAACCAAGTACGGCGACGTGGGCCTGCAAGGGACCGTGTCCGCCCTGCGGCCGGAACGTCACATGCGCTATTTCGCCCACCGCGACGGAGATACCCAGGCGGCCCACCAGAGGACCGGCGGCGAATTCCGGCTCCGCGCGGCGGAACCAGCCGCGCCATTCGCGGCCGTTGAGTACGAAGCCGGGGGTGTAGACGGTGCCGAGGCCACCGCTGCGCTGATAGTCGCGCTGGCGCCGGCTGAACTCCGCGCGGGCGAAGCGGTCCGGCCAGCCGAGCCTGTCCCAGTAATCGACGTGAAATGACAGCGGCACCAGTTCGCGCCACAGCGCAGGGTGCGTGGTCAGTCCACGCAGCCAGGCATCGGCGGGCGGGCAGCTGTTGCAGCCGTGGGAGGTGTACAGCTCCAGCACTGCGACCTGCTCCACCGGGCTTTCCAGCGTAAGCGTTTCCGCCGCCGCAGCGGCCGCCCACAGCAGCGCGGCCGCCAGGACGGCATGCACGGGCGTCACGGCATCAACCCTCGGCCGGGATGAATTTCAGCGCGACACCGTTGTTGCAGTAGCGCAGGCCGGTGGGCTTGGGCCCGTCGTCGAACACGTGGCCGTGATGTCCGCCGCAGCGCGCGCAATGGTATTCGGTGCGCGGCCAGATCAGCTTGAAGTCCAGCTTGGTCTCGAAGGCATTGGGCAGGTGATCCCAGAAGCTGGGCCAGCCGGTCTTGCTGTCGTACTTGGTGGCCGAGTCGAACAGCGGGTGATCGCAGGCGACGCAGACATAGGTACCCTCGCGTTTCTCGTGCAGCAGCGGACTGGTGTTCGGCCGCTCGGTGCCCTCTTCGCGCAGGATGTTGAACTGCGCCGGGGTGAGGCGCTTGCGCCATTCCTCCTCGCTCAGGATCAGTTTCTCCACGGCACCGGGCGCAACTCCGTCCTTGGCGACGGCGCGCGCTGCCACGAGGGGCAGCAGCGGCAGGCTGCCCAATATGAACAACAGGTGACGACGTTTCATGACGACCTCCAGACAGTATGGTGATGACCGCGCGGGCGATCATGGATGTCTCTGAACAAAAGCATGGCAGGCCCCGGTCAAGAAGCCATCACGCAAAAGTCACGATTTGGTCACGGGCGTTGCGGATTTCCCGCCACCTACAATCCACTGGGGTCAAACCCTACTGTGCCGACACAGCCGGCGGGTTTCGTGCTAATCCTTTCCCTTATCCGGATGCCAAGAAGCGTCGCTCCGGCCTAAAACCATACCGCCCACCCGCGCCCGATCCGCTGCGGGGAGAAACGGCGGCGTTCAAACCAGGCTTTGCTGAATTTACGATTTGGAGGGGGATCCCATGCTGCGCCATCTGTCAGCTGCACTTCTGTTTCTAGCCACCGCGGCATCCGCCCAGGCCGGTCCGCTGGACGAGGCCAAGGCCAAGATGCATCTCAACGCCATCGCCGACGGCGATATCGAGGTGCTGATGCGCGACTACGCCGACGACGCCTATATGGACTGGGTGGGCGGCCCGCTCGACGGGCGCTACACCGGCAAGGCCGCCATCCGCGCGCTGTGGGAAAAATTCATCGCCGGCAACAACGGCAAGCCGCGGCCGGCCAGGGTGGGCGAGTTCGAGGACTACGCCCATCCCGCCGGCGTATCCATCGTCGCGGAAGCAGAATACGGCGGCATGAAACCGGTGAAGGTCTGGCACCTGTTCGTGTACCGCGACGGCGTGCTGACCACGGAAGTGTGGCAGGTGGCGCCGTCCATGCAGGTGCACTGATGACTCTGCGCGCCGGCCTGGCGGCGGTGTTGCTGGCCAGCGGGCTGCACGCCGCCGCCGGCACCCTCGAGGCCCATGTCACCACAACCGACGGCAAGCCGCTGGAGGACGCCGCCGTGGTGCTGGAGCCTCTGGCGGGCGCCGCTGCGCCAAGGCCGGGCAGGGCGGAGATCGCGCAGCAGGATCGCGAGTACATGCCCTACCTCACCATCGTTCCGCGCGGCACGGTGGTCGAGTTTCCCAACCGCGATCCTTTCAAGCACCACGTCTATTCGTTTTCGCCGGCCAAGGTGTTCGAGATCAAGCTGTACGCCGGCAAGCAGGCGCAACCGGTGGTGTTCGATCAGGTGGGCGAAGTTGCCCTGGGCTGCAACGTGCATGACTGGATGGAGGCCTACGTGCTGGTGGTGAACTCCAACCACTACGCCAAGAGCGGGGCGGACGGCCGCGCCGTGATCGACGCCGTGCCGCCCGGCCGCTACCGTCTGCGCCTGTGGCACCCGCGCCAGCGTGCTGAGGCAGAACCGCATGACGTCGAGATCGGCGCCGGCAGCAGCACGCTGCGTCTGGCGCTCGATGCCGCGCCGCGCGTGGTGCGTCCCAAGCCGCCGCTGGATGCCGAGGATTATTGAGCCATGACCTTCCGCTCGCTCCAGCACCGCATCGTCATCGTCTTCGTCGGCCTGTTGCTGCTGGTGATGACCCTGGTGCTGTTGCTGGTGCGGCACAGCGACGAACGCATCGTGGCGGCGGAAATGGAACGCGGGCTGGATGCGGGCAGCGTGATATTCACCCGCCTCATCGAACACAACAGCGCGGCACTGGAAAGCGCCGCCACCCTGCTGGCCGCCGATTTCGGCTTTCGCGAGGCCATCGCCACCCTGGATCGCCCGACCATGCGTTCGGTGCTGCGCAATCACGGCCTGCGCATCGGCGCCGAGGTGATGATGGTGATGGAACCGGCGGGCACCGTCATCGCCGAAACGCAGAAGCGCGACGACCCGCACCGCTTCCCCTTCCCGGAGCTGCTCGACCAGGCGAGAACCGCGGGCAGCGGCGTCGGCTACCACACCATGAGCGACGGCCGTCTCTATCACGTGGTGCTGGTGCCGGTCCTGGCGCCGAAACTCATCGCCTGGGTGGCGATGGGATTTCCAGTGGACGACCGTTGGGCCGCCACCCTGTCGCAGATGACGGGACTCGCGGTAAGCGTGATCCGGCTCGAGGCGGCAAGCACCACCGTGCTGGCCTCATCCCTCGACGACGCGCAGCGTGCCGCACTCGCCGCCGCGCTCGCGGCCGCACCCGACGGCAAGGTGCTGACCTTCAACCAGGAACGCTACCAGACGCGGCTGTTGCCCCTGGGCAGCGCCGCCGCCGTGGCGCTGCAACGCTCGCTGGACGCCGCGGAGGCGCCGTTCCGCTCCATGCAGATTGCGCTGCTGGTGATGGCACTGGCCGGCGTCGCCGTATTCGCCGCCGGCAGCATCCTGTTCGCGCGGCACATCGCCGAGCCGGTGAACCTACTCACCGCCGCGGCACGCCGCATTGCCGCGGGCGACTATGACGAACCGCTGCCGGTGTTGGCGCCGGATGAAATCGGCGCCCTGGCCCGCAGCTTCGAACACATGCGCGACGGCATCGCCACGCGGGAACGGAAAATACTCAAGCTCGCCTACGAAGACGCCCTCACCGCCCTGCCCAACCGTACCTGGTTTCTCGAAGCCTTCACGGCCCTGCCGCCCGATATGCCGGGAGCCGTCGCCGTGCTCGACATCGATCGCTTCGCGCTCATCAACAATGCCCTCGGTCATCCCGTCGGCGATCGCCTGCTGGCGGAAGTCGCCGCGCGCCTGGCCCGCGTCGTCACGGCGCCGGCACTGGTGGCACGGCTGTGGGGCGATGAATTCGCCTTCCTGCTGCGCGACGCGGACCAGGCCACGACGCGCGCCTTCGCGGAAAAACTGCTTGCCGCGCTGCACGCACCCATCTCCCTGGATGATCAGCGCATCGACGTGGAGGGCAGCCTGGGCATCGCCATGTTTCCCGCCGACGGCAACGACGCCACCACGCTGCTGCGCCGTGCCGAGCTGGCCATGTCGCGCGCCAAGTGCACCCACGCCGGTTACGCCTTCGCCGCCGAGATCAGCGGCGAGCCGCCGCACGAGCAGCTGTCCCTCATCGGCGAGATGCGCGCCGCCCTCGCCGGCAACGAATTCGTCATTCACTATCAGCCCAAGCTGCACCTGGCCAGCGGCCGCATCGTCGGCGTGGAGGCCCTGCTGCGCTGGCAGCATCCGCAGCGCGGACTGGTGGCGCCGGCCAATTTCATCCCCTTCGCCGAACAGACCGGCTTCATCCGCGAAATCACACCCTGGCTGCTGGAGCGGGTGGCCGAACAGACGGCGCTGTGGCACGCGCGCGGCCTCAGCCTGGTGGCGTCCGTCAACCTGTCCGCCCACGACCTGCTCAACCCGCAGCTGCCGGAACACATGCGCCGCCTGCTCACCGCCCATGCCCTGCCGCCCCACGCCCTGTGCCTGGAAATCACCGAAAGCGCATTGATGGAAGATCCGGATCTGGCGCTGCACCACCTGTCGCAGCTGGCGGCGCTGGGCCTCAAACTGTCCATCGACGACTACGGCGCCGGCCAGGCCTCCCTCGCCTACCTCAAGCTGCTGCCGGTCCACGAGATCAAGATCGATCGCAGCTTCATCAGCTGCGTCACCGTTTCGCCCAAGGACGCCGCCATCGTGCAGTCCACCATCCAGCTGGGCCACGCCCTGGGCCTCAGCGTCGTGGCCGAGGGCAGCGAGCACGCCGCAGATCTGGCCTGGCTGCGCCAGCGCGGCTGCGACATCGCCCAGGGTTACGGCATCGCCCGCCCCATGCCAGCGCAGGAACTGCCGGCCTGGGTGGCCGCATACGCCGCCGCCACGCCCGCCCTCACGCCCGAACAGCCGCGCCTGGTGCGCAGCTGAATCGCGGCTGCGCGCCGCGGAACTCCCCCGTCATTCACCCCATAGCCGTCGCCCGTTCCCTGTCCTATTGCTTTAAGCCTCCGTCACTCTCGCGGTGACCCCTTATTTCAGGAGGAAGCAATCATGCGTTACACAGGTCTGATTGCCGGTGCAGCCATGCTGCTGGCGCTGGCGCCCGTGCTGGCGGACAGCGGCATGGGTTACGGCAAAAGCATGGACAAGGGCGGCGACATGGGCATGGGGCAGGCGTCGGTGATGATCAGCGCGCCCGCCGACGGCGCCATGCTGCCGCAGAAGCAGCCGGTCATGGTGAGCTACGAGGCCGTCACCGGTCCCAAGGGCGATCATGTGCACATCTATGTGGACGGCGAGCGCGTCGCCGTGCTGCGGCAACTGTCGGGCGAGCACAACCTGGGCGTGCTGAAGCCGGGCATGCACAAGATCGGCATCGAGATCGTCACCAACGCCCACCAGCACATCGGCGTGGGCAAGGAAATCAGCGTCGACGTCCGTTGATCGTGGCTCCGCACCGTCACGGTTGCGCCGTGACGGTGCGGGCCATTTTTGCACGCCCCGCGCGCAGCGAACGCAACACCACCAGCAAGCTCGAACCCGCCATCAGCACCGCCGCCAGCACCGGCTGCAACAGGCCGGCGGCGGCCAGCGCCAGGGCGATGATGTTGTAGCCGAAGGCCCAGGCAAGATTGACGTGCACCGAGCGGTGTACCTCGTCGGCCAGTTGGAACAGCCAGGGCAGCGTCTCCAGCCCCTGCGCCGGCAGGATCACGTCGGCGCTCTCCCGCGCCAGATCGCTGGCCCCGCCCATGGCGATACCCACCGCGGCGGCGGCCAGCACCGGGCCGTCATTGAGTCCGTCACCGACCATGGCCACCGGGCCGTCCTGCGCGGCCCATTGCCTGAGCAGGGCCACCTTGTCCTGCGGCATCAGGCCGCCATGCCAATGATCGATACCCAGGCTGCGCGCCAGGGGCGCCACCGCCTGCGCACCGTCGCCGCTCAGCAACAGCGCGCGCCTGCCGCGCGCCTGCAACGCCGCCAACACCGGCCCCGCCTCACGACGCATCTGATCGGCCATGCTCAGGCGGCCGTACACACGGCCGTCCCAGCCGACGTACACCTGGGTATCACCATCCAGCGCGGCGACATCCAGCCCCGGCGGCATGGTCCAGCCCAGCGCCGCCATGTGGGCAGCGGAGCCAAGCGCACAGGCGACGCCGTCCACCTCGCCGCACAGTCCTGCACCGAGATGTGCCTGCACCTCCGCCGCCGGCACCAGCACCGCGCCGTGACCCCGCGCCATGTCCACCACGGCACGGGCCACCGGATGGTCCGATCCCAGCGCCAGCGCCCCGGCGCGGCGCAACACCACCGGCAGGGCGGCGCCGCGGGTGGCGGCGGCCAGGGGACGCAGGCGTCCCTCGGTCACCGTGCCGGTCTTGTCCAGGGCCACCACGCGCACCTGCGCCAGCCGCTCCAGCACGCCGCCGCCGCGCAGCACGATGCCGCGTTCCGCCGCCCGCGCCAGTCCCTGTGCCGTGGCCAGCGGTGCCGCCAGGCCCAGGGCGCAGGGACAGGCCACCACGAGTACCGCCAGCCCGGCCGGCAGGGCCGCCGCCACACCCTCGCGGCCGCCCCAGTAGATCACCGTGGCCACCGCCAGTAGCAGCACACAGGGTATGAACAGCGCCGCGGCGCGGTCCACCGTCTCGTCCAGCGGTGTCCTGTGCTCCAGGGCCTCGCGCACCAGGCGGTTGAGGCCGCTCCAGTAGCTGCCGCCGCCGTCGACGCTGGCGCGCAGCAACAGCAATCCGCCGCCGTTGCGGCTGCCGGCGATGACCGCGTCGCCCGGTCCCTTGCGCTGCGGATCGTCCTGGCCGCTGCGCAGCGACTCGTCGCACTCCGAATGTCCTTCCAGCACCACGCCGTCGACGGCGATACGCTCGCCGGGCAACACGCGCACCACCTCGCCGGCGCGCACCGCCGACGCCGCGCGCAGGGTCTCGCGCCCGCCCTGCATCACCCGCACCTCGGCGCGCTCCGCCGCCAGCATCGGCGCCAGACTGCGTACCGCCTGCGCCCGCCCCTGCGCCTCGAGGAAGCGGCCCAGGGTGAACAACAGCAGCACCATGGTGACGGTGTCGAAATAGATGTGGCCGCCGCCGGCGAGCACCTGCCAGGCGGAATAGCCGTAGGCCGCCGCCGCGCCCAGCACCACCAGGCTGTCAGCGCTCAGGCGCCGCGCCCGCGCCGCGCGCCATGCTCCGGCCAGGAAGGGCCCGCCCACCAGCGCGAACAGTACGGTGGCCAGCGCCCACAGCAGCCAGGGCAGCGACTGCGCCAGGCGTGCATCCTCCGCGGCGAAGGCGTCGGCATAGAGCAGCACGCTGAACAGCATGATGTTCATGGCGAGAAAGGCGCCGATGCCGATACGGATCAAATGCCCGCCGACCTCCGGTTCTTCGCGCGCGCCGTGCAGAAACTGGTAGGCCAGGGAACAGCCGTAACAACAGAAGGTGCACATCTCGCCCGCCACCTCGCGCCGCTCGGGCGATCGTCCCAGCGGCAGGCGGCAGTGGCTGCACAGGGTCGACGTCGACGGCGGTGCGGGAACCAGGGACAGATTGCTCATCGGCGCCACGCCAGCCAGGCGACCCAGGCAAAGAAGGCCACGGTCATCACGACGAAGATCCAGAACGCCAGGCTTTCCGCTGCGGTCATCTCTTCCTCCTGCTCAGAACATCACGCCGAGCACGTTCAGGGCCAACTCGCCGAACAGAAAGGCCAGATTCAGCAGCGCCAGCACCAGCAACAGTTTTGCCGCCATGTCGACCTCCCAAGCCAAATAGTTACTGTGGATCGGGCTTGAGCCCGACATCGGCGCCCAACCCGCCCGGGAACTGTCGGGCTGAAGCCCGACCCACATGTTCCGCGCACACCATCATGTGTCATCCATAGGGAACAGCCGTTCAGGCGATCACCAGGGTGCGGAAGCCGCCGTAGGCCATGCGCCGCATGTCGAACGGATCCATCCCCGACGTCATCATTTCCTTCATGCGCGGATCGTTCATCACCGCGGCATTGACCTTATCGCGGTGTTCCTTCGACTCGTACACGATCCACGAGAAGATCACGGTTTCCTCCGCCGTGGCGCCGGCGGACGTGGTGAAGGACACCATGCCGTGCTGCGGCGCCAGCTCATCGCCCAGGCATTCGTAGTACTCCAGGGCGCCGTGCTCCTTCCATATCTGCCCAGCGCGGGCGGCAATCTCCCGGTACATATCGATCTTGTCCCGCGCCAGGGGAATCAGAAATCCGTCAACGTAGCGTTCCATGGTCATGCTCCTGATGTATTGCAGTGCGGACCGGCGCCGTGTGTACGGCATCGCCCTCCAGCACGTCTTTCAGAACCTGCAGATCGGCGCGCACCAGTTCCTGATCGCGGGCGAATTCCGCCGCGCTCATGCCCGGCTGGCGGAACAGCGTCAGCATCACCAGACTGCCGTCACCGGCGGCAACCACGCGCATGGGCACATAGATTTCCACGCCGGGCGCCGGGCTGACGTAGTGATCCAGCACGCCGAATTCGTTGTGCGTGGCGAAACGAAAGGCCACCGGACCGCGCGGCGTCTGCGCCACCCAGCGGCCGTCGACGCAGGCGATGGAGGTGCCCAGGCCACGAGCCCAGCGCGGAACGTTGGCTGGATTCGCCACGAAGGCGTATACCTCGCGCTGATCGCGCGCAATCACCGTGCTGATCGTCATTGCCTCATTCAGTGTCGCCATCACTGCGCTCTCCGCTACAGTCCCAGGTCCAGGCCCGGCCCCAGGCCGCCCCAGTAGGTGTAGCCGTAGTACAGCGCCCAAACGAACAGGACCAGATACACCAGCAGCAGCCAGCGGTTCACGCGCCCGTGCCGCGCCTGGATGTGACCGCCGCCGAAGTTTTCCACCTCGTCGGGTCCGGTGCCGGCGGCGGATTTATCGTCTCTGCTCATCGTCGTTCACCTCGTTCCGGTAAACCCTGTGCTTGATCGCCTCGACATCGCGGAAGTGGCCGGACAGCACGCCCCAGACAAACAGGCATACCGCCCCCAGCCCCATCAGCAACGCGACCAGGAATTGCACCAGCGTCAGTTCCGCCATGATGGTCTCCTCAGGGTTTGGCGACCGCGACAGGCGCCGCCGTGAGATCGATGCCGTGCTTGCTCGCCCAGGCCGCGCCGCCGTAGAGCGGCGTGTCCGCCTCCCCCTGCGTGCGGTAGGCGTCGCGCGAGGCCTGCGCCTTGAGGCCGGGGTCGTTCAGTGCCTCGCGCTGGCCGTCGGCGAGATACAGCGGCGCGCCGCTGAGCGGATCCTTGTAGGCCGACAGCGACAGCACGTAATAGGCCAGCGCCCAGCGATCGGCCTCGCTCACGGTATCGCCGAAGGACGGCATGGGCGTGCCGGACAGGCCGGTGGTCACGGTGCGGAAGATGTCCTTCACGTCCGGCCCCGACTTGAACTGGCCCGAGGTGAGATTGGCCGGGTGAATGGGGAAGCCGAAGTCGTCGCTGAGCCCGGCCGCCGCCTCGCCGTCGCCGCGGCCGTGCTCGCCGTGGCACACCCAGCAATTGGCCTGCTGCCACACCTCGTGCCCGCGCTGCACCAGCTGCTGCGACGGCGACGGCGGCACGCCGATGAACAGCGGTGCCTTGGGCGGCTCCTCGGCAAAAAAGAAATAGGGCCGGGCGGGATCGCTGTTGTCCACCGCCAGTACGTATTTGATGTACTGAATCACCGCCAGCCGGTCCTTTTCCGGCAGTTCGTGCCAACTGGGCATGGCGGTGCCGCGTACACCGCGGGTGATGGTGCGCAGCAGATCGCCGTCGTCGGGCAACGATCCCGACGGCGTGAGGCGGAACTTGAACACGCCGAAGGTGAAGTTGCGCGGCCGCGTCTCGAGAAAGGTCGCCGCCGGTCCGTTGCCGTCGCCGTGCTCGCCGTGGCAACCCAGACAGCGACGCTGGTATACCTGCTTGCCGTGGGCGATCCATTCCTCCGAACGCGGCACGCTCACCTGCGAGGCATCCATGCGTTGCGGCTCGAACAGGTCGCGCCACTTGCCGCGGTTGCTGCCCAGCTTCTGCAAATAAGCCACCAGGGCGCGCAGGTCGTCACTGGGCGCGACCAACTGCACCGCATCGCCGTCGAACTCCTGGTTGGGCGTCAGGATCACCGGATAGCGGCCGCGCTCGGGCACGTACAGCAGGCCGTCGGTGTTGGGCGTCAGGGCGAGGTGCTGTTTGCTGCCGAAGTCGAACAGCCGCTCCGTCACTGCGTTGCGCTCGATGCTGCGCGTGCCGTCGGCGTCGGCGATCACACGTGCCGCATGGGGACCGTCGAACAGTGCGGTGAAGCGCGGCATGATGGAGTCCGGCGACAGCATGCGCGGATTCCAGAAATGCGCCAGGTGCCAACCGTCGGAGTACTTGAGGCCGACCCGCGACAGGTCCGGGCCGATGCGGCGGGTGGAAAACAGGTGTGGCCGATCATAGGCGTACTCTCCGGCCTGGGTGATCGGTCCCCAGCGCCGCGTCTCGCCCGCCACCGGGCGCACGTATTGCGAATGGCAGTACCAGCAGCCCTCGCGGATGTACACCGCGCGGCCGCGCTGCTGCTGCGGCGTGTAATCGCTTGCGCTGTATTCCATCCACTTCAATTCGCCGAGATCGGTGCGCACCACGCGCGTCACCGTGTCGCTGCGCGATTCCGGTTCCAGCATGGGCAGCACACCCTGCACGAAGGCGGCCAGGCTGAGAAAGCCGAAGCCGGCGATGATGGCGTAGTGCCGGGCACCGAACGGTTTCACGTCGGCCTCCCCGCTGGCGCGGACAGCACTGTGCGCATCAGGTTGTACACCAGCAGGGACATGCCGATGTCCATGGAGATGCCTGCCACGGTGCGCACCAGCCAGTAGGGCCGGATTGCCACCAGGGCGTCGAGCCACTCCACGCCGTCCATCAGGCTGTGGCCCTGCTGCAGGCCGGCCATGGTGAGATCAAGCCCCATCAGGGAAATGCCGCAGGTGATCAGCCAGAACGACCAGTTGCCCAATAGCGGCGACCACAGCGGCCGTCCCGCCAGCCGCGGCAACACGTACAACATGCCGCCGATGGCCCACACCACGAAGGTGCCGAACACCGTGAGATGGGAATGGGAGATCACGAAGTCGCTGAAGTGAGTCGGTTGCTGGATCGAGCGCAGCGCCTCCGTCGATCCCTGGAAGCAGCCGATGAGGTACATGAGCGAACCCATGATCAGGAACTTGGCCGGAAGATTTTCGCCGAAGCGGTGCCAGCGGCCGATCATGGTGCCGAAGAAATTCTGCAACACCGTCCACACCGGCACGATCAGCAGCATCGACGTGATGATGGCCAGGGTCTCGGCCCAGTCGGCGATGGGACTGTACAGATAGTGGTGGATGCCGACGAAGGGATAGAAAAGCGCCAGCGACCAGAAACCGATGAGCGACAGCTTGTGGCTGTAGATGGGGTTCTGCACGCTGGCGGGGAGGAAATAGTAGATCAGCACGTAGCCGGCCGGTGTGATCCACAGCCCGACCACGTAATGGATGAACAGGCCGTGAAAGGCCGCACTGTTGATGCCCTCAAGACCGAACGGCAGGATGAAACTGCCCAGGACCAGGTTCATCGTGGTCCAGACGAAGGCGCCGATGAGATACCAGGCGGAGACGTAGAGCTGTGGCTCGCGGCGCTGGGCGATGGTGACCAGGAACTGCACGGTGCACAGGAAAATCACCAGGAAGATCACGATGTCCACTGCCAGCGGCATCTCGCCCGCCTCCAGGCCCTGATTGGCGCCCAGCAGCATGGCCACCATGCCGGCAAGCAGTCCCAGATTCCACAGCCATACCAGGCCATGCCCCCACGACGCCTTCCACACCGGCACACCGCACAGCCGCGGCAGCACGTAATAACACAGACCGATGAACAGCGTGGAAAACGCGCCGAAGATCACACCGTTGACGTGCAGCGGGCGCAGGCGGCCGAAGGTGAGGTATTCGGAGGTGCCCAGGTAATCGGGAAAATTGAACAGGCCCGAAATGGTGACGCCGACGCTGGGCGCGAACATCAACCAGAACAGCCCCCAATACAGCCACTTGAGGATCAGTGCCCGATCGATCAGCGTGTCCGGGTCGGGAAACGCGGCTTGCTCTGCACGTGTTTCGGCCATGGTTCAACACCTTCTGCCGTGGAGACGCGGAGATACCTGGAGTCGTTCAGCCGGGCATCTCTGCGTCTCTGCGGCAAATCGTTTCCCTGTTCAGTGCCTGCCGGGATCGAGTTTGGAGTTGCGGTTGGACCAGTAGATGTAAGCTTCCAGCGCCTTCATCGCCGGCCCGTCCGGATCGATGCGCTCGCCCTCGTTCGGCTTCTCGATGCACCAGTTGATCATGTCGCGCAGGGTGGCGAACTGGCTCATCTGTTCCTGGAACTTGGGGAACTCGTGCGGATGGGTGTCCGAGGCGAAGGGATGGCACATGGCGCAGGCCATGCCGGTCCGCGACAGATTCACGTTGAGGTTCTTCTGCGTGTCGCCGTCGCCGTGGAACAGCAGGTCGCCGATGCGCACCTGCTCCATGAACACCTGTTCGAATGCCGCCAGCTGATCCAGCGCATGGGGCTCCTTGTGGGCATAGACCTGCTGTACGCCAAGACCTAGGGACAGCAGCGCCAACACGACGGCCAGCCGGGTGTAGGTTTTTTTGCTTACCATGATCGTCTCTCCTTACGCTCAGAGCCGGTCGGCGATGCGCGGGCTCAGGATCTGGTTACGGTTGTCCTCGGTACCGGAATCCACCGGCGCGGTAGCGAATACTTCCTTGCGCCACATCATGTATTCGTACTCCACCTTGGCCATGCCGGACACCGCCAGCGTGCTCCAGCCGACAGCATCGAAATGGTCGCCGGGATCGGCACGAATCATCGGACGGGTGAGTACCGGGACGCCCTCGGGGGCGTAAGGCCAGGGCCAGGAGGTGGCCAGCATGCCGATGGATCTCAGCTTGCCGATTTCGTTGTACAGCGCCTGGTGGGTGTGGCCGTGGATGTTGGTGACGTTGCTGTAGGGCTTGAGGATTTCATGCACCTCGCGCCAGTCGCGCACCCAGAAATTCCATTGCGGGTAATACTCGTACAGCGGATTGTGGCTGAAGATGAGCACCGGCTTGTCCTTGCCCCAGGACGACAGCGTGCTGTTCAGCCACTTGAGCTGTTCGCTGCCCAGCCCAGCCCACGGCCCGGCGACGCTGCCGTCGAGGGTGGCCATGTGTCCCATGCGCTCCTGCGGCGTCATCTTGCGTGCGGTCCAGTAGTCGGGACCGTGGCTGACCGTATCCAGGCCGATGAAGCGCACGCCCTTGTGGTCGAAGGTCCAGGGGGGCGTGCCAAACATCTTGTTCCAGGTCTTACCCATGTCCAGGTACCAGTCGTGCTCGCCGGGAATGAAGTGCTTCTTGATCTTGAGCTCGCCCAGGAGTTCGGCGCCCAGTTTCAGCTCCACCGGGTCGCCCAGCTGTGCCAGATCGCCGCCGAAGATCAGGAAATCCGCCGCAGGGTTCATGCCCTGGATGTCCTTTATCGCGCGCACCATCTTGTCCACGAAACGTGTGTTGAGCGATTTGGGGTAGAGGTGGGTGTCGGAAAGCCAGGCGAAGCGGAACGACTGGCCATCGGCAGCGAAGGCGACGTCCATGGTGTTGATCAGCGGCAGCAGCGCATAGGTCGCCGCACCCGCCGCGCCGTAAACCAAAGACTTGTGCAGGAACGTTCGCCGCGTCATCACCGTCTCTGACGAGGGACGCTCGCCCTCCGGCCGGAGGGTCCGGTCCATTTCCAGTTGCAGCAATTTACGCTCGTTCATTTGCCTATCCTCCTGATGTGGTGTGCGGCGCGCACCGGCGCGTCATTTCTTCTTCATCTCGATGGACAGCTTTGTCGTTTCTCCGGCCTTTACCGTCACCGGCGTCTCGGTGTCGCCGGCGTAATGCTGTGATACGACCAGGGTGTAATCGCCGGGCGGTACGTCGGCGAGGGTGAAGCCGCCGTTCGTGGCGGTAAGGGCGTAATAGGGGTTGTCGGCGACGAACACGTGGGCCAGCATCCAGCCGTGGGCATCGCACTCCACCCGCACCATGCCGGGCCGCGGCAACTCACGCGTCACGCGCATGCCCTTTTCGGGCAGGGCGACGTTGAAGGCGGTGCGCCGGCCATAAAAGCCGTGGGTGTTGTGCAGTACGGGATCGGAATTGTGGATGTCGATGTTGCCGGCGCGGATGATCTGGATCGGCGGATCGAAACGGCAGCTGTGATTGTCCAGCACGGGCGGCTTGGCCGGCATGCCCCACGGCTTGCCGCGCGTTACGGCCTTGAGATAGACCACTGCACCTTCGACCCGCCCCTCAGGTCCGACCATGATTTGCGGCTCGTCGCGCGGGCCGCCGCACACCGCCTGATCCTTGGTGGGGATGATCTTCTTCACCGGCACCATGCCGTTATAGGTCACCGTGCCCTGGATGCTGCCGCCGCCAGATACGGCCATTTCTTCATAGGCTGCAACGGGCGCGGCGGCGAACAGCGTCGCAGTGGCGAAAGCAGTAATGCGCAGCAACTGTGTCATGTCCATGACCCGCTCCTTTCATTCAAGCAGCGCGATGATTTCCGCGCAGATGGTTTGATGGGCGATGCCGTAACGGTGCAGCAGTTCATCCGGCTTTCCGGAATGGGGCTCCTCGCGCACCGCCAGTCGGTACACCGCGATGCCGGGCTCCACGGCGGCGGCAACCGCATCGCCGATGCCGCCTTCCGCCCAGTGGTCCTCGACCACGATCAGGCCTTTGGTCTCGCGTCCAGCCCAGTTCAGCGCCTCAACATCCACCGGCTTGATGGAGTACAGATCGATCACCCGTATGGCGATGCCCTGCTCCTTGAGCGAGTCATACGACTGCAAGGCCTCATGCACGGTGATGCCCGCGCTCACCACGGTGTAGCTGTCGCGATCCGACTGGCGCAGCACCTTGCAACGGCCGATGGGAAATTCCTCCTCCAGCGCGTAGATCACCGGTGTCGCGCCGCGGGTCATGCGCAGGTAGACGATGCCGTCGGTGTGCACCGCCTGCACGGTGAGCTTTTCGGCGCTGACCGCGTCGCAGGGATAGAGCACGGTGCTGCCGGACACCGCGCGCATCATGGCAATGTCTTCCAGCCCCATTTGCGAGGCGCCGTCCTGGCCGATGGAAACGCCGGCATGGCTGCCGCACAGCACCAGGTGGGGCGGTTGCGTGTGTCCGGCCATGCGGATGAAATCGAAGGCGCGGGTGAGAAAGCAGGCGAAGGTTGCCGCCACGGGAATCTTGCCGGCGGACGCCAGGCCCAGCGCGGTGCCGACCATGTTCTGCTCGGCGATGTAGCACTGCACGAAGCGTTGCGGATAGCACTCGGCGAACATTTCCGTATGGGTGGAGTTCTGCACGTCGCCGTCCAGCACCACCAGTTCCGGCATCTCCGCGCCCAGGCGGCACAAAGCCTCGCCGAAGGCGGCGCGGGTGGGCAGCCGATCGCCGATGTCGTAGTCCATGTCGCCGCGTCCGGCGTGGGTTTCCACGCGCTGCTCGGTCACCTTGACCCGGCGCGGCGCCACCGGCAGCCGTGCATCCTTGCCCGCCAGTTCCTGCAAGGCCTTGTCCTTTTGCAACGTATCCAGCGCCCGTCCATGCCAGCCCTTGACGCCCTCGAGAAAGGACACGCCCTTGCCCTTGACGGTGCGCGCGAGGATCGCCAACGGCCGGTCGTCGCAGCTGTCGCCCAGCGCCGAGACGATGGCGCCCATGTCGTGGCCGTCGATTTCTGTGGTGCACCAGCCGAAGGCCTCGAAGCGCCGCGCATACACGCCGGTGTCGTGGCGATAGGGCGTCGGGCCGCTTTGCGCGAGGCCGTTGACGTCGACGATGGCGACGAGCCGATCGAGTTTTTGCAGCGACGCGAACTGCGCAGCCTCCCACACCGATCCTTCGGCGCATTCGCCGTCGCCGAGCAGGCAGAACACCCGGCCGTCGATGCCGTCCATGCGGTTGGCGAGCGCGATGCCGTTGGCCGCCGCCAGCCCCTGGCCCAGGGCGCCGGTGGCGATGCGCACCCAGGGATTGCGCGGCGTGGGATGGCCTTCCAGCGTGCTGTCCAGCCGACGCAGGGAAAGCAGGTCCTCGTCGATGGCGCCCGCTTCCGCCAGCACGGCCCACAGCATGGGCGCCGCATGCCCCTTGGACAAAATGAAGCTGTCCACGTCGCGCGCCTCCGGCGCCGACGGGTCCCAGCGCATTTCGCGAAAGAACAATGCGGCCATGATGTCGGCACAGGACAGGCAGGAAGTCGGATGACCGGAGCCGGCGGTGGTGGTCATTTCGATCACACGGCGGCGCAGCTTGTCGGCCAGTGCGCCCAGCGCGGCGATGTCGGCACCGGCGACGTCCGTACCTGTCCGTTGTCTGGCATGAGGACTCATTTGGGCCTCCACATGCGGCGTCCGCCGCTCGCGGCGGACAGGAAGAATGACGTGCGACAAAACCTGTGGTCATGGCGCCAGAAGAGCCCATGACGACGCGCCCGCAGGCACGGTTACACTGCAAACCTAGTTCGTGTCTCCCTGATCGCAATAGGCAAAAGACCGTAGTGCCTTGTCCCCGCACACATATTTACCGCGCGCTTTGCGCGGATACCGCCGCGCCGATGGATGATACCGATGCGGCTGGTTCGCGCCGCCGCCTCAGGGTCCGTGTCCGGCGGACGCAACTGGGTTAAGATCGGCGCACCCGAATTCGCCTGCCCTGCATCTTTCTCCGGCATCGAAGCACGCGGCCACCAACCAACGAGGAACGCGCAACAATGAATATCGTCGTGGTAGACGCCGCCAACCTGGCGGGCGAGGCGGACTTCCCCATGCTCGACGTGCCCAAATACGGCTGGCAGCAGTTCCCCGCGCTGGGCGGCGACGAGCTGGCGGAACGCTGCTGGCGCTCCGACGTCATCGTCACCGTGGCCACACCCATCGATCGCAAGGTGCTCGACAAGTCGTTCAAGCTGGCGCTGATCGTCGCCGCCGGCGCGGACTACGACCATATCGATCTGGACGCGGCGCGCGAGCGCGGCATCACCGTATGCCACGTGCCCGGCACCGACCCGGCAGATGCCGGCGATACCGCCCGCATCTGCACGCAGGTGATCGACACCATCGCCGCCTACCTGGACGGCGCGGCCATCAACCGCGTCGATCCCATTTCCTGAACCGGCACAGCACCCGCGCGAGGCCCCTGACGTGGCAGAAATAGGCTCCCTGAACACCCTGACCGTGCTGCGCAAGGGCAGCTACGGCGTAATCCTCGACGGCGGCCCGTCGGGCGACGTGCTGATGCCGCTGCGCGAAGCGCCGCCGGACTGCCAGCCGGGCGACACCCTCGAGGTATTCGTCTACGTCGACTCCGACGATACCGTCATGGCCACCACGCAGCGGCCGCTGGCCATGGTGGGCGAGTTCGCCCTGATGAAGGTGCTTTCCCTCACCGAGTACGGCGCCTTTCTCGACTGGGGCCTGAAGAAGAATCTGCTGGTGCCGTTCAGCGAGCAGAACGGCGCGATGATCGCGGGCCGCTCCTACGTCGTGCACGTTTACCTGGACAGGCACAGCGGCCGCGCCGTCGCCTCGGCCCGGCTGGATCGTTTTCTCGATCGCACACCGGCCGATTACGCCCCGCGCCAGCAGGTGGATCTGCTCATCGGCGAACATACCGACATCGGCTACAAGGCCATCGTCAACCAGCGGCATTGGGGCGTGCTGCACAACGCCGACGTGTTCCAGCCGCTGCGCTACGGCCAGCGCCTCACCGGCTACATCAAGAAGGTGCGCGACGACGGCAAGATCGATCTGGTGCTGCAACCGCCCGGCTACGCCAAGGTGGAAGGCATCGCCGGCGAGCTGCTCGGCAAGATCAAGGCGGCCGGCGGCTTCATCGCCGTCACCGACAAAAGCCCGCCGGAAAAGATTTACGCCCTGTTCGGCGTCAGCAAGAAGGTGTTCAAGCAGGCGGTCTCCGCCCTGTACCGGGAACGGTTGATCACCATCGAACCCGACGGCCTGCGCCTGAATTGATCCGCAGTCAGTCCGCCAATGAACGCGAATGGACGCAAATATGCCTCTCGTGGGCGCATCCATCCGCCCGCGACATACCGTCCATCCATGATGTCCGAAGCCACCATCGGGCAATGCGGGCTCGGACAGGCTTCATCGCCCGGCAAGCCGGGCTCCTACAGCGGAGGCACAGGGTAGGAGCCCGATTCATCGGGCGATACGGCGCCGGACAGGCCCCATTGCTCGGCAAGCCAGACTCCTACAGCGGAGACATCGGGCGATGCGGCGCCTGACACGCCGCATCGCCCGACAAGCCGAGTCTTAAGTGGACACGCGCAATTTGCGTCCATTCGCGTTCATTGGCGGACTTCATTGCCGTTTTTAGGTTGATACGGGCGCACTTTCCCGCGGCACGTCCACGGGAGTAGAATCAGCCCGCTACACTTTCCTGTCATTACCCAGCCGGAGGCTTGATGGATACCGTCATCAGCGCCGGCCTGCACTCCCGCCGCTGACACGCGGCCGGGCAGCAGGCGCGGCCCATCTCAACACCCACACCGTTACGCACGTGACGGGCGCACCCTTGCGCCGGTCACCCGCCAACTTTGTTGAGAGGATGACAGCAATGTCCATCGAGCCTTCCCTGCTTCTGCCCCTGGGCTGGAGCAACGAGTTCTTCCGCCAGCTCACCCTGGAGCAGCTTGAATCGCTGCGCCCGGCCCGCGTCATCGGCGTGGCGCAGGACCATTTCCGTGTCGCCACCGGCACGGACGAGCAAATCGCCACACTGGCCGGCCGCTACCGCCACCAGCACGCCGCCACCACCAGCCAGCCCACCGTCGGCGACTGGGTCCTGCTGGAGCAGGACGCCCCACTCGTCGTCGAACGGCTGGAGCCGCGCACCCTGTTGTTGCGGCGCGGCGCCGGCGGCAGCGCGCCACAGGCCATTGCCGCCAACGTCGACGTCATGCTCGTCGTCAGCGGGCTGGATGCGGAGTTCAATCTGCACCGCATCGAGCGCTACCTGGTGGTCGCCGCAGAGGCGGGCGTAACCCCGGTGGTGCTGCTGACCAAGGCCGACCTGTGCACCGAGGTACAGCCGGCACTGGCGGCGGTGCGGCAGCGGCTGCCGGCCGCCGGTGCGGTTTTCGCCCTGGATGCCCGGCATGCGCCGCTCACCGAACTGCTGGCGCCCTGGCTCACGGTCGGCAATACGCTGGTGGTGGCGGGCTCGTCCGGCGTGGGCAAGTCCACCCTGATCAACAACCTGAGCGGCAGCGCGCTGCAATCGACCCAGGCCACGCGCCGCGACGCCAAGGGCCGTCACACCACCACCGCCCGCGCCCTGATCCGGCTGGCGGGCGGCGCCTGCATCATCGACACGCCGGGCATGCGCGAGGTCGGCCTGCCGCCCAGCGCCGGCGCCGTGGACAGCCACTTCCGCACGCTGCACGAACTGGCGGCCCACTGTCGCTATGCCGACTGCCTGCATGGGGATGAGCCGGGCTGCGCCGTACTGGCGGCGCGGGAGCGGGGCGAGCTGGACGAAGACGAGTGGCTGCACTACCGCAAACTGCTGGCCGAGGAACGGCACAACATTGCCGCCCATGAGCGTCATCAGCAGGACCGCGTCTTCGGCCGCATAGTGCGCGCGGTGAAGAAGGAAAAGGAGCGGCAGGGACGCCGCTAAGGCCGTGTCCCGCCCCTGCAGATTGCAGGGGCGGGACGTGACCGCAATCCGGTACAATCCGCCCCGGAGACAGACCGTGAAAAATACCATCGACGCCGCCATCGAATTTTCCTACCAGGGCAGGGATTACGCCCTGTCCACCACCCTGGATCTGGACGCCCTGCCGCTGGACGACGGAGAGCTGCCCGATTTCCATCACCTGCTGGCGCAAGCCAACGGCATCGACACCTATTCCTATCTGTACGAGGTGATGGAAGCCCACGACATCGAATACAGCAACGCAGGCGGCATCGCCGCCGACTGCCTGCACGACGGCCTGTTCGACCTGGACTGCTTCCGCCGCGGCCGCCGCGCCCAACACGAGGCGGCGGTGCTGGCTCCCATCGCGCGGCGCGTCCTGAACGTCGATGACCTCGACAGCCAGCCGGCCATCCGGCAGGCGCTGCTGGATGCCTACCACGCCGGCAAGGCCGAGCGTCGCTGAACACCTTTTCAACACGGAATACACCCATGGCAGGCTCACTCAAGGATCAACTGCTCAAGGCCGGGCTGGTCAGCCAGCAGCAGGTCAAGAAAGCGGCACACGAAAAGCGCAAGAGCAAGGACGGCGGCCGGAACGACAAGACCGGCACCGACGCGGCGCGGCGCGCCCAGGAGGAGAAAGCCGAACGCGACCGCGAACTGAACCGCAAGCGGCAGGAAGAAACCGAGCGCAAGGCCAACGCCGCCGCAATCAAGCAGCTCATCGAAACCAACCGCCTCGACAAGGGCGCAGGCGAAATCCCCTACAACTTCACCGACGGCAGCAGGATCAGCCGCATCTATGTCACGCCGGAAATCCACGCCCAGCTGGTGAAGGGAGCGCTGTGCCTGGCCCGGCTCGGTCCCCGCTATGAACTGGTGCGGCCCGACGTGGCGGAGAAGATCCGGGCCCGCGATCCGTCGCGGGTGATCATGCCGGCGGCCGCCGAGCCCGAGACGCCCGCCGCCGACGATCCTTACGCCGCCTTTCAGGTGCCGGACGATCTCATCTGGTGATCGCGCCTTGTCCGATGTCTCTTAAATGACCCCCTGGAAGCTGCTCGACAGCGCACAGATCCCCGGCGACGGCACCGAGCTGCGCCTGTACGCGCGCGGCGACGAACACTCCATCACCATCGCCGGCAGCAGCGGCGAATTGATGGGCAGCCGCGTGCACGGTTCGGAAGATGCGCTGGCGCAGTTCGCCTGCGCCCACGTCGCGCAACGGGAACGCCCGCGCCTGCTCATCGGCGGCCTCGGCCTGGGCTACACCCTGGCGGCGGCACTGCGCCATACCGGCACGGCGGCGGAGATCGTCGTCGCCGAACTGGTGCCGGCGGTGGTGCGGTGGAACCGCGAACTGCTCGGCCACCATGCCGGCCATCCGCTGCGCGATGCGCGGGTGAGCGTGCACGAAGGCGACGTGGGGCTGCTGCTGAAAGCGGCGCCGCAGGCCTACGACGCCATCCTGCTCGACGTGGACAACGGCCCCGAGGGCCTGACCCGGCGCGACAACAACTGGCTCTATTCGGTCCAGGGACTGACCGCCGCCTTCAAAGCCCTGCGTCCGGACGGCGTGCTGGCGGTATGGTCCGCCGGGCCGGATCAGGTCTTCGCCGAACGCCTGCGCCGCGTCGGCTTCGAGGTGGAGGAGCGGCGCGTGCGTGCCTCCGCCGCCCGCAAGGGCGCCCAGCACACGGTGTGGCTGGCTGGGCGCGGTCCTTAACCCCTCAAGCGAAAGGCTTACCACGGGGGACACGGGGGAAAACAGGGTAAATGAGGAATTGCCCCTCTGCTCCCCGTCGTCAAGGCTTTGAATTTTTGAGATAGATTCGAATTACCCCGGTGCCCCTCGTGTTCCCCGTGGTTTTCGCTTGGTAAGGAGCCCGCCGCACCGCAGCCGGGCTTGCTACAATGGCGCCGATGCCGACTTCCATTCAACGCCCCTGCGATCCCGCCGTCACCTGTGCCAGTTGCGCCGCGCGCTGCTGCCGCCTGCAGGTGTTGCTCATCGGTGACAATGCCGTGCCCGAGCGCCTGACCGAGGAAAGCGACTGGGGCGGCACCGTCATGCGCCGCCTCGACGACGGCTGGTGCACCGCACTCAACCGCGACACCCTGCTCTGCACCATCTACGCGCAGCGGCCAGCCGTGTGCCGCGATTACCTGATGGGCGGCGCGGAATGCGTCGCCGAACGGGCGGCATGAGGACACGACAACCGTGAAGATCGACAGCCTGGAAGAGAACATCCGCCACCAGCGCGAAATGCTCACCGGGCTGCTCGGCGAGGCGATGCACGTACTGGCGCTGCGCTGCTCCGAATTCATCACCGATCGCGCCCGGCTGGAATCTCTGCTGGACGAAGCGCTGCCCGGCCTGTCCTACTGCAAATACCTCTACGTGCTCGACGCCGACGGCGTGCAGCTCACCGACAACATCACCGCCCAGGGCCACGACGCCAGCCATCACGCCCGCAACCGCATGGACCGGCCCTATATGCAGGGCATCATCGGCAGCACCGACTTCAAGCTGTCCGAGGCCTACATCAGCCGCAACAAGAAGCGCCCCTCGCTCACCGCCATCCAGGTAATACGCGATGCAGCCGGCCAGCGCATCGGCTTCCTCGGCGCCGACTACGACCTGCGCGAACTGCCGCTCACCGGCGGCCTGTACCGGGAACCGGACACCTGGCGCCAGATCAAGGGCGACCCGGCGATCCGCAGCAGCATCTTTCAGCACCAGCGCGCGGAAAGCGCGATGGACCGCCAGCTCGATCAGGTATTGCCGATCATGAGCGAGCTGATCATCGAGCACGGCGTCTACCACGGCAAACTGCACTTTTCTTCCAGCCGCGGCACCATCTGGCACGTGGACGATCCCTTCGTCTACCGCCTGCTAAACATCGGCCAGCTAACCGACCCCAACACCTGCCTGGCCTACCCCCGCCGCCCCTACCACCCGCGCGCCGTGGTTCCGCCCGAAGACGTGACGCCGGTATTCGAGATGTTCCGCTCCCTGCGTTTCGCCGACGAAAACGTCTACCTGCGCGCCGGCTCGCTCAACATCGTCAACGGCATGGTCGGCCTCAATTTTTCCTGCGACGGCTCCCATTACATGCGCTGGGACGAGTTCCTGGAACGCAACACGGGGTTCTGGTTCGGGACGCTCAATAAATAGGGCGGGAGTGGGCTACGCAGTCGGTTTTCGCTACAGACGAAAAGAAGATTCACCGCGTCCTTTCGCTCTGCTTGAGCCGCGGCTTGCCCTGGAGCGTAGCGGAAGGGCAGATCGTCGGACTCGAAGCGGTTGTTGGGCGTCAAGCTAAGTTTCACGTAGAATATTAAAGCCGAACTTAATGGAGTTGCTCTCCACGCGCTCCATATAACACATAAATTGCAGATAGCGATCAAAGATATCCTGTTCGAGCTTCGTGTTCTCGAGTCGTTTTAGCTTTGCTGGTGAAAAGTCGCCGTACGCTTCAACGTACTGAGGTTGACCCCGTGGATCTACTTGCCCTCGTGGGCCTTGGTTTGTTCTGGAACCAAGAAATTCGCCCAAAGCACGATCCGATGTACAGACTACGGTGTTCTCGTAACGAGGTTGATGGTAATCGAGCTCAAGCATTATCCAATACAGCATATCCCATGCGACATTCGAGGCTGTTGTAGGCGATCTCTTTGCGTACTTGATGAAGGCCCTTGCTTGAGGGCTTCCAGCGAAGGCGTAGATGCTCAGGTAAATTAACGGCCCCCCGATCAGAGCCAAGCGTTCCCTTTCGAGCCACATCCATTCGAATAATTTCTCGCAACTTTCAATCACATCCGAGTCCGATGGCTTTTCTTCGTCTGAACAAAGTTCGTACACTGTTTCAATTGTTCTCGCGATCGATGGCAACGTGCTGATTTGAGCTTTCAAGGCGGACAAGAAAGTTTCCGCCACCCACTCTGGAGCCACATTTCTGATACAGAAGACTTTGGAGAATAGCTCTTGGTGTAGTTCGAAGTATGTTCGAAAGTTAGGCCTTCGATGTTGCTGCGTAAGTTCCATTAACGCGAGCACCGGATTTACGGGAATCCACCTTTTCTGCTGATGCCATGAATGGTTGATCGCTTGTTTTGTTACAGAGAGAAAGTGCTTGTGCCTTCCAGAGAGCGTTTCACCTTTCGAGCGGGCGCGTAACAGAGATAAAACAAGATTTGCATCTGGAACATACATGGTATGTCGCTGACCAGCGTCCAGCCGCTGGATTAGACCTCTATGGCCCACGAAGTACAGTGACTGTTTCGATATTTTCATTGGGTTGGAACGAAGCTGCTCCCAACGTAGAATTGGGCAACAGGGCTATGTTTTCTGCCATGACCTACCGGTTGGAGTAGCGCTCCACTTAGATGATGCATTCATTCGCAAGCTATAGTCAGCGGCTTCCTTTCCAAGCACCTGCGTCGTCTTGTGCAAATTTTCCGACGTTGGACCTTCTCGCTGCTTCCAATATATCCATGTATCAAAGTATGGAAGGTCGCGGAATTCAAGATCATGCCTCAGCCTGACAATGTCTTCTTGCGAGGGAACCTGCGACGGCTTGGCAACCGTTGGAATTGTGGCGTTCAAAGCAGCGAACATTTCGCCTGGCTTAAACCCGAAACCAGACATTCCGTGTGTTTTCAAAACGGAAATAAATTCATTGAGCTTGTCGCCAAGATATGCCTGTACGTCATACGTTGGCGAGACGGGAAAGAGAAAGAACTTTGGATTATCGCCGCGGGAGGTAAGGGAAAGCTCCATTCTGTTTCCACGTGTTGAGAATAAGCACTCAAAAGATGCGGCACCGGTTCTAAATTGGAACTTCTGGATGTCGATCCCGCCATTCAGCATGCTCTGATGCAAGGAGGCTAGCGCAGTCATTCTCATGTGGTTACTCTCCGTATGCGGCGGAATATGTTGCCCAACGCCAGCCATAACCGGTGGCAAAAAGCTGCAGAGCGAGGAACGAGCGGCGCAGCTTTTTGACGGAGAGTTCCTTCGAAAAAGTG
>NPIF01001965.1_pt1 | contig 40807 bp, 26 predicted proteins | sample 8637461 | NCBI WGS metagenome assembly NPIF01 (sample SAMN07420641, study PRJNA396082) | bioreactor metagenome | isolation source: sample BR12 brine-fed electro-methanogenic bioreactor BR | place: Japan: Kochi | collected 2016-12-09
GCGCCCCTGGCGCGTCGTCACGAAACTCGGCGTGAATCGGGACACTCACTCACACCGTTCGTCGTAGGGCAAGGGTTCAGTTCAGCCCTTGCCGGGCGGTGCGAAGCACCGCAACGCGTTTCCTTCGAGAACTCTCGGCTGTCTGCGCTTCGTCGCGCTCCGCGCGACCCGGAACGGGCCGAGCCCATCCCCTACGACGTGGATGGGTCGTCGGGAGTCTCGCTCGGGGCGGGTTTCGGCGCGTCCCTCTTCTTGTTCTCTTCCTCGTGCAGCGCGAGCGCCTTCGCCTTGTAGTCTTCCCACTCCTGCCCGCTGAGGATCCAGCGGAGCTTGCCGTCGTCCACCGACCACATGCCGACATCCGTGATGACGTAGAGGGCGAGCTCTTCCGACAGGTTGAGGAAGACGTGTGTCTCGATCGGTGTGTCCGAGATCACATGGGTGACGACTTGGGCGACGGGATCCACGTCTTCGCCCATCCGCTCGAGGGTGAGGCAGGTGTTCGAGAGAGGCGTCCTCTTGGTGACGGTTCCGCCGTCGGGGGACATGAGGAAGCGGACGTGGCCGCCTGCGACGATCTTGTCGGGTTCGCTCGACGCCGAGAGCAGGTAGACGAGCCAGCCCTCTTCGTCGGCCACGTCGGCGGGGAGCACGATGGTGTTGTAGTTGGTTGGACAGCGCTCCCCGAGGTTCGCGATGGCGGTCTGCCGCGCGCGGAACATCGCGGCGGAGCGCTCATCGAGAGCCTCGCAGGTCTCCAGCTTCAGCAGCATCGGTTCGAAGTCCCCGATCACCACCTTGAAAGGGGAGCAGGGCTCTTCGGCGGAGCCGGCGAGGAACGAGACCAGCCAGCCCGACTCGGTCTCGACGGTGACCCAGCCCTGGATCCCGCGTTTCTCTTCTTCGGTCGTTGCCGCGAGAAGGACGTCGGTGGCGACCCACGCCGCGCGGTCCTTCTCGAAGATCATGCGGCCAACGCGCTCAGCGAACGCAATCTCCGCCGCGTACTCCTCCTCCGCGAGGAGTGGGGCGAACGGTAGCGAGAGGACGAGCGCAACGAGACCAAGACGAACGACACGATTCATGAAAAACCCCCTGGGCAGCAGGGTCGTGGCTGCCCGCATGTTGGACGCTCCATCATGCGCCTTCTCTTCGATGACTTCGAGGGTGCAAGCGACAGGGGGAGTGGGTAAGGGGAGGGGTTGACGCTGGCCAAGTTTAGACATAGTCTAAGCGCCATGACCCGGCGAGACGACGCAACAGTCCTCAGAGAGCGCGGCATCAACCCGTCCGCACAGCGTGTGGCCGTCGCTCAGTACGTCTTGCACACCGACGAGCATCCGTCCGCCGACGAGGTGCTGACACGCGTGAAGAGGAGCTTCCCTCATGTGTCGCGGGCGACGGTCTACAACACCCTGAACCTGTTCGTGAAAGTGGGGTTGCTGCGGCAGTTCGTGCTGACGGAGGGCCGGATCGTGTTCGACCCACGGACGGAGGACCATCACCACTTCATCGAGGACGACTCGGGGACGATCCACGACGTGCCCTGGGACGCAATCGAGGTCTCCGAGGTCCCGAAGCTCGAGGGCTTCGAGGTGCGCGAGTATCAGGTGGTGATGCGCGGTAAGAAGACGGGATGAAAGGGGTTACGCTATGGGGCTGGCCCTATTTTTTTTGCTCTGGGTGTAGACAATGTCCAACATTCTCAAAGGTCTAATTCCGGAAAACAAGGCCAAGGTGCCCGGCGACGTGAGCCCCCGTCTGCCGCGCGACTCGCGAGCTCTGCGAGCGACCGGCCCGGTCATCCGGACGAAGGGAGGACACATGGTTTCGAAGAAGCGTGGCTTGTGTGCGCTCCTCAGCGTCGCGGCGTTGATGGTCGCGTTCCCCGTGGCAGCGCAGGAAGGCAAGGCGATGGAAGACGGCGATCAAAAAGGCACGATGAGCGGCCAGGCGATGTCCAACAAGGACTGGTGGCCGAATCAGCTCGAGCTCGAGATCCTCCACCAGAATTCCCAGAAGGGGAACCCGCTCGGCGAGGACTTCGACTACGCCGCGGAGTTCGCGAAGCTCGACCTCGCGGAGCTGAAGAAGGACATCCACGCGGTGATGACGAGCTCGAAGGAGTGGTGGCCGGCCGACTGGGGTCACTACGGGCCGCTTTTCATCCGGATGGCGTGGCACAGCGCGGGGACCTACCGCACGACGGATGGCCGCGGCGGCTCGTCCGATGGGACGCAGCGCTTCGCGCCGCTCAATAGCTGGCCGGACAACGCGAACCTCGACAAGGCGCGCCGCCTGCTCTGGCCCGTGAAGAAGAAGTACGGTCAGAAGATCTCGTGGGCGGACCTGATGGTGCTCGCCGGGAACTGCGCGCTCGAGTCCGCGGGGCTCGAGACCTTCGGCTTCGGTGGCGGGCGTGAGGACGTGTGGGAGCCGCAGAAGGACATCTACTGGGGCCCCGAGGGTCAGTGGCTGGCCGATGCGCGTTACTCCGGTGATCGCGAGCTCGCGAACCCGCTCGCCGCGGTGCAGATGGGCCTNNGAACTCGAGGGCCCCCTGGCGGCCGTGCAGATGGGCCTGATCTACGTCAACCCCGAGGGGCCGGACGGCAACCCGGACCCGGTGGCCTCGGGCCAGGACGTGCGCGAGACCTTCGCCCGCATGGCGATGAACGACGAGGAGACCGTCGCGCTGATTGCAGGCGGGCACACCCTCGGCAAGAACCACGGCGCCGCGCCGGCGCACCACGTCGGCTCCGAGCCGGAGGCCGCGCCCCTCGAGGAGCAGGGCTTCGGCTGGAAGAACAGCTACGGGAGCGGCAAGGGCGCCGACACGATCACGAGCGGGCTCGAAGGTGCGTGGACGCCCACGCCGACGACCTGGTCGAACGAGTACCTGAACGGCCTCCTCGCCTACAAGTGGGAGCTGACGAAGAGCCCGGCCGGGGCGTGGCAGTGGACGCCGCAGCACGCGCCGGAGGTGGTGCCCGACGCGCACATCGAGGGCAAGAAGCACCGCATCATGATGCTCACCACCGATGTCGCGCTGATCAAGGACCCGATCTACCGGCCGATCGCGGAGCGCTTCGCCAAGGACGCGGACGCCTTCAACGACGCGTTCGCGCGCGCGTGGTACAAGCTCACGCACCGCGACATGGGCCCGCACGCGCGCCTGCTCGGTCCCGAAGTGGCGCCGGCGCAGATCTGGCAAGACCCGGTTCCGGCCGTCGACCACGCGCTGATCGACGCCAAGGACATCGCGAAGCTCAAGAGTGCGGTGCGCGACTCCGGGCTCACGGTTCCCGAGCTCGTCAAGGCGGCCTGGGCCTCGGCTTCGACCTTCCGCGACAGCGACAAGCGTGGTGGCGCCAATGGCGCGCGTGTTCGCCTCGCGCCGCAAGCGGAGTGGGAGGTCAACGAGCCGGAGCAGCTCGCGAAGGTGCTCGCCACGCTCGAGCGCGTGCAGAAGGAGTTCAACGACGCGCAGAAGGACGGCAAGCGCGTGTCGTTCGCCGACCTGATCGTCCTGGCCGGCGGAGCGGGCGTGGAGCTCGCGGCCGAGCGCGCTGGTGTTGCGGTCGAGGTGCCGTTCACGCCGGGCCGCACCGACGCGAGCGCGGAAATGACCGATGCTGCGTCGTTCGCGGTGCTGCGACCGATGACCGACGGCTTCCGCAACTACATCGGTGAGGAGCACTTCCGCAGGCCGGCCGTCGAGCTCGTCGACCGCGCGAACCAGCTCACGCTGAGCGCGCCGGAGATGACCGTGCTCGTCGGTGGCCTGCGCGTTCTCGGCGCGAACTTCGACGGCTCCGAGCACGGCGTGTTCACCGACAAGGTTGGCGTGCTGAGCAACGACTTCTTCGCGAACCTGCTCTCTATGAGCACCGAGTGGAAGAAGGCGCCCGAGGGCGAGTACCTCTACGTGGGCACCGATCGCAAGACCGGTGCGAGGAAGTGGACGGCCACGTCGGTGGACCTCGTCTTCGGCTCGAACAGCCAGCTCCGCGCGCTCGCAGAGGTGTACGCGAGCGACGACGCCAAGGAGAAGTTCGTGATGGACTTCGCGGCGGCGTGGGCGAAGGTGATGAACCTCGACCGTTTCGAGCTCTCCGCAAAGAAGCGCACAGCAGGGAAGGTGGCCAAGGCGAGCCGCTAGGCTCGCCTCGCGGGCGGAGCCCCCGCATGTCGGGGGCTCCGTCCCGCGCCCGCGCGAAACGTTGTTGACGACGCCCCACGGGGGCGTCGCTACGAGAATCGGCGCGCGTCCAATCCGTAGCGACGCCCCCGGGGGGCGTCGTCAAGAACGATGCAAGGACCGGCCTGCGTCCTTGGCGTGAAGCGTGGTTGTCATTTGGCCGTTTCGGTGGCCGGTTACGGGCACGCCAGCCGCACCTGAGGCCGGCACGGTCTCGCGGCTGCGGGCCGCGAGGCGCCACTCGAGTCGAATCCGTATCCACCCTCGTGGCCCGTGTCGTGCGGCACGACGAGGAGGTAGCGGCTCGCGTCGCCGAGCGGCACCGTCTGACTCAGCGCGCCACCCGATTCACAACGGAGCGCCTCGTGATCCCAGCTCCACGACGCTGGGTTCGCGAGCGTCCCGCCGTAGACTGCGTACTCCCGCGGCTCCGAGGCGGAGTTGCACGCTTCTCCCCAACTCAAGCGCAACGTGTCCGCGCCTTCTTTCTCCACCGTGAGCGGAGTGCCGGGCACGAGCGCGCCGTCCGGCGTTTCGCCCGCGCCGCCCGGGAGCGTCGTACCGAGGCCGAGCACGGGGAGAGTGTCGAGCGCGAGGTCCTTGTCGAGTTGGAAGAGGATGTACCCGCCGGTGCCGGCGTCGCGGGTCGCGAGGATCTGCGCGATCACCTCGTCGGGGCTGAGCTGCGTGCGGTCGTTGCGGACGCCGATGCCGGGATAGATCGGGATGCGCCCGGCGGCGTAGGCGAGCTGCTCGGAGACGAGCTGGCGGAACTCGTCGAGATCGCGCGTCGTGTCCATCGGGAAGAGCGCGTCGATGATGCCGCGGTCTATCCAATCGACCCAGTCCTGCCCGACGCTGCCAAAGGCGTTGTCGTAGTCGCCGTAGACCGCGGCGGAGAGCTTGACCTCGGGGTCCCGCGCCTTGGCGGCGTGGTACACGGCCTCGACGAGCTCGGTGATCTGAAGGCGGCGCCAGTCGAGGAACGGGTCTTCGAGGGGGCCGCCCGCGCGCACGTCGGCGGGCCAGTGCGTCACGGTGTGGCCCGTCTCGTTCTCGAAGCGTGTGCGGCAGCCGTTGCAGTAGCAGTAGTCCGGGCCCGGATAGCGGATGTAGTCGAAGTGCAGGCCCTCGATGGGGTAGCCGTCGAGCACCTCGAGCATGGAGTCGCGCTCGAGGGCGTGGTTGTCCGGGTGGCTCGGACAGAGCCAGTCCTTCGGTGCGCCATACGCCGAGACCTGGGTGCGCTCTGCGGCGCGCATCGCGTCGATGAAGTCCTGGGGCGCGCGTTCGAGGTTCCAGTTCACCTTCCAGACGTGGACCTCGAGGCCTTGGGCGTGCGCGGCGTCGATGCACTGCTGCACCTGGTCGCCGTAGGTGCGGTACTGCGAGGACTGAGGCAGCAGCGCGCTCGGGTAGTGCGCGAGACCCGCGCGCAGGCTGTTCGGGAAGACGGCGCGGAAGCCGTGATCGACGAGCGGGGCCACGCCCGCCGGCCAGTTACCGGGGTAGGGGCCGAGCGCGGAGTGCTCCCAAACGGCGCGGAACTCGGGCAACGCCGTCGACTGACTCAGCGCGTAGGCTTCGACGAGCTGGGCGCGCGCGTCGATGGCCGTCCAAACGGCTTCCGGGTGCTGACCCGACGCACGCTCGGCGAGGGCCTGGCTTCGCGTGCTCTCCGCGCCATCGAGCGCGCTCTCGACTTCTGCCGCGCGCGGCGTCGTAGCGCCGCGCGCGCGGATGTCGGCGACGGCTTCCTCGTAGCTTGCGTACTCCGCCACGCGCTCGATCCTGGCGATCGATGCGTCGGCGGCGGCCGGCCACAGCTCCGGCACGAAGTGTCCGAGAAGCCCGAGCAGCATCTTCTGCTTGTTCACGCCATCGTCGTTGCGGATGTAGCCGGACATGTAGCTGCCGTGATCGCTGACCATCCATGCGGGGTGACCGGTGAGCGCGCCGCTTGCGTCTTCCCACTCGGCGATGACGCGGGCGTTCAAGGTGTCGCCGGGTTCCGCCGTGGTGATGGTCCAGATGCCGTGGCGCACGCGCTCGGGCAGGTGCGCGATGGTCGGGTCGTCGAACTCGTACGCGCCGAAACCGCCAGACGCCGAGCCGAGCGCGCGAAAGCCGAGGAGGTTCCCGATGCGCTCCGGGAGCTGGTTGTGGACCATCAGCCGCCCGCCCTCGGCGACGAAGAGCTCGAGCGCTGCGTACTGCTGCGTCGTGAACACTTCGTTGTACGGCAGCACGGCGATGCGGCTGCCGAAGAGGTGGCCGTCGTCGATGGCTCGCGCGTCGAAGACGCCGAACGACACGTCGTAGTCGCTCAACATGAAGCTGAGGTCGGCCGCCGCCTTCTCGACGCGGGTCTGATTGGCGGCCGCGACGTCGCGCAGGATGAACACGAGCGGGGAGTAGGCGCGCAGCTCGCGGACCGCCAGCTCGGTGTCGATGGCCGACTCGCGCCACGGGGACAGGCGCACGCTGTCGATCTGGTCCCAGCCTGCGGTCGCCCCGCTCTCGCTGAAGTCTTGGGCGACGAAAGCGAGCGTCTGCCAGCCCGCTTCCTTGATGTCGTGCGAGTGGCTGTACCAGCCATCGCCGGAGTGGAAGTACAGCGTGAACTGCCCCACGGCCTTCGGGTCGGGAACGTAGATCTCGAGCGCGATCATCGGGTGGTCCGACAGATCGAGTGCGACGTTGCGGTCCCAGTAGCAACGGCTGGTTTGGACGCTGAAGTTGCAGGGCAACTTCATGACGCGCTCGCTTCCCCACGGGCCGGTGTCGGCCATCAGCACCTTCGGTGAGGTGGCGCGGTTCAGCCAGGCGGCTTGAGCCTCGGCGTCGGTGGTGTATTCGAAGTCGTCGATGATCAGGGTGTCGGCGGTGGCGAGCGCGCCGCCAAGAGGCGCGAGGAGCAGCGTCATCGCGAACGCGCGCAAGCGGCGCGCGAGACGCGGGATGGGCTTCGTCATGCGTCTGCTCCTCGCGGGGCCGGCCGCCTTTGAATATACGGTGGCTGCGGCAAGGAGCAGGCGAGTTCGCGGCGACGATGTCTGCGCCGAGTCCCGCGCGCCCGAACCGGACGGGACCTGCGCCTTCGCGGCATCTTCCCTGGGATTACATGCGCAGAGCTGCGTGTTAGTCTTCCCTCGATTCCCGTGCCTTGGGGCGCGTCTCGCCGCCCGGCAGGTGTTCGTCCCGCGTCACGTCGAGATCACCTGGGAAGGATCGAGGGCCTCGCCCCTCCACCGTCATCGCGTCACAACTCGGCGTCCTGAAACAAGAGTCTCGTCCGGTTCGCCCGCGCGGTAGAGCGTCGTCCCGTTTGCCATGACTGGCGCGATTCGCGTCCGAGTGTGGAGGTGGGTGATGAGCCTTGCGCGAGTGGGAGCGTTGTGTGCAGTCTCGGCGGCCGTGTTCTTGATGCACCCTTTGGCCGTCGTTCTTGCCGGTGATCTCGAGCCTCCGGGGCCGCCGGCGCCCACGATGAAGACGCTCGACCAAGTCGAGCCCCGCGTCCCGATCGGGCAGGACGATCTCCCGTTCGTGATCTCGAGGCCCGGCTCCTACTACCTGACGAGCAATCTCACCGCGACGGGCTTTGGCGACGATGCCATCACGGTACAGGCGGACAACGTCACGATCGACCTGATGGGCTTCACCATCGGGGGCTCCGAGGTCGGGATCTTCGACGAGGGGATCACCAGCCTCTCTTCCGCGAACGTGAGCGTCGTGAACGGCATCGTGCGCGACTGCGCCGAGGATGGTGTCGAGCTCGGGGGCACGGGCGCGCGCCTCAGCGGGGTTCACTTGATCGGCAATGGTTTCGATGGCGCCAAGCTCGGGCAGCGCGCGCTCGTCGAGGAGAGTCAGGCGCTCGACAACGGGATCAACGGAATCGCCGTTGGCGCGGGCTCCGTCGTGTCCCACTCGGAAGCGTCCAACAACGGGAACCACGGGATCGTCGCGACCACGGGATGTGTCGTGCGTGAGAGCGCGGCACATGGCAACGACGAGGATGGCATCTCCGTCGCGCAGGGGGGCTTCAAGGGCTCGGGCGCTGCGGTGGAGCAGTGCGCAGCATCGACGAACGGAAGCGACGGGATTCACGTGGCAGGTGGCGCGCGCGTCGTCGGCAACGTGTGCAGTCTCAACGGCGACGTCGAGGGCGGGGGCGCAAACATCCGGGCGACGGGCCGCAACAACCTGATCGCTAGGAACCACGTCTTCGGCGGGCTCGACCAGGGGATCGAAGTCGCGGAGGGCTTCGAGGGCCCGAACGTGGTCGTTGGCAACGTCTCGGGCGACAACGAGGGCGCGGCCTATCTGATCGGTGCGGACAACGTCGTCGGCGCGATCATCTCCTTCGTCGGGGGGGGCACGGTGAATTCCGACAACCCCTGGGCGAACGTCCGTTACTGAGGCGCGCCATGGACACAATGCGAGGGTCATGGCGCGCGCGAGGCGCGTTGCTGATCGTGTTCGTTCTTCTGGCGCCGCCCTTCGTGACGGCCGAGAACATCGACCCGGATGGCGACGGCTCGCAGTACGCCTATGGAGAGAACATCGGCTGGCTCAACGCGGAGCCCTCTGGCGAAGGCGGCCCGGGCGTCGAGGTCGCGGACTTCGAGCTGACGGGCTTCATGTGGGGCGAGAACGTCGGGTGGGTCAGCCTCTCGTGCAAGAACACCTCGAGCTGCGGCACGGTGGACTACGGCGTCCTCAACGATGGCGCGGGTGCGCTCTCCGGCTACGCCTGGGGCGAGAACCTCGGCTGGATCCACTTCGCGCCCGCGACGGCCGGCGTCTTCGTCGATCCGGAGACGGGAGAGTTCAGCGGCCGCGCGTGGAGCGAGAACGCGGGCTGGATCACCTTCGCCTCTTCTGGCTTCGCCATGAAGAGCGCCTGGGCCTGCGGACCCGAGATCCAGCCGCCGAGCGGGAGCCCGGAGCTCCTGCTCACCCGCGATGGCGACAGCGCGGAGCTCTCCTGGGCGGGCCCCGGGAACGCGACGGGCTACGACGTGGTGACGGGCGGCCTCGGCGCTCTACGCGCGTCGGCGAGCTTCACCGTCGCCACGGACGCCTGTCTGGCGGACAACACGAGCGAGCAGAGTGCGTCCTTCGCGCCCGTACCCGTTCCCGGCGACGGAGCGTGGTTTCTCGTACGAGGACTCAACTGCAAGGGAGCGGGCAGCTACGACAGCGGCGGTGCGGCGCAGACGGGCCCGCGGGATGCGTCGATTGCGGCTTCGGGGGCGGCTTGCCCCTGAGCGGGGACATCAGTGCACTTGCGGGTGAGTGCCCATGGCCAGAAACCCTCGGGCGGGAGCGGCGGTCCCGGACGTGGGAGGCGGAGGCTCCCGGCTTCCTTCGAGGAGCGCGTCGATGGGAGCGTCCGAGGCTCCGAGCTCTGCTCGGTCCCGGAGCCCGAGGGTCCATTAAGCGGTAGCAAGTATTGCTCTTATAACGTAAGCGGACTACGATATCTTCATGGAAAACGCCGTGCGACGCTACCTGGCATCGATCGGGCGGAGAGGCGGACTCAAGAGTCGCCGTACTCTCGACCCGAAGACGGCTCGCGATATGGTCCGCATTCGCGAGGCGCGACGGGTCTATCGGCGGTTTCATGCCCAGTGTTTCTGGTCCTACGATCCTGAGCTTCGCGTTGGAGTCCGGGACATCCCTTGGATTGCCAAGCAGCTCCGCACACACGGTGGTCGGGATGCATGGCACGCTGCGAGTGCACTATGCCCTTGACAGAATTCCAGGCTGCTCTGGCTCGGCTGCTCGCGAGCAATCGAAGCCCTGACTCTTACCTGGCAGGCGGCGCGGCGATCCTCCTCGAGCCGGAGAGCACGCGATTCAGCAGAGACCTCGACTTCTTTCACGACTCCGAGGCACGGGTCGCGGAGGCGTTCGCGTCGGATCGCGATCTCATCAAGGGCGAGGGCTACACCCTCGAGCCGGAGTTCAGTCAGCCGGGCTACATTCGTGGAGTCGTTCGGCATGGAGAGCACGCCACGAAGATCGAGTGGGCGCACGACAGCGCGTGGCGCTTCATGCCTCCCGTTCACGACGAGAGAGTGGGCTACCGGCTTCACGACGTGGACCTCGCGGTCAACAAGATCCTGGCCCTCGCTGGGCGCGAGGAAGTGCGAGACGTCCTCGACGCGGTGTCTCTGCACGAGGAGGTTCTGGGTCTCGGCCCACTCTGCTGGGCGGCTTGTGGCAAAGACCCGGGGTTGAACCCTCTTTCGCTCGTGGCGCTTCTTCGTCGGAGGGGCCGGGTGAGACCCGAGGATCTCTCGAGGCTCGCGCTCGCTGTCGAGCTCAACGTCGAGCAGCTCAAGGTACGCTGGATGGACGCCATCGAGAGTGTCGAGCCGTTCGTGGCGTCGCGCTCGGCTGAAGAGATCGGCTGCCTCTACTACAGTCCGCGCCTCCAGGCCTTCGTCGACCCCAACACTACCGACGACGCCGTCCCCCACTACGGGCGACCAGGCGGGATTCTCCCGCGCGTGTTGGGCGCGTCGTAGGCCCAGGAGTCCGATCTGCGATGGGCGAGAAGGGCTACGGCATCAGCTCACTCACCGTCTCCTTGCCCGCGCTGACTCCCACCACGACCGGCTTCGCGCCCTCGCGGCGCACACGGAGTGTGTAGCGCCCCCCCGGCAGCTCGAGGGCATCGCCATCGATCAGGCCCTCGGCGACGCGCTCGCCGGCTTCATTGAGGACGTCGAAGGGGGTCATCAGGGCGCGCTTCATCGAGGCTTCGAGGGCCGCGGCGTCGTTGGCGTCATGGAAACGTCCGCCGCCAAGGCTCGCCCAGTAGCGGAACGCATTCTTGAGCTCGGTGTCGTCGAGAGCGAAGCCGACGATGTTGACGCGGAGCTCGATGCCGGCCTCGCGGAGCTTCTCGATGGTGGCCGCAGGGTCGCCGCCGCAGGTCTCCTCGCCGTCGGTGATCAAGACGACGACGCGTTCACCTTTGGCACCCGCGAGGTCGTCGGCGACGCGGGCGAGGGAGTCGGCGATCGGCGTCTTGGCGAGGTTCATCGCCTTGATGCCGCGGATCTTCGACTCCGCGGCCGCGACGTCGAGCGGCCCGAACGGGATCTCGAGGTCGGTGCGGCAGGAGTCCTTCTCCTTGTGGCCAAAAACGCGCAGGGCGAAGGGGCTGCCTGCAGGGATCGCGTCGCCGGTCAGGCCGACGAGCACGTCGCGCGCGATGTCGATCCGGCGCCGCGCGCCCTGCTTCTTGAGCATGCTGCCGGAGGCGTCGAGGATCAGTTCGTAGGACGCCGGGCCGATCTTGGGGGCGGCCGCCGGAGAGACGACGCGCAGCGTGCCTGGCGCGTAACGCGGAGGCGCGACCGCGATGGGACGCGTGGCCAGGATGCGCCCGGACTGACCCATGCGGTAGCGGAGTTGGTGCGGACCCGGCTCGAGGGGCGCGCGCAGCGAGCCCGGGCTGCCGCGGTCGGTGTAGGCGTAGGAGAGCGCGCGCGCCTTGGTGTCCGCGTCGGCGGCGGCGATCTCGACGTAATCGCCGGAGCGCCCCGGGCCCGTCCACTCGAAGGCGAAGAGCTCGCCTCCGGGGACCTCCGCGGGTGTGGTGAGCGTGGCGCTGACATCGGTGACGGTGAAGGACGCCGCGACGAGGAGCTTGTAGCCGGCCGTGGCGTAGCGCACTTCGTACTCACCGATCTCGTCGGGGGCGCGGAGCACGAGTGGGTTGCCTGCGTTGGTGCGCTTGTAGCTGAGGTATTCGCGCGGGCTCGTGCCCTTGCGCGCGATGGCGACCCAGTCGCCGTCGTTGTCCGGCCCGTTCCATCGAACGGTGAGAACATCACCCGCGCCGACGGAAGACGGCGCCTCGAGCGACGCCGCGGTCGCCGTCACCGTCACGAGCTGGCTTGCCAGCGTGAGGTACTTCTGGCCTGTCAGGTAGCGCACCTCGTATCGCCCGGCGTCCTCCGGCGCCTTGAGCTCCGCTGGGCTCCCACGCTTCGTGTAGCGGTAGGTGCCGTACTTGCGCTCCGGCGCGCCCTCCTCGACGACGGTGATGAAATCGCGCGGGTTGTCCGGCCCGGTCCACGTCACGAGCAGCGGTGCTCCCGCGTCGACCGTCTCGGGCGCGCTGACCGTTGCGCTCACCGCCGTGACCTCGACGGCCATCCGCGCGAGCGTCGGGTAGGGCGACTGAGCACCGAGGTAGCGCAGCTCGTACTGCCCGGGGTGATCGGGTGCGGTCAGCTCCACCTTGTTGCCGCGAGCGTACTTGTAGTGATCGTACTTAGTCTCGGCCGTACCGACCTCGACGAGTGTGATGAAGTCCCGCGCGTTGCCGCCGCCCGTCCACGTGACCTCGTAAGGCGCGCCGGCGGGGACGGAGGTGGGGGCTTGGAGTTTGATCTCGGCGTTCGTGGTGCTCGTCGCGAGCAAGGCGACTGCAACGAGCAGCGCGCAGGCGACTAGCGGTCGAGCTAGACGAGGCGTGCACGGCGGGGACGAGGGTTGACTCGTTTCGCAGTCCATAGTGTTCACTCCTCAGCAACTCGAGTTCCTGAAAGAGGGCGTTTGTTGGCCATCGAGGAGGAGGCCAGTGCTGTTTCGAGGGAGAACGCCGGTATCCCGGACGGCGGATGCTGGGAGCATAACAAAAAAGAGATGGAGAGTAAGGTTCGGGCGATGAGCGTCTTCGCCCTCGCGCTCGGCTCGACCGGATCCAGGAAAAGGGAGCCCCCCCCGCGCACGTGAGTCCATCTCGTGCCGACGTATCGGTCCCATCGAGACCGTGCCAACTCTTCGCTCGTCGGGGCCGCGGGGCGCGCTCGACGGAGTGTATCTCGCGTGACCTGTCGATATAGTACCTGGGCCCTCCGCCGGAAGAGGTATGGAGCCCAGCGCCGAGCATGACGGATCCGATGGACGCGATGAACCGCGGGAAGGCCGACGGGCGTTCATGGAAGGCCCTTCTGGAGTACACGATTGCGTGTCTCGAGAAGGAGAGCGCCTTCACCGAGCTCATACCTCGAGTGGAAGGACGAAAGCGCTTCGCGTTCAGTGCCTGTGGTTTCGCCGAGCAACTCTCTGGCACGGAAGACCTGGTTGCGAGTCGAGCTCTCGAGCCTCTCGCTTCACAGGCGGCTGCAAGAAGTGAGGCGTTGTACTGTGGCTGGCCCACGGTCTTGCTCCGCAACGGAAGACCCGGTGACCGCAGCCCGACTTCGGCGAGTTGCCGTGTCGCCCCGCTCCTCGTACTCGAGATACGGACGCCGCAGGCGGGAAGCGCGTTGCCGGCGGAGCTGTCGGTTCTGACGGAGACGCCCATCCTCCACCCCGCGATTCTCGCTGCACTCGGGTTCGACGAGGAGTCCGTGGCGCGGCTGGCGGCGGAGTTCCCGCCCGCGGGTTCCCAAGGCTCGGTCGAGATCCTCACGCGGTACGTATCCGATCTCGTCGATCAGCTCGGACTCGACGTCCACGAGGCGCTCGACGCAGGCGCGCCCTCGTCGTTCGACGAGAACGAGTCCGACTCCCCAGGCGTCTACAACGCAGCGATGGTCTTCACGGCGAAGAACGAGAGCTTCCACAAGCGCCTGCTCTTCGAGCTCAACGAACTTCGCGAGCAGGATCCCGAAGGGACAGCGGCCGGGATCCTGTTCGGAGAGGGGAGCGAGCAAAGCGGGCAGGGCGCAGGGGAGGTCGTGGCGCCGCTTCCTCTCAACGAGTCTCAAGAGAGAGCTCTCGAACGAGCCCTCGAAGAGCGGCTGGTTGTTGTGACGGGCCCCCCGGGTACCGGGAAGAGCCAGCTCGTGACGAACGTGATCGCGAGCTGCTGGGCCTCCGGACAGACGGTCCTCTTGGCGTCGACGAACAACCAGGCTGTCGATGTCGTCGCCCAGCGCGCGGACGCGATCGATCCTGGGCTCCTGATTCGAACGGGTAACCAGAAGCACCGCGATGCTGCCAAGGAGAAGCTCCTCGACCTGACTAAGGGGCCCGCGCCCACTCCCGACCTAAACGTCCTGCGTAGGAACGCACAGCGCGCCCGGGAGCATGTGCTCGCGTGGCGTGCGCGGCTCGCAGAACGCACCGAGATCGAGTTGGAGCTTGCGAAGGTTCGTCTGACGACGGAGAGGCTCCGAGATCAGGCGAGATGGGACCTCTGTTCCTGCCTCGAGGGCATGGACCCCGAAGCCGCGCAACGCATTCTGACCGCGGCGATGGAACGCATCCGGCGCAGACAGAGTCTCGAAGCCGAGGCTGGGGCGCTGTCGTCCACGCTCGAGAGCCTCGCCAAGGATCTGGACTGGGATCCGGCTTCGTTGGGGCGGGAGGAGGGCTCCTCGACTCTCGATGGATTCCTCGAGCGAGCGCGACGCCTTGGTCGTTCCCGCCTTTTGAAACGTTGGCGCTGGGCAGCGTTCTCGCGGAAGCTCGGCCTCGCCAAAGACGTGAGCGTGCTCCCAACGCTCTGCGAGACACTGGAGACCGAGACGCGTCGACGAGAGGTCGAGCGTGAGCTCACGCGTCTCCCAGAGTGCCACGATACGGCCCGCGACGTGCTCGACAGGTGTGGCGCTCCGCCTCCACCGGAGATGTGGAGCGCGTTGGATTCGCTGGAGCACATCCGAGATCTTGCGGAGTTCGAGTCCTCCTGGGCGCGGCATCGTGCGCGACTCGATCGACTGAACGCCGCCGATGCCCTGTGGAGGCTGGTCGAGGAAGCCGAACACGAGTTCCGGAGCGCGAGCCGGGAGCTGCTCGGGGGGCTCATCGCTGCGGGAGTCGCCGAGGGTACGAGCGGATTGCGTGAGTACGCGCAGTCCAAGACGAGTACTCGTATCGGGGTCGGCTTTCAGGGTCACTTCCCCAAGGCTCTACCGCATCTTCTTGCGTGGGCTTCGACATCGCTGTCGATCGGCGCGGCGATGCCTCTCGAGAAGGGGCTCTTCGATCTCGTGGTGATCGACGAGGCGAGCCAATGCTCGTTGGTGTCCGCTCTTCCTTTGCTCTTTCGCGCCCGCCGCGCACTGATCATCGGCGACCCCATGCAGCTCTCTCACATTCCCGGCATCACCAAGGCACAAGAGGAGGCGTGTGTGGTGAGCTCGGGGGTCGATGGAGAGTGGCTGGCTGAGGCGCATCTCTCCCATCGACTCCATTCGTTGTACGCGGCTTTCGAGAACGTCGCGGATCATCGGATGCTGCTCGACGAGCACTACCGGAGTCATCCTCAGATCATCGAGATGGCGAACAAACTCTTCTACGGGGGCCAACTGGCGGTTCTCACCGACCCGGAGGGGCTGACGTCGGTTGGTGACAATGCCGTGGCGTGGAGGGATGTCGAGGGACTCGCTGTTCGCCCGTCTTCCGGATCGGCCCACAACGAGATCGAGGCCCGTGCCGTTGCCGAACAACTCGGCGTGCTGTCTCGGACACTGCCCGAGACCGTCAGCATTGGTGTTGTCACGCCCTTCGCAGCGCAGGTGAGAATGATCGAATCCGCGGTGCGAGAGGTGTTGCCCAAACGGTGGCGGGCGAAGGTTCGGCTCGAGGTGGGCACTGCGCATCGCTTCCAGGGCGGCGAAAGGGACGTCATCGTCTTCTCGCCGGTTCTAGCCGAGGGGATTGCGGAGACCAGCGCCTCGTGGTTGTCCGGCACGCCGAACCTCTTCAACGTGGCGATTACACGGGCGCGCTCGCACCTTCTCATCGTTGGGAGCTTGCGGTACTGCCGAGCCAGTGACGGGGCGCTCGGTGAGCTGGCCCGATACGTCCACGAGTCACGAACGGCGGACCGCGTCAGCGCGATGGGAGCGCGGGGTCGCCTCGATTCTCTTGCGGAAGAACGTCTCTTCGAAGCGCTGACCGACAGGGGAGTGGTCAGCGAGCCCAAGGTGCGCGTGGGTGGGTACGCCTGCGATTTCCTGGTTGAGGGGCAGGACACGGCGATCAACCTCGAATGTGATGGCTTTCAACATCGCTCCTCGTCGGGTCGTCTGCGTCGCCAGGACCTGGCCCGCGACAGGTTGGTCGAGGGCCTCGGCATGCGCGTCCTGAGAGTTCCAGCATGGCGTTGTCTCTCGGAGCCGGAAGCGGTGGCGGAGGAGTTGGCGCGGGCCGTCGGTGCGTGATGGGGGCCGGTCTTCATCGATCCTGTCTGTGAGCTCGTGCGCCGTGTCTCGGCTCGGCGTCGGGGGAGTTTCGAGGCCTGGCATCGAGGGTCTCCCTGCGATTGACTCCCGACTAACGAGGTTGTTAGGGTCTCGTGGTTGAGTCACCAGCGATGCCGGTCGGCTCCGCGTAGGTCCGAGCAGTGTCTCGAGAGTGAAGTCGCGGCGGAGGGCCGCGGCTTCTTGATCATCTTTGGGGAACGGGAAGAGGGTGCGTCCGCTCTTGGGGCCGGATGCACGTCTCCCGTGGGCGCTTGGAGGAGAACCCGATGTTGAAGAAGAGTGTGTGGCTCGCCGTGCTGTGCGTGATGGTCCTCGGTCTGTCCGGGGTGTGGGCGCAGTCTGCCGACGCGCCGACCACCAACGAGCTTCGCCTCGCGATGGCCGACATGCTGCGCGCCATCGAGCGCGCGACGGGGGTCCAGACGGATGCACCCGAGAAGATCATGCTCGTCGAGGATGAGGCGATCGAGGGCTTCTTCGCGTCGGTCGACAGCCGCCACGAGATGATCGCGCTGTCGGGGAGGATCATCGAGCGCATCGAGTTCGCGGCGATGAAGACGAGCCCCGTGGGCGAGAAGAGTTGGTCTCCGCGAGGCCGGACCACGGCGACGCCGCCGTCCGCCTATGCAGTCTCGGCCGCCTACCCCGGCTGGGGCGAGATCCACTTCGAGGTCGCGCGCTCCTACGGGCTCGTCGAGTATCCCTGGGACCGCTGCGGCGGGGATGCCTACGAGGACTGGAAGGAGTCGATGTTCTGGTACCAGTACGCGCTCGATCAAGCTCAGCCGTCCTGCGTCGTCGCGAGCTGCGACCCCACCGGTGTCATCTGCCTCATCGACTGCGCGATCGTCCAGGTTGCTCAGATCGTCCTCAACGGACTCAAGGCAGGGACCGACGCCTGTGTCACGCATGACGGCAACGTCGACGGGGCGGAGATCGAGGCGGCGTACGAGAACGGCCTGACGCAGAGCTCGGGCGTATCGGACCTGGCGAACGACCTCGCCGTCCACGATGCGAAGGTCGACCGCACGATTCGTTTCCACAACGAGCTCACCTACAACAACCTGGCCCATCATCGCGCCGTGATCGAGCCCGCGCTGGAGCTGCACGACGTGGAGGTCAAGGCGACTCTCGACGCACTCGATCAGACGCTCGCGACCGAGATCGCGCCGCGCTTCGTGCAACTCGAGGTTCTCGAGATGATCCCGCGTCGCCGCTTCATCGTGAACACGATGGAGGCGGGCGTGGCCGTGGACGCCACGTTGATGAGCGTGAAGGTCTCGAAACTGCTCCCCGACATGTCCGGCTTCGAGATGGTCGAGGTGTCCTATGTCGCGACACCGATCGCCGGCACGGCGGGGATGCTCGACGTGACCGTCGAGATGTCCGAAGAGCTGCAGGCCAACGCGAAGCTCTTCGAGTTCCGCGTGAAGGACGTCCACTTCGACGGCTCGGGTGCCCCGAGCGTGGAGCACTTCGGGAGGACGGTCTACGTGACCTCGGCCAACACCTACTTGGTGGAGTCGGCACGCAGGATGAACGCGCCGGTGAAGCGGGGGCGGTAGCTGAGCGATGGGTTGGGTGTGGGCTGGCTGCTGGATGTGGCCAGCCCCGCTCACCGCCTTCGTCCAGGTGGGTTTGGAGCGCGCTCGCGGGGGTGCGCTTCCTTTTTTTGCGGGACAGTCACCCGCTGGTTTCGCGGGATCACGAGTCGTGCAAGGCGGGTAACCGTCCCAGTCGCTGCGGGTGACCGTCCCAGTCGCTGCGGGTGACCGTCCCATCCGTGGCGCTACGGCACACACCCCGCCTCGAGGCTCTGGCCGTAGCCGCAGATGTCACCTCCGCTCGCCGCGCGTTCGGCGCCCGTGCTGTCGACCCCGAAGGAGCCCTCCGTCGTGTCGAGAGTTCCGACGACGAGGAAGAAGAGGTTGCCTGGCGGCGGGGTCATCGTGTGCGTGCCGGTGATGCCGGCGGCGCATTCGGCGTCGGTGTAAGCGGCGAAGCTGCCGAGTTGCCCGAAGAAGATCGCGTGGCCGTCCGCGCTGCAGGTCGGTTGCCAAGTGATCGTCAAGTCGTCGGCCGTCCGGTCGTAGCTCGCAGCACCTGGGTGCCGGCGGTCGTCTTCCCGTCGGGGACCGGGCCGGGGTTTCTGGACATCAGGAAGCTTATGTCGGGTGTCGTCGCGCAGGCGTGCGCGGCGACGGGGTCGTAGCTCTGGCAGCCGACGTGGTCGTCCCAACACTCCGCGGGGAGGCCGAGGCCGAACGCCTGGACCTTGACGTCGCTGGACTCGGGGACCCCAGGGAGCTCGTAATGTCCGTCGCTCTCGCTCAGCCGGCAGAGCGACAGGCAGTAGGGCACCGTGTCGCCCGCTTCGGCGCAGATTGTCGCGCCCGCGAGCGGCGCGCCGGTGTCATCGGTGAGTTGTCCGGTGATGGTTCCAGCGGGCTCGAGCTGGAAGTCGATGCCCGTTGCGCCTCCGGGGACGGCGACCGCGAGTGTGTCGGCGCCACATCCCGCGTAGTGGTTGTCGTAGAACTCGTCGGCGTAGCAGAGCTCTTCGTCGACGGGGCGCGCTTCGACGGTCGTGTTCCCGGCGGGGACCCGCAGCGTGTAACTGCCGTCGGCGCAGGAGCGCGTTTCGGCGACGACCCCGTGGGTCTCGTGCCAGGCGCGTACTGGCACGCCGCCAAGCGGCGCGCTCAGCTCGTTGGTCACCGCACCCTCGACGGTATCGACGGCCTCGGCGACTAGCGCGGGGTAGAGCAGAAGGTCTTGGCCGACGACGAGGTCGTGGAGCGGGCGCACGTAGTAGTCGTGGTCGCGGTGGATGTCGAAGTAGAGGTCGTACTCTCCCGCCGGCAGCGCGACGACGAAGCGGCCGTCCGGGCCGGTCGTGTCCGTCGTGTGCACATCGCCCCAGGGGTTGACCGCAGAGACCTCGACGCCGACCAGGCCGTTACCCACGGGGTCGACGACGCGGCCCTCGAGGAAGAGGCCGCTGTCGAGCTCGACGTCTCCGAAGTCCGTGTCCTCGGTGATCGACTGCTCGCTGCTCCCGTCCTGGACGTAGCGGCTTCGGAACGGAGGGCCGACGGCGATCTCGTAGAGTCCGGTGGGGAGGTTGAGCTGAAGCGCCGCGGTGGCGCCGGCCTGGGCATCCTCTTCGTGATCGACGTTGAGCCCCTCGGCTTCCACCCAGCAGTCGGGGATCACATCGGAGCCGCCGACGACACCGACGCCGCTGTCGATGCAGCGCGCTGTGACCACGTGGCCGCGGTCGAGCGCCAGGTCGACGACCTGGCCGCCCGTCATGCCGGGGAGCGGGCGGTGGCGGCTGGCGAGGCTCGACGAAACTGGGGGCAGCACGAGCAGGTGGTGGTCGCCCGCGGGGTGTTCGACGGCGTAGGCGCCCGCCGCGTCGGTCAGGTCGTAGTCGACGATCTCTTCCTCGTCGCAAGCGGTGCCGAGGAGGGCGACGAAGGCGTTCTCGACCGGGGCGCCGCAGTCCGTCGCCGTGATCGAACCCGTTGTCGTGAACGGCCCGGGCAGATAGGTGCCGCTCACCGTCATCGGATAACCGGGGCTGTCGACGCCGTCGATGCGGAGGATCACGTCGCCCGTGCTCGCGAGCGCGGGGACCGTGGTGACCAGCGCGCCGCGGTCGAGTTCGGCCAAGGTGTCGACGCCAGGGACCCAGCCTCCCATGCCGTCGGGGAAGAGGAGCGCGTGGCTACTCCCGGCGAGATGCGTCGCCTCGAACGCGATGCGCTGTCCCACCTCGACGACGACGGCATCGGCCTGGGTGATCTCCGGGCGCCAGGGGAGCTGGGCTGCGCGCGAGCTCACGCGAGCGGGGTAGGCGAGTGTCGTGTCACCGCTGACGGGGACCGTGGCGACGATCAGCTCCTTGTAGCGGCCCCACGGGGCGCTCACCTGGAGCGTGTAGGTCTCGGAGTTTGGTACGGGAAGGAAGAAGCTGCCGTTCGCGATGCTCGTCGTCGATCCTCCGAAGGCCTCGCTCGAGTCGCCCGCGAGGACAGCGGCGTTCATCGCGGCTTCGAGAACGGCGTCGTCTTGGGCTTCGAGGAGTCCCTCGACGAGAACGCCGTCCGCGAGCTGGTAGGTGCCGAGGTCGGTGTCGGCGCTGATCGCGACATCCTCCTGTTGCTGCGAGACGTGGCGGCCGCCGACCGGGCCCTGGACATGCACGGTGTAGGTGGAGCTCGGGGCGCGGAGCGCGAAGTCGCCCGCGGCGTCGGTCAGCGCCTCGAAGTCGTTGTCCGTGTCGTCGCCGACGACGACCCACGCGTTTCGGACGGGGTTCGAGAGCGCGTCGATCACCCGGCCCGTCACGCGGTGGCCGAGCGCGAAGGTGTGGTCGGCCGTCCCGCTGCACGTCGCCGTGCTCTTGTCGGTGTGATAGCTGCTGCCCTCGGGGGCGATGAAGAGAAGCCGGTAGTCGCCGGCCGGGTCGAGGCCGAGCGAGTACTGGCCGTTCACGTCGGTGACGTCGAAGCCCGGCATCTCTTCGCTGTCGCGAAGCATCCCGACGACGATCGCCCCGGGAAGCGGCGCGAGCGAAGGATCGCGCACCAGCCCCGAGATCGTGCAGCTCGGTGTGTAGACACCGGCGAGGCGCGTGAACGCCGCACCGTTGCTCGTTCTGCCGAGGTCTTGATTGCGGACGGTGACCTCGCCGCTGCTTGCGCCTGCCGGGACAGCAGTGATCAGAGCTCCGAGGTCCGGGCGATACGCCTCGACCGTCGCGAGCACACCCGCGAAACGCACCTCGGGGTTCGTGCCGAAGTTCACGCCGCGGATCAGGACCTGCCGGCCCTGCTGCGCACGCGTCGGGTGGATCCCCTTGATCAGGGGGTCGTCGAGCGCCGGTGGCGCCGCGCGGAGCAGCGTGACGAAGGAGAGGACGAGGAGTAGCGCGAGGGCGACGTGGCGACGGGTGCACATGGTCCCTCCTGGTGGAGACGACCTCGAGAATCGACGACTTCGACAAAGTACGGTGCTTCCCGGCGGGGCAATAGGATTGATTATTGATTACCTGCTTCGGATAACCCGTTCGTGAGTGAGCAGAACGCACTCCTCGTCGGGGTAAGCCGTCGAAGACCCCGGACCAGGAGTTCGTCTACGAAGCTGCCTACCGCTCGGGCCAGGGCCTGTTCCACGAGAGGCTCACCGATCGGCGCCGTGGCGCACCACGCACCCCGATGTGGCGCTGGCAGGACGGTCTGCGCCACCTTGTCTCGCTGGCATTGCCAAGGAGAGCTCAGCAGAAACGCGTCATCAGGGGAGTAGATCCGGGCGGCAACGCACGCCTGGGGGGAGCTCGGCGCACCTCTTCAGGATGCTCTCGCGAAAGCTGGCCTCCGCGCGGGCGACGTTCCCTGACGTGTCGCGCGTTTCGGCCGTGATGCGCAGGTCGACGCCCGGGCCAAAGGCCTCGGCGCCTCGCAATCGCCCCTGCTCGTCGAGCTCGTAGCGCGCGGCGACTCCGTCGGCACGCGCTGGGGAGAGAGCCAGCGAGGTCGTCTTCGTGGGTGCCAGGGGCAGGACTCCGGTCGCGCGGGCGCGTTCCCAAACCGGGCGCAGACGAGCCGGGTCTCCGTTGAGTCTGACGATGGCTCCCGACGGATCGCGTTCGACGATGATCGAGAGCGTGGTGCTCGGAGCCTCGACGACGGGTGCGTCGAGCCACTCGGTCTCGAGGCGGAGGGCTCTCGTCGAGAGGACCGATCCCTCGCAGCGGTCGGCTGCGACCGCGTCGACAAGCCACGAATCGCGTGGCCAGACGAGCCCCTGTTGGGCGGGGAGGAGACTGAGGTCGAGCGTTGGCGCGGCCGTGTCGACGACATCGATGTGAAGGGCATCTTCGCCGATGGCCCCCAGGGTGTCGGTCAGCGCGAGGCGCGCCTCGTGTGTACCGAGCAGGAGCCAAGACCCAAGCGTGGGCGTGTCACCCACCGTGCGCCCGTCGATCTCCCAGCGCCAGCTCGCAAGATCGTCGTGGGTGCCAGGGGTCGAGTCGGGGTCGAGGGAGCTGCGGCCGTCGAGCTGGGCGTCGGCCCCGCCTCGTTCACACTCGAGCACCTGGTCGCTGCCAGCGCGGGCGATGGGGGCGCGGTTGAGCTCCCGGTCGCGAAGAACTGCGACTGTGTTTCCGGAGCTCGCGAAGAGGAAGCCCCTTCGAAGCTGGCCGACATGCGCGAGAGAATCGAGCGGGATGGTGCCTCCGAAGGGGAACTCGCCGCTCTCGTCGAGCAGATAGACGCCGGGGCCCGGACACCGCTTCGTGAAGAGATAGGCGTCTTCGCCTTCTCGACGGGGCGCGTAGGCCACAGGACCATGACCGTTCGGCATCGAGCCGACCAGGCGGGGGGTCGTTCCAGAGACGTCGTAGATCGCGCTCTGATAGTCGAAGAAACGCCAGTTGCGCCAGAGGGCGTGACTCTTCGTCAATGGGAATCCCGGCTGGTGATAGAGGTACTTCTGCATCGGGTCGCCGGGCTCTCCGAGGGCCAGGCAGGACTCCGTGTCGAAAACCCACGGCGAGTAGCTCACCCAATCGTCTTGGCTGGCAAGGACACGGGCACCGGTTGCGTCGAAGAAGGGAGTCGAGGCGACACCCGGCTCGCTCTCACAAAGAAGGCGGGGTGCGTCAGCGGTGCTGAGGTCGAAGACGGCGAAGCGTCCGCCCGAGCCGCTCGAATACCACCAGTCCATGCCGAGCAGAGCGCGGGTGCCGTCGGGGGAGAGTTCGAAGGTGACGAATCTGTTCTCGAAAGCGAACTCGTGTACGACGTCGGGAGGACGCCAGCTCGTAATTCCGGAGTTCGTGAGCGTGTAGACCGTGTCTTCGGACACGTCGAAGGCTCTCACCCTCTCCTCGTCACAGCGCAGCGCTGGTTCGCCGAAGATGCCGTTCTCCATGGGATAGGCTGCGAAACACGAACCCTGGTATGAGCCAGACATGTGCGTTCGCAGCAGCATCCCGCCTTGGAACGCGACGGCATTGCTACCTCGCCGTCTCTCTGGAACGTGCTCGGGGTAGATGAAATGACGCACGGAGGCGTCTGTCGTGTCGAGCGAGAAGAGCGCTCTCTCGTATCCGTCGAATCCGGCGACGTATCGGCCTCCGACGGGAACGAGCTCATCGAGGAATTCGATGCTGTCGGTGGTGGAACGCCCAATACGGACGAGGCCGCCGTCCGGGCCCTTCTCGATGGTCTCGATGAACACCCGCTCGCCAAGCGGGGCGCCCGTCGATGGATCCCGGCGTTTCGAGAGAACGGCGAGGCGCTCGACTCCCGGGCTGTCGTCCGCAGCGAGTTGAAGAGGAAAACGCTCCGGATCGCCGACGGTATCGAGGATCAGCCCGCTCTCGAGATCGACGAGGACGAGATCTCCGCTGGGCCGGTCGATGACATAGAGTTCACCGTCCGAGCTCGAGTCCTGCCAGAACGGCGCATCGTCGGCGTGGGCCGGAAGCCCCACGTCGATCGGGACCCGGGCGCTCAGGCGCGGGTTGTCGAGTTGGCTCAGGTCGAAGATCTCGAGCTCCGGGCCTCGCGCAATCACCAGTATCGCGCCGTGTCTCCCTTCGGCCATCGTGAACGCCCAGCTCTCGTCCGTGGGGAGCGTCACCGGAAGAGTCGAGCGGAGCTGAGCCGTCGCTGGATCGCGGATCTCGAGCTGCAGTCCCCCGGCGAGCGATGAGACGACGGTGACGAGCGCTTGGCCTCGGGGCGAGAGCTTCACTTCTCTCGTCCTGCCCGACCCCCAGACGGCGCCCAGCCGCTCGGGCCTGCCGAGGACCGGGTCGACGCGATGGACAGCGATCAGCTCCCGGCCGAAGACCCCATAGGGGCCGACCAGGGCCACGATCGGGTCATCCTCCGTACCGGCCACGCTGAATGAACGAGTCTTGTTCGGACCCTGAAACCTGCCTCGCGACTCGAAGTCGGCCAAGCCGATCACATGGGCGTACTCGTCGCGGTGGATCACCATCGCGAACTGGGGAGCGCTGAGAACGGCTATACCCCGGAAACGCTCCGTCAGACGCTCGATCTCGCTGATCTCGCCGGACGCGTCGACCTCGTAGACCAGAAGCTGGTCGTAGAGCGTGGCCAAGTAGGGGTAGAGCGTCGGGACGAGTAGCAGTTCTCGACCTTGGGCTGCGGCTGGCAGGGCGAACCGCGTCGCTTCCGAGTCGAAGAACTCCTCGGACGCCGTCAATGCGGCGTTCTCCATGTCGAAGACGTTGATTCGGTGGTACCACGGCCGTGGTTCGGTCGGCTCGAACAGGTAGACCCGCCCAGCGCGGGAACTCAGGAGTCCGGGTCTCCCGCCATAGCGATGCACCGGGGAGAACTCGTGTTCGCGAAGATGAGACAGAAGAGGCGTGGCCGGTGGAGGGTCGAGCGCCCGGTCGCGAGCCCGAGCCCTCTCTTCGTGGGCCGCGATGGTTTCCGGTGTCGGGGCTTCGGGGGCCTCGGCGAGGCCGGGTCCGTCGCCGCTGATGGCGAGCGCTGCGAGCAGCAGTAAACAGTACCTCGGCACGTTGGTTGTGCAGACAGCGTCCATCATGTGATGGTCCCCCTGGACGACCAGCGGGCTCCCCCCGGAGCCGGCGGCGTACCCTCTCAGAGGATCATACGTCGATGGACGTCAAAAACGTGAGAAAGAGCACCGGAGTCTGAATCCGGCCTCCATCACGACCCGCCTCGCTCGGTCTCTATCGGCGGGACTCGCAGCGCGGTCTTCGACGGGGACCTGTATCGGCCCACTGGTGGGTCATCGAACGAGCTCCCCGCTCGGGCGGCCGATCCGGCCGTCCGCCACGCCGATCGATGCCCCGACGATCGCACGGAGCATCGATGACTCGTAGACGGCGAGGCTCGGACGCACTGCGCGCTCAGTAGTGGAATTGCCCCACCAGACGGTCCAGCTCACCGGACAAGGTGCTGAGCTCTGCTGCCGTCTTCTGGCTGTCCGTCGCTCCCGAGGTCGTCTGTTGGGCCGCGATCGCGACTCCCGCGATGTTGCTCGCGATCTCGGTCGCACCGGCTGCCGCCTCGTTGACCGTGCGGGCGATCTCGCTCGTCGTCGCCGACTGCTCCTCGACAGCGCCAGCGATCGTCTGCTGGATGTCGCTGATCTCGTGGATGATCGTCGCGATCTCCGAGATCGCGGCGACGGCGGACTCGGTGACGTTCTGGATGCGGTCGATCTGCTGGCCGATCTCCTCGGTGGCCTCGGAGGTCTGCTTGGCGAGCTCCTTGACCTCGCCGGCGACGACGGCGAAGCCCTTGCCGGCTTCGCCCGCGCGCGCGGCTTCGATCGTGGCGTTGAGCGCGAGGAGATTCGTCTGCTCGGCGATCGAGGTGATCAACTTGATCACCTTGCCGATCTCGATGCCGCACGCGGAGAGCGCGTTCATCGTGTCGCCGGTCTTGTCCGCCACACGCACGGCGTTGGACGACACGGACGACGCCGTCTGCACGTTCTCGGAGATCTCGCGGATGCTCGCGCCCATCTCCTCGGCCGCGCTGGCCACCGCCTGCACGTTGCTCGAGACCTCCTCGGCTGCCGTCGAGACGACCGCCGCCTGCGCCGACGTCTCCTCCGCGCTCGTGCCCATGTTGACGCTGAGCCCGTTGAGCTGCTCGCTCGAGCGCGCGAGGGTGTGGGCCTGGCCCGCGATCCCTCCGATGTTCTCGCGGAGGTTGACGAAGAATCGCGCGAGTCCGTCGCCCATCTGGCCGATCGCGTCCTCGCCGGTCACTGCGATCGGCCGGCTCAGGTCGCCTTCCGCCGCGTGACTGACAACGTCGAGCATCTGTTCGACCTTCTGCTGCAGCTCGCGAGCGCGGGCGAGCTCACGTTCGTCGGCCGCGCGCACGGCCTCGAGCGCCTTCTCGGCTTCCGCGGCTTTGTCCGCCGCGGCGCGCGCCTGTGCCGCCGCCTTGGCTTCGGCGCTCTCGGAGTTCTCGAGGCAGAGCTTGGCGCTGTCGAGCGCGGCGTTCAGCGAGCGTTTGATCCGCGCGTAGTCACCGGCGTACTCGCCGCTCATGCGCGCGTCGAGCGAGCCGCGTCCGATGTCGTCGAGTACGGCGACCGCTTCGTTGACTGGCTCCGTTGTGGCGTCCATCAGGGCGTTGACGCCTTCGACCATGTGCTGCCACTCGCCGTGGAAGCCTTCATCGCTGGCCCGCCGCTCGAGGTTGCCCTCGCGTGCCGCCGTCGTCAGGGAGCCGATGCTCGCGTTCAGCTTGCCGAGCGTCGCCTGCAGCGCGAGGAAGGCGTGGCCGAGTTGGTCGCCGTCGCCCTTCGCCTCGATCGTGCGGGATAGATCGCCCCCCGAGAGCGCCTTCGCGGTCTCGGTGGCCTCGCCGAGGTAGCCCGCCATTGCTTCGATCGAGTCCGACAGCACGCCGACCTCGTTGCGCGCGCCACCCGTGCGCGCGATGTCCGGCATCTCGCCCATCATCTCGCGGGCCCGTCCGGCGAGGCGGATCACGGGCGCTGCGATGCGCGAGCCCATCAGCCAGGCGTTGACGCAGCCGAGGAGGACTACGAAGAAGGTCGCGAGAATCGCCGTGTTGCGCGCCGCGTCGATCTTGGCGACGGTCGCGCTTCGATCGACGAGCGCCTTGAGGTAGCCGGCCTGCTGTCCCGCGTAGTCGGTGAACGGGAACGCGATCACGGCGTAGTCCTTGCCGTCGAGTGCGAGGCGCTCGATCCAGATGCCGTCGCTCGCGAGGAGCTCCGTGACCTGCGCTTCGTCGAGGGGGTAGATGTCGCTCTCGAGCGTGCCGACGTAGTCGGAGCCGTCTCCAAAGGTCGTGACGGAATCTCCTCCGGCGAGCCGATGGATGGACCAGTCGCCACCCGTCACCGACTTCATCACTTCGAGGAAGGGGCGCGAGAAGTTGCGGCCTACCTCGAAGGTCCCCACGTGGCGGCCCTCGTAGGAGACCGGCGCCACGTAGCGGAAACCGTATCCACCGCGGCCTTCTTCGAGGCCTTCGACCACGCGGCGTTCGCCGTTGGCTGCGAGAACGGTATTGCGGAAGCCCGAGAGGTCGTCACCGAACTTCGAGGGCTTGTGGAGACGGAGGAACGAGCGCGCGGGGGGGAGATGGAATTGCGCTTGGCGCACGCCTTCCTTCTTGAGGCGCGCGTAAACCGCCTCGTAGGAGCGCGCGAGCTCCTCGCGCTTCCCTTCGGCGAACAGGCGCTGGACCTCGGGATTCTCGACGAAGACGGCCGCCGCTCCGGCGGCCTTCTCGAGCTCGGCGGCCATCGCCGACTCGACCTGTCGGCGCATCCCGGCGAACGCTTCGTTCTCGCTCTCGACGATGCCCGCGCGAAGCTGACTGGTCAGGAACCACCCCGACACGAGACCGAAGACGGTCAGCACGGCGGCGAAAGCAAAGACGATTTTCCACTTGGTGGGCCAAGAATCGATCCAACGGAGCATGGTGCACTCTCTAGGCGTCCTGTTGACACACGAACCAGGACGTCCCCCGAAGTGACCACACCTTCTTCCACGGTTCCCCAACCGGCAGGGTCAACATGGCGCCGCGGTGGCGGGAATGCACGTGAACTCGCGAAGGAGGGGAGACGCGAAGAAGCAGGCTCACGAAAGAAGGTGGGCGGCGAGCACTCGCGTGGACGGCTAAGTGGCTGGAGTTTGGGAGTTTGGGGACGCACCCGTTGACGCGCGGAGACGTTTCTTGTCAAAATCGAACCCAGCGTTCGATATGCGGACTTGCAGTCGGGATGGGAGAACGATGGCCAACCGAAGACTCGAGAGCGAGAGGGCGTTCCGGAGGCAGTACGTCGCCGGAGTTGCCGACCGGCTCTTTGCGGACAAGGGGATCGAGCGGACCACGATGGACGAGGTGGCGGCGGCGGCTGAGCTCAGCAAGTCCACGCTATACGCGTACTTCGGGAGCAAGGACGAGCTGCTCTTCTTCATGCACACACGGGACGCGCAGGTTGGGTACGAGTTCCTCCGCGAGGGTGTGGGCTCGGGCGGAACGGGACTCGAGCAGCTCCGGCGTTACGGCCAGGCGTTTCTGCGCTACTACACGGAGCACCCTTCGAAGCTCCTCCTCAGAAGCTACCTCGACTTCAGAGCCGTCCAGGTCGAGCGTGTGCGTCCCGCACTGCGCGAGGAGTACACGCAGCACCGCGACGCCGAGATCGCGTTGCTCGCGGGCGTCATCGAGAGGGGGGTCGCCGATGGATCTCTCGCGAAAGATCTCGATGTGCCGCTGACGATGGCGCAACTCGTCTACACCTTGCACCCCATCGCGAAACAGGTGCTGTTTCCCACGCACAAGCTGGGCCCGTTCGAGGGCTCGGCGTTCTACGACAGCTACTTGGAGATCTTCTTGCGCGGCGTGGCTGGCACCGCTGCGGACGGGAGCGAGTGATGCGCTCATGGGTTCTGTCGCTAACTGTCATCGTGTTCCTCGTCCTGACGGCTCCGCTCGAAGCGGAGACCTCTTCACCACCGGCGGACAGCGGCCATCGGTGGAACCTGGCAGAGCTCTTCGAGACGGAGGAGGCCTGGGAAGCCTCACGTGCCCGATTCGAATCCCGATTCGATGAGTTGCGTGCCGCGATGGATGGGTGGACCGACTCGCCCGCAGAGATGCTCGCGCTCCTCGAGCTCGATTGTGAGCTCGAACAGCACTTCTTCCGCCTGATCTACTACGCAGACTTGGCGATGACCATCGACGAGACGGAGCCACGCTACAAGTCGATGCAGGGGCAGATGCTCGCCCTGATCGGGGCGTGGCAATCGATTACGGCGCCCATGGATACCGAGCTTCTGGCACTTGGTGAAGCGCGCTTCGAGGAGTACGTGGCCGCCGAGCCGGCGCTCGACGCGTTCGCCTATGAGATGCGCGAGGTCTTCCGCGAGGCCGAGCGCGCTCTGCCCGAGGAGCTCGAGCGCTTCGTCCAGCGCTCCTTCGCGCTGTCGATGCAACCCCGCGTGGTCTATCAGTCGCTGATGCACGGTGAGGTGCCGTGGGGCGAGGCGACTCTCACGGACGGCAGCGTCGTTCGAGTCGACGACCCCGCGCTCTCCCGCCTCTTGCGATCCCCCGTCGCCGAGGACCGGCGACGCGCGTCGGAGGCTCATCGCCAGAGTCTCGCCCGGTTCGAGAACACATTCGCAGCGCTTCTCAACAACGAGATGCAGGCTCAGCACTTCCAAGCGACGGTGCGCGGATACGACAGCGCGCTCGAGGCCCGTTTCCTCCGCGAGAGGCTCGATCCCGCCATCTTCGGCACGGCGATCGCGAAGGTCCGCGAGCACATCCCGCTCTACCACCGCTTCCTCGCCTTGCAGAAGCGCATGCTCGGGATCGGCCATCCGACGACGACGGATCTCTTTGCACCGAATCCTCTGGCCAAGGAACGCTCGTTCAGCTTCGACGAGGCTCGCGCAGCCGTTCGTACGTCTCTGGCTCCTCTCGGGGACGAGTACAACGAAGGAGTACGCCGGGCCTTCGAAGAGGGTTGGTTCGACGTATACCCGCGCGCCAAGAAACGCGGGTTCGGGGGGGTGACCTCGGTCTACGGACTACACCCTTTCATCCTGCTGAACTTCGCGGGGAGCTATCGCGATACGAACGTCGTCACCCACGAGCTTGGACACGCCATTCACTTCTGGCTCGTGGATCGTCACCACCCGTGTGTCAACTCTTCGATCCCGAGTTACCTCTTCGAGATCGCGGCGCACTTCAACGAGCAACTCCTCATCGAGCACCTTCTCGAGAACGAGAGCGATCCTCGGGTGCGGATCTTCCTCTTGACCCGGCACCTCGAGTCGCTGACGGCAGCTCTCTTCCACCAAGCGCGTCTCTCCGAGTTCGAGCACGCGATGCATCGGAGAGTTGAGAGCGGCGGTTCGCTCGACGCGACGTGGTTGAACGAACGCTACCTCGCGTCGAGGCGCCTCTACTACGGGCACGAGCAGGGAATCATCGATGTCGGCGATTCCTCGGGCACGGGCTGGATAGGCATCGACTACCTGTTCCGCAGCTACTACGCGTACAACTACACGGCTGGCATGGTCGCAGCGCTCGCGTACAAGGAGCAGTTCGACGCGATGGGGGAGGAGGGGGTGGCGGCCTACCTCGACTTCCTGCGCTCCAGCGGATCGGAGCCCCCTCTCGCCCTATTGGCTCGGACCGGCGTCGATATGCGCAGCGAGCTCCCTTACCAACGCGCGTTTCGTCAAGTCGAGCGCCTCGTCGACGCTCTCGAATCGGCGATTCGAGAGGTCGAGGCTTCGTCGTAGGAGACGGCCACCGCTTTGAGAGTGGGAGATCCACGCCCCTGACTTGCTGGCACGTCAGGGGCGGCGAAGTCTCGATCGAACTCCCGTGACCCCTTCATCGTCTCGTCGTCATCCAAGCGGCGGAGGATCGGTCTGCGCGCCCCACCCCGGGGCGCGCGTAAGGAGAGACTGCCATGATCAAGGCGTATGCCGCGTCCGAAGCCGGCGCGGCCCTCGAACCCTTCGAGTACGACCCGGGGCCGCTGGGGCGGCAGGACGTGGAGATCGAGGTCGAGAGCTGCGGCATCTGTCACAGCGACCTCAGCATGCTGAACAACGAGTGGGGGATGACGAGCTACCCCTTCGTGCCCGGGCACGAGGTGGCCGGGAAGATCCGCGCCATTGGCGAGGACGTCGCGCATCTCGCGCCGGGCGACCGCGTGGGCCTCGGGTGGCACTCGGCCTACTGCGGCGTCTGTGACTCGTGCCGCAGCGCGGACCACAACATGTGCGGGACGGCCGAGGGCACGATCGTCGGTCGCTACGGGGGCTTCGCCGAGCAGGTGCGTGCGCAGGCGGCGGCGGTGGTCAAGCTGCCCGATGGCATCGACAGCGCGAGCGCCGGGCCGCTCTTCTGCGGCGGCATCACCGTGTTCAACCCGCTCGTCCAGTTCGGTCTCAAGCCGACCGGGCGGGTCGGGGTCGTTGGCATCGGTGGGCTCGGCCACATGGCGCTCGCGTTCCTGAGCGCGTGGGGCTGCGAGGTGACGGCGTTCACCTCGAGCGAGGTGAAGCGTACGGAGGCGCTCGAGCTCGGCGCGCACCGCACGGTGAACTCACGCGACGCGGAGGCGCTCGCGGCGGAGCAGGGCCGCTTCGACCTCGTGCTGTCCACGGTCAACGTCACGCTCGATTGGAACGCTTACGTCGCGACGCTCAAGCCGCGCGGCCGTTTGCACTTCGTCGGGGTGGCCCTCGAGCCGCTCGATCTCGGCGTGTTCCCGCTCCTTGTGGGACAGCGCGAGGTCTCGGGCTCTCCGGTCGGGAGCCCGGCCGTCATCGCGGAGATGCTCGAGTTCGCGGCGCGCCACGCGATCAAGCCCGTGATCGAGACCTTCCCGCTCTCGAAGGCCAACGAGGCGCTCGATCACTTGCGGAGCGGCAACGCGCGCTACCGGATCGTGCTCGAGCGCTGAGCGCGGCGACCTTTGCAGCCGCTCGGGCCTGTGAGCCCGGGCGGCGCTTCACTCCTCGCGCGCTTGCATCGCCTTGATCTGCTTCTTGATCGCGGCGAGCAGCTCACGCCCCATCAGGTCCTTTGCGAGCACGGTTCCGTCCGGGCCGATCAAGATGTTCGCGGGGATCGCCGCGACGTGGAAGCGCTTGGCGATGGGCCCTTCGAGCCCCCCTTCGGTCCAGGATTGCGGCCATCTCATCGCGCGCTTTTCTGCAAAGGGGGCGACGACGCTCTCCTCGGCGTCGAGGCTGATGCCGACGATCTCGAGCCCATGCGCGGCATAGCGCTTGTACGCCTTGCGCAGCGTGGGTAGCTCCTCGACGCAGGGTTGGCACCAGGTCGCCCAGAAATCGACGAGCACGAGCTTGCCGCGGAGCGAAGCGAGATCGACGGCGCCTCCGTCGATGGTCGATAGCGCGAATGTTGGTGCGCTCTGGCCCTTGTGAAGGCCGAGGAGCGGTACGTTGTCGAAATCCTCTCGAGTGGTGCTCTGGCCGACCGCCAGAGTGATGTCGCGACTCACGGCGACATCTTGCGGGCCGGGGCCTCACCCAGGTTTCAACCGTTTGGCGTAGCGCTTTGCGGTGAGCGTGTGTTCGCCGGGCGGCACACCCTCGATGGCGTAGCGCCCTTCGGCGTCCGTCACGTCGCCGGTCGCACCGTTCGGGGCGATCCAGCTTCCGACGACGACGTTGACATGGGGGAGCGGCCGACTGTCTTCGCCGAGCACCCGCCCCTCGATGCGGGTTTCGCCGTGGCTGGCGCTCGGGGACTCGAGCTCTTGTCCCGGCTCGAGGTGCACGCGCCGGATATAGAGGGTAGACGCATGGTTGGTGCCGTCGACCACCCCGAAGCGGCTGAGTTGGTAGTCGCGGTTACCGGGGAGCGGACCCGAGAGCCACGTCGTGCCGTCGCGTCGGAGACGGACGCGCACGTTGAACGGCACGGGCTTGTCCTCGGGGTCCTTGGGTTTCTCGGGGAGCGGCTGGAGATTGATGGAGACGCGGCCGCTCAGGGTCTCCTTGAGCGGCTCGACTTCCGTGCGGAAGTACGCCGGTGGCCCGAGGCGGACACTGAGCGCTTCGCTCGAGGAGTTCTGGAGCTCGACGGATTCGAGGAGCGCGCATCCGTGCTCGGGGTGCAGCACCGCGAGATGGAATGGGGCTCCGCTGTTCGCCAGCCCGCGCATCCGAAAGAGGCCCGCGGTGTCTGTGACCGTCTCGACAGCGACTCGGCTCCGGCGCGCCGGGAAGAGCCACAAGAAACGTTTGCGCCAGCCGATGGCCCAGATCTCGTCGCGCTCGAAGAAGAGGAGGGCAGCCCTCGAGTGCGCGGCGACGACCTTGGCGCCCGTGACCGGCTCTCCCGTCTCCGCGGAGACGACGACGCCGTGCAGCTCGTGCCGCGGCGCGTCCGAGACTTCGGAGGCAGCGCTGGAGGCGACGGTACCCAGAACGGCGAGCAATGCGGCGACCGACAAGAAAGAAGGCAGGACGAAGCGGCTTGTGGCTTCTTGCACGATGACTCCCCCCCGGGACGATGACGCGGGAGAGTCTATCAACCGCAACGGTCGCGCGGAAGCGGGGGCGCCGCGCGCCGACGACTTCTCGTCGTGCGCGCGGCGCGTTCTCGAAAGGACAGAGAACTTCCGTCATCCCTCGTGCTGGAGCTTCAGGCTTCCGCAGCGCGCGCGGCGGGATCCCACGCGCCGGTTGCCGCGACGTCTCTCGCGTACGCGGCGAAGCTCTTCGGCTCGCGGCCGAGCGCCCTTCTGACGCCGTCCGCGAGCTGGGCGTTGCGGCCGTCGAGGACGTGCGTGAAGAGGTAGTCCACGAGCTCGATGTACGCGGGGGGGAGGCCAGCGCCCTCGAGGTCCGCGAGGAAGGTCTCGCGCGAGACCGCCTCGAAGCGGATCGGCCTTCCGGAGGCTTCGGCGAGGATGCCGATGACCTCGGGGAAGGTCAGGAGCTCGGGGCCGGTCACCTCGTAGACCTCACCCTCGTGCCCGACCTCGGTCAGGGCCGCGACGGCGACGTCCGCAATATCGTTCGCATCGATGAAGGGCTCGGCGACCGTGCCCGTCGGGAGGGCGACCGTGCCGCTCATGACGAGATCGTGGAAGAAGCTCTCGTCGAAGTTCTGGTTGAACCACGACGCGCGGACGACGGTCCACGGGATCCCGGACTGCTGAACGATGCGCTCGCAGCGCTGCGCCTCTTCCTCGCCCCGTCCCGAGAGCAGCACGATGCGCTCGACGCCGACGGTGGCGGCGAGCTGGGTGAAGGCGCGGATCGCGGGAGGTGCGGCGGGCACGGCGAGATCGGGGGTGAAAACGAGGTAGACCCGGCGCACGCCTTCGAGGGCGGGCTCCCACGTCTCGGGCGCGTCCCAGTCGAACGGGATCGCCGCGCTGCGGGAGCCACGGCGCACGGGTAGGCCGCGCGCCTCGAGGCGCTCGGCGACGCGGCGGCCGGTCTTCCCGTTGGCGGTGAGGACCAGGGTGAGAGGGGCGTTGGGGTTGTGCTCGGCGGCGTTCTGGCTCTTCGTCATGGCGTTCACCTCGCTATCGTTGGGGCGCCGAATCGGGGTGCGGCGCGTCGCTGTCCGTTGCGTGGAATCCACATTACGAGCACGGATTCGGAGCCTCCATGATCGAAGCGACGGAAGACATGCCCGATCGTCCAGGCCGTTGAGCGGGTGGCGAAGACGGGATAAATTGCAGGCATGAGCGAGTTAGACGAGAGGCGAGCCACCCCGCCCGGAGCCTGGGATTCCGCCGATCCACTCGGCGAGGCGCTGCACTTCCTGCGGATGGACGGGGTCGTCTACACGCGCTCGGAGCTGACGGCCCCGTGGGGCATCGACCTGCCGCCGATGCCGGAGTGTGTGCTCTTCCACGTCGTCACGGAGGGGCGCTGCCTGCTCGAAGTGGATGGCGCGGAGCCGCGGGTACTTCAGCCCGGTGAGTTCACGCTGGTGCCGCATGGCGAAGGCCACCGGATTGCGAGTGACGCGGGCGCGCCGATCGAGCCCCTCTTCGAGCTCGAGCGCGAGGAGGTGGGGCCGCGCTACGAGATCCTCCGTCACGGGGGCGGAGGAGAGCCGACGGGCTTGGTGTGCGGCGCGGTGCGCTTCGGGCACCCCGCCGCGCGGGACTTGCTCTCACGCCTGCCGCGCGTCGTGCAGATCGCGACCTGGAGCGCGCCCGGCGGCGAGTGGATGCAGAGCTCGTTGCGATTGATGGCAGCGGAGGCAGGGACGCGGCATCCCGGTGGCGAGACGGTTGTCACGCGCCTCGCCGACATCCTCGTGATCCAGGCGATCAGGGCGTGGATCGCGGAGGATCCCGGCGCACAGACGGGCTGGCTCGGGGCACTGCGCGACCCGCGCGTTGGACCGGCGATCCTCGCGCTGCAGCGGGAGCCCGAGCGGCCGTGGAGCGTGGAGACCCTCGCGCGCGAGGCGGGTCTGTCGCGCTCTGGCTTCGCGGAGCGTTTCCGCGCGCTCGTCGGCGAGACGCCGATGAACTTCCTCGCACGCTGGCGCATGCAGCTCGCGAGCTCCTGGCTGCAGGACGGGCAGGCGGCGATCGCGGAGCTCGCGGAGCGCCTCGGCTATCAGTCCGAGGCGGCCTTCAGCCGCGCGTACAAACGCGTGATGGGCGAGGCGCCGGCGGCGACGCGGCGCCGCGGGCTCGTGGAGTAGCGCTCCCGAAGCACGCGGCGCCAAGGATTCGCCTGCCGCGTGTCGCGTTTCACTCGCCAACGCTCTCCTCGGAATACCTTTCCGTGGACCGCCCCGTCGCGCGTTTCCACGTTCGGTCGAGCTTCTCGTAGAACGCGGAGTCTCCGTTCCCGGCACCCGCGACGGGGCACTCGATCCACGAGCCGTCCTCGAGATAGACCGTGATGAGAGAGTCGTCGAGGAGGGAATCGAAGTCCTGAAGCTCGATGCGCTCGATGTCAACCCACGTTGCGGACGCGATCGTGGGCTCGCCCTCGTCCGTGCGATAGGCGAGTACCCGCTCGGGGGTGAACAGGCATCCGGTGTCGAGCGCATCGAGGAGCGCTTGCGAGTAGAAATAGAGCACGCGCTCGTCCGGGCCGATGATCTCGGCTTCGCGGAGCTTGCCGAGCAGCTCGGAGGAAATCTCGAGCTCGGACTGTGCTTGGTCGGACGGGTAGCGCCCGGTCTCGATGCCGTATCCAAACCAGAACACGAACGCGAGCACGACGACCACGCCGAGGCCGACGAGGACGACGCAGCCGATCGCCGTGCCGGCGGCTGCCTTCCCGCAGCCCGACGGCTTCCGAGGCGGCTGCGTTGGATTCGGGGCGTGTGTGCTCGTGGGTGCGGTGTAGGGGTCTTGCATCGTCAGCCCTCGTTCTCCGAGCCGGGTTCGGTTCCCGGGAACCGATGCTCGAGGTCTCGTGGTTCGAGCCCCGCTCGGTCCTTCCATGCGACACGGATGATAGCCGCACGGGCATCTCCCGAGGGGGTATGGAGGGGTATTACTCGCATAGTGCTTCGCGTTAGACTCTCGGCATTCCGCATTCCATGGGAGGAGGGTTGATGACGATGCGCCGATGGAGTCTCGGTGGGTGTGTCCTGATCCTGTGTGTGGGTGCGTTTGGCCTCGGAAGCCAAGCCCATGAACACTGCGAATCGGCGGTGGGGGGCTGCATTCTCACCGGCGTCTACGACTACGGCGACGCGCAGGAGATCGACATCAACGCGTCTCCGCGGGGTGGAGCGTTCGAGTTCACGACGCTCGTGCACTTCCCCAGCGGAGTGAAGCGGCGGCAGAGCTGGTCGCTGGCGAAGCAGAGCGGGAGCTGCGAGCTCAGCCTCACCTGCTCGAACGGCGCCACGTTGAGCTGCTACGCGCCGGCGCCCTGCGGCATGGGGCAGTCCGCGGACACGATCTGGTGCGGCACCTTCACCGAAGACGGGGCCTACGGTCCGAGCGCTGGTGATGGACTCAACGCCCAGATCCACGCGTGCAAGCCGCTCGACCCCGCCGATCCCTCGGAGCCCGACGATCCAGAAGGCGGGGATGGCGACGGCGATGAGCCCGGTGACGGTGGCACCGGGGGAGACGGGGGCCCGTCCGATGACGGTGAGCCGGGCGACGAGCCCGACGGCTTGCCCCGCGGCCGTTCGCTCGAGGAACTTCTCGCCAGCGATGGCGAGCGGCCGCCCCTGTCTTGCGAGTACGCCACCTTCCACGAGCGCAACGTGCAGAATCCCAACCCGTGGATCATGAAGATGGAGGACCGGACGACGAGCCGGCGCCCCGGTTCGGCTCTCGGGCCGGGTGGGCATCCGAGTTTCACGACGGTCGTCACCGACTACTTCCAGGTCGACGTCGTCAACGAGGTGCGGGCCGAGAACGTCGAGCTCCGTCACTTCCGGATGAAGAACAGCGGGAAGAAGCTCCTGACGCAGCTCGAGAGAATCGGGTGGGTGGAGGTCCCTCGCCACTTCGCCGCGAAGATGAGCCTGGCCCCGGACGACTACTCACCGGCGCGTTTCGTCCGAGGCCTCGAGGGCTGGGAGTCGCAGTACATCGCCTACGAGCCGTGCCCACGGCACGCGTCGAAGAACGAGGCGCTGCTTGGTGAAGGGGCCTTCCACTGCTACGTATTCCGAGGCGGTAGCGCCGGCGCGCCAGCCCTCTACTACGTCCGCCCGAAGGACTGCCGACTCCAGCACGTCGCGACGCGCAACGAGAACGGCCCCGTGATCGTGGAGATCGAGTGGCTCGAAGAGGCGAGCCTCTACATCGAGCCGATCGAGACACCCGATCGCGTGATGACCGGCGACCCGGTCAAGGATCGCGACATCTTCGAGGCGCTCGCCGCGGGGAGAGGCGTCCGCGGCCCCGATTACGCCGAGTACGCCCACCACGAAGGCTGGGTCCTCACTCCTTAGCGTCGTCAGTCGGTATGGGGGGCTTCTTGAAGTACTCCCCGCTCGGCAACGCGTGGAGCTGCGCGAGCGACGCGAGCAGCTCGAGCTGGAGCCGGTCCCCCTTGTCGCCGTTGACGGCGAGCACGACGGCCTGCTTCGTCTCGGGGAAAGCGACGAAGAGGAACGCCGAGCCGGGGTAGCTCTGCCCCGGGTGGAGGAACGACAGGCTCGAGCCGTTCTCTTCGAGGAGCACGCCGAGGCCCATGTCGAGTGGGATCCCGAAGGCCTGGATCGGGAGCGCGACCTGACGCTCGAGCATCGCGCGTGCCGACTTCGGCGTGAGGACGTGTCCTGCTTCGCCGCCGTAGGCCGCTTGCACGTCCGCGACGAGGCGCGCGATGTCCTCGGTCGTCGTCATCAGGCCGCCTTGCGCCCTGGCGTGGCTGTCCTGCACCGCCTCCTTCGCCTCGCCGCCCGCGTGGGGCATCGCCTCGCGAACGCGCTGCGCCTCTTCGAGCGGGTAGAGGAAGGTCGACGAGCGCATGTTGGCGGGCTCGAAGACCAGCGCCCGCGCGATGTCCTCGAAGGGCTTCTCGAGTACGTCCTCGAGCAAGAGCTGGATGACGACGTAGCCGATGTTGGAGTAGGACCACCCGGCTCCGGGCTCGGCGACGGGGAGAGCGGGCTTGTTCCGCGCGGGAGCCTCGGCCGAGAGGATCTGCGGGAGAGTGGGCCACGGGGCGTCCGGGTCTTGCGCGAAGTTCGTGCCGGGAATCCCCGACTGGTGGGACAAGAGAAGGCGCAGCGTGATGGGTTTGCCGTACTCGTTGTCGGGCATGGTCCACGAGCGCAGGTAGTCGTTGATGTCCGCATCGAGATCGAGCGTGCCGGCGTCGACGAGCTTCAGGACCATCAGCGCGGTCACGAACTTGCTCACCGAGCCCGCCTGGAAGACCGAATCCTCCATGACGGGGCGAGGGCTCTCGGCGCCCGCCTCGAGCGTGCCCCAGCCCTTCGTCCAGGCCACTTCGTTGTCACAGACGACGGTGACGCACACGCCCGGCGCACCGTACGCGGCCATGCGCTCTTCGAGGGATGCGCGGGTTTCGGTCTGCTCGACACCCTGCTCGGAGAAACTCACTTCGACGATGGCGTTCTCGAACACCTCGCTGGGGTGGGGGGTGGGGGGCGCGCAGGAGAGCATCAACGCCGTTGTCAGGGCACACGCGAACTGGGTGGTGAATCTCGACTCGGTTCTCATCGCTTCCTCTGGGGCCCACGCTTCCAGGACACGCGACAGGGCCCGGGTCGCGTCTCGCACAGGGAAACGCGAGTCCAGATCTGCCGGTTGCTCTTTACTTGCGGTTTTGTCAGGAGGCGCTCAGCTCGCGGAGGAGCCACGCGCGGGCGAGCCGTAGCTCGCTCCGCACGGAGACGGGCGCCAGCTCGAGGATCGAGCCGATCTCCTCGCTGGTGAGCCCGGCGAAGTAGCGGAGCTCGACGGCGCGGGCCTTCCGCGCGTCGAACTCGGCGAGGCGGTCGAGCGCGCCGTCGAGGTCGAGCACGTCCCAGAGTGGGAGCTCGCGGCCGGCGACGTCGTCGGCGAAGGTGACGCGCTGCCACCCTCCACCGCGTTTGACCGCGCGCTCCGCGCGGGCGTGATCGACGAGCAGGCGGCGCATCATCCGCACGGCGACCGAGAAGAAGTGGACACGGTCCGTGAACGGGACCGACGAGTCGACGAGGCGGACGTACGCCTCGTGGACGACGGCGGTGGTCTGGAGAGCGTGTCCGGGGCCTTCTCCCTGCATCGCGCTGCGGGCGAGACGCCGCAGCTCGTCGTAGACGAGTGGCATCAGCTCGTCGAGGGCGCCGGATTCGCCGCGCCGCCATCGCTCGAGCAGTTCGGTCGTGCGCCCGCTGCCAGGGTCCATGACTCTCCCTTTCTCGAGAATTCTTACAACGATTCGTTCCTCTTTTCCGCTACCGGGTTGAGAGACCCCGCTCTGGGCGGGGCGACCCACGGCGAGCCAGGCGTCGACAACCCGGCCGCGGAGAGGGAGTGATCGTGATGAGAAACCCAAGTGTTGACAAAGGTTTGGCGCGCTCTGCCCGCGGCTGGTGCGGCTCGCTCGGGCTCCTGTTCGTGCTCCTTTCCGCGCTCCTGTTCTGGGGAGGCTGGGCGGAGGGTGCCGGGGCTGGAGACGGCGTTCGCCTGACCGTGAGCGCGGGTCCCGGGGAGGGGGAGATCTCGTTGAGCTGGACTGGAGGGCAGCCGAACTTCTCGGTCTATCGCTCGAGCTCGCCCGTCGACATCGTGCAGGCGGCCAACAAGATCGGCGAGACGGACGAGCGGACGTGGTCGGATCTGCCCCCCGCGGGCGCGATCGTGTACTACGCGGTGACGAGCCCATGTGTCGTCGATCCGCCGGAGCGCTGTGACGGCATCGACAACGACTGCGACGGCGCCATCGACGAGGCCGGGGCCGAGGACTTCTGCGACCTGCTGAACGCGGCCCCCGCATGCGTGGCAGGGAGCTGCGCAATCGAGTCGTGCGACGAAGGCTACGGCGACTGCGATGGCGAGCCGGGTAGCGGCTGCGAGATCGACCTGTTCTCCTCCCTGACTCACTGCGGGTCGTGTGGCACGGGCTGCGACCCGGCAAACGCGACGCCCTTCTGCAGCGCGGGCTCCTGTCTGATCGAGAGCTGCGACGCGGGTTTCGACAACTGCGACGGCGACGTCGCGACAGGCTGTGAGCGCTCCGTCGCGAGCGATCCCGACAACTGCGGGGCGTGTGGCGCGGTGTGCGATCTCGCCAACGCCTCGGCGGGCTGCAGCGAGGGCGGATGCGTGATCGAGAGCTGCGCCGCGGGCTTCGACGACTGCGACGCCAACGCCGCGACGGGTTGCGAGGTGTCGACGGCCAGCGACCCCAACAACTGCT
>NPIF01000546.1_pt1 | contig 40749 bp, 25 predicted proteins | sample 8637461 | NCBI WGS metagenome assembly NPIF01 (sample SAMN07420641, study PRJNA396082) | bioreactor metagenome | isolation source: sample BR12 brine-fed electro-methanogenic bioreactor BR | place: Japan: Kochi | collected 2016-12-09
CCGGTAATATTGCTACAGACTCTTTTTCTGTGGACTTTTTCATCTGAAGATGGGAAAATCCGCAACGGAGACGGGTCCAGTATTCGCGCCCATGATTATCACATTGAATGAGTAGCGTGCCGAGAGCACCATCTGCTGAAGCCGGGCTTTACCTGGTGTGCAAAGATGTCCGCGCCGTCGTGAACGACATCGGGCAAGCGGGCCGTGCGGACCCGTTCACTCAAGCGGCGACGCCGCGGGACATGGCGGACCGTGTGAAAGGAGCCAGAGATGGCGAAGCGTGGAATCGTATCGGCGGCCAGCGCGGTCGCGGTCACACTGATCCTGACCGCGCAGGTGCTGACGGGGGAGCGGGCCGGGGCGCAAGACTCACGTCAGCAGGCAGGGTCCATCGCTGCCGCGGGCGCCCCACGGGGCGCGGAGAGCGTCATTCCCTGCATCGACCCGCCCACCGAGCCGCCCAACAGCGACCCCCGGCCGGTCTGGATCGAGTTGGCTCCCCCAGGCGGAACCGGTTATCCAGACTACAAGAACGTCACCGACAATCTGCAGATTCTCAAGTCGATCCGGCTGGCGGCGTCCATTGCGACCCGGGCGGCGCATAAGCTGAACGATCTGACAAGCGAGCACGATCCCGAGGCCAAGGGCAGGTGCGTGTGCGCGCTCGGGACAAGTGCGGGCGACCCTCCATTCGAGGTCTACTTGGATGTTGAACGCCAGCATTGCACGGAAGATTTGTGCATGGGGGTTCAAGGAGAAGACCACCCGATCTGGCTTCCGACCGATCTGTTCAAGAGCGGTGGTAACGTTGCGAAGTTCGCGTTGAATTTCTTTGACTTCCTGGACGAGGTCAAAGATAAGCTGGGCGATTTTGCGGACGTGCTGGAGCAAATCGGTTCAGGCCTCGACAACTTCGGCGACCTCGTCGAGAAGCTGCAAGAACATGTTGATGAGTTCACCGAGGGCTACCACCTTGGCGGCTATTCCCACCAACGTCCGGACCTGCACGTCTGCGTCGGCTACGGCGGCGATAAGGCCATGGCGGAGATGCTCAACCTGTTTGGGGAAGTCAGCATCGGCGGCGGCTACAAGTCGTACAACCTCAGCAAGGAGCACCGGGCCCAGTACCGCTCGGGTGGGTTCGCCGTCGAGGCGTTCGGGAAACAGCTCAATATCCTTCCCGGCGTCGAGGCCAATGTGCAGATCGACGGGTTCAGGATGTGGGACGTGAGCAACCCGTTCGGGATCGACCTCTCGCAGTACAGCGGCCTCGGCCTTCCAGGCTGCACCGACGGTCCGGGTTTCCTGGTCACTGAGGAAGCCATTGAGCTGTATGACATTTTCCATCTCCTCAATTCGCCGGACGAGCTACTGCAGTTCGAGACGTCCGGCGACGGGTGCCTCCAACCTGCTGAATTCCTCATCCGCAACTACTATCCCGCCACCTACACCTCGGACGGCTTTCCCTACATCTGGCCGCGCCCGGCCTTCGAGATCGAGGATTGGGAAAGACAATCCACGGCGGTTTTCTCGGCCGGCCTGAACCTGTCGCTGAAGGCCAAGCGGCTCGAAAAATGCCTGCCACCAGGACCACCCAACAATCCATGTCCCGGACCCGGCATTCCCTTGTTTCCCGGGGCGAAGCTGTTTCCGAAGCTGACCCTCGACGCCGGCGTCGCCTGGACCCACGAGGCGTATGGACTGCGGGACCGGGTGCAGGAGATGGCCAACGTCAACCTGACTGCCGATCCCCAGCTCGAGGTCACCGACTTCGAACGCGGCATGCACGACCTCCAGGCGCCGGACAGCTCCGAGGACAACGGCACGTCGGCCTATGTCCGGCCGCGCGTGGCCGCGGACCTGCTGCTCGGGTTTGACCTGTCCAGCTTCCTGAGGCTGGGCATCACGGCGACGTTGGGGACCAGCGTGCGGGTCGAGCCGGGGGCCAAGGGGGGGCTGATCGATTTCAATACGGCACTGGCCGAGGTGCTTCTCCACAGCAACCCGCCGAAGGATCTGCCGTGCGACCCCATCCTGGAACGGAAGCAAACCAGCCAATGCACGAATTACTTCGAAGTCGACGAGGACGGTTACCCGCTGTCGTCCGGTGAATACTCCTGTGACGTGGACGAGGTCTTTGAGTACCGCTGCAAGGCCCCGGAGAACGACATCGCGTGCGACCCCGAGAATGCCGCGGAGGACTGTCCGGAGACGCAGGAATGCCTGCTCGTGTACGGATGCGCTGCTCATGGCTACTGCGAGCGCCCCGCGCCATTCGAGACGGAGTATGACACGACGTACGCCGCCTGCAGTGGCGAGACAGTCTGCCAGCAGCCGGCGATCAACGCCGGTGTTTCTTGCGAATCGTCGGATGATTGTCCGGCCCCATCCACCTGCATCAGCGGCAAGGTCGGCGAGGTGTGCACCAACGATGCAGAGTGTGCGGAGGACACGTGCGAGCGGGTGTGGATTCCGACGTTTGGCGGTTCGGCCGGCATGAACAGCGGGGTCCGTACTCTGACGGTGTTCGACGGTCAACTCATCGCCGGCGGAGCATTCATCACGGCCGGCGGCGAGACGGTGAATCGCATCGCGAAATGGGACGGTACAGAGTGGTCGGACCTAGGCGGTGGGATGAACGGTCCCGTCCTCGCCCTGACGGTGTTTAACGGCGCCCTCTACGCCGGCGGCGACTTCACCACGGCCGGTGGCGAGCCGGCCAGCCGCGTCGCGAAATGGAACGGTACGGAGTGGTTGGCCCTCGGCAGCGGCATGAACGCGAATGTCGATGCGTTGACGGTGTTCGACGGCCATCTCGTCGCCGGCGGTAGCTTCACCACGGCCGGGGGGGCGCCTGCGAACTTCATCGCGAAGTGGGACGGCATAACGTGGTCGACCCTGGGCAGCGGAGTGAACAATACAGTCGGTGCCCTGACGGTGTTCGATGGCGATCTCATCGCGGGCGGCGACTTCTCCGTCGCCAGATGGAACGGTGCGGGGTGGTCGCCCCTCGGCAGCGGGATGAACGAAGCGGTCGATATCTTGACGGTGTTCGACGGCCATCTCATCGCCGGCGGTCACTTCACCACGGCGGACGGCGTGGTGGTGAACCACATCGCGAGATGGGACGGTGCGGCGTGGTCGGCACTCGGCAGCGGCATGAATGGCAACGTTTGGGGGCTGACGGTGTTCGACGGCGATCTCATCGCCGGCGGTCTCTTCACGACCGCTGACGTCGTGCCTGCCAGCTACGTTGCAAAGTGGGATGGTACGTCGTGGTCGGCCCTCGGCGCGGGGACGAACGGGAACGTCTTCAACCTCACGGTGTTCGACGGTTATCTCATCGCGGGCGGCTTGTTTACGATGGCCGGCCACGCCGATGCGAATCGCGTGGCGAGATGGGGATGCCCTTTCCCGGGCGAATGCGAGGAAGCCACGGCTCCGTGCGAACAGACCGGCCCGGCCGGCTACTTCACGCCGTACGATTGCCTTGTTTCCAACAGGCCCGAAATCGTCGGCTGGGAGGGGCCGGGTTGTCACCCACTGACAGTGGGCTTTGCCTCCGCCTGCGGCTGCAAGACCGACGAGGACTGCGTGGCCGGTATCGAAACTTGTATCGACGGCGCGTGCGCGGTTGCCGATGAGGCGGTGGCGTGCGCGTGCGACCCCTCTGACGCGAGCCCTTGCAGCGACGGCCGTGTATGCGTGGAGGGGGCCTGCTTGCTGGAGTGCGTGACCAATGGAGACGCAGACTGTGCAGCGCACCAGACTTGCGACGACGGAGTGTGCGTCAATCCGTACGGTATTGTGTTTGCAGAGCAGGTTGTCTGGAAAGTCAGGAACGTGCCCTCGCCACAACACGCCATCCATACCTACGGCTTCTCGGAGATCCTGACGTCGGTCATTCTCGATGCCAGCGTACGCATTGGGCTGGACCTGAAGATCTTCAAGAAACTGAAGCGGTTCACCCTGGTCGAGCTGTCCAAGGACTGGGTACTCGCCGCATTCAACAAGGCATGGTACCAGGCCGGGCTGGAAGCGAGATACCAGAACGATTGCGACCCCGTTGCCGGTGGCATTACGAACTGGCAGCCGGAGCACGTGACGCGGTACAACCCGTTTGCGGCATCCAGCGGCTCGTTAGGAAACGCCGGCGACGAGGAAGATCTCCTTGACTGGTGTTTCGACACCCTTCCAAACGATGTTTCCGATCCCCAGCCGCCCACTACGGATAACCTGACCAGGTCGATCACCGACACGATCGAGTGGGGCGAGGACATCGGCATCAAGGTGTGGGAACTCGGCGGCGTCTGCGTCACGCAGGTGATCAACGGCGAACCCGTCTCGACGCCATTCACACAGTGGATGCAGAATTTGAACGCGGATGCCTCCGGCTTGCAGTGCAGCTATATTTCTGGAACGCAGACGGACGTCTTCCCGTGCGAGGACCTTCAGAACCATATGCTGTTGACGTGGGGATGCCTGAACACCGACGCCAGCCCTTGGGCCGCCCTGCTCGCGGGAGCCTTCCCGGGGAAGGTCGCGAGTTTCAACGGCACGCCGGTCTTTGAGCTGGACCAGATGCTGATCGACCCGACCCAGGAATTCACGCTGGGGAACGTCCGGCCGGAGATCAGGACGTACCCAGGGGGGTTGGGATGGGTCGGCCACCTCTGGTACGCGATGGTGTCCGCGTGCTTCGACGCAAATTACGCGGCGATGCAGCCCGGGGACCTGGCGCTGGCGGACGTGGACTTCGGGCCCTGCTGCGGAAACGGCGTGCTCGATCAGCAGGGTTGCGCGGACGGCGCCGGGCCCTGCGAGGAATGCGACGACGGCGACAATCTGGCCGGCGACGGATGCTCGTCCCTGTGCCGAGTCGAAGTCGGTGTACCACTCGTCGGCTGCGGCGACGGCATCGTGCAGATCGGCATGGGGGAAGAGTGCGACGACGGCAATGAGATTGCCGGCGACGGGTGCGAACCCGATTGCACGTTGACCGATGATTGCTGCTGCGAGGGCGACGTCGACGGCAACGGCGTCATCGACGAAACAGATGTGCAGGTGATGATCATCTGCCTCAATGGCGGGTCGTGCGGTATTGACGTCAACTGTGACGGCGCATCGGACGTGCTGGACTTGAACGGCGTTTCCTGCCTCAGCGCCGGCTTCACGGAGCGGGAATGCTGTGCCTGCGATCAGGAACCGGAGCCTGGCGTGTGCCCCGGCGACGAGCCGTGCGGCCTGGCCCATGGTACGCCCGGCTGCAACGACGGCGAATGCTGCGAAACCGTATGCGCCGCCGACCCAACCTGCTGCGCGGTGGGCTGGGGAGCCCACTGTGTGGCGCTGGCCGCCGATCTTTGCGTCTGCGTCGGCGTCTGCGAAGACGGGGCATGGTGCTATGATCCCGGGGGAGATCCCGGCTTCGACTGCTGCGGCGTAGGGAATTGCCCATGCATCGAGCCGACGGACCCGCTGTCCCAGGACCTTTGCGGTGAAGAGTGCGAGGCGGAGTGGCTTCCGGCCTTCGGCAGTGCGTCCGGCATGAACAACTCGGTCAGTGCCCTCACGGTGTTCAACGGCCATCTCGTCGCTGGCGGGTCCTTCATTACGGCCGGTGGCTTGCCGGCCGGCCGCATCGCCAAATGGGACGGGACCGAGTGGTCGGCCCTCGGCAGCGGGATGGACGACAAGGTCGATGCCCTCACGGAGTTCGACGGCCATCTCATCGCGGGCGGGTCCTTCAGTACGGCTGGCGGCGTGCCGGCCAGCCGCATCGCCAATTGGGACGGTGCGGCGTGGTCGCCCCTCGGCAGCGGCATCGACCTCTTCGTCCATGCCCTGACTGTGTTCGATGGCCACCTCGTCGCAGGCGGCACCTTCTTTACGGCAGGCGGCGTGGGTGTCAGCCACATCGCCAAATGGGACGGGACGGAGTGGTCGCCCCTCGGCAGTGGCACCGACCTCTTCGTCACTGCCCTGACGGTGTTCGACGGCCATCTCATCGCCGGCGGTGAGTTCGCCACCGCGGGCGGCGTGCCTGCCAACAACATCGCGCAATGGAACGGGACGGAGTGGTCAGCCCTCGACAGCGGAATGAACGACTCGGTCACTGTCCTGACGGTGTTCGAGGGCGCGCTTCACGCCGGCGGCGGTTTCAGCACGGCTGGCGGCGAGCCTGCCAACTACATCGCGAAATGGGACGGGACGGAGTGGTCGCCCCTCGGCAGTGGCACCGACCTCTTCGTCACTGCCCTGACGGTGTTCGACGGCCATCTCATCGCCGGCGGTGAGTTCGCCACCGCGGGCGGCGTGCCTGCCAACAACATCGCGCAATGGAACGGGACGGAGTGGTCAGCCCTCGGCAGCGGGACGGACAACGCCGTATCGGCCTTGGCGGTTTTCGAAGACGGCTTGGGCGGCGAACCGGCACTGTATGCGGGTGGCATATTCACCACCGCAGGCGGCTTGGAGGCCAGCCGCATGGCGAAATGGGGCTGCGTCGCCTCGCCCGAGGGCAGTTGCGCCGACATCGACGGTGACGGCGTGGTGGACTGGGTTGATTTCGCGCTGTTTGCGGCCTGCGACACCGGGCCAGCCGTGCCGTACGATCCCCAGAACCTCCCCTTGGCTTGTACGCTCGTGGCCGACGCGCAGGGCATCATCCCTGCCGACTTCGACTTCGACGGCGACGTGGATCTGGAGGACTTCGCCTGGCTCCAACGATGTTCACCCGGCGGGGCGAACTGAGGCGCCGGCTCCACGCACCCGGACGGCGTGTTGTACCCGGAGCAGAAGCTGACCGTGCGACGTGTGGGGCTCCATCTCTCGAGCAGCTATCCGTACCAGACGCTCCTACGTAAGCGCCCACCACCACCCTGGGTCGGGGTGGGGGCAAGAGGCGGGGCCGGTGGTCATGTGCGGGTTAGCTTCTTGATTGGCTCCTACAGCGTTTGGTCGCCCCCTCCGGGTGATGAGCGTGATTGCACCCGAAAGCGCAACTTCTGACTATGCACGCATTTATGCGTAAGTCATTTCACCGCAGAGACTGACGCATATCTGCATGTTGCGCATGTCGCGCATCTTGCGGGCAACACCACGGACAATTTCGCTCGGTCAGGACCTCGCCCAGCAGCCCGACGCGGCCGCTATGCCGAGTGCGGCCGGGTTGGCCGGCGGCGCGGGGTCGTTACTCGCCGACGGTCATGCGCCGCTGGAAATCGGCGCAGTCGGCGAGGTCGACATCGCGGTCACCATCCAAGTCAGCGTTGGCGAAATCGATGGTGTTGCAATGGGGCGGGGGCGTGGTCACGCCCGGTCCCGCCAGTGCCGCAGCCAGCACGGCGAAGTCCGCCGCGGTCACTGCGCCGTCGGCGTCGAGGTCCCCCAGGGCGGGGGAGGCCTGGAAGCTGACGAAGTCACCGTGCTTGAGAACCACGTTGTTCTGCCCCGGGTTCTCGCTGTCCCACCAGTTGCCGGGCGCCACGCCAACGAATTCATTGGAACGGTAGGCTACGTCTCCATCGAGCAGCGTCGCCAACAGCCGAAACGCGCCCAGCGGGGCCACGTTTAAGTAGCTGAGCGGCGCCTGGAACTCGCGGACGCGCCCGCCCTGGGCGCCGTCGTCGACGCGGTAAACGACGTCCGTCCCGCCAGCCAGATCCGTGGCTGCCCCGAGCAGCGCTCCGTTGATCGGCAGCAGCGAGGATCCCCTGATCGCATAGACCATCGCGGAAGCGGGCCCGAGGCAGATGATGCGATCAGCCCGGAAACCCGGCGGGAAGTACAGTGCCGCCCGCTGGCCGCCAAGTCCGACACCCGTCGCCAGGCGTTGCAGCAGATCGCCCGTGGCGTTCAGGCTGGCGGTGGATACAATTCCCCCCGCAACCGAGTCCACGTAGAGCACCACGCCGCCCGATCCCGTCGGGGACAGCAACGTGTGGCTGTCAAGGCCGACGGTGAGGCGCCCATCGCCGCTCGTCTCGATGAGCAGGGTCGAGTTCTCGCCCAGGACATCCCCGAAACCGTTGTTGATTCCGCTGGCGGCCGCGCCGTACTCGTCGTCGGAAATCGCGCCGTCGGCCACGCCGCCGGCAGCCGTCGGCAGCCGTCGGGTCGGTGAAGTCATGGCTGCCGAAGCCCGGGTCGGCCGGAACCGAAACGCGCACGTAGTCGATCTCGTGGTACTGCGGGAAGATGGTGGAGCCGTCCGGCCAGCCGGGCCAGTCGCCGCCCACCGCCGTGTTCAGGATCAGGTACATGGGCTCAGCGGGCACCTGTGAGCGCGTGACCGAGAAGCGCACCGCATCGTCGACATACCACAGCACCAGGCCGGGCCACCATTCCAGCGCGAAGGTATGAAAGTCCTGCGTGTAGTCCGGCCCCCAGTGTTGGGTGTTCGCGGTCTGCCCGATGTCCCACGGATACTGCCCAGGTGGCACCGGCCCCCAGTGCATGCTCATGACCACCCGCCACGGCACTTCTCCGGTCAGTTCCATGATGTCGATTTCGGGGGGCCAACCGCCGGACTGCGCCAGCATCCAATGCGCCGGCCAGAGGCTCTTGGTGCCGGGGAGCTTCGCCCGGATCTCGATGCGTCCGTAGACGCTGGGCAACTTCCCCCAGGTATCGACCAGTCCCGAAGTGTAGTCGAAGTGCCGCCAGGCGCCCTGATCGTCATAGCCCCAGTAGGAGCGGGCCTGGCTGCGCAGCACGAGCTTGCCGTTGTCGATGTAGACGTCGTCGGGTGCGTAGTACTGCAGCTCGTTGTTCTTGTTGTAGTGAATGTCGGCCACGTTCCATTTCGAGTAATCGATTGGCCCGCTGTCGAACTCGTCATTCCAGATCACGTCCCACGCAGGGGGACCGCCTGCCGAGAGGTCCTGCAAGGCGACTGCGTCGATGAGCGCTGCGCCGCCTTCGTTGAGCGGCTGCACGAAGACGAACGCGATCCGCGCTTCGACGGCGCCGGCGGGGGCCGTCGCCTGGAAGGCCCGGAACAACCAGAGGTTCTCCGGCGAGTCCCCGTTGAGGATCGGGATCTCATGCTCCCCCAGGAAGTCGGGGCCACCGTGCGCGCCGCCGAACACGCTGTAGAACTCGATCTTCATCACGACGTGGTTGGCCGTGCCGACCAGGCTGTCTCCGCTGTTGTGGCGCACGTAGCAGGCCGCCCGCCAGACGCGGTTGCCGGCGGTGTTCACGCCCTGGAAGAGCCCGGAGACGTTCCCGTCACCGTTGAAGCCGCCGAAGACCTTGGCGACGTTCGCACCTTCGCGCGGCGTCAGCGAGTCCGGCAGGACGTTCGGGACGACGTTGTTGAAGGTCGTCCAACCGTCGAGCGAACCGCCGCCGTCCTCAAAGCCGGGATTGAGCGGACCTGCGAGCGCACTCGTTGCGCCGGCCAAGAGCAGCGCAATTCCAAGATGCCGCGCGAGTCGCCCGGCCAATTGCAGTTTCATCCCGAATACCTCCCGAGCGAGGTCATTGATCATCAATTGCTGCTGCAATGGTACCACACTGGGTCGCCCAAACAGAAGATGAAACAGTTTCATTTTCCCTTCTGTGTGGCCGCACCAGGTGCAGCCAAATCGTTATCCGGGCCGCACAAGTCGCTGTGAATCCGAAGGGTGGCCTCGGCGGCCCTGGAATCACCGGTCTGGTCCAGCGACCGGGGCGAATGGGCCCCGATTTCTTCTACAGCGACACCAATACGGCTGGGTACATAGACGGGCCGCATCACGACGAGCCCACTCTGAAGGCGGCGGATGATGCAATCACTCGGCGACGGATCAATGCCGGGTACCTGGTGATTCGATTCCATCACGCGGCTGATTGGAATGCAATCATCGATCAATACGCAGATGTGTTCGGTCAGGGGGAGGGAATCTGATGGACAGCACCTGTCCACCCGGAACACTTGTTGAGGCCCGCGGATGCGAATGGGTCGTCCTGGGCGTCGTCATCGGGCTGGGCAAGATCGCGAACTTGTTCTTCGCCGGACGTTACGGAGCAGCCATTCCTGTGGTGATGAAGGCGCTGGGCTGGGATCCCGCGCAATGCTCGAGCATCATTCTGACCACGGTCGCAGACGTCGTCGGCTTCATCGCATTCCTGGGATTGGCCGGATTGTTTCCGAGCTACCTGATCCAGGAGACTGTCCGAGTAATCGGAAGCGGCCTCACAAAAGGGTATGATCGACCCTCAAAGCCGTAGTTTTGGAACACGAATACAGCCTTTCGTGACGCAAAATCGTGTTACTCGGACAGTCACCTGGAAACCGGCGAGCCGATCATTGGCGACTCCACGTTTCACGAGCGGCCTGGCGCCGGGAAACCGGACCTCTTGGCGCTGACGACGGGGCGCAGCGATTTCTCTCGCCCCTGTGGTCGGGCGCAGAGCAGTGCACCGCCGCAAATTGCGAACAGCAGGGTCGTCGGTTCGGGGATGGCCAAGGCCACACAAAACTGTGATCCGCCGGCCAGCTTCGAGAACGTACCTGTGGGAATCGATGCTGCATGGACATTTCCCCAAGTGGCGATGGAGTTGTCGGCGCGGAGGGCCATGCTGTGATGATATCCGGCGGCGATGTCGACGAAGTCGCTTTCCGCGGGCGGAGAGGACTGACCGTATCCATTGCTGCCCCAGGTCACAACGGTGCCGTCGGCCTTGAGGGCCATGGCGTGGAGTCCGCCGGCGGAGATGGCGACATAACCACTGTCGGTGGGCGCGTTGCTGACGGTGTTGTAGAGGTCGTTGCCCCAGGCATCGATGGTGCCGTCGCTGCGGAGGGCGAGGCTGAACCAATCACCGGCGGCGACTGCGACGAAGTCATTGCCCGCCGGCGTAGAGGCCTGGCCGAGGCCGTTGAATCCCCAACCGGTGATGGAGCCGTCGGAACGGAGGGCAAGGTTGTGGTAGTTTCCGCCGGAAACGGCGACGTAGTTGTTGCCAGCGGGCGGCGTAGCGGCGTTGAGGTTGTTGTCGCCCCAACCGACAAGCGAACCGTCCGCGCGAATCGCGGTGCAGTGGTAGTAGCCGGACGAGACGGCCACGAAGTCGTTGCCGGCGGGGACATTGCCCTGGCCGAACTGGTTGGATCCCCAGGCAGCGAGAGAGCCGTCGGCGCGGACGGCGATGCCGTTCCAGATGCCGGCGTCAATATCCACGAAATCGGCTCCGGCCGGGGGATTCGATTCGCCATGTGCGTTTGCGCCCCAGGCGTGAATGGTTCCCGCCGGTGCGGCGGCGGCGAGGGTCAGGAGGCTGCAGGTGGCGGCGAGGGACCAGCGATTGGGTTTCATGGGTTGGCTCCGTTGAGGGCTTTGGGATTCTTGGTAACCACACTATTTCCTCTTGGTCCGCACCGCGGACCCCACGAGGTTTTGATCATGAAGCTGCCGGCGTCGCAAAGGTCGACGTCGCCGTCGGTGTCAAAGTCGAACCAAGTGAGGCAGTCGGTTGCGCTGGTCGGCGCGGGCGGCGTTGGGGCGCCGTCCGGGCCGGCGAGGCACGTTGCAAACACCGCGTAGTCGGCAAGGTCGACGTCGCCGTCGTTGTCGGCGTCGCCGGTGGGTGCAGTGGTTGCGGTGACCTGGCTATAGCCAATGACGTAGTTTCGAATCTGGCGGCCGGTGACAGTGCAGCGCACGGTGTAAGGTGTCGCGGGCGCGGTTTCGGTTTCGGGCACCCGGTAGGTGGCGGTGGCGTCGTGGAGTCCGCCACCGGCGACGAGTAAGAGGGCGGCGTGGGTATCGGGATGGAGATCCGTGGTCCACGCGTAGGTGTAGTCGGTGTTGGCGTAGGGATCGCCCTGGAATTGCGCGGTGAGGGTGATCTGGGCGCCGGCCGATACCTGGGTGGTGGATGGTTGGATGATTCCACTGGCGGGTGGGGCGAGCGTTTTCGCGTGGGCGGCGGCGGAGCATTCGGTCGGGACGCCGGCCGTGTTGCGTGCCGCAGCCTGGAAGCTGAAAGTGCGATCCACGTCGAGGCCGCCGACGGTAACGCCGTTCCAGGCGGACGCGGCAGCCCAGACGGGGGTGGCGCTCGGGTTACCGTCGAGTGCAACCCAGGATGCCAGGGTTCTGTTCCACAGGGCCAATTCCGTTCCGACCGCATTGGTGCCGACGTCGAGCGCGAGGCTCACGGCGTTGAGCATGGTGTCCGTGACCGTGGGCGGTGGCGGCACGTTCGCGAGCGTGGTTGCGATGAACGGTGGTGACCAGGCGGTTTCGTTGGGGACCAGCATGGCGTCGCGGGCCTTGATGCGGAACGCGTGTTGCGTGTTGGGGTGCAACCCGGTGAGGGTCCAAGTTGTCGCGGTGGAGAACGTTCCGGGCGTACCGTCGACTTCCAGTGCGTAGGCGATGGGCCCGGTGGCGTCGACCGCGGGGAAGGCCGAGAGGGTCAAAGTACGTTCGGTCGCGGCGATAATCTCGCCCGAGGGATCGGCAAGCAGCGGCGGGGTGACATCGGCTGAGATGGTGAAGCGTTGTACGGCGTCGCTTCCGGCGTGGTCGGTGACGCGCAGAGCGAAGTCGTAGCTGCCCGCGCCTGGGGGGAAGTTGAAGACGAGGGTTCCGTTGGTGTCGAGGGCAGCGCCGGGCGGGCCGTCGAGCAGGGCGTAGCTGAGCGTATCGCCGACGTCAGGATCTTCCGCGAGCACCGCGTAGGCGAGGTTGCTGCCAGGCAGTGCCAACGGTGGCGCTTGCGAGAGGAATTCAGGGGCGCGATTGGCGGCGGCAGGATCGCTGACCTGGATCGTGCAGGTCCGGGTGGTGAGCCCGCCGTGTTGATCGTCGAGCATGACGTCGAAGCTGTGTCGTCCGATCTGGTCGGGGGCTGGGGTCCAGGAGATGACGCCGGACGGATCGAGGGACATGCCGACGGGTGCGTTGTTGATGTGGTAGTCGAGCGAATCGTCGTCCCAATCGAGGGCAGGCACGGTCGCGGCGTATGCCACGCCGACAGTCGCGCGGCTGGGGATCCGGCCCGTCCACGCCGGCGGGTTGTTCACCGGGTGATCGAGCGCGATGACGACCGGATCGCTGAACGCTCCCGGTAGGCCGTTGGAGTCGACCGCGGCAACAGCCAGGCGGTAGTACTGCCCGGGGTTGAGATCGGACAGAACCAGTTGCGGATCCGCGCCGGCCGATCGGATCTGGGGATAGCCATCACCGGCGGCATCAGGATTCACACCGACGACGAAATGGTCGCAGGCGTCGGCAGATGGGCGCCAGGTGAGCAGGACGCGGGAATCGGGTTCGGTGAGGACGGCGAGGTCGGTGGGCGGATTGGGGGCGGCGGGCGCGTCGACGATGACGCGACCGGCGCTGTAGGCGATGACCGGCGGATGGACATCGTCTTCGATCAGGGCGTAGACATAGTAGGCGCCGGGAGCGACGTCTTGGGTATTCCAAGTGTACGCGTCGGTGGGATCATCTTCGCTGAGGCTGGCGACGATGAGCAGGCCGTCGCCGTTGGCGCGGTCGGTATCGTAATGGAGGCTGATCCGGGCGTCGCTGTCGCTGTCCGCATCCACCCAGGCAATCGTGACGTTGGAACCGCTCGCATCGGTGGCCGGCGCCGTCAGTGCGATGGTCGGCCGGGAAGTGGTGCTGAGTTGCTCGACGTGAAGTTCGCCGACGGCGTTGGGATCGGCGAGATCGATTTCCCAGGCGCCGGCGGTCGGCTTGGCGACGGCATAGATCGCTTCCATGCCGTTGGAGGTGGCGTGGACGAAGTAGCGGACGTCGTCGTGGAGGTCGACGTTGGCGGGGGTGACGAGGGTGCCGTCGGGCCGGGTGAGATGGACCTCGGTGATGCCGTTTGCCCAAGAGGTGCGGAAGATGGTCCCATCCAGACCGGGCGGCAGTGGAAAGACGACGGGCAGGCTGCCGCGCTGGCCGGCGAGCAAGGTCACTTCGCCGACGAGGTCGAGATCGGCGAACCAGTCGACCTCACCGGTGTTGAGGTCGAAGCTGACGGCGGACTCGAAGCCGAAGAGGACCTGAACGGCCGCGATGAGGTAGTCGTTGGTGAGGTCGGCGTCGTCGAGGTACTGGGCGTAGAGCTCGGCATCGGCGATGGCGATGCTGTCGAGCCAGTCGGGGGCGTAGATGACGCCGACCAGTTTGCCGCGCAGATTGTTCTGGCGATCGATGCGCAGTTGGCCGTAGACGTCGAGGTACTCGTCGAAGGACATCTGCCCTTCGATGTAGACACCGGTGCGGACATCGTAGATGACCAGGGCGTTAGCGAGTTCGAAAGGTTCGTCCCCCCCACCGAGCAGGACGAGGCCGGTGCCGGTGAAGATGCCGCTGGTGTCGTACTCGGCGGTCAATTCGAGTCGGGCGAGGTAGTAGTCGTCGATCTGGGGACCGGCGGTGAGGGCCATGGCGCCGGCGAGCACCACGGGAGGCGGACCGGGGGCGAGTTCACTCATGCTGGCGGAGACGTCCTGCAAGACGACGATCGGGGCGAGCAGGGGCGGCGGCCCGGTGAGCAGGACCTGGTTGAGATCGGCGACGCCGACGGAGACATAGTCCAAGGCGCCGCGGCGGAACCCGATGCCGCCGTCGATGCCGAAGCCGGCGGGTACGTCGAGGACACCGTTGCCCTGAAGCGCGCCGATGGTGGTATTGAGTTGGAGTTCGAGGTCGTGGAGGGCGAAGCCGGGACCGAGCACGATGGGCCCGGCCACGGTGACGCCGCCGATGACGGCCACATGCGGCTGCCCCCCGGACAGGGTGATTTCAATGTAGTTGCCCTCGGCTGCGGCGAGGTTGACTTCGGCGCCACCGAAGAGGCCGGGTAGCTTGTAGACGCCGGAAAGGCGGACGGTCTCGGCGCCACCGGTGTTGTAGAGGTGGACCTGGGCGTCGCGAGCCTTGAGCCCGAGTCCGCCGACGACGAGTTCGAGCTTCGCGGTTTCGATGGCGACATCGTAGCGGACGCCGCCGGTGCGGCTGATCTCAATGAAGTGATCGCCTTCGACATTGATCGTGGCGCCGCCCAGTTCGGTCGGCAGGAGCACCGCGCCCTGCACGAGGACGCGATCCTGCTCGACCCGGATGTGGCTGATATAGAATTCGAGGCCGGCGAGCTGGAGGTCGGAAAGCTGAAGGTCGAGGAACCAGGCTTCTCCGGTGTCGCCATCGATTTCCCAATCACCGTCATAGAGGGTGATGTCGCCGAGGCCAGGGACGTCCGCGATGGCGACTTCCCCGTTGCCGTTGGCGATGAGGGTGCTGGTATCGGCATGGACCGCGCCGTTCAGTTGCAGCACGCCGTTGACGCGGACCTCGTCGAAAAGGCTCCAGACGTTCAACCCGGGCAACGGTTCCACGGTCGTGGACGCGTTCAAGGTCAGGGCGCCAAAAGGCAGGAGACCGGGCAGCGGGGCGTTGTCGCCGATGCGATCGTAGCGGTAGAGGGCCAATCCGCCGTTGAACGCTTCCCAGTAGTTGTCGGGATCATCGATGGGGACGAGGTTGGACGCACCGCTCTTGAAGGTCACGAAGCGACCATCGGCAGAAACCGCCGGGCGCCCGCCAGGCCAGTAGGGTGAGTCATTTGAATCCTGATCCTGCATGATGCCGAAGACGTTGCGACTGATGCAGGTCGTTTCGCCGGTGGTTCGATTGTGCAGAAACACATCGGAAACGGTGTTCAGGTCTGGCGTGACCAGGTTGGTCGCGGCACTCTCGAAGGCCACGTGGAGACCGTCGTCGCTGAGGCCGGGACCGCGCCCACCGGTGGTGGAACCGCTGGATGCGTTGCCGAGTTCGCCTGCGGCGTTGACGCTGGCGCAGGAGGTCTCGCCGGTCAGGCGATCATGCACGAAGACGTCAAGGCTGGCGTTGTTGTCGCTGTCGATCAGATTGTCGGCGGCACTGACGAAGGCGACGATTCGACCGTCGCGGGAGAGCGCCGGGGTGTAGGCGTCGGCATTGGCCAGCCCGCCGGTGGTGTTGACGCTGACGCGGGCCAACTGGCCGGTGCGCCGCTCGCGCACGTAGATGTGCTGGGTACCGCCGGGACTGTCGGGCATGAGGTCTTCGGCCTGGCTGCTGAAGGCAATGAACAGACCGTCGCTGGACAAGGCGGGTTCACCGGAGGGGGCATCGGCCGCATCACCATTGCGGTCGATGCTGACCAGTCGGGTTTGCTGGAGCAGGCGGTCGCGCAGGTAGACGTCGGCGACGGCGTTGTCGTCGATCGCAGCGAGGTTGTCGGCGAGGCTGGAGAAGGCCACGAACCGACCGTCGGCGCTGACGACAGGATCAGAACTGTCACCGTTGCCGGCGGCACAGCTATCGCTCTGGCTGATGAGTTCGGTGATGCCGAGTTGGCGATCGCGCAGATAGATCTGCTTGCCGCTGACGCCGTTGCTGTCGCAAGAGGGGGCGAGCGGCGCGACGCTTTCGAAGACGACGAAGCGGCCATCGGTGGAGATGGCGGGGTTCTGGCTGACAAGGGGGTAGGCGTTGCTGTTGGAATCGACGCTGGCTTTTTGCTCGACGCCGCGGTCGAGGTCCTTGACGAAGACGTCGCGGACGGAGACGTAGGCGACGAATCGGCCGTCGCCGGAGATCGCGGTTCGATCGCGCTGGTAGAGGTTCCAGGTGCGGGTCCGATCGGCGACGCGTTGGAGGTGGTTCTCAAAGTACGGAAGGAGGAGGAAGGCGCGAACCTGGCCGTGGTGATATCCCCAGCCGACGATCTGTTGGTGGTTGTTGATGTCGCGGGCCTCGACGAGGAGCCAGTCCTCGGCGGGATCGATGTGGGCGTTTAGATCGCGCATCCCGTTTTCGTCACGGATGAACGCGCGGTAACTGCCGTCGGCGCGTTGCGCGGTCCCGACGATGACGCCGTCGTTGTTGACGCTGAGGGCGAAGCTGTCGGGTCCGCCGAGGCTGCCGAGGTCCTGCATGGTTGCGCCGTCGTGGAGGAAGGCGTGGGTCTCGCCGGCGCTGGTATCGGACCAGCCGACGACGTGGCCGAGATCGTTGAGCGCGTGGGCTTCGCTGTTGGTTCCACCGAGGGTACCGAGATCGACCATGACGCCGTTGGTGCCCATGAGGTCCCAACGAAACGCGTGGGTGGCACCGCCGGGGTATGTTTCGGCAGCGCCGGCGATCTGGGTGGATTCGTTGACATCCCAGGCAATGCTGAAGTCGCCGCCGAGGGTGCCGAGATCGATCAAACGGTTGTTGCCAAGCAGGTAGGCGCAGAGGAACGCGTGATAGCTGTTGCCGTACTCGATGTAGCCAACCTTGTTGCGCCGATCGTTGGCCCCGAGGACGGCAGAAGCCAGCGTTTCTTCGATTTGGCAGACCCGGTCGATGTCGGGGTAGGTGTACAAATCGCGGAAGGCGGACTGAGGATTGCCATCATTGGCATAGACCCATCCGAACGCTTCGGGCGGTGAGGAATCCACTCCCATAAGCGTCCAGACCAGATCGTAGGTGATGGATTGGTACGGCGGATCGATGGCGGCGAGCCAGTTCAGGGCCCAGGTCCAGCCGTGGGGCGAGGAGCCGTTGGCGTCGGAGTACCCACCGACATTGCCGAAGTCGTCGATGGCGTTGGCGTAGCTGGCGTTGTCGCCGGGAACGCCGCCGAGATCGAGGATGGTGTCGTATTGGCCGTTGGCTGTCGCGGCCGCGAGGCAGGAGAGCAAGGCCGCGCACGCCGGGAGTTTCCGCATGATTGCATTCATCTCGAGTTTCCTTGCCAGCCAGAGGCTCGGGTGATGCCGCCGTTCGTCGTTTTCACCGCGGCATGGGTAGTCGACGCCGACGGTGCAGGCCGGCGATTCCCGCCAAAACGAGGACTGCGGAGGCGGGTTCGGGGATGGGGATCAGCATGAAGGCGCGGGATTCGCGATTGATGGTTCCCCAACCGACGATGCGTCCGGCGTCATCGATGTCGTTGGCCCAGTCCAGTACCCAACCGGAGTCGGTGGGGATCGCTCGGCTGAGGTCGATCAGTTGGCCGTCGCGGTAGACGAACGCCCCGTAGTCGCCGTTCGAGTATTCCGATCCGCCGACCACGTCGCCGAAGTTGTTGAGGGCCATGGGCTGGGTGGAGTTGCCGCCGAAGGTACCCAAGGGGACGTAGGTGCCGTTGTCGTAGCGGTACGCGGTATCGTCCCATTCGCCGACGACCTGGCCGAAATCGTTGACGTCGTATGCCCAGCTCTGGTCCTGGAAATCGCCATGTAAATCGACGATGCCGCCGGCGGTCCACAGGGCCGCGTGGGTGAATCCGTCAGACGTTTCGGCGTTGCCTGCGATACTGCCGGAGTCGGAGATGGACATGGCGTAGCCGCGGTCACCGCCCAGCGTGGGGAGTTCCGTCATCGACTGGCCATCGTGAACGAAGGCGCGGGGCAGGCCATCGGCGCGCTCGGCGTAACCGACGACCTGACCGGCATCGTTCACGCTCCAGGCTTCGCTGCGTTCGCCGCCCAAGGTACCGAGATCGGTCATGGTGCCATTGGTATAGCGGTAGGCGTGCACATTGCCGGAGGCCAACTCCGACGACCCGGCGATGACACCGGCCGCGTTCACTGCTCGGGCATCGCTGTACGATCCGCCCAGCGTGCCGAGGTCGATCATGCCGCTGCTTGGCGTCCAGGAGAAGGCGTGAAAGCCGCCGACCTCGGACTCGGACATGCCGACGACGATGCCAGCGGAGCAGATGCCTTCCGCGCCACCGTTCGGGCGTCGCGCGGATAGCGCGCCCAGATCGACGACGTTGTAGAGGGTGGGTGCGGCGGAAGCGGTCAGGGCTTCACCAAAGAAGACGACCAGGATCGTTGCTTTGACCATTTGATGCATCATGACGAGCGGCTCCAGACAATAGAGGGGATCAGGCACTTCATGGGGGGTACAGACGTTGCCGCCACGAAACGAGCAGCCAAGAGATGGTCGCGCGCATGCGCAAGTGGATGGGCCGGCGCAGCGCGAAGCGCAGCCGGGGCCGAGAAGATGCGCAGATTCGAGGAGACCATGGCAACGCCTTTCCGTAGCGTTTCCGATGCCAGCGGGGCGCTGTCACACCGGGCTCTCTGGCTCTCCTCGCCCATGACGCACGCCGAAGGCGCAGACGATCGGGACGCGTCATGGGGTGCGGCAGGCGTTCGCAGAGGACCAGGTACATCGGCCCCGCAGACGCAACGGCTGCCCTCCACCTGGGTAGGCAACATACGTGGGCTCCAAGGGCCAAACTCTTCGTAGCCCAATGCGAAAAAGCGCCGATCCGCGCCGCTGCCCCGAGGCAAAGCGACGGGCATCCAGTGTGCATGGAATATTCGCGGTGCATGCGTACATGCTTTGCCGATGCGCTCGATTATCGGGCTTGGAGCGCTGGAATGACACGATCATGCTTCGGCGTATTGGCTTGAGCACGCCGATCGGCACCGGCTATACTGCATGCCCGGACGGAGCGACGGACAACTGCCATCGAAATGCACCTGGCGCGCGTTTCACCCGCAGGCTGGCGGGCCGAACCGGCGGGCAGGAGGGGACACCGGCCGGTGGGCGCGCACGAATCACCCAACCCTTTCATCGACGCCGAGAACGGAGATGCGGACGCGCTCGCCAAGTTGATGCCGGTGGTCTATGGCGAGTTGCGGCGCATGGCCCGCCAGCAGTTGCGCGGCGAGCGTCGCGCGCATACGCTGCAGACCACCGCGCTGGTCCACGAAGTGTTCCTTCGCCTGGTGGACCGGGAGCAGTTGGCATGGGAGAGCCGGGGCCATTTCTTCGCCGTGGCGGCGACGGCGATGCGGCGCATTCTGGTCAACCACGCGAAGAGTCGGGCGCGTTTGAAACGAGGCGGCGGCCGGCAAGCGTTGACGCTGCAGGAAGCGGATGCAGTATTTCCCGATCGGTCGCTTGATTTGCTGGCGTTGGATGAAGCGATGACCAAGCTGGGGCAACTGGACGAGCGGAAGGCCACGCTGGTGGAGCTTCGCTTCTTTGGTGGCCTGACGGTCGAGGAGACGGCCGACGTGCTTGATGTTTCGCCGCGTACGGTGAAGCGGGACTGGCGTTTGGCGAAGGTGTGGCTGTTGCGGGAGATCTCAGCGGGAGAGCAGGTTTAGTGTCTGATCGGTGGCGACAGATCGAATCGTTGTTTCACCGGGCAGTTGATCTACCCGCTTCGGAGCGTGTGGTTTTTCTTGACGGAGCCTGCAACGGAGATACCGCCCTGCGGCGGGAGTTGGATGCGCTCCTGACGCTGGAACCTGCGGCGGAAAGCTTTCTGGAGGAATCGGCGGCCGAAGTGTTTGGCGCTGAGCAGGCAGATCAGCATGGTCAGGCATCGCCGGATGCGCTTGTGGGTCGAAAGATCGGTGCATACACGCTCTTGCGTGTGATCGGCGCCGGTGGGATGGGCGTGGTTTATCTCGCGCGTCAGGCGGCACCGCAGCGACTCGTCGCCCTGAAGTTGATGCGCGCGGCGATCGCGTCAGACTCCGGGTTGCGGCGCTTTCGGCGCGAGTCAGGAATTCTGGCGCGCCTGCAGCATCCCGGTATTGCAAAGGTGTTCGAAGCCGGCATCCACGATGCCGAGGGACTCGCCCTGCCGTACATGGCGCTCGAATACGTACCCGGCGCCCGAACGCTGACTGACCATGCCCGGCAGGCGGAGTTGGACCTGCGCGCCCGGCTCGTGTTGTTTGCCCGGGTGTGCGACGCGCTGGACCACGCGCACCGCTGCGGCGTGATCCACCGCGATATCAAGCCGGCGAACATTCTCGTGGCCTCGGATGGGATACCCCGCATTATCGACTTCGGGGTGGCGCGTGGCGTCGGTTCCGCGGAGGGGCAAACGACCTTCAGCACGCGGTCGGGTCAGGTCATCGGCACGTTGCAATACATGAGCCCGGAGCAGGCCCGTGGGGTGTCTACGGAGATCGATGTGCGCAGCGACATCTACGCGCTGGGCATCGTGCTGCACGAGTTGGTGACCGCTGAGCTACCATACGACGTGAGCGCGTTGCCGTTGCCGGAGGCGATCCGGGTGATCTGCGAGCACAGCAGCAGTGCGGCGTTGGGCCGATCGGCGCTGGTTCCGGTGGATGTCTCGACGATCGTGCGGAAGGCATTGGCGAAGGAGGCGCGGCGGCGTTATCAGAGCGCGGCGGAGTTGGCGGAAGACATTCGTCGCTACCTGGCGAACGAGCCGATCAGCGCGCGGGCGCCCAGCGCGACTTATCAACTGCACAAGCTGATCGTGCGTCATCGGGTGACCTTCGGGCTGTCGGCGGCCATTTTCGTACTCACGCTAACGTTTTCGATCGTGGCGACGATTCAAGCGACGCGGATCGCGCGGGAGCGGGACCGGGTGATGGCGGAGCGGCAGCACGCGGTCCAGGTGAACGCGTTCCTACAAGAGTTGCTGGCCGCACCGGATCCGTGGCGATTGGGTCCGGACGTGACGGTGCGGGAGATCCTGGCGGACGCGGCGGCGCGGGTCGACGTCGAGTTCGCGGAACAACCCCTGACCGCGGCGGCGCTGCATCGGTCATTGGGCGCGGCGTACCGGGGTTTGGGGCTTTACGATCGGAGCGCGGCGCAGATTCGCGCTGCGCACGACCTCCTGGAGCAGGCGGCGGCGGTCGATCGCATGGATCTTGCCGACGTGCATGTGGATCTCGCGGGGGTGTTGCGGAAGAGTGGTGACGTGGCCGGCGCACGGGCGTTGTTGGCACCGGCGCTCGAAGACATGCAACGGTGGGCGCCGGCGGATGACTCGGTTTTGTTGCGGGCACGGGAGGAGTTGGCGTTGATTCACGCGGCGGAGGGCGACTATCCCACGGCGCGGGGGTTGTTTCAGAACACGATTCACCGGCGGCGGGCGGCGGCGAAGCAACGGCCTTTGTCCCTGGCGGCGGCGCTGCAAGATTTCGGCGGGGTGCTGAAGGATACGGGGGCATTGAACGATGCGGAGCAAGCGTATCGGGAGGCGCTCGCGGCGTATCGCGGCGCGTGGGGTGATGAGCATCCCGACGTGGCTTCGTGCCTCAACGATCTGGGGAGCGTGCTGGAAGATCGGGGCATGATCACGGAAGCGGAAGCGACTTACCGGGAGGCGTTGGCCATCAGTCGGGCCGTGCTGGGTGAGCGGCATCCCTTGATTGCGATTACCGAAAACAACCTGGCTTCGGCGCTGCACGAAAGCGGCGCATACGACGAGGCGGAATCGCTGTATGAAGACGCGCTGACGATCTATGAAGACATGCTGGGGGCGGAGCATCCCGAGGTGCTGGTGACGCTGACGAACCTGGCGGAGTTGGATCGAGCGCGCGGTCGATACGCGGAAGCCGAGGACCGCTTCCGCGAGGTGCTGAGGATACGCCGCGTCAAGTTGGGCGACAAGCACCCCGACGTGGCGCGGAGTTTGAACAACCTGGCAGCCACGCTGAAGACGCGCGGCGACCTCGCGGCCGCGGAACCGCTCTTGCGGGAGGCGATCGCAATCTTTCGGAGCGTATTCGGCGAGGCGCATCCGGAGCTGGCCGTCACGATGGGCAACCTGGCGTCACTTCTGCGAGCGCGTGGTTCGATGGACGAGGCGGAGCAACTTCTGCAAGATGAACTGCGGATGCAGCGCAGGTTGCTCGGCGACGCGCATCCGGACGTGGCGACGACATGGAATAACCTGGCGGGGTTGGCCTTGGCACGCGGCGAGACGGACGCTGCGGAGAAGTACTTCCAGGACGCTCTGACGATTTTCGAGGGCCAGCCCGGAGAGCCAGCGCCGAACGTCAACGTGGTGCGCAGCAATCTCGCCGCCCTACGGTTTCGTCGCGGGCAATACGCCGCGGCGGAACCGCTGTTCCGCGAGGCGTTGGATGCGTACTCGGCATTGCTCGGCGCCGATCATCCGGGGGTGGTGACGATGCAGTGCAACCTGGGGGCGACTTTGCATGCGTTGGATCGTCTGGATGAAGCGAGCGCCTTGTTGCGCGCGGCGTTGGACGTGCGCCGAGAACAACTGGGCGTCGATCATATCGACGTGGCCCACGCGGAGCATCTGCTGGGGGCGGTGTTGTTTGACGCGGGTTCGACGGCCGACGCGACCCCCCTGTTGTGCTCGGCGGTCGAGATTCGGCGGCGCGAGCTCCCCTCGGGACACGTGTTGACGGCGTTGAGCGAGAGCTACCTGGCGGCGTGCCTGGTGGACGCGGGTGAATGCGAGCGTGCGCAAGCGTTGCTGCGGGCCAGTGAGCCGGTGCTGTCGGTTGGTTTCAAAGAGAACGGGGCGGGTTGGCCGGCGATTGCGGCGCGGTTCGCCCGCGTGCGCACGGCGTGTTCGGAGTTGCGGGATGCGCCTTGAGCTGGTTGGATCGGGTTGGGCGCTAATATTCCCTTTGGGCGCGCAAACGGGTCAATTGCGCACTCGGGGGTCTAACCGATAGTTCCATTCACCGTGGAAGGCAGCGGTGTCAAGCGCAATTGTTCCAATTGCCGGTCCGTGACTTTGACTTTCGTCGGGTATGACTTGGTGTCCAGCGCGGCCTTGACCACCAAGCCGGTTGTGGTGGTGGTGCTGGTAATGAGATTCACAATCGTTTGCACGCTGACCAGAGGGCGACCGCGCCAGTCTTGCGTAATGAAGCTGAACAGGCGGTGCTCGAAGAAGTTCAGTTGCCGCCAGGTGCGCTCGTGGGTGTCGTGGACCCCGCAGCCCGCTTGGCACTGCGGGCACGGGAACTTGCTGCCCGCGGGGAAATCCAGCCACAGGTCGAGGCGGTGCTCGGCTTCCGAAAACTCGATCTTGCTGACGACCCATGGCTGGGCGAGGCCCAGCGCCACTTGAAAGAGCTGCTCCATCGGCGACGGCATCGACTCGCTCCGGGCCCGCAAAACTGTTTATCAGCACGTCACCTGAGCGGAGGATAGAGCTCTGCGGGCACGCAACTCGAGCGCCGACTCAAGGGCCTGCACGGCAGGCGCGCCAGCTCGGCCCATCCGGGCTGGCCGCCTCATTCTGCACACCTGCCGGCAGGCCCCAAAGCGAAAAATGCCGGGGGGACCGGGGGGCTGGCCCCCCGAAACCAGCCATACCAAACAGCGAGGAGGCAACTTTCTGGTCTGGACGAGCCGGCCGCACTGCCACTCGACCCAGGCGGCGCATGCTGCCAAGCGGGTGGACAACGTGTGCCGGCACAGCACGGTCTTTCGCGACCAGGGCTGGTATCGACTGAAGGTGAAAGACACGACGCGCGGCCCGGCGATCTGGGAGTTAAAGGCCGGGCGGGTGCGACTGGTGGACAAGCGCGACGGATCGTCGCGTCCCACCGACCGGGTGTACTGGCTGATCGTAGATGATGCGGGTGGCCTTCGGGCGCTGGCATGTGGAGAAGTGGTTCGAGCGGGGCAAGCAGGAGGCGGGATTCGGCGCCTTCGAGGTGCGGCGCTACACCGGGCTGATGCGTCACTGGTTTTGCGCCACCCTGGCGATGTACTTCCTGGCGGCCGCCACGCAGCGGCTGCGGGGGGAGATCATGTCCAGAGGACATGGTCCCGCAGAGCACGCTGGAGCAGGTGGCGGAGGCGCGCAACGGCCTGGCCCAGAAGGTGTGGAATCGCTGGTGGCATTCGTGGGCTGAACTGATCGCCCGAATGGAGTATTACCAATGGCGTAACGCCACATCGTACGAAAGCCGTCGCCGAAAGGACCAGAGACGCGATACCTCATAGCGCTGTCATATTAGTGAGCCGCGCTACGGGACCACCGTGTACTCAGGCCCCGGCGGCCCGGGGATGGGGCCGGATGAGGGAACAGGTATCTTGGTCTCCGCGCCAACAGGCGGGGTGGGAAGGATGTCCAACTGCCAACCCAGGCCCCGCACGAGGATGCAGTCACACGTGGTTCCGCTGCCGCTCGGCGCGCAGAACCCGTTGGCGATCAGTTCGTCGTTTAAGCCGGTTGTCCGGCCGTAGCCGCGGACCTCGATGAATTCCACGTGCCCGTCGGCGAAGTTGGTGGAGAAATGCCAATCCTGGCCGTGGTTGCCGTGGGCGACCATGTTCTCCTGGGCGGCCCGGGCGTACAGGCCGGTGCCCCAGTAGCAGCCGCTCTGTTCATAGTCCTCCGTATTGGGCGCCCATGGCGCGTAGCGCGCCGCATTCTCCCAGTAAAGCACGGTGTTGCCGGGGTTGGGGGTGTCCGACAGGGGGTGAAGGTACATGGAGTTGCTGTAGTGCACGCTCTGGCCAGGCATTCCGACGTACAAGGCGTTTGCCGCAAAGCTGGTGCCGTAGTACGCGTATGAGGACAACGCGCTCCTGTTTTTCCAGCCGTACTGATGCATACCCGGGAACCCCTGATCGCCGGGGCAGTGAAACATGTCGAGCTTGAGGTGGGCGTCGTCCCACCAGTCTCTGTGGCTGATTGGGTAATCTGTGATGGGTTCCTTGTACAGCAGGTGATTGAGGGGACGATTGTGGGCATTCATGCGCACGGCGCCGGAGTACTCGCTCATCATCAGGCGGGGACTCGTATCTGTCCCCTGGCCGCTCTTGCCGCCATAGGCGTAGTAGGAGCTGGAGGTTTTTGCCGTGACGTAGTCGCCCAGGCCGATGGGAATGCCGTATTCCTGCGGATCGCTCGCGGCATACGCCAGGGCGGCCCGGCCGATCTCGCCCAGGCGTTTCTGGCAGAGCGTGCGCCGGGCATCCTCGCGGGCGCTGCGGGAAGCGGGCACGATCTGGGCGGCGAGCAGGCCCGCCGCGGCGAGCACAGCCAGCAGTTCAACGAGGGTGAATCCGGGCCGATAAGCGCAGCGCCTGATCATGTGTCCTCCTGTCCAACGGGCCAATCGATGCCGCCAGCCATGCGTGTCATTGTCCCCCTGCTATCGCGATCGGCATGCGACAATCTGTTTCCTGCGCCTTCGTCCCCGTCGCCAGGAAGCGGCACCGAGCGGGCATAAGCCCGCAGCGCTAGGGAACCACACCGAACTCGCTTGACGAGGATCCGCCGAATTTCCAGGGCAGGTCGACGGGCGGGGTGGGAAAAACGTCCAACTGCCAGCCAAGACCACGAATCAGGATGCAGTCACAGGTGGTTCCGCTTCCGCTCGGAGAGCAGAATCCGCCCGCGATCAACTCGTCGTCTATGCCGGTTGTCCGACCGTAGCCTTGAATCTCGAGATAGTCCACGTGCCCATCGGCGAAGATCGTGTTGAAGAACCAGTCCTGACCATGGTTGCCATGGGCGACCATGTTTTCATCGGCTGCCCGGGCGTACAGGCCGGTGCCCCAGTAGCAGCCGCTCTGGTCATAGTCCTCCGTATTGGGCGCCCAAAGCGCGAATCGCGCCGCGTTCTCCCAATAGATGACCGTGTTCGCGGGGTTGGGCGTGACTGATAACGGGCGACCGTAGACTGAAGTCGAATAGAGGTGCGCCTGCCCCGAAACACCGAGATAAGTGTTGGTCGCGGCGTAGCTGGTGCCGTAGTAATTGTATGACGACAGATCACGATCCCGCCAGCCCGCGTGGTGCATGCCTGGAAATGACTGGTCGGCGGGACAGTGGTAAACGTCCAGCTTCAGTCGTGCATCCGGCGCCCAAGTGCGGGCATTCAGGGGCAAGTTGGGCAGCGGTTGCTTGTAGAGCAGATGGTTCAGGGGCCGATTGAACGCGTTCATGAGGTTGGCGCCGGACCAATAGCTGTTGACCAGACGCGGATTGGTATCCGTTCCCTGGCCGCTCTTGCCCCCGTAGGCATACGGGGTGGGGTTGGTGAATGGGTTCAGCGCATCGCCCAGGCCGATGGGAATGCCGTTCTCGCCAGGGTCGGCCGCAGCATAGGCCAGCGCCGCCCGGCTGATCTCGCCCATGCGCTGCGCGCAGAGCGTTGTCCGCACATCCTCGCGGGCGCTGCGGGCGGCGGGCACGATCTGGGCGGCGAGCAGGCCGGTCAACGTCAGGACCGCCAGAAGCTCAACGAGGGTGAAGCCGGGCCGATATGCGCAGCGCCTGATCATGCGTCCTCCTGCCCAACGGGCCATTGATGCCGCCCGCCACACGTGTCATTAATCCCACCTGCGATTGCGATCGGCATGTGCTAATCTGTTTCCTGCGCCTTCGTCCCCGTCGCCAGAAAGTGGTACCGCGCGGGCAGCTACTCGCAGCGCTAGGGAACCACATAAAACTCGCTCAACGGAGATGCGCCGCCATACAGCGGATCGGGGTAGCCGGGCGGTGCATACTTCAAGGTTGGACGGGGAGCCGCGGGCAGCGTGTCCAACTGCCAGCCAAGACCACGAATCAGGATGCAGTCGCAAGTGGTTCCGCTTCCGCTCGGAAAGCAGAATCCGCTCGCGATCAGCTCGTCGTCTATGCCGGTTGTCCGTCCGTAGCCCTGAATCTCGAGATAGTCCACGTGCCCATCGGCGAAGGTCGTGTTGAAGAACCAGTCCTGGCCATGGTTGCCGTGGGCGACCATGTTTTCATCACCCGCTCTCCGGAAAAGCCCGTAGTTCCAGTAGCAGCCGGACTGGTCGTAATCATCGGGATTGGGCGCCCAGGGGGCGAAGCGCGCCGCGTTCTCCCAGTAGAATACCGTATTCGCGGGGTTGGGCGTGTCTGACAATGGGAGCGCGTAGAGTGAATTCGAGAAGAGTTGCGGCTGCCCCGGAAAAGCGGCAAAAAAGGCATTGGCGGCGTAGCTGGTACCGTAGAAATTGTACGACGACAGGTCCCGATCCCGCCAGCCCGCGTGGTGCATGCCCGGGAATGACTGGTCGGCGGGACAGTGGTAAACGTCCAGCTTCAGTCGTGCATCCGGTCTCCAATCGCGGGAGGTGTGCGGCAGATCCGGAAGCGGTTCCTTGTAGAGCAGATGGTTCAGGGGCCGATTGAACGCGTTCATGAAGTTGGCGCCGGACCAATAGCTGTTGACCAGGAGCGGACTGGTATCCGTTCCCCGGCCGCTCTTGCCCCCGTAGGCATACGGGGAGGGGTTGATGGTTGGGTACAGCGCGTCGCCCAGGCCGATGGGGATGCCGTTCTCGCCAGGGTCGGCCGCAGCATAAACCAGCGCCGCCCGGCTGATCTCGCCCAGGCGCTGCGCGCAGAGCGTCTTCCGCACATCGTCGCGGGCGTTGCGGGAAGCCGGCACGATCTGGGCGGCGAGCAGGCCGGTCAACGTCAGGACCGCCAGAAGCTCAACGAGGGTGAAGCCGGTTCGCTTGGACGGGGTGACGGGTGGGCGGAGCATGGTGGCGACCTCCGACTGCGGGGGTAATTGGGCGTGCGTCCTTGAGAATGGAAAATAAAACCTGCGCTTGGAATTGCCACCAGTATAGGTTATTCTACAAGGGCAGTCCAGACATTGCTGAATGGCGCAAGTAAGAAAACTGCGGCACACGCCGCTCGTCCTGGCAGATGACGGCCCAGTCGTGTACGCAGCCCGCCCTTTCGCCCTACATGGAGGCGACCACATCATGTTCATTCGTCCAATGCTGCTTTGCCCACTGGTTCTGGGTGCTGTTGTTCTTCCGTCCGCCGCCGTATTTGCCGATGACACGCTGCCTCCGTTCGACGTCGCGGCAGTCACGGAATGGCCCACGGACGTGGCTATCGACGTATCGGCCGTGCCGCCGGGCGAATACGCCGGCTACGAAATGTCGCTGGAAACCGGCGGTTTGGCGGCCGTGGATGTCCGGTGGCGGCTCGAGACTCCGGGAAACCCCGTACCACTGGCCGCCCCCGGAGCCTCGCCCGACGCAGATGAACTCTTTCCGCCGGTGCTGACCTGGTCCGGGAGTTTCCACCAGACGTACCAGGGCGGGGATCCGCTCACGCTGATCGCCCGCATGGATCAGCAGGGCCAGCAGTTGGACTGGACGAATGTTACGCTGACGCTCATCAGTGGCACGGTCCCGCCTGCCACCCCGCCGGCCGTTGCGGATCTCGGGGTCATCGCCGACGGCGTCACCACCGGTCAGGGCACGCTCACCTCCAACGGCGTGGTGTGGTTCCGCTTCGAGACGGCGGCGATTACCGTGGCGGATTGCGCGTCCCTCCGGGTTGATACGTACGGATCTACCCTTACCGGGGGGATCTTCCTGAACGGCAATGACCCGGAAATCGCGGTGTATTCGGCCGACGGGCTGCTGCTTGCGACCTCCGACGACGTGGACCAGGTCTATGGCGACCTCCAGGGCCGGATCACCTTCGGCGCGGATGAAGGTTTGCGCGGCACGCCCGCGGGCGACCTGCCGGCCGGCACGTACTACCTGGCCGTCGCGGGTTACAACACGGCTTTCGATTGGAGCCAGTTCGCGGTGACCCCCGACTCCGGCGTGATGGGGCCGCTGGTCGTAAACCTGACCCTCAACGAGCCGGTGGTCGATTGCGATGCGGATGGACGTGTCGATCTGTGCGCGGTCCTTGCCGGGATGGTGGACGACTTCGATGGCGATCTGGTGATGGACGCCTGCGACGACGACGTCGACGGTGACGGGATTGCCAATTCGATAGATGCGTGCGCCGAATCACCGTTGGGCAGCCTGACCAACGCCAACGGGGGTCCCCTCGGCGATACCGACGACGACTGCCGGGTGACGGCCGCGGACTTCTATGTCATGGAGATCTGCCTCTGGCTCAGCGGGCCGGAGGGCGATCCCATCTTCGATGAGTGCTTCGACGTCTTTGACTTCGATCGCGATGAGGACGTCGATCTGGCCGACTTCGCGAACTTCCAGCGCGTGCTGGATCAGAGCGAATAACGTGGCGCAAGCGTTCTGCCGCCGCGCGCGGTGCACCGCGGTCCATGAGCCGCATTCGACGGGCGTGCGGCGCGGCATGGATGGGCGGATCAATCCGGACGGCAATGGCGCGATTCCAAGACACGGCTGTCATGGCACGGCCATGGGGCGGTGAATGGCAGTTTACTCGGCACGAGGTCCAACCACGGCAGGGTCCAGCCACGGCGCTGCCCAGCCACGGCGATGCCCCGCCACCTTGCCGCTAAAGGTATTCCGAAAGACGACGGAAGACGATTGCAGACGACTGAGGATGGGGTCTTCCGCTATTCCCCCAGCAGACGCCAGACGCCGCCGATGCAGGTATGGGTGATGCACGCGCGGTCGGCGCCGAATACGAACCCCGCGAGCAGCGATTCCGGCGTCGCCCCCAGCAGGCTGAGGCCCTGCATGTCGATGACCGCAAAATCGGCGTAGTTACCGGGCGCGATGCAGCCGGCCGGCAGGTCCAGCGCGGTGGCACCGGAGCGGGTGGCGCAGCGCCACAACGCATCGGCCGTCCGCCCTTGCCGGTCCACGTAGATTCCGCGTTGCCCGCGATGCGCCCGTTGGGTGTACTCCAGCCAGCGCATCTCTTCGTTCATGCTCACCCGCACATTGGAATCCGTGCCGAGGCAGACGCGCCCGTTCGCCGCGATCAGCGCGGGCAGGTCCACCACCGGATCGCCGAGGTTCGCTTCCGTTCCCGGACACAGGCAGACGGTGGCGCCGGTGGCCGCGACCGCCCGCAGGGTTTCCGCCGGCGTGTGGGAGCAGTGGATCAGGGTCGTCCGACTGGACAGCAGGCCGCGCTCGAGCAGAATCTCCACCGGCGACTTGCCGTAGGCGGCGCGGCAGGCCGCGACGTCACTGCTCAACTCCTCGGCCCGAATGTGCAACACCAGCCGATGCTCCTCGGCGTAACGGGCCAGCGTGGCGACTTCATCCGGGGTGGCCGCTTCCATGCTCTGCACGGCCAGCCCGATCCGCTGCTGCTCGCCGTCGACCTGGGCCCGGAGCCGATCCACCTGGGCCAGGAACTCGTCGACGTCGGGCGTGCCGAAGCGCTGCTGAGCATTCGTTAGCGGCGCGTCGATCCCCCCGCGGGCGATGAAGCAGCACAGCAGCACCAGGCGAATGCCGGCGTCGGCCGCCGCCTGCAACACCAGTTGATCAAAGGCGAAGTCGCGCCGTCCGAGGGCATGGTGGAAATAATGAAACTCGCCCACCGAGGTGATCCCGTGATGGATCATTTCGGAAAACGCCATGCGGGTGAGATTGTTGAATTCCTCGGCCTCGAGATCCTCGACCAGCTCGTCGCGGGCCATGCGCCAGCTCTCGGCCGTGCTCGCCGCCGTGGTGAAGTATTCGCCGAAGCCGCGCAGGCCGCGTTGAAAGGCGTGGGAGTGGGCGTTGATCATGCCCGGGAGCAGGGCGCGGTCTTCGAGCCGGAGCGTCGGGCGGCGATCGAGGAAGCCCACCTGCTGGATGCGACCGCCCCCGACAACGACCTGGACGTTGGGCTCGAAACCGCCCTCCACCCAGGTCAGGTCCGCTTCAATGATCTGTTCGCGTTCCATGTGGCGTCCCTGCTGGCTGATCCCCTCCCTGCTGGCTGATCTTCGCCGCCCGCGCCGCAGCATACCCCGTGCGGGCACCTTCGCAAGGGACGGGCAGTGCGCGAGGTTTCAGGCGCGTGTGAAAATCGGGGCCCTGGACGCTTGTCCGGGGGCGGTTTGATCGCCGGCGCGGTTTGGTTACCCTGTTGCGTCAGGCTCGGCGGTTTCGGACGTCCCGGCGCGGGGCGTCGCCCATCATGTGCCCCCCGGCGGCCTGCTTCGAACGTACCAATGAACCGGTTGCTCTAATACGAGGTGCCAGCCGTCATGAATCAGCCCCTGATTGAATGCGTCCCCAACTTCAGCGAAGGCCGCGACATGGCCGTCATCAAGCAGATCACCGACCAGATCGAAACCGTCGAAGGGGCCAAGCTCCTCGACGTCGATCCGGGAAAGGCCACCAACCGCACCGTGGTCACCTTCGTCGGCGCGCCGGATGCGGTCATGGAGGCGGCGGTGCGGGCAATCCGCAAGGCCGCCGACCTGATCGACATGCGCAAGCACCACGGCGAGCACCCCCGCTTCGGCGCGTGCGACGTGTGCCCGCTGGTGCCGGTGGCGAACATCTCCATGGAGCAGACCGTCGAGTACGCCCGGCAGCTCGCCAAGCGGATCGGCGAAGAGCTTGGGCTAAGCATCTACTGCTACGAGAATGCGGCCCTTTCCGAGGAGCGCCGCAACCTCGCCACCGTGCGCAGCGGCGAATACGAGGGGCTGGCCGAGAAGTTGAAAAAGCCCGAATGGAAGCCCGACTTCGGTCCGGCGGAGTTCAATGCCAGGTACGGCGCGACGGCCGTGGGGGCTCGCGACTTCCTCGTGGCCTACAACGTCAACCTCAACACCACCTCCACCCGCCGGGCCAACGCCATCGCCTACGACGTCCGCGAGAAAGGGCGCGTCAAAACCGACGACGGCACCCCGACTGGAAAACCAGTGCTCGATGCGAAGGGCGAGAAGGTCTGGACGCCCGGCAGTCTCAAGTGCGTCAAGGGCATCGGCTGGTTCATCGAGGAATATGGCGTTGCCCAGATTTCCATGAACCTGACCAACATCACCGTCACGCCGGTGCACGTCGCCTTCGACGAGTGCTGCAAGCGGGCCGAGGCCCGCGGCGTGCGCGTCACCGGCAGCGAGATCGTGGGGCTCATCCCGCTCAAGGCCATGCTCGACGCGGGCAAGTACTTTTTGCGCAAGCAGCAGCGCTCGCTGGGCGTGTCCGATCGCGAGCTCATCAAGATCGCGATCAAGAGCATGGGCCTCGATGAGCTCACGCCGTTCGATCCGGACAAGAAGATCATCGAGTACAAGCTCGCGGCCGAGGAGCGCGCCAAGCAGAAACGGCTGGTGGATCTCACGCTCGCGGGCTTCGTCGAGGAGACCGCTTCCGAGTCGCCCGCGCCGGGCGGCGGCTCCATCTCCGCCGCCATGGGCGCGATGGGCGCCGCCCTCGCCACCATGGTCGCCAACCTCTCCAGCCACAAGCGCGGCTGGGACCACCGGTGGAAGGAGTTTTCCGACTGGGCTGAGCAGGGTAAAGCGCTGCACGACCGGCTGCTGCGCCTGATCGACGACGACACCGCCGCCTTCAACCGGATCATGGACGCCTTCGGCATGCCCAAGGCCACCGCGGAGGAGCAGGCGGCGCGGCGGCACGCCATCCAGGAGGCGACCAAGCACGCCATCGAGATCCCTTTCCAGGTCATGCAGACGGCGTACGAGTCGATGGCCGTGATCCAGGCCATGGCCGAAGTCGGAAATCCCAACTCGGTCAGCGACGCCGGCGTGGGCGCCCTCGCCGCCCGATCGGCCGTCATGGGCGCTTACCTGAACGTCAGGATCAACAGCGGCGACGTCGAGGACAAGGGTTGGGTCGACGACATCCTCGCCCGTGCGGCCGACATCCAGGAGAAGGTCATCGCGGCCGAACGGGTCATCCTCGAAATCGTCACCGCCAAGCTGTAAGTTCTTCAGCGAGCGGGATTGCGGCGCTCGTTCGATTGTCGCTGGCGTCGCGGCGCGGGCGCAGGCATAATGACCGCCGGGCGCGCGCGAGCCTGTGCGGCCGGGGCGCGGAAGTTATCGAGGGCGCGGAGGAATCGACCATGGAGCGGCGGCAGCGGGAAGAGCGGTGGCGCATTCATCGACTTCATCGAAGCAGGTTGCCGGAATGCCTGGCGGTAGCGTTGTCAGTCGGTCTGTGCGCCGGCTGCATCGACATTGGTCCCGAGCCCACGCCCACGCCGGAACCGCAGTACAACAACACCACCGACCCGACCAACCAGGGCGCCGTCTACATCGGGTCGGCCGCCTGCCGCGCCTGCCATGCCGACGTGGCCGAGACGGCGCGCCTGCACGGCCACGGCGTCGCCCTGAGTACGATCCAGGGCGAACCACCCGATTACCCGGCCGGCGCCGACCGCGCCGGTGTGCCGGAGACCCCCGCCGGTTTCACCTGGGACGAGATTCCCTACGTCATCGGCGGCTCCAGTCGGGCGGCGAACTACGTCGATGAGGCCGGGTTCGTTCTCACTACCCAGGAAGAAGGGGCCGCCACGCTGTGGAACCAGGCGCTGCCCGCCGCCGGGCGCGAGGCCGGGATGACGGCTTACGTTCCCGTCGGAGGTCCGCCCGTGCCGTTCGATTATTCCTGCTTCGTGTGCCACGCCACCGGGGCCATGCCGCAGGATCCCGACGCCCCGCGTTTCCAGGACAACCGGCCCGGGATGGCCGGCACCTGGGCGGAGGCCGGCGTGCAGTGCGAAGCCTGCCACGGGCCGGGCTCCAACCACCCCGGCAATCCGACGGCCCGCGACCTCTACGTCGACCTCACCGGCGCCGAATCCTGCAACGCGTGCCACAATCGGCCGTTCGACTCCATGACGGGCGAGATCCTCGCATCCGACGGTTTCATTCTCAATTACGCGCAGTATCCCGAGTTGCGGGCCAGCGGCGGGCACGCCAACTTCACCTGTATGACCTGCCATGATCCGCACACATCCGTCACCTACGCGCGTGAGGCCGCCCTGGTGCGCGACTGCACCGACTGCCACGCCGACGTCAACATGGCCCGCCACGACGGCGCCGTGTTCGTTCGCGGCGACTACACCGAGGTTTTGTCCTGCGAAAGCTGCCACATGCCCTACGCCACCCTGGCGGGTGCGCCGGCCATGGCCGACGTGGCGGGGACTGAAGGCCGCATGGGGGATACCCGAACGCATATTTTCCGCATCATGACAGGCGTGCATGACTATCGGGATATGTTCACGGCCGACTTCACCGAGGTTGTGCGCGACGATGCTGGCCGGGCGGCAGTCACCGCCGACTTCGTCTGCCTGCGGTGTCACACCGACAGCGCGGAAGGAAGTAACGCGTTCCCGTTGCCGCTGGCGACGGCCGGCCAGGCGGCCGCCAACCTGCACCTGACCGGCAACTGACCGGCGGGGCGCCCGTCCGCCGCGCCGGACTGGATTGCATAGGGAGTGCATGGCTCATGGCTGGGCCGATACTGCGTAACGAACCGGAAACGCCGTATTGCAGCCACTGCGGCTACGACCTGACCGGGCTGACCGAATCATCGAAATGCCCGGAGTGCGGCAAGCCGCTGGTCGAGGTGCTCGTGCGGCGCAGCTTCTGGGGCGCCGCGTCGCGCCGTTATACCTCGCCGCAGAAGGTCTTTGGGCTGCCCCTGCTCGCCATCGCCACCGGCCCCGCCCCCGGGGAGCGCATGGGCAAGGCGGTGGGCTTCATTGCCGTGGGCGACTATGCCCGCGGCGTGTTCGCCCTCGGCGGCGTTTCCGTGGGTATTTTCTCAATGGGCGGGCTGTCGGCCGGCGTGTTCTCGTTTGGCGGTTGCAGCCTGGGCGCCGCGGTGGCCGTGGGCGGACTGGCCGTGGGGTTGGTGGCCGTCGGTGGATGTGCCGTGGGCGGCTGGGCGATCGGCGGTTTGTGCCTGTATCTCATCCGCGGGTGGGGTGGCGGCGTCATCCCGCTTTGGCCTTGATGCGATCGATGTCTTCATCTCCGCGTCCTCCCAGCCACCTGTTCGTATACGGCACGTTGCGGTCGGACTTGCGCCATCCCCTTCATCATTTGCTTCGCGACGGTGCCACCCGGGTGGGGGAGGGCTCGTGTGCCGGACGCCTCTACGACCTGGGACATTACCCCGGCCTGGTGTCGCCGGCGTCCGCCGATGAACGCGTTCGTGGCGAAGTGTATCGCCTTGACGTCGCGGACCGGGTGCTGACGGCGCTGGACGTTTACGAAGGGTGCGGCCCGGAGGATCCGCAGCCGCAGGAGTACCGCCGAGCCGTCGTCGACGTTACGCTGGCGACCGGTTCCACGGTCGCCGCGTGGGCGTATATTTACAACGGCTCGGTTGCGTCCGCGGACTGGATGCCTTCCGGAGAATACACCGTGTCACAGACCGTGTCCGCGCGGGCCGAGGGCCCACAGGACTACGCCGCGATCGATGCGGTTCACCGAGCCGCGTTCGGCCGCGATATGGAAGGGCGGCTGGTCCGCGCCCTGCGAGGGGGCGATACCTTCGACCCCGACCTCTCGCTCGTCGCCCTGCGCGGCGGCCAGATTGCAGGGCACATTCTCTTCAGTTCGATTCGCATCGTGGGCGCCGCAGGCGCGTGGCCGGCGATCGCCCTCGCGCCGATGGCCGTCGTTCCGCCGCTCCAGCGTCAGGGTATTGGCAGCGCGTTGCTGCACGCCGGTCTCGCCGCCTGCCGCGAACGCGGGCATCGTCTGATCGTCGTGGTGGGCCACCCCGAGTACTGCCCACGCTTCGGATTTCAGCCAGCCCGACCCGCGGGATTGGAAGCCCCCTTCCCCGTCCCCGACGAGGCGTTCATGGTGGCGGAGCTGGCGCCCGGCGCACTCGCTGGTGTCCGCGGCGTGGTGCAGTACCCACAGGCGTTTCAGCAGGTGTGACATGCATCCCAGGGAAAAGTCATCCGCGTGACAGGTGTGCTTTGGAGGGGTATCGTACGGCTCATGTCCAAGAACAGGTCTGCCAAGCTGATGAATGGCACTACGCTGGCCAAACGCGTGCTGGCCCAGGCGGCACAGAAGGTCGAACAGATCAAGGCCGCCAGCGGCATAACCCCTGGTCTGGCCACCGTCCTGGTCGGCGCCGATCCTGCGTCCGTCACCTACACCCGCATGAAGCGCAAACGCTGCGAGGACGCCGGGATGAGGCCGGTGCGCGTCGAACTGCCCTCGGGCACGACCACCGACGAGATCGTCAGCGTCATCCGCAAGCTGGCCGACGACCCCACGGTCCACGGCATCCTCCTTCAGCACCCGGTCCCCAAGCCGATCGACAAGCGCGTGGCGTTTGAAGCCATTCCCGTGGAAAAGGACGTGGACGGGGTAACCTCGGCAACGCTGGGACGCGTCATTCTGGGCATGCCGGCGCTTGGCTCCTGCACCCCCATGGGGATCATGCGCCTGCTGGCGGAATACCAGGTGCAACTGGACGGGGCCTACGCGGTGGTGATCGGGCGCAGTCCCATCCTGGGACGCCCGATGGCGTCCATGCTGATCAACGCGCATGCCACCGTAACGCTGTGCCACTCCCGGACCCACTCGTTGCCCACCTTGGTCCGTGGGGCCGATGTGGTCATTGCGGCCGTCGGCCGGCCACGTTTCGTACAGGCCGGGTGGATCAAGACCGGGGCAGTGGTCATCGACGCCGGCTACAACCCCGGACCGATCGGCGACGTCGATTTCGAAGGCGCGTTGGAGCCCTGCTCGCTGATCACGCCGGTACCCGGCGGGGTCGGGCCCATGACCATCGCGACGCTCATCGACCAGACGGCCGATGCCGCCGCCGCCCAGTTGGGCGTCCGCATATAGCTGTTATTCCGCCGCTCGGTCGTGGAGTCTCACCGTGGTTTCTGACCGGCGAGGCGCTTCATGGCGACACAACCTCCGGCTCGCGGCGGCACGCCGGGAACCCGGGGCCACTGCGGTTACCCGCGCCGCGCGCAGCGACTAATCCCTCGATCAGGATTTCCCCAGTGGGGGCGCCCCTGGGGTTTGCGCTCGGGGCGATGATCGTTGCATGCCCCCGGAGCTTGCGCTCGGGGCTCTGATGGAATTCCGATCCGCGCTGACCCTGATGGCTAAACCCCTCAATCCCTCAATCCCTGAATCCCTTAATCCCTCAGTTCCTTCCCTCTTTACTCCTTCAGTCGGTCGGGGTTCAATCCCAGCAGATCCTCCGGCACGAACAGCCCGTCCTTGCGCACGAGTTCGCCGTCGAACCAGATTTCGCCGCCGCCGTTGGCCGGATCCTGGCGGCAGACCATGTCCCAGTGGATCTGCGACCGGTTGCCGTTGTCGGCGTCGTCTTCGTAGGCGGCGCCGGGCGTGAGGTGGAAGGAGCCGGCGATCTTCTCGTCGAAGAGGATGTCGAGCATGGGCATGGTCACGTAGGGGTTGAACCCGATGGCGAACTCGCCGGTGTAGCGCGCTCCCTCGTCGGAGTCGAGGATCTTGTTCAGCGCGTCGCTGTTGCCGGCACTGGACGCGTTGACGATTTTGCCGTCTTTGAACTCCAGCCGCACGTCCTCAAAGCGGATGCCCTGGTAGAGCGTTGGCGTGTTGAACTGCACGGCTCCGTTGATCGAGTCGCGCACGGGGGCGGTGAACACCTCGCCGTCGGGGATGTTGAGCTTGCCGTCGCAGCCGACGGCCGGGATGTCCTTGATGGAGAAATTGAGTTCCGTACCCGGACCCACGATCTTGACCTTGTCGGCTTTCTCCATCCGGTCGCGCAGCGGCAGCATGGCCTTGGCCATCTTGCTGTAATCCATCGTGCAGACGTTGAAGAAAAAGTCCTCGAACGCGCCGGTGCTCATTCCCGCCGCCTGGGCCATCGAGCTCGACGGGTAACGCAGCACCACCCAGCGCGTCTTGCGCACCCGGATGTCGCCGTGCACCGGGCGCCACCAGATTTTCTGGTAGGCTTTCATGCGCTCGTCGGGCACGTCGGAAAGCTCGGTGACGTTGTACGAGCCGCGCAGGCCGATGTAGGCCTGCACGTTTTTCATCCGCAGCGCTTCCACGTCGGCGCAGAGTTGAAGCTGATCGTCGCCGCCGTTTTGCAGCAGTGCCCGCAGCACCTCGTTGCTCTTGAGCGTGACCAGCGGCTCGGCGCCGGCGGCCCGGGCCACGCGGATCAGTTCGCAGGTGATGTTGTGGGGCACGTCGATCGCTTCGATCAGGATCTTCTCGCCCGCCTTCATCGCGGTGGAATAGTTGATCAGCACCTCTGCCAGCCGGGTGACGCGTGGATCGAGCATGGTATCTCCTCGGTATGATGACGGCGGCCGCGAATGGTCCGCGGCCGATCTTCTGAGCGGATCCTAGCAGAATCCCGCCCCGATTGCATCGACCCGCCCCGGTTCCCGACGGTCGAGCCGAAGCGACGCGGGGCGAGGCAGATGGCCCCGCCCGGACGCCCCCAAAAAAACGGGCGAGACTTCCGATGAAGTCTCGCCCGCGGGGATCGATGCAATGTTGGCTGGAGTCAGCGCCGTACGCGATAGATGCGATCGCTGTCCAGGTGGTTGCGCACCTGCTCCTGGGAATCGCGATTCAACTCCCCACGGGGTAGTTCCGTGCCTTTGGGCCACCAAGCGTCCGGGAAGCGTGACTCATTCTCTGAAATCCAACCGGCGTGGCCGTCGAAATACCCCACAGCGAGGCCGAAAGTATTGCCTTTGCTGTGGCGATAGGCGAGCTTACGGGCCGGATCCGTCCGCATGTAGCTTCGCAGAAACTGGTCCGGCAAGGTCGGGCCGCCGTCCGCGAACGCGCCGCCGGCGCTGCCCTTCCAACTGATGTTGTGGTCAACCTCGCCATCGTCGGTCGTGAATCGAGAGCCGTCGGCAATGTAGATCTTTTCACTCGGCTGGCCCACTTTGTTCACCTGGGGGACGAAGCTGGACGGAACGTCCGTTGTGCCGCCGACCTGACTCCAGGATGCGGGTCCGTTATTGCCGAAGCCGTCCGCCTGGGAGAAGGGCGCCGTCCTGCCGTCCGTAGGCCACATGAGGAAATTGCGGACCGTGTTGTAGCTGACCATGCGCTGCGCGAAGAAGTTCCCGTGGGGGCCCACCTCGCTGTTAAGGAACGGCTGCGAGATGATCCGATTGCTGGGGCAAAGGAACACGTCCGAGATGAGCATTTTCCACCGCTCAGAGCGGAGCCGCGGAACGGAGGTCATTTCCATTTGGGTCGCGGCAAGCGGTCCAGCCCAGTCCCACGTCTGAATCGGAGGCTCCGGTATTTCGTCGAGATCCTCCGGGGCGTTTCCGTACTTGACCAGCACCCCGCCGGTCGTTCCCGGCGAGCCCGGCAGAAACTCATTGGCTTCGTTCTGATAGGTGATGGACGCGGTCATGATTTGCCGCAGGCCGGCTTGGCACTTGACCGTCTTCGCCTGCTCCCGCGCGCTCTTGAGCGAGGGCAACAGGATGGCGATGAGCAGAGCGATAATGGACACCACCACCAGCAACTCGACCAGGGTGAATCCACGTCGCGCAGCGCCTGTCATGGGGTTGATTCGCTTCCTCGCAAGCTCCATGATTTGAATCTCCGTTGGCGCCGGATGCCGGTCCGGCTTGTCACTAGGCCGATCGGACATTTCGCCGATGCTCGCGGGCCTTGCGTGCTCTGTCGCATCGGCGGTCCGCGGGTCGGGTCGGGAGGACTCGACTATTGCTCGTCCTTGTTGGCCGTCTCGGGCTTGGGATTGTGGAACCGAACGAGCGCGCCGCAATTCGGGCAATACGTCGGTCCCTCTTTTCCCAGCCAGGTGTTCAGTATAACCGGTGTGCCACCCTTCGCTCCGCATTCCCTCGCATAGCACCATTCTACCGGGAACAGCGTCTTGTCGCCGGTTTTCGGGTTCACGTGCGGGTAGGGCGGCATATTCTCCGTAAGCTCAAATGGAAACAAGTCCCCTGTCTCGGAGTCCATGAGCACGCGGGTGTTCGCCCGCGCTACGTAATCCTCTTCGCCGAAGAACCCCTTGATCGAGTAAATCGCGGCGATCGCAACCGCCACCGTGATCACCGCCATCAGTCCCTTCTTCAGGTTGTCCGACATGGCTGCTCGCTATCTTCCGTGAAGGGCCGGTCGATGCGCGTGGCGCTCGACCCACTATCATGTTATCGCGCCGCGGCCCCGGATTTCCACTCGGTAATCGCCGAGGACCGCATTATCCGTGCTGTCAAAGCTGTTTTCAGGTCCGTAGCATAGACGGCCTCATGCCCGAACACAAGTCGCCGGGCGTTAACAAACCATCCAGGGCAATCGCATCTTATCCG
>NPIF01003156.1_pt1 | contig 40259 bp, 40 predicted proteins | sample 8637461 | NCBI WGS metagenome assembly NPIF01 (sample SAMN07420641, study PRJNA396082) | bioreactor metagenome | isolation source: sample BR12 brine-fed electro-methanogenic bioreactor BR | place: Japan: Kochi | collected 2016-12-09
TGGCGCCGCGCCCTCGCTCGCGTACTTCCTGACATCGTGGGGCGTGCTCGGCACGCCTTCGGTGTCGAGTCAGGCGCGGGCGCTCTCGCTCGCTGTCGAGGCCGGCTCGATTCGCGGCATCAAACTCTCCTTCGCTGCGATCTCGGAGCTGCTGCGAAGCCCGGCGGTGATCCTCGTGCTCCTCGCCGTCTGGGGAGCGGCCTTGCTCTTCAAGCGAGGGAAGCAGCGCGAGCTCGCGCTCGTGCTCGTCGCGGCGCCGGTGCTCTATGTCGCACTCCTGACCTTCGTCTCGCCGGTGCCGGCTCCCGCCGCGCGCTACCTCGTCCCCGCGCTGCCCTACCTCGCCGTCCTGGCGGCGCTCGCGCTTCGGGAGGGGAGCGAGCTCTGCCGACGCCACGAGGTGCGTTTCCTGCCGGGGGCCGTGGCGCTGCTGCTGGTGCCGATACCCGGTATCGCGCGCCTTTGGGACGCCAACGCCGAACGGTACAAGGGCTATCACTTCGACGTCGTGACCGAGCGCGCGGCGATGGACGTGATCCACGAGCTCGCGGAGGGCAGCGCGACCGTTCTCGCCTACGAGGTGCAGGCGCGGGTGCAGCTCGATGCGCATCACTCGGTATTGAGCCTCGACGGGATCACGGACGGCCGGGTCGTGCCCTTCCTCGAGAGTGGTGAACTCGCGGCGTTTCTATGGCAAGAACGCCCGCACTTCTGGCTGGCCAACGATGCGGTGCACACGCGTCCGCTCCTTCGGGAGAGCATCTTGAGCGAAGCGGCTCAGCGAGCCGGGCATGCGGTCGGGGCCGAGGTGGAGCTCGCGGGGATCACCTTCACGAACCGCCACCTCTGCGACGCGGACATCCCAGAGGGCTTCGCGGGCTGCCGGCAGATCTTCGAGCTGAGCTACGGCGCGGAGCCGCCCGACTTGTCCGAGCGCACGCGGTAGTCCGCGCGGAATTCCTCGGCGACCTGGCCATCCTCACCGAGCGTCTGCACGGTGATGTGCAGCGCCTTCCCACCCTTGGCGCTCTCGAAGATGAAGCGGCCGGGTTTCTGCGCTTTGTCGGGCGCTGCAAAGACAGCGCGCGACGCGCTGAGTTCGGTGAGCACGAAGCGCAGCGGCGCATCGACCTCGTTCTTCCACAGCGTCATGCCCGGACCGAAGTGGCGGAACACGAGCGCGATGCTGCCATCCGCTTCCTCTTCGATCAGAAAGAGCTCGTAGAGCCGCTTGCCGCGCTCCGGCCAGGTCAGGCGGAAGCTCCCGACCATCGAGCCGCCGTGCGGCGGCATCCAGCTCTCCTCGGCGTGGCCGCCGAAGAGCTCCCCCTCCCACTCCCCCGCAATGAAAGAGAGCTGATCGAGTTCGAAGCGCGGTTCTTCCGAGACGCTGAGAAGTGGCAGTAGCGCTACGACGACGATCGCGAGACGGTGCACGCCAAGCCTCCTTGCCTCGATCAATAGAACCACCTGTACGTCCTCGCGTACAGCAGCGTGCCAAGAGCGATGGCCACGACGAGTCCGACAACGGTGATCCGGATCGGTGCGAGGAGTGTACTCGGCTCCGTGCGACCCGCGGGCCCTCTTCGCGTCATCCAGCGCACGAAGTCCACGATTGCAAGCGAAAGCAATGTGGCCAGAACGAGGTGCTGTGTGACCAGAAGAGAAGGTCTCCCGAGGTGGGGGTAGTCAACGACTGATCCGAATGCCGTGAGTGCAGCGAGTCCCCAGAACGGGACGAGTAGCTCGCGCAGCGTTACGGTCCAGCGCCTTGCGGCCGTACGGGCGTCTCCAGGCGAGAGACTCAGGCTGGTGCGATGCCAAACGAGGGCGAACACGGCGAGCGCGAGCGCGGGCCACTGCATCCTGACCAAGCAGGACAGGAGCTTCGAGACCGAGACTGCCGACAGGTCCACCCGTCCTCCTAGCGCGCCTCTGCCTTCACGTAGAACTCCGGCGGCGCCTTCTCGTAGTAGCGGAAGAGCGCGGCGCACAGCCAGCCTTCACTGTCGAAGTCGGCGCTGTAGTACCAGTTGCCGCCCTGCTCCTCCCGGACCCAGGTCAGCTTGTGCGTGTGTCCGGGGAAGGGCTGCGCGGAGAAGAGCAATCGGAAGCCGTTCTCCGCGTCCGGGATCTCGCGGACGAGCTCGTCGATCATCTCCGGGATGCCGCCGACGAAGGGCTCCCGCTCGAGGCCGACGCGCTCGTCGTCGAAGACCCAGGTGCCCGCGTACTTGTAGGGCGCGAGCACCATCAGCGCGTTGGTGGGCCTTTGGACGCCCATCGACTGCAGCACACCGGAATGCCAGAGCCAAGCACCCCCGCCGCCGACGACGGCGAGGATGACGAGCACCGTGAAAGCGACGCGCCCGACGTTGACCTCGGTCTTCACGGCGCGCCGACGACGCCCTGGCCCTTGATGGCCTTGGCAAGCTCATCGGCGCCGATCGTGCGGATCGAAATCTTGAAGCCCTCGAAGATTGCGAACCCATAGAAGAGCAGGTCGATCGGACTGAACGACTCCTTCATCAGGTCGATCATGGCAGTGGAGTCGAGGTAGCCCAGGACCGCCGAGTAGGTGTCTTGGTTCGCTTCCGCTACCCAATGGACGATCGAGAACATGTTGCCGGCGAGGCATCCCGCGAGCGCGAGCACGGCGCCGATGACGCCGTAAACGACGCTCAGCCCCTTGCCGGCCGCGCGAACCGCGAACCCGACGAGGAAGCCCACACCGATGGCCATCCAGCCGATCTGGTAGCCCGTAGCGACGGTGATCGCAGACCAGATCAGTGCCCCGACGAGTGCGGCGCTTGCTCCGGCCACGATTCCCAAGAGGAGGTTCTGCTCACTGCGGAAGCGCTCCATGGCGGCTTCACGCATCGCGTTGTCGATGGAGTCGTGCTGCGCGACTTGTTGCTCGTTCTGAGTCTCGGTGCCCGCCTGATCCGGATCCATGGTGTCACTCCCTCCCCGCGACTGTCGCAGGTGTTGGTCCACGGAGTGTGTTGGGGTGTGTTGGAGTTCCCCCCCCGGGGACCAGAAAAAGAGCATAGGCGGGCGGGGAGTGCGCCAGCAACGGGGCCTCACGCACCTGGCGGGACTTGTATGGCGAACGGGGAACGTGCCTCGAGGGGCTCCTAGCTTCCCGCGCTATAGCGCTGTCCTTCTCGAATGTGCTTCTGACCGGCCCGTCGGTATCGCGACGGCGGCCGCCAGACCATGACGGCCCAGAGCAAGAGCAAACCTACAAGGGCGGCGCCAGCCAGCCACTTCTCCATCGAACCCCCCCGTACCAGATCCCCCTGTACGAGCTCTCCAGTACCAGAAACCACGTGCGGTTGATCAGACTTGAGCGAGCTGGATCAAGTTACCACACGTGTCGTCGAATAGAGCGAGCCGGACCCCTCCGGCGTCGAGCGGCTGGGTGGTGATCGTCACCCCGGCGGCTTCGAGGCGGGCGACCTCGGCGTCGAGGTCGTCGACGAAGAAGGACGCTGCGGGGATGCCGTCGGCGCGGATCGCCTCTTGGAACGCCTTGGCAGCCGGGTGGGCGTTCGGCTCGAGGAGGAGCTCGACCCCTTCGGCGCCGGCGGGGGAGACGACGGTCACGAAACGGTACTCACCGGCCGGGATGTCGGTCTTCTTCTCGAAGCCGAGCACGTCGGTGTAGAAGGCGAGAGCCCGCGCTTGATCCGTGACGAGCACGCTGGTCAGACCAATTCGAATCTGGGTCATATTGCCTCCGCGCCTAGTGTCTCATGGCTTCGCGGAGCGCGCTCAGCGCTCGGCGAGCGCCGCGCGGAGGAACTCGACCAGATCGCGATGGATCGCGGCGTTCGTGCCGTGGCCGACCCCTTCGTAGGTGCGGAGCACGGCATTTGCGCCCGACTCGGCGTACGCGGCACGGCAGGCTTCCCAGCGATCGGGCTGCATCGGCTCGCCGATCAGTTCGTGGACGAGCGCGCGCTCTTCGTCGCTGTAGCCGTCGTCGTAGGCGACGGCGTCGTTCGTGTCTTCGCTTCCCATGTAGATCAGTTGGGGGACGCGCAACCATGCTTCGCGCTGGAAGCTCCTGCCGCTCAGCGCTTCGAAGTCGAACACACCGAGCGGGTAGATCAGCGCGCGGCCTCCGCGCCGGGACTCGGGCAGCAATGGGATGCCGTTGACCCCGCCGGCCGTGACAGCGCGCACGCGCTCGGGGTGCAGCGCGGTGAAGCGGTTGGCGAAGGTGCCCGAGGCGGAGAAGCCGTTCAGAAGGACCTCGGGCGGCACGTCGAGGCCGCGCTTCGCAAGGCGTTCCCGCGCGTCGTCGATCATCGCGATGAGCTGGAGGTCCAGGCGCTGCAGCTCACCCTCTGGCTCGAGGAGGCTGTCGCGGTCGAGAGCGTGGGTGTAGATACGCCAGCGGGTCTCGGGGCGTGGGAACGCGGGAACGAGCAGCGGCGTGCGCAGCTCCTCCGCGAGACGCGCGCCGATCGAGGCCCCGCTCGCGAGACGCCGTGCGTCCTTCTCGTGCACCGCGAGCGAGTCGTCCACAGAGCCCGTGTTGTTGGGCTCGACGAGAAGAACGGGTGTCAGCTCACCCTCGCCCTCGGGCATCGCGAGGAAGTAGGGGAAGTGGAACCCTCGCGTTGGGTTCGCGTCGACCTTCAGGACGCGAGGCGACTCCTCGTCGGGAGCACACGCAGAGGCAAGCAGGAGAAGAGAGAGCAGAGCGAGGGCGCGGCGCGTCATCGATAGTTGTTCCCGCGGGCTTCGATCCCGTCGGCAAGCACAACGACCGAGGGTGCGAAAGCGTTCCCCGGGAGACCGGCCCGTCTGCAAGGGGCGATGGCGTGGTCGCGCTACTTCTCCTGCTTGGCCGCGTGCGCGGCGCGCAGCCGCTCCGCGGCTTCCTGGATCGCGGTCAGGTCACGGCGCATCGCGCTCCAGCCGTACCAGTTCGTGTAGTCGGGGTTCGAGTGGAACGCGCCCTGGAACGCGCGCATCCGGTGTTTGAGATGCATCTCGAAGAGGCGCTGCTCGATCTCGGTGGGGGCGTCGTGGAAGGTCAAGAGGTCGGGGAAGGGGTGCGCGTAGGTGTCGGGCTTGCGCAGCACGCCGTCCGCGTAGAGCCCTGCGATCTCGCGGATCGCCGTCGCGAGCAGATGGTCGGCGGCGCGGATCATGTCGTCGCCGGCGGCGAGTTGCTCCCTCGCGAAGCTGCCGGAGTGACACTCCTCGCAGACGGCGATCATCTTGTTGCGTTCCTTGTCGAACTCCTCTTGGGTCAGGCGCGCGACCTGCGCAGCCTTGACGACCTCGAGGCGCGCGGTGGGCTGCCCGGCCGGGTCGAGCACGCCCAGGGCCTGGAGGATCGTCACCTGGTCGGCTTTCCACTGCGGATCCTCGGGAAGCGGAAGCCGAACGGCGAGGAAACCCCACGCCGTGCGCACCTCGTGATCGCCCCCCGTCATGTGACAGGTCTGGCACGTGGGCGCGGGAGTGTCGGCGGGCAAGGTGCCGTTCTGCTTGAGCAGGTAACGCACGCCGTGTTTGGAGCTCGAGTACATCTCCCAGTGCGGGTGGTCGAAGCCCATGTGGCAGGTCTGACAAGCCTGCGGCTGACGGGCCTCCGCGAGCGAGAAGGTGTGCCGCGTGTGGCAGGCGTCACACGACGCGACGCCGAAACCGGCGCCGTGCTCCTTGAGCGCGGCGAGATCGGCTTCGCTCTTGAGACCGATTTTGTGGCAGCCCCCACAGCCCTTGAGCCCTTCGCGCATCGCCATCGGCAGTTGGTGGGTCGTGGGCATCGCGTTCATCGCGGCCCAGGCGAACGCGTGTTTGCCGCGGGAGAACTGGGCGACCTGCTCCTCGTGGCATTCCGCGCAGACACTCGGGGTGGGGAGCTGCACCTTGTCGACGTCTTCCGCGCTCGTGTGGCCGCTGCCGTGGCATGCGGAGCAGTCGATCTCGGCACCTGCGTGCGCGCTGAGTTTCCAGTCGGTGACGACGCGCGGGGTGACCGATTCGTGGCAGCTCACGCAGTCCTGTGCGAGCGGTGCCGCCAGCAGAACAAGACTCACGGTGACTAGGCACAAAACGTGTCGCATGGGTTCCTCCCAAGGCGACACCCCGTTCCTGACCCCTGGTCACTATCCGCCAGTGGCGGGGACTCCGTCAAGCTCCCGCGGTGGTGGTTCTTCGTTCGGGGAGGCTTCGAGCGCCGTCCGGCCCCTTGGTCTTCCGCATGGGGCTACCGTCCGGAGTCGAGAGCGCATGGGGCGCTCCGAGAGGAGGGATCATGAGCGAATGGCGGAGTCGGATGAGCTTGATGACACAGGTCTTCGCGGTCGTTGCGCTGTCGCTGGCAGTGAGCGCGCCGGTCGCAGCCCAGGTGAGCGCCTGCGGGTCCGAGTCTTTCGAGCGCGGGGATCTCGAGCTCGTCGAGCTCCAGGTGTCGAGTCCGGATGCCCAGGGCCGGGTCTCGATCGAGGTGGGCGTGCGTTTCGCGCTCGCGCCGGGAGTTCCCGTGCCGCGAACGATGATGAGCATCGCGGACGAGGGGGCGATGCACGCCACACTGGAGCTGGGACGCATCAGCTCGATCAACAACGTGTGTGTGGGCCAAGGGTGGGGCACGAACTGCGCGGGGGCCTGCCCAACCATTGGCTGCGCGGGCGGTACGGGCGCCTGCGATTGCCTGGAGAGCGTCAACGGCTCCTACTCCGCATGCCGCTGTGTGATCTTCTTGAGCAAGGGATTCTCATTCCCGGGAACCAGTGGCTCGATACTCACCGTGACGCTCGACCACACCGACGAGTTCGAGGAGGATGACGAGTGCAACAACGTAAGGAGCATCGTCATCCCCTAGCCCTCGTCCGGGTGAGAGCTCACCCAGACCCTGGGGGCCACGGGTTAGCGTTGGTTCCCGGCCGAAGGACAGACGCGTCGGCGGGGTTCGGACGCTTCCTCGGGTAGAGAGGTGAAGCCGTGCGCGTGTCGAAGCTGAGCCTGGGGTTTCTCGTTGTCGTGCTCGTGGGGTTTCTGGGATGTGGCGGTCCGGAGCCACCGGTCGATGCCGCCGGCTTCCACACAAAGATCCAGGATGCCAGGTTGTTCAACGACTGGGAGAGAGTGCGTCAGAGCGCGCGCGAAGCCCAGCACGCGTTTCCCCACGTTGTCGGGTTCGTCGCCGACGAGGCGGATGCGCTTTGCCGCCTCGGGCAACTCGAGGAGGCGGCCCGGCGCTATCGAGACGCGGCCGACCGCGGACTCGCACGGGACAACCTCGCGAAGTTCTGCGGCGAGCAGCTCGTCGGGCTCGCACCCTTCGACGAAGCCGTGCAGATCGCGGGCGAGAGGAAGCAGCGCATCCACGAGAGAGCCTTCCAGGCGGCGTTCCTGGAGCGCGTCGAGCCAAGGCCGGTCAGCTCGCGGCAGCAGCTCGTCGAGCGGGCGGCGAGCGAGTTCGCGGCTCTGGAGGCGCGTCTCGACGAGCAGGATGTGAACCTCGTCGTGCTCGCGTGGTGGGGCGCCGCCGACCAGAACCTCTCCGACGTTCTCGCGTGGATCGAATCCGGCGCGCCGCCAGGAGAGCTTGGTGAGGAGGATGCGCGCGTGCTCCTCACAGCGCTCCGCCGCTACGACGAAGGACCGCGGCGACAGCGGATGCGCACGGCTACGCCCGCGCTCGCGGCTCTGCGCACCGAGGCCCTGGAACGACTGGATGCAGCGCTCGCGCGACACGGGGCGCCGCGTCCACCGTTGGCGCACTTCATCGGGGCCACGGCCTTGCCCCACACGGAGTTGGGGAAGGAGCGATTCCTCGAGGCATGCAGCGCCGCTCGGCCCGGTCTCGGCGAGTCGCCGGAAGGGCGGGCGTGCGCCAGAGCCCTCGGCGGGGAGGACGACGACGCGCTGTCTGGAGTCACGGCTTACGAGCGTCACGCTTTCGCGACTCAGATCGCGGGGCGAGAGCTGATCGGGATGAACCTCGCGAATGCGGTCGTCGTCGACTGCGGCGGCTCGAAGCACCGGCTCGCGACCTACGAGCAGGGTTCGCCCCTCGTTCTCGAGTTCTGGACCGTGTGGTGCAAACCGTGCGATGAGAACGCGGCGCTGCTCGCCGCGTGGAAGGCACGGGAGAAGAAACCGTCTTTCGGTCTGATCGAGATCAACCTCGACGGCGAGGCCGCGGGCTGGGATGACGAGCGCGTGTGTGCGCTCGGGAAGGAACGCGGTCGGAGCTCTCCGCAGGTTGCGTTGCCCGGAGGGCTCGAGGATCCCTGGATCAAGCAGCTCGGGCTGAACTCTGTGCCGACGACCCTCGTTCTCGACAAGAACCGGCGCATCGTCCACGTCCATCGGTCCGCCTTCACGGAGGACGAGCTCGAGAAGCTCCTTCGCGACGCCTCGTGACGACGCCGCTCCGGCTCGCCTCCCAGCCGCCAAGAGAAACGCCCGGCCGAGGCGGCCGGGCGTCATCTCGACTTCGCAAGAGAGGCGTCAGCGCTTGGCGTCGACCTTTGCGAGCAACTCACCCACGAAGTCCTTGTGCACGCCGAACGAGAGCATCTTCAGCCGCACGTAGTCGCCCCGGTACATGTAGTAGCCCTTGAACTGGCCGAGACGCGAGGAGCGGTTCGAGTCCTTGATCAGGAACCAGTCGTGCCCCTCGTGCTGCAGGAAGCCAACGAGGTGGATGCCGTGATCGTCTTCGGTCGTGTGGTTGTCGATGCGCAGCTCGCGGGCGTCCTGATTGATCAGCGAGGCCGGGATGTCGAAGCTCGGCACGAAGGCGATGTCGTACTTGCCGTAGAGGCCGGGCTCGGAGACGTCGCCGCCGATCGTCATCGTGCCGCCCGCCTTCGCGATGGCGAGGATCGTCTCGTAGTAGACCTCGAGCGGGACGTTGACGTAGCTCGCGTCGTCCCACCAGTTGTCCGGGACGTCGAGCTTGCCGCGGGTCCAGAAGGGCACCGAGCTCGTCGACATCACGTCGACGAAATCGGCCGGATTCACACGCACGACCTTCTCGAGGAACTCTTTCGGCGTGTACTTCTTGCCCTCGTAGGTGACGGTGCTCGGCGGGGCGCCCATCGTGCGGTCGAGGATCCCGCGGATCGTCTGGACGATGAGCTCCTCGTTCCAGAAGTTGTTCGCCTTGCACCAGTTCAGGTAGGCCTTCATCTCGGCGTGGAGCGCGGAGTGGTTGAAGCGCCCGTCCTCGGAGAGCACACCTTCGTAGTCGGCGCGCGGCACGGTGCCGTAGATCGCGTAGACGCGGTGCAGCGCGTTGGACTCGGAGCCCTGCTCGAAGATCGTCGTGCCGCGGCTCTCCACGTAGCCGCGGGCCTTCAGGACGTACTCCCAGTACGCCGTCCACATCTCCGACAGCTTGATCTCCTGCCCCGTGATCCGCTTGACCTCGGACTCGAAGTGGGAGGTCGCGGAGAAGGACCAGCAGGTCCCGGTCAGGTACTGAGGCGTCGGCGGGAAGTGCCAAGCGGCCTCGAACGCCTGCGGGCCCGAGGGCGCCTTCACGTTGCCAAGGTCCGGGCGGAGCTCGCGCTTGGCGTCCTTGAACTTCTTCGCGGCTTCGGCGCGCGTGTCGAGGATGGCCTGCGTCGCCTCCTGGGCGGCCTTCGCGGCGGCCTTGTTCGCTTCGCGCAGCTCGTCGATGACGGGGTACTTCGTCTTCTCGACGTACTCTGCGCGATCACCGGCATCGTCGTCGGCGAACGAGAGTGGCAGAACGAGCAGAAGGCTGGCGAGGGCCAGACAGGCGAGGCGTCGTCTCATTGTTAAGGGCTCCATGGTTGGGGGTGCCACGAGCCTAACAGAGACGGGCCCGTAGGCGAGCCTACGGGCCTTGGAGCATCGGTGTGCGCAACGTCGCTCAGAGGTTGGCGCCGCGGCTCTTGCGGGCCGCGCTGAGCTTCTCGAAGGTCGCGGAGCGCAGCGCGTCCCGCTCACGCCACAGCGCGGCGACGAGCTCGCGGTAGCGGAGGTTCTCGCTGCTGAGCTCGGCTTCGCCCGCGAGGTGGCGGCGCAGGAGACCCGGGCCGGCGTTGTAAGCGGTAGCGGCGAGGAACACCGCCTCGTCTTCGCTCTTGCCGGCGCCGAAGCGCTCGAGCTGACGCGCGAGGAACCACGTCCCGAGGTCGAGGCTCGTCGCCGGGTCGAAGAGCGCGGCTTGGTCCGGGGCCGGTAGCCCGCGCGCTTCGGCGATGCGCTCCGCCGTCTTGGGCATCACCTGCATCAGCCCGCTCGCTCCGAGGGGACTCCGCGCTTTCGGATTGCCACCGGACTCGACGAGGACGACGACGGCGACGAGGCGCGGGTCGACGCCGTGCCGCGCTGCGGCCGCTTCGATCTCGGGAAGGAAAGCGCCGACCGAGTCCGGCAGCCAGGCGATGCGCTGCGGCGTCTCCCCGGCGAGCGCGAGCGGCATGGCGAGGAGCGCGAAGGCGGTGAGCGCGACGAGGGCGGCGAGGCGGGACGGCGTGCGGGTGGTCATCGATTCTCCCCTCGGGTGAGACCCCGGAGTGGGCGCCCTCGGGTCGGCGCCCGTCACGAAGGACGTTATACGAAGCTCTTCGTAGCGTCAACGAAAAGTTTCGTAGAAGCCTCCGCCGCCACGCGCTCGGTACAATGCCCGCACCATGTCCGTGCTCTATATCGTGCTGCCAATCGCCCTACTGCTCGCGCTCGTCGCCGTGCTGCTCTTCCTGTGGGCGGTGCGCAGCGGCCAGCTCGACGATCTCGAGACTCCCGCGATGAGGATGCTCCACGAGGACGAGGAGCATCGCCGGACGGCTCCCGACGAGGCCGAGGCTGCCGAGGCCGAAGAGACGCGGGAAGACTGATCGCTTCTAAACAAGCTACTGATCGCTTCTAAACAAGCTGCAGTACGCGGCGCGACTCGCGCACATGGGCGCGCTCGAGCAGGCGCTCGTAGCGCTGCGCGGAACGGGCCCACGACAGGTCCTCGCTCATCGCGCGTGTGCGGAGCGCCGCGAGGCGTGCCCCGTCTCCCATGAACAGCGCCAGCGCCCGGCCGGCCGCCCATGCGAGACCGCCGGCGTCCGCGGTTTCGAAGACGAAGCCGTTGCCGCGCTCGTCGCTCTCGTCGATGTCGAAGACGGTGTCGGCGAGCCCGCCGGTCCGGCGCACGATGGGCAGCGCGCCGTAGCGCAGCGCGACGAGCTGCCCGAGGCCGCAGGGTTCGAAGCGGCTTGGCATCATGAAGAAGTCGGAGGCGGCGTAGATGCGCCGGGCGAGGCCCTCGTCGAAGCGTTCCTCGATCGCCACGGACTCCCGCCAGATGTCGGCGAGTCCGTGGAGCGGGTCGAGCATCCCCGGCCTGCCGGAGCCGAGCAGCACGAGCTGGGCGCCCTGCTCGACGAGGTTGGGTGCGACGTGCTCGATCAGGTCGATGCCCTTCTGCGGATCGACGCGGCTGACGATGCCGAAGATCGGCAGCGTGTCGTCGACCCGAAGCCCGAGTTCACGCTGCAGCTCCGTCTTGCACGCCGTCTTCCCCCGAGGCGCTTCGGCCGAGAAGTGGGCCCCGAGATGCGGGTCGCGCGCGGGATCCCAGGCGTTGATGTCGAGTCCGTTGAGGATGCCCGACAGGTCGTCGCCGCGAGAAAGGAGCGCTCCGTCGAGGCCCTCGCCGTGCGCGGGCCAGACGATCTCCTGGNNTCAGCACCTTGGTGGCGGCGAGGACGCCGCCCTTGAGCATGTTCAGTTGGCCGAGCGCCTCCAAACGGTCCGGCCCGAGCACGTTCTCCGGGAGATGGAGGCGCCGGCCGAGCTCGAGAGGGAAGACGCCCTGGTGGGCGAGGTTGTGGATCACCTGCACCGAGGCGAGCCGGTCGAGAGGGTCGCCGTGCCCGACGTGGGCGCGGAGGAAGACCGGGACGAGCGCGGCGGGCCAGTCGTGGGCGATGACGACGTCGGGGACGTGAACGCGCATCGCGGAAAGCGCCGCACCGGCGAACCAGCCGAATCGCGCGCCGTTGTCACCGTAGGAACCAGCCGCGTCGCCGTAGAAGCCGTCGCGGTCGAAGAAGTCGTCGCGACAAAGGGCGATCAGACGCACGCCCTCGTACTCGGCGACGCGTGCGAGTCCGTGGAGCTCTTGGCCGTCCAGGCGATAGGAGACCGGAAACGAGCCGGTCTCCGTGAACGCCGGGTGCGCGATGACGCGACGGTATCCGGGGAGGATGACCGTCAGCTCGTGGCCGGCCTCGCGCTGCGCCAGGGGCAGCGAGCCGACCACATCGCCAAGGCCACCGACCTTCGCGAACGGAGACATCTCGGGCGCGACATGAACGATATGCATGGCGCGATTATCCTGGGGTCATGACAAGGCGGCAAGACGGTGAATGCGGACCCCCGCTCGAGCAGGTGTTGGCGCTCGGGCGCAGCGCGGGCCTCAGCTCGTGCGGGGTCGCGTCGTGCGCGCCTTCCGATCACGGCGCGCGCCTCGACGCGTGGCTCGCCGCCGGCGCCCACGGCTCGATGGCGTGGATGGAGCGCACGGCGAGCATCCGCAAAGAGCTGACGAGCAAGTGGGAGTGGGCGCGGAGCGCTCTCGTCGCCACGCTCTCTTACCTCAGCGAGCCCGTCGATCGTCATGACGCGGGGGGCGTCGCGCGCCACCTCGCTCGCTACGCGCGGAGGCGCGACTACCACGACGTGCTCAAGGAGCGCCTGCTCACCTGGCGCGACGCGCTCGGTAGCGCCGGGCTCGGCTTCACCAAGGGGGTGGCGCTCGTCGACACGAGCGCCGTGCTCGAGCGTGAACTCGCGCTGCGCGCCGGGCTGGGATGGATCGGTAAGAACACCTGCCTGATCGCCGAAGGGGGAGACTCCTGGCGCTTCCTCGGGGTGCTCCTGATCGACTGCGAACTTCCGGAGACCGGGCCGCCGGTCGCAGATCGTTGCGGGACGTGTACGGCGTGTCTCGAGGTTTGCCCCACCGGCGCTTTGCCCGAGCCTTACTTCCTCGACGCGCGGCGATGCATCTCCTACCTGACGATCGAGCACCGCGGCCCCATCGACGAGCCGCTCGCGAGCGAGACGGGCGACTGGCTCTTCGGCTGTGACCTGTGCCAGGAGGTCTGCCCGTGGAACCGGCGGGTCGTGCCGAGTGGGGACGACGCGTTTGCCACCGATCCGGCGATCGCCTCACTCGAGCTCGCCGAGCTGGCAGCGCTCGACGACGCGGCGTTCCGCGCGCGTTTCCGCGGTACGCCGCTCTTCCGTTCGAAACGCGCGGGTCTCGTCAGGAACGCGCTGATCGTTGGCGCGAATCTCGGCGATGAAGACGTCCGCGCCGTGGCGCGCGATCTCGTCGACGATCCCGACCCGGGCGTCCGCGCGGCAGCCCGCCGCGCGCTCGGCGAGAAGCTGCCTGCCGAGTAAGTCGAACACGCCTTTTTCATCTCTTTGACGGCCGCCTCGGCCGGACGATGCGATAAAACGATCGGCCCGCCACACGCCGAAACGGTGCGGCGCGGCCCGCATCCCACAAGCGGCGCCGCTTCGGCGTTCCCCGACTGGACTTCAGGTTTCAAGGAGAGACCGTCATGCGCAATGCTCTGCGTCCCTTCACGCTGCTGCTCGTCCTGGTGCTCGCGGTGGGCTCCGTGTCCGCGGCCGAGTTCAAGATCGACCGCGACCACTCGGACATCGTCTTCGCCGTCGAGCACCTCGGTGTCAGCAAGAACTACGGCCGCTTCAACGACATCTCCGGTTCCTTCGACTACAACGCCGAGACCGGCGCGCTGGACTCGATCGTCCTGGAGATCCCGGTGGCGAGCATCGATACGCGAAACGGCAAGCGCGACCAGCACCTCAAGGGCCCCGACTTCTTCAACGCCGTCGAGTTCCCGAAGATCACCTTCAAGAGCACGAAGGTGACGGCGAAGGGTGATGGCGTGTACGCCGTGACGGGCACGCTCTCGCTCCACGGCAAGACGAAGACGATCGAGCTCACCCTCGAGAGGATCGGGCATGGGAAGGACCCGTGGGGTGGCTTCCGCGCCGGTGCGGTGACCGAGTTCACGATCAAGCGCTCGGACTACGGCATGACGAACATGGTCGGCGCCGTCGGTGACGAGGTCGAGCTTCTCGTGAACATCGAAGGCATCAAGCAGTAGCTACGAGCGGAGAACACACGCGATGATCCTCGAAGCCCTCATCGGTACGGTTGTGCTGCCCGCGCTCCTCAGTGGCGCCGGCGTGGCGCTCGCCGTCCGAGCCGGTCGAAAGCACGAGGCGGGCGGTGGCTGGGCGCTCGCGCTCGGGACCGGCCTGGCGTTCTGCGCGGCGCAGCTCGTGCTGCGCGGCATGCCCGCCTTCCCCGGAAACGAGAGCCTCGATCGCGTGTTCTGGCTCGCGCTCGCCGCTGCGGCGGTGGGTGCTGTCGAGTCGCTGTGGCGCGGGCTGGGACGAGCGCGTTGGCTTCTGCGCCTCGTGCTCGTCGGCGCGACGCTCTGGCTCGTTCTCCGCCCCTTGATCGCCCATCACTGGAGCGGGCTCGAGGCCGCGGCGTGGATCGCCTCGCTCGAGCTCGCCGTGATCGGCCTGTGGGCAGCGCTCGAAGGCGCGGTGCGCCCCGAGCGCCCGTGGGCCTTCCCGCTCGGTATCTTGCCGCTCGCCGGCGGCACGAGCGTTGCGCTGCTGCTCTCGGGCAGCGCGATGCTCGGCCAACTCGCCGGCGCGATCGCCGTCTCGCTCGTCGTGTGGTTCGGCCTGAGCTTCGGGCGCATGCCGCAGCGCGGCTCCGTGGCCACGCTGGCGATCCTCTTGCCAGCGTTCTGGCTCGTGGGCTTCTTCTACTCGGAGCTGTCGCTGACGAGCCTTCTTCTGCTCGTGCTCGCCACACTCTTCATGCTCGTCGAGCGCCCGCTCGCGGAACGATGGACGCGGCCGATGGCGCCCTCGCTCGTCACGGGAGCGCTCGTGGCGGCGTGTGTCGCGGGCGCGCTCGTACCCCCTCTGCTCGCTTCGCTCTCGCCGGAGGCCGGCTCTTACTACTGACTCTTCGGCGAGCTCCCCAAGAGCTCGCGAATCAGCGGCCCGATCGTCAACCCCTGGACGAGGATCGAGAACACGACGATGCCGTAGGTGACCGCGACGATCGCGTTCCTGGCGACGAAGGGTTCGCCGTCGACCACGCGAGGTAGCGAGAGCGCGAGTGCGACGGAGATGCCGCCGCGCAGCCCGCCCCAGGTCAGGATCTTCGTCGTGTGGCGCGCGATCGGGCGGACCGAGCGCAAGGCTCCGATCGGGAGGCCCACCGCGACGAGACGCGCGCCGACGACGAGCGGGATCAGGAGCAGCGTCGCGACGATCGTCGTCCACTCGAAGCGGACGACGAGGATCTCGAGTCCGATCAAGACGAAGAGCAGCGCGTTCAGGATCTCGTCGACGAGCTCCCAGAACAGGTCGAGGTGCTCGCGGGTCCGGGCGGACATCGCGAAGCTCCGTCCGTGGTTGCCGATGAGCAGGCCCGCGACGACGACCATGATCGGGCCCGAGAGGTGCAGGGCGTCCGCGAGCGCGAAGCCGCCGGCGACGAGCGCGAGTGTCGTCAGGATCTCGACCGTGTAGTCGTCGATGGCGCGCAGCATGAAGTAGGCGAGCAGGCCGAGCCCCAACCCGAGCAGCGCTCCGCCGATCACCTCCTGGGCGAAGAGGAGGGCGACGGCGCCGACACCGACGCCGCCATCTGCCCCGTGCCCCCCGAGTCCCGCCGCGGCGACGAGGGCGAGAAAGACGACGACACCGACGCCGTCGTTGAAGAGCGACTCACCGGTGATCTGGGTCTCCAGCTCCTTGGGGACGCCGAGCGTCTTGAGGATGGCGAGCACCGCGATCGGGTCGGTCGGCGAGATCAACGCTCCAAAGACGAGGCACGGCAAGAGCCCGACGGGGATGCCGAGGAGGTGGAAGACCGCGTACGCGGCCCCGCCGACGAGTGCCGTCGAGATCATCACGCCGAACGAGGCCAGAACGAGGATGAGCGTGCGCTGCCGTGCGAGGCTCGAGAGGTCGACGTGCAAAGCTCCCGCAAACAGCAGGAAGCCGAGCATGCCGTGGAGCAGGGTCTCGTCGAAGTCGATCCCGGCGAGCAACTGCTCGGCCCACGCACTCGAGCCGGGGAGAGCGTGCCCGGCCGCGACGAGCAAGAGCGACGCGCCGAGGGAGAGCGCCATCAGCCCGATCGTAGGCGGCAGCTTGAGGAATCGACGATTGAGCCAAGCGAGTCCCGCGGTCAGCGTGAGCAGGATCGCAAGGATCTCGGCGAGCCCGAACGTGGACGGATTGGCGGCGGCGATCATGGCGGGCTTGGTACCAAGGCTTCGCCTCACATATTTCGTTGGAAACGCTCAAGTAAGCCGCTTCGATGTCGATAAGCCCCGTGCCGGGACGCTATAGCCCGGTGTGGAGCTTCCGTTGACGACTCTGCCGCCACTTCTCGCGACGAGCGCCTCCTCGGCACAGGGTGCCGGGGGATGGGGTTCTGTCGGGCGGGAGCAGGCGGGGCGGGGTCCGGCGGGTGTGGGCGTCGCGGATCGGAGCGCCGCGCCGACGGGGCGGGCAGAGGAGGCGGCGGGGGCTGCGTCCTCGCAGCTCAAGGACGCCGCGGGCAAGCCCCTGAGCCAAGAGGACGCGCGGAAGGTCAAGGAGCTCGAAGCGCGCGACGCCGAGGTCCGGCGCCACGAGCAGGCTCACAAGGCGGCGGGCGGGCAGTTCGCCCGGGGTGCTCCGACCTACGAGATGACCCGCGGCCCGGACGGGCGCTCCTACGCCACCGGCGGCGAAGTCAAGATCGACACCGGGGAAGTACCGAACGACCCCGAGGCGACGATCCGCAAGATGCAGCAGGTGCGTCGTGCGGCACTCGCCCCCGAGAGCCCGTCGGCCCAGGACCGTCGCGTTGCCGCCGAAGCGAGCCGCAAGGAGCAGAAGGCGCGCGCGGAGCTCCGGGAGCTCGAGCGCGCGGCGGAGAGTTACGCCGGCCAGGCGGCGGAACCGCAGAAGTCGATGCTCGACGCGTTGGGTTGATGCGTCTCCAACGGTGCCGCGCCCGGGCGCCGAATCACGAAGTGCGAACCATCGATACGGTCTTGACGACGCCCCACGGGGACGTCGCTACGGCGGATTGACGCGAAGGACACGACGCGAAGGGCACGACGCTCACGGCGCGACGCTCACGGCACGACGCTCACCGCGCGGCGCGCCTGGCGTAGCGACGCCTCCGTGAGGCGTCGTCAAGAACCTCGGCATGAACTCGTGAGGTGTCTTGCACCGTCAGCCGTAAGGCGGGGGTTACCAGTATTTCTCTACGTGGACCTGGCCCGGCTGGCGGCGGTTGTGTTCCTTGAAGCCGTCTTCGGCGAGCACGGCGAGCGCCTCTTCGATCATCGACGGGTTGCCGCAGAGGAATAGGTGCGTGTTCTCGGGCGTGGGTTGCTCGCCGATCGCAGCGGCGACCTTCCCTGTCTTCCACAGCTCCTGCAGATAGCCGGTGACGCCCGTCCACGGGATCAGCTCCTCGTGGGGGCGGGTGATCGAGGGCAGGTAGACGAGGTTCGGCGTCAGCCGGGCCATCGCGACGAGCTCGGAGCGATAACCGAGGTCCCACGAGTGACGCGCGCCGTGAACGACAGTGAAGCGCCGGTTCTCCGAGCTGAGCAGGAGCGTGCGCAACATGCTCATGTAGGGTGCGAGCCCGGTGCCGGTCGACATCAGAACGACGTCCTTGCCATCGGGCACGCGGTCGAGCGTGAAGCGTCCGGTGATCTTCTTTCCGAGCCACAAACGGTCGCCGGGAGAGAGCTCGAACAGGCGCGGTGTCAGCTCACCCGAGCCGACGAAGGTCACGTAGAACTCGAGATACTCGCTCTGTTTGGAGGACGAAGCGATCGAGTACGAGCGCTTGATCACCTTCTCCGGGTTCTCGGCCTCGATCTCGAGGTCGGCGTGCGCGATGCGCGGCGCGGAGTAGGGCAGGCCGAGAACCGCGAACTGACCGGCCTCGAAAGAGGGGAGTTCCCAGCCGATCGGGGCCACCCGCATGATGATCAGGCCAGGAGCGACTTCCTGGCGTTCGAGCACAAGGGCGTTCAGTTCGTCGGCCGGCACGGCGGACCTCCCTCGGGGCGGACAGCTCAGTCGTGGTTGCTGACCACCATCGTGCAGGCTTCGTACACCGTCTTGAACGGCGCGTTGGCGACGATCTCGAGCACGGCGTCGTCGTAGGTCCCGTCCTGGAGCCACACGGCGGGGAGGCCGAGCCGCTCGACCTCGGCGAGCACTTTCTCGGTGACGCGGGGCGGCGTGACGACGTTGACCAGGTGAATCGGCAGCGGCGCGTCGGCGAGCGACGCGTAGGCGGGCAGGCCGGCGATCACGTCTTCTTTCGGGTTGATCGGCAGAATCGTGTACCCCTTCGCGGAGAGGTTGACGACGATGATGTTCCCGTACTTGTTGGGGTTGTTGCTCGCCCCGACGACCGCGATGCGGGTCTCGGGCCCCTTGGCCTTGAGGATGTCCATCACTTCCTGAGGGTGCGGCTCGGGACGCGCTGCCATGTCGACCTCCAAGGGCTCCACGGTGGAGCCGGACCCCGATTCTCCCCCCGAGCGGCGCAGATCGCCATCGCAGGCGCGAAGGGCCAGCGAGAGCGTGGATAATGCACCCGTGAACACGACCGCCGAGAGCGCCCCCCAAGAGTTCAGCGACCGCGGCCCCGGCCGGTGGCTCGTGCTGCTCATCGCCCTGTTCTTGGGCCTCACCTTTCTCGGCAGCCGCGCGCTGTGGGAGCCGAGCGAGACGCGCTACGCCGAGGTGACGCGGGAGATGGTGGCGGGCAGCACCTACCTCGCCCCGACGCTTCACGGCGAGCCGCACTTCACGAAGCCGCCGCTCGCGTACTGGCTCGGCGCGCCCGGTCAGGCGCTGCTCGGCGCCACGCCGTGGGGCGCGCGCGTTCATCTCGCGCTCGTGTTCGTACTGACGGCGCTCCTCGTCGGGGGCCTCGGCGCGCGGCTCTACGGGCGCTTCGCGGGGCGGTGGGCCGGTGTCGTCTGGGCGACGATGCTCGTGCCGTACGCGGCGTCGGGCGTTCTGACTTCCGACGCGCCACTCGTGCTCCTACTCACCGCCGGCGTCTACGCGTTCTGGCGAGGCTGGCAGTCCGAGAGCCGCGGCTGGCTCGTCCTCGCATGGGGAGCCTTCGGCCTCGGCTTCCTCTGCAAAGGGCCGCCCGCGCTCCTGCCGCTCGCGGCACTCGTCGCGCTGCGCCTGCTCCTGCGCCGGGGGCATGGCGGCCCGCGCGTGCGCCTCGTCTCGCTGCGCGGTCTCTTGCTCTTCCTCCTGCTCGGCGGGGGCTGGTACGCGCTCGTGCTCTGGGCGGATCCTGGGCTTTGGCGCACCTTCTTCGTCGAGGAGCTCTGGGGGCGCGTCGCCGCCGGCGATCACGTGCGCAACGCGTCGTTCTGGCAGGTCTTCCGCCTCTACGTCCCGATCCTGACGCTCGGGGCCGCGCCCTGGCTCTGGCTCTACGTGCTCGCGCTCCGGCGCACCTGGCGCCGCGAGTTCTGGACCGAGCTCCGCGAGCGCCCCGATCACTTGTTGCTCCTTCTCTGGATCGTCGTGCCGTGTGCGCTGCTCTTCGCGTCGCAGTCGAAGATGTGGCTCTACGTGCTCCCGCTGACCGTGCCGCTCGCGCTGGCCTTGACCGGCGTGCTCGTGCGACGCGTCGAGGAAGGCCGTCCTGCGTTCTCGCGCCTGGCGCTCGTCTTGCTCGGGGTCTGGGTCCTCGCGCTGCCGGGGCTGCGTTACGCCGCGGAGCAGTCCTTCGATCACAAGTCCTCCGCCGTGCTCACGCGATTCGTCGCCGCGGAGCTCGATGCCCCGCGCACCGAGCTCGTCGCCGCGGGCCGCGTCCTTCACGGGCCCGCCTTCCTGCTCGGCCGCCGGATCGAGAACACCACCGTGGGTCCGGCACGCTCGCTCGATCGCCAACGCCTCCGCCCCGTCGAGGCCGAACTCGCCGAGCTCGGCCCGGGGGCTCACGACCACGTGTTCCTCGTCGACGAGCGCCAAGACGCGGCGTTCGAAGAGCGCCGCGCTACGGCCGGCGTGAGCTGCCGCAAGCTCGTGGGGCCGAGCCGACATCGCGCCTACGTCTGCGCGGGAGATCCACACCCGCCCGCGCGTCTGCTCGTCGCGATCGACGAAGCGACGAACGCGGGCGACTACGCCACTTGGGCGCGCACCCTCCGCGCGCTCGACGGGGCGCGTCGTCTCGACGCGTTGCTCGTGGCAGAGGATGCCGCGGCGATCGGCGCCTGGCGTCGACGGGTGCTCTACCCTTCGCCGCAGACGCTGCTCTGGCCGCTCGGGCGTCCAGGGAGCGCGTTGTTCGGCCTTGGAGACGACGGGCTCGTCCGGCGTCCCGGGCTCGGTGGCGGATTCGCGGACGAGGCCGAGCCGCGCGAGCCCGGCCGCGCGGCGGAGCTCCACCCGGAGCTGCTCACGATGTGGACGGCGCCGCCCAAGGGATCGCTGGGCGAACCGGACTGGGCACGCCTCCAGATCGCGTTGCACGCCGATCCCGCGCGCTGGCAGGTGCTCGTCCTGCGCGGGGACGACACGCCGCCGCCCGGCCTCGCCGCGGACCTCACGGTGACGATCACGGAGAACGCCCCGCGCGCGATCGCCGCACGGGGCGCTGCCGGCCTGCTCGTCGCCTCGGCACCGCTCCTGATCGAAGCCGGCCCCGAGGGCCTCGCCTATGGCTTCCTCGACCCGAACGGAGAGCCTCAACTCGTTCCGCGAGTTGGGTTAGAGTAGAGGCGCCTTGGAATCACGCTGCAAGAGGAGCGCCGTCATGCCCTTCCTGCTCGTTCGCCACAAGGTGGCCGATTTCGCCCAGTGGAAGAAGGTCTTCAACGCCCACGCTCAAGCTCAGCGCGACGCGGGCCTCCACATCAAACACGTCCTGCGCAACAACGAAGACCCCGACGAGATCGTCCTCTTCTTCGAGGTCACCGACATGGCGGCCGCGCACGCGTTCGTCAGCGACCCAGCGGTCAAGGGCGCGCGCGAGCAGGCGAGTGTGGTCGGCCCGGTCGACGTCACCTTCTTGAACTGAGCGCGCCTCTCCCTTCACTCCCAGGGCGGGTGAGTGTGTTCCGCGATGTACTTATCGCTCGGGACGGTGTCGCGGCTCCAGCGCGCCGTCTTTGCGATGACGGCGTCTTCGGAGGCGGCGAGCTCCTCGAGGAGCGGGCGCAGCATGGCCTTCTGCTCTTGTCTGCCGAGGGCGTTCACGAGGTTCAAGGAGATGATCGCCTCGAGGCGGAACCGGCGGTCTGGGTCCTGACGCGCGCGCTCGAGCAAGGCTTCGAGCAGGGAGTCGGGCAGGTCGAGCGTCCACTGGCCCTCCGCGTTCTGACTGACGAAGGGGCCGATATCCTGCTGGGTCAGGCGGTGAAGCGTCAGCAGGCGTTGGGGCGCCGTCTCGCCGACGACGATCGCGGCGGCAAGCGCCAGCTTGGTGTCGCCGGTTCGTTCCGCGCGCTCGTAGATCATCTCGGCGCCGATGCGGATGCAGGCCAGGCCAACGAGGTCCGAGATGACGACCGTGTCCTCCTGGCGAAGCAGCCGGCCGAGCCGGACCACGCGGCGGAAGTCCTCCATCGCGGCCGCGTCGTCTTCCGCGCTCGCGCCGCGCACCGCCCAGGAGCGCGCGAGGTGCAACGCGAAGAGCAGGTTGGGGATCTCGGTGGAGTAACCGCTGACCGGGAGCAGGTCGGGGTAGAACGCCATCGTCGCCTGGTCGACCCAGGGCTCGGCCTCGAGCAGGAGCGGGTCGTCGCCGGGCACGTGTTTGCCGAGCTCGGGGTGTTCACTCAGACGCTCGCGCATGGCGACGGCTTCGTCGTACCGCTTGCCCGCCGGCTTGCGGAAGTCCTTGAACCACGCGGCGGCGTTGCCCGGCCCGTCACCGAGCGGGGCCAGGTAGTCGAGGTTCGTGCGGTAGCGGAGCGGCCACTCCCGCGCGCGGTTGTTCGACCACTCGGGGATCTCGAGGAGAGTCGGCGGCAACGGGGTCGGAGCTACTACGACGGCAGCGGGTGCCTGGCTCCCGCTCATCGCGTGCACTCGGAGCCCGAGGCTCACCGTGAGAACGACGAGCAGCGCGCCGCCTGCGACCATGGCCCAACGATGGAGTGTCTTCCTGGATGGGGTCATCGTGTCGTCTCCTTCGCGTCGCGATGTGTTCCGGGGAGGTCGAGAGACTCGAGGTCGAGTCGCCGCTCGACGCGGGCGAGCGCGATGCGGTTGAGTCCCGTCGAGGAGCCGAAGAGCGCCGTGCCGCTTGCTTGGAGCGCCTCTCGTTCCCGGACTGGTGAGCGGTCCTCGAACAAATCCTGCACGCGGGGCGTGATCGCGAGGTGCAGCGCGGTCAGCAGCATCACGGCCGCCAGCCAGGACAGGCGCAGCGGCCGCGATTGCCACGCGCGCTCCCAACGCCCGGGGTCGCCTTCGGGCTCTTCGCGACCCGCGTCAGCCGCCGCGCGCAGCGCTCGGGCGCGCAGCGCCGAGGGCGCCTCGGCAGGGCGGAGCCCTTCGAGCAGACGATCGATGTCCCGACGCTTGCTCATGGGTTCTCTCCAATCAGTTTCCGCAACCGGCGCAGCCCGAGCCGGTAGCGGCTCGCGGCGGTGAAGGTCGGGATGTGGAGGAGCTCGGCAATCTCGCGAAACGAGAGCTCGAGGAAGTGCCGGAGGTAGATCACTTCACGCTGCTTCGCGGGCAGGGTCTGCACGAAGGTGGAGGCGCGCCGCGCGTCCATCTGGCGGCCGGGATCGCCCGCGTCGACGGGGCACAGGAGAGCTGCCGATTCCGGCACCTCGCGGCGGCGTGTGCGGCGACGCTGGACGTCGATCGCCGCCCGGTGGGTGACGCTGAGGAGCCAAGCGGCGGGCTCCTGCACGTCGAGGAGTTTCGTTCCTTGAGACGCGAGCCGAGCGAAGACCTCCTGGACGACGTCGGCGGCGTCGTCTTCACCGCCGGTGCGCCAGAGCGCGAGCCCGTACAGGTCGTCCGCGGCCAAGTCGTAAAGCTCGCCGACCGCCTCCATGCTGCCCCCGGCGATCTCGGCGAAGAGCGAACGCCCGCGGCCTTCGAGCCGGCTGTGGAGGCTCCCGCGACGCGTCGACATCGCTGGGTCTTCGCTGGTCGGAGAAGGCGGCATCGGTCTCATGCCTATCAGACGCGGGGTGCGCCCTTTCTTGTCACTTCTAGTCGTGGTCGTCGAGTTCCCTCACTCTTCGTTCCCACATCTCCCGCTCCTGCCGCTCCTTCTTGTGGAGACGGACTCCGGGCGCGGGCCTCTCGAAGATGATGTTGCAGATGTTCCGGCGCTTGAGCCGGGAGCGTTCTGACTCTTGGCGCCCGAGGAGCCGGTTGAGACATGCTTCCTCGGAGAGCGAACGCGGCGCTGGCTCCGTGTGGGAGTAGACCTCGACTCCCGAGCCCGGGGCATCGAGGTACTCGTAGCAGTCCGCACCGTCGAGGACGGCGATCTCAACCTGCTGGCCGTAGGGGTTTCGCCAGCGCTCGGAAGCGTACTCGTTGGCCTCGGCTTCGCTCTTCTCGAACGCTTCTTCGACGCTGCGCGCGCGAAAGAGCACGACGCGCTCCTCGAGGAGCGTGAAGTCCGGGTCGTAGAGATCATCCGTGCCCTTCGGCTCGCTGCAGGGAGTCACGCGATAGGCCGTCTTCACCGCGTACCAGCCCCAAGGGTTCTTGCGCTTGGCCATGGGTCGTCCTCCTCCTTCACCCGGGGAGCGTACCACTCTGTCCGAGGCCGGCGGCGCACCGATTCATCGTGCAGCGAGACAGAAAAAGGGCCGGGCGTGAGCCCGGCCCCGTGGTGTTCTCTGGTGCTGAGCTTACGCGACGGGCGCCGTCGCCTCCTCCTCGAGGGTCTCGCTCTCGCCCCCTTCGTCCTTGCGCGTGCGGCGGCGGGTCAGGCCCGACGTGATGCCGTCGAGCAGGTCGTAGGTGATCGGGACGACGACGAGGGTCAGCACCGTGGCGACCGCGAGGCCGAAGATGACGGCGATGCCCATCGGGCCCCACCACTCCTTCGACTCGCCGCCGAGGCTGAAGTCGAACGCGAAGAAGTCGATGTTGATGCCCGTCGTCAGCGGGATCAGCCCGAGGATCGTCGTGATCGCGGTCAGGAGCACCGGGCGCAGACGCGTGACGCCCGCGGCGAGGATCGCCTCGCGCTTCGGCGTGCCCTTCTTGCGCTCCTGGATGACGAAGTCGCAGAGCACGATCGCGTTGTTGACGACGATGCCGGCGAGCGAGATCACGCCGATGCCGGTCATGACGATCCCGAACGGCGTGCCGGTGATCATCAGGCCCCAGAACACGCCGATCAGGCTGAGGATCACCGAGACGAGGATCGTCAGCGGCGTGATCAGCGAGTCGAACTCGGTGACGAGGATCAGCGAGATCAGAAGCAGCGCGATCATGAACACGCGCATCAGGAAGGCCGAGGACTCTTGCTCGTCCTCCATCGCGCCGCCGAACTCCCAGCGCACGCCGGGGGGCAGCGTCAGCGCCTCGAGCTTCTCCGCGGCCGCGGCCCGCAGCACGTTGTCGCGGTAGCCGCCGTCGTAGTCGACATCACCCTCGACGGCGACGACGCGCTTCATGTCGAGACGCCGGATTGCCGAGGGACCCGCGGTCGGGTGGATCTTCGCGATGCTGCGCAGCGGGATCGGCCGGCCGTCCTCGTCGAGGATCGTCAGCTCTTCGAGCGCGTCGCCGGAGAGGCGGTCGGCCTTCGGGAGCTTGACGCGGATCTCGAACTCGTCCTCGCCCGTGCGGTACTTCGCGACCTCGGTGCCGGCGAGTGCCGTGCGCACCGTGCCGGCGACACTGCGCGTGTCGAGCTTGGCGCGAGCGGCCTCCTCGCGATCGACGTCGATGCGCAGCTCGGGATAGCCGCGGTCGTAGTCGTGGTCGACGTTGTAGAGGCCGGGGATCGTCGCCATCTCGGCGGCAAGTTGGTCGGCGAGCTCTCCGAGCTCGTCGTAGTCCTCGCCGATCAGGCGCAGCGAGACGGGCTTGCCCTGCGACGGACCCTCGACGGGTTTGTCGACCTTGATCTGCGCCCCGCTGAGGCCCGCGAGGAGCTCCTTCACCTTGTTCAGGGTCTTACGGGAGTCCTGGGCGCGTTCGTGGAACTTGAGCAGGTTGAGCGTGACTCGGCTCTCGTTCGAGGCGCCGCCCGAGCCACCCTCCATCATGCCGGAGCCCGTAGAGCCGACGTTCGTGATCATCTCCGTCATGTCTGTGGTGTCGGCCGTGCGGCGCTCGACCTCGGTGACGAGCGCGTCCTGGCCTTCGAGATTCGTCCCGGGTGGGAACTCGAAGTCGACCCAGATCTCGCGCGGCGAGGTGTCCGGGAAGAACACCGTGCCCTCGTTGTGGACCGAGTAGATCGCGAGCGTGCCGAGCATGGTGAGGCCCATGCCGAGCAGGATCAGCACGCGGTTGTCGCGCATCAGGAAGAGCGCGGCGAGAACGAAGAGCCCGACGATCAGACCCCACGCGGCGAACACGAGCGCGGAGCTGACGCCGGCGCCCTGCATCAAGAACGCGCCGACTCCGAGGGCCGAGATCGCGAACGCGCAGACCCACGAGACGAAGCGTTGCCCGATCCCCGCATCGTGATCGAGCGCCCAGGACAGCAGCCGCTTGTAGAGACCGGTGAAACGGCCGAGCTCACCCTTGCGGCGGCGGCGCGCCGCGGGCGGACGGCGGAGCAGCCCGGCGGCGATCGCCGGGTTGAAAACGAGCGCGACGAAGAGGCTCGCGGCGAGGCCGATGATCAGCGTCATCGGCAGGTACTTCATGAACTCGCCGATGATCCCGGGCCAGAGCAGCATCGGGCCGAATGCGCAGATCGTCGTCGCCGTGGCGGCGATGATCGGCATCGTCACCTCGCCGGTGCCGAGCAGCGCGGCTTCCTTCGCCGGGTCGCCGAGCTCGCGGTGGCGGTAGATGTTCTCCACCGTGACGACCGCGTTGTCGACGAGCATCCCGAGCACGAGCACGAACGAGAACAGGATGACCATGTTCAGCGTGTAGCCGAGGAAGGCGACGACGATGAACGAGATCAGCATCGAGAACGGGATCGCGGCGGCGACGATCAGCGCGGGGCGCCAGCCCATCGCGAAGAAGAGCACGATGAGCACGAGCAGCAGTCCGGAGAGGATGCTGTTCTCGAGCTCGCGGTTCATCGAGGCGATGTCTTCGGACTGGTCGCGGAGGATCTCGACTTCCGCGGCGGGGGGCAGCGTCTCGCGAAGCCGCTCGACCTCTGCGCGCACGCGCTCTGCCACCGCGACGATGTTCGCGCCGGTGCGCTTCTCGATCGTCAGGGTGATCGAGCGGCGGCCGTTCATCCGCGCGCGGGTCGCCTCCTCCTCGAAGCCGTAGGCCACGGTCGCGACGTCGCGGACCTTGATCGCGCTGCCGTTGCGCACGGCGACGACGAAGTCGGCGATCTCGAGCGGGTTCTCGACCTCGCCCGGCACGCGCACGAGGAAGTTGAGCCGGCCGACGTCGAGGTCGCCGCCGGGCACGGTCAGGTGCTCCTTGGCTACGGCTTCGACGAGATCGGGCAGCCCGAGCTCGAGCGCGGTCAGCCGCCGCGGGTCGGCGAGGACCTGCACCTCGCGGTCGCGGCCCCCGACGATGTTGACGAGGTTGACGCCCTGGATGGCCTCGAGCTCGTCCTTGAGGTCGTCCGCGATCTCCTTGAGCCGGTCCATGCCGAAGTCGCCGGCGAGGTTGATCAGGAGGATCGGGAAGCGGGAGAAGTCGACGTCGGTGACGACCGGGTCTTCGATCTCCTGCGGCATCTCGGGCTTCGCGCGATCGACGGCTTCGCGCACCTTCTGGAGCGCGGTGTCGAGCACGACGTCCGGCGTGAACTCCACCTCGACGAGCGAGTAGCCGTCACGCGAGGTCGAGCGGATCTCCTTGATTCCGGAGATGCCCTTGACCTCCATCTCGATCTTGCGCGTGACCTGGTTTTCCATGTCGCTCGGGGCGGTTCCCGGGTAGACGGTGGAGACCATGATCAGCGGCACGCGGATCTCGGGGAAGGACTCGCGCGGCAGGCCGAGATAGGTCGCGATGCCCGCGACCACGGCGATGAACATCAGCATGTAGGCGGTCAGCGGGCGGCCGACCGCCAAGCGCGTGAGGACCTTCACCGGCAGCCCTCCCAGGCGACGCGCTGACCCTCGACGAGGTTGCGATGGCCGTCGACGACGAGCCATGTTCCGCTCGGGAGCGTCTCGCGGAGCAGGCCGAGCTCACCCTCGCGGGCCGCGAACTCGACGCGCCGCTCGTGCGCCACGCACTCCTCGAGCAAGAAGATGAACTCGCCGTCCTCGCGCGTGACGGCGGCGTCGAGCGGGATCACGGTGGCGGCGTCGTAGTGCCGCTTGATCAGCGAGACTCGCGCCACCATGCCGGGACGCAGCGCTCTGTCGGCGTTGTCGAGCTCGAGCTCGACCTTGAAGGTGCGCAGCTCGGCGTCGGCTATTGGCGCGATGAAGCGCACCTTCGCCGGGAAGCTGCGGCCCTCCCAGGCGTCGACGGACACGCTCGCCGCGCGGCCCTTCTCGAGCCAGGCGATCTCGGTGTCGGGGACGCCCGCTTCGATCTTGAGGCGGTTGACCTGCTGAATCGTCGCGACGCGCGTTGCTGGAGCGATGACCTCGCCGACCTCGACCGGGTCGTCGACGAGCTCGCCCGCGATCGGCGCGTGAATGAGGGCGCGCTCGAGGCGGAGCTCGGACTCGCGCACGAGCGCGACGTTGCGGTCGCGGCGCGACGTGGCGGCGATCAAGTCCTGCTGCGGGACGGCCTGGCGCTCGAAGAGCTTGCTGATCTTGGTGTAGTTGGCCTCGGCGGCGATGAGATCGGCCTTGGCCTGCGCGAGCTGCGCTTCGGCCATGTCGTCACCGACCCGGGCGAGGAGCGTGCCGCGTGCGACGCGCTGACCCTTCTCGAAGCCGACCTCGCGCACGAGGCCACCGAGCTCGGCGGAGAGCTCCACTTCCTCGAAGGGGAGGATGACGCCGCTGACCTCGAGGTGTTCTTCGAAGGGCCGGGTCTCGAGCTCGAGCGCGCGGACGCTGACCGGACCGCGTCCGGGGTTGGTCTCGGTAGCTGCCGCTTCCTCGGTGGAGCAGGAGCTCGCCCCGAGAAGGAAGAGGGGCAAGAGCAGGACGAGGGCGTGGGGGGCGATGCGGGGGCAACTCACTTCTGTTCCTCCGGTGCGGACAGCGCGGCGGGCCTTTGGCCCGTCAGCGACCGGATCTCTGTCTGGGCGACGAGGGCGTCGTGTGTGGCGGAGAGCAGCTCGAAGCGGGCGGCGGTCAGCGCCTGCTGGCCGTTGAGCACGTCGAGCGAGGTGGCGGCGCCCCAGGCGTAGCTCTCTTCGGCCACGCGCAGGGTCTCTTCGGCTTCGCCCACGGATTCGCGCGCGGCGTCGACCGCCTCCCGCGCCCGCCGATACTCGGCGGCGAAGGAGACGAGGTCGCGCTCGTATTGCGCGCGCATCGTCGCTTCGCGGTGTTCGTTCTGTGTTTGCTGGCTACGGATCTCGCGCACTTTGTGGCGCGTCTCGTAGCCGTCGAAGAAGGTCCAGCCGAGGCTGAGCCCGACGGACCAGCTCGCGAAGTCGGTGTTCGTCAGCTCGTCTGTGAAGATCGTCGAGATGCCGTACGAGCCGTTGAAGGTGATGTCCGGCAGCACGTTCGAGTGCCAGACCTTGCTCTCTTCCTCGAGGGCGCTGCGCTGGATGCGCAGGGCGGCGAGGTCGGCGCGGTCGTTCACGCCCGGCAGCAGCTCCTGGACCGGCGTGAGCGCGGGCAGCGCGACGTCGAGCAAGCCGGGCGCGGCGTCGACTTCGGCGAGGGAAGGGCGGCCGAGCGCTTCGTTGAGCTTCGCACGGGCGCTCTCGATGTCCCCGCGGGCGCTGAGCTCCCGAGGACGCAGTGCGGTCAGCGCGCTCTTCGCCTGCAGCACCTGGAGCCGCGTCCCCGTACCGATCTCGAGGAAGTCCTCCGCCTGTTCGAGCTGTCGCTCGCGGGCCTTGCGTTCGGCGGCGAGGACCTCGAGGCGGGACTCGGCGAGCGAGAGCCCGTAGAGCGCGATGACGGCGCGTCGGGCGACTGTCGTCTCTGCGGCGAGGATCTCGGTCTCGAGCTGGCGCTCACGGATGCGCGCGGTCTCGATCGCGGCGCCGATCCGCCCGAAGGAGTACACCGTCTGCTCGACGCTGACGTTGTAGTTGTACGAGGTGATCGGAATCGGCTGCAGGAAGGACGGGTCGAACGGGAACTCGCCTCCGCCACCAGGATCCCCCTCGCCAAGCTGACGGAAGTTCGGGCTGTTGAGCAGCCCCGGGTCCCGCGAGCGTGTGCTGCTCGCGTTCGCCTCGAGTTTTGGCAGCGCGCGGGCGACGGCCTGCCCGCGCAGGGCGCGCAGTTCCGCTCTTCGTTCGCGCTGTTCGAGCATCTCCGGATGCTGTTCGAGCGCGAGCGTGACGGCCGTCTCGAGATCGAGAACGAGCGGCTGTGCGGTGTCCGAGTCGGCGAGAGCCAGCGTCGCGGCGCATACCGCGGCGAGAGCCGTCGCCCCGAGCCAGGTGGGCGGCCTCTTCGTGAATCTCATTTTCTCGACTATCATCCGAATGCTGGAAACCCCAAGAATTTCAGCAAGATAACACGCCGGTTAGGGCCGGGCGAATATCGGGATCGAGCTGGCGATGAATAGGTGTTCAGTAAGGTAACACGCCGATCGGAGCCGGGCGAGCGACGAGGAAGTGACAGGGGTGAACGGCTCTACGGAGCCGCTCGGTGGAACGAACGGATCGTTTCTCCGTTACAACAAACACGGGCTTCGTGCGTAGACCCCGGGTCGCGGAGGTGTCCCATGGACTGGAATCTCACACTGAGCATCACGCTACAGATCCTCGCGGGCGTCTCGCTCGCCGCCTGTTGCGGTTTGCGCGCCTTCCTGCCCCCGCTCATCGTCGGCATCGCCGTGCGTTTCGGCGCGGCCGATCTGCTCTTCGGGGAGCCAATCCAGCTCAACGCGGCCTTCGACTGGGTGACCTCGACGCCGGCCCTGATCGCACTCGGCGTTGCCGTCGTCATCGAGATCCTCGCGGACAAGGTGCCCTGGGTCGATCACGTGCTGGACATGGTCGAGACGGTGATCCGCCCCGCCGCGGGCTTCTTCGTCGTCGCGGCTTCTCTCGAAGCGCTCCCGCCGATCGCGGCTGGCCTCGTCGGGCTCGTGCTCGGAGGCGGAGTCGCCGGTGGCGTCCACGTCGCGAAGTCGAAGATCCGCGTGCTCTCGACCCTCGGCACGGGAGGACTCGGATCTCCCTTCATCTCCGTCGCCGAAGACGTCGTCGCGGGGGTCGGCTCGCTCCTCGCGCTCTTCCTCAGCGTCTTCGCAGCGCTGGCGATCATCGTCGGTGGCTTCCTGACCTTCCGCGGGGTGCGCCGCTACCTCAAGAGGGTGCGCTCACTGCGGGGGGAGCCGGCCTGACGCGGGCTCCGCTCGCGAAGAACGCAGCCGAAGACGCTGTGTTCGTATTTGTTCGAGGGATGTCGCGCCGCTCGGCTGCCGGTCTTCGACCTTGGGCATCTCAGACGCGCGGGGTATCTTCCGAGCGATGTTCAGGCAAACGCTGACTCTTCAGATCATTCTCCTCGTGGTCGGGCTGGCCGGTAGCGCAGCGTTCGGTGCTGCGACACCCCTTCCGATCGACGTGCCCGTCAGGGCGGGTCGTGTCGACCTCGACCTACGCGATTCTCGTGTGACCATCCTGATAGACCCGGACTCCGAACCCCGGCTGATCATCACGGATGCGATCGCGGGGGACGAGACAGAGGGCTTCGCCCTGCTCGAGGATGGAGACGGCAAACTTCGCATCGGACAACCGTTCGGGAGCAGCGAGATCGCGCCGCGTCTCGACATCCAGCTCGTCCTGCACCCCAGCCATAGACTTGCCGTCCAGGGGCGGAGCCTCGACGTGTCCGTCGAGGATGCCCGAGTCGAGCTGGGACAAGACGAGTTGCTACTCCTCCAGGAGGAGTCCGGCATGGAGCGGGCGTTCGCGGCTCGGAACGCCGGCGTTGCGAAGAGGCACCAGTTCGATCTCTCGGACAGCGCGTTACGGTTCACTGGACTCGCGGGGGGAGAGGTCAAGGGGACCCAGCTCGACGTTTTCGCGGAGAGTTGCCGCGGGCCGCTCCTTCTTCAACTCGAAGATGGGCAGGTCCGCGTCGAAGGGCATGTCGGCACGGTCTTCGCGCGAGGAACCGGGACGCGCTTCGAAGTCGACGGGGCGGTTCAGACCGTCGACTACCACCTCGACGGTGGATCGCTCTTCCTCATCGGCGGGGGGCGAGCCAAGGGAGTGATGCGCGAGGCCGCTCTCACGGCAGATCAGTGGAACGGCAATCTGTCGCTCGAAGGGCAGTACTCCAGCTTCACGGTGACGAACGGTGGAGCGGGCAGTCGCCTCCACTTTCGGGGCCAAGAGAACGAGGGGCGCATCGAGGGTTGGACCGGCGCGGTGACCGTTCTGGCAGAGAGCGGCACGGTCGAACTCAAGAACATCGCAGGGCGCGTCGAACTCGACGGCAAAGCTGGTGCGTCCTTCGTGGGCGAGGAGCTCGGCGATACCGTGCGCGTACGACTCGAGACCGGGAGCTTCGCCGATCTGCGCGGTGTGACGAAGAAGTTGACGATGAATCTGCTCGAGAGCGACATCGTCGCGCGCGAGTTGACTGCCGTCAGCGGGAAGGCCTCCCAAGGTCGCGTCGAGCTGACGGGCATCGACAGCCGCTTCGAACTCGAACTCGACGCGGTGGAGCTCGACGTCGACTCCTCGGGGTCTTCGTCGAACTCGAGCCTCGCGTTGCGCGGCAACTCACGAGCGCGCGTCGCGCTGCTCGACCCGTGCCGCGTCATCCTTCGCGCGGCCGGTGACTCGGATGACGCCGTGAGCGTCAGCGGCTGCGAAGTCCAGGATCAGGGTTCGAGGCGCGCGCTGCGCCGGGTCGTCGGTGGGGGTCGGCCCACGACGATCGTGACGATCGAAGTCGACGCCGAGTCCCAGGCAGAGGTCTGGACCCGGTGAACACCTTCGCTTCTCGCGCCGTCGTGCTCCTCGACGCCGGGGGCACTCTGATCGGGCTCTGTTTCGATCGCGTGCGGTCCGCCGTCGGGCGGTCCGCCGCTCACTTCGCAGACGAGACTCTCGAGGCCGCTGACGCGAAGGCGCGACTTTGGGCCGATGCGGCCGTGCGCCGAGGCGCCACGACCGAAGAGCTGTGGTCGGGCTACGTCGCGCGTTTGCTCGGCGGCGCCGGGCTGCCCGAGTCGGAGCACCCCGCCGCTCTCGCGGCACTCTGGGAAGCGAATCGCCGCGAGGGGCTGTGGCGTCGCGCGCTCCCCGGCGCGCGGGAGACGCTCGGGCGCTTGGCCGCGTCCGGCCGCCGGCTCGCCGTCGTCAGCAACGCAGAAGGGCAGGTCGAGCAGGACCTCCGCGAGCTCGGGTTGGCCGAACATCTCGAAACCGTCGTCGACTCCCACCTCGTTGGCGTCGCAAAGCCCGACCCTGCGATCTTCGCCGTGGCATTCTCGCGGATGGAGATCACGGCCAATGACGCGTTCTACGTCGGCGACATCCCGGCCTACGACGTGGTTGGGGCCGAGGCGGCGGGGCTCCCGGTCGTTCTCCTCGACCCGTTTGGGCATCACGCCGAGCAGCCCGTCACCCGGATCCCCTCGATCGGCGAGCTGCCAACCCTGCTCGGCCTCTGAATCGCGCCCGGCGGTGCGGTAGACTCGCGCCCGATGTCGATGCGCGCCGATCTCCTCAAAGTCACGGACGCTCTTGCCGGCCGCTTGCTCTGCGCGCTGTTCGGGGCGCGTCCGTCCTTTGAGCGCCCAGCCGAGGTCACGCCGCCCCGGCGCGTGCTCGTCGTGCGGCCCGGAGGCATCGGCGACGCGGTGCTCCTCGTCCCGATGTTGCACGCGCTGCGTGCCGCGTGGCCCGAGACCGAGCTCCATCTCCTGCTCGAACGCCGCAATCAAGGGGTGCTCGCCAAGACCGGGCTCGCCGAGCGGGTGCTGGTCTACGACCGCTTCCCGCAGGACATCGTCGCGCTGCTGCGGACGCGCTACGAGCTCGTCATCGACACCGAGCAGTACCACCACCTGTCCGCGCTCGTCGTACGCCTGACCGGCGCTCCCCGGCGGATCGGCTTCGGCACCAACCTCCGGCGGCGGATGTTCACAGAGGTGCTGCCCTACAGTCAGAAGGTCTACGAGGCGCTCTCCTTCCTCGCCCTCGCGGAGGCCGCGACCGGGGAGCCCGTCTCCTGGGACCCCGATCAACCCTTCTTCCCACTCGACCCGGAAGACAAGGAGCGAGCGGCGGCGTTGCTCGCGCCGCTCGGCGAGCGCCCGATCGTCGCGATCCACCCAGGGGCCTCGATGCCTCAGCGCCACTGGGGTGCAGACCGCTACGCCACCCTCGCGCAGAAGATCGCGGAAGCGGGACACCCCGTGGTCATCCTCGGAGGGCCGACGGACGGCCGCGCCGCCAGCGCGATCGCCGACGCGCTCGCCGAGTACCCGCACGTCAACCTCGCCGGACGCTGCGGCCTGAGCGTCGCGGCGGCCGTGGTCGCCCAGGCCGCCGTCTACGTCAGCGCCGACACCGGTGTGCTGCACCTAGCCTATGGCGTCGGTACGCCGACGGTGCACCTGTTCGGCTCGGGGGTGCTCGAGAAGTGGGGCCCGCCCGGGCGGCGCTTCCACACGATCGAGAGCGGCGTCGTCTGCTCGCCGTGTACGCGGTACGGCTACACGCCGCCCTGCAATCAGGGGCTCGTCTGCATGCGGCAGATCACGCCCGAGAAGGTCTTCGCGGCTGTCGCACAGCAGCTCCGCGCCGTGGACACAGCGCGATGAACGAGGGGCCTTACGGCGAGGAGTACTTCCGCGAGGTCTATCGCGACCGGCTGCGGCCCCTCTCGATGGCCTGGTGGTCCGTGCTCTTCTACCAGCGTCTCGCGAGTCGCCTGATCTCGAGCGGCCGGGACTCCAGCGGCACGGCCCGCGTCCTCGAGCTCGGGTGTGCGCACGGCTTCCTGCTCGAGAGGCTCGCCCGCCGCGCCGCCGTCGTCGGCCTCGACGTGTCCAGTTACGCCCTCGACGCCGCGCGCCGTCGCGTGCCGGCCGCGGAACTCCATCTCGCGGACCTCGACGCCGCGTGGCCCCACGCGCTCGAGCCCGGGAGTTTCGACCTCGTCGTCGCACGCTACGTCTTCGAGCATCTCGCCGCGCCGGGCGCTGCCTTGCGCCGCAGCGCGGCTCTCCTGAAGCCCGGCGGCGCGTTGCTCTTCGCCGTGCCCGACCTCGACTCCCCGGGGCGCGCGCTCAAGGGCGATGACTGGTTCGGCTACCGCGATGCGACCCACGTCTCCCTGCACGACGGGGCGCGTTGGCTCGCCTGGACCCGCGAGGCGGGGCTCTCTGTGGAGCGCGCGTTCTCGGACGGCCTGTGGGACCTGCCCTACGACACGCGCCTGCCGCGTGCCCTCCAGTATCTGCGCTACAGTCTGCCCACGATCGCCACCGTGGCTCTGGCCCGTCCCCTGCTTCGCCCGGGGAGCGGTGAGAATCTGATCGTCATCGCGCGCCGCGAGCATGAAGGAAGCACCCGATGAGAAAGAGCGTCCTCGCCCTCGTTGCCGTCGCCCTGGCCTTCGCGGCCCTCGGTGTCTACTGGCACGCCTTCGACAACGACTTCGTCTGGGACGACCCGATCATCTTCGAGCGGCAGCTTCCCTACTTCGACAGCTTCAAGAACGTCTTCTTCCCGCCCCCGCAGATCCCGGAGTTCGGGGAGCACTACTACCGCCCGCTGACGATCGTCACCTTTCAGATCGACGAGGCGCTCGCTGCGATGCGTCCGATCGAGGAGCGGGACGAGGCGCGACGCGCCACTTTCCACGCCTCCGTCGTCGTCTACCACGCGTTGGCCACGGTGCTGCTCTTCTTCCTCGGGATGCGCTTCATGCGCTTGCTCGACGCCGACTCCTGGCTCGCCCTCGCGGGAGCTGGGGGGGCGGCGCTGCTCTTCGCGGCGCACCCGATCCACGTGGAGTCCGTCGCCTGGATGGCGGGACGGACCGACGTCCTGTGCGCGATCTTCGTCTTCGCCGCGCTGCTGATGTACCTGCGTTACCGCGAGACGGCCGCGCGCCGCGATTTCGCGGTGTGCGCGGGGCTCTTCTTCCTCGGCCTGCTCGCCAAGGAGACCGCCGCCAGCTTGTTGCTCTTGATCCCGGTCGTCGATCTCTTGCTGGGCCCGATCGTGCCGGGCGCGCGGGGTGAGTCCGCCGAGAAGGCTGGGGGGAAGCTCTCGCGTCAGCAGCGGCGCCGGGCAAGCGCCAAGGGCAAGAGAGCCCCGGCTCCCGCTCGTGGCACTCTCGCGACGTGGCAGCGCTGGGGGTTGCTGGCCGCGGTCTTCGCCGCCTACTTCTTCCTGCTGCGCCAGCCGGCGTTGACGAGCTCCGGGCTCGTGGCGCAGGACGCCGATCCGTTCGCATTCTTCGGAGCGATTGGCTTCTATCTCGGCAAGAGCGTGTGGGCGGGGGCCCAGTCGGCGTTCGTGCATCGCGTGCCGGGTGGAGTCGTCACCGCGTTCGGCGTGGCTGCGCTGCTCGCCGCCGCCGGGCTTGGCTTCTGGTCTTGGAGCAAGAAACGCCTCCAGGCCGAGACGATTGCGCTCGCGCTCGCCTTCGCGACGATGGCGCCGTCGCTTGCGATCGCGCTCTACAAGATCAGCGAGACGCCGCTCGCCGAACGCTACGCGTACATGCCGAGCGCCGGCTTGTACCTTCTGGCCGCGCTGCTCCTCGTGCGCTTGGCCAGCCGGCTCGGGAAGCTCCCCGTCGCGGGCGCCGCTGCGCTCGTGCTCGTGCCTTTCGTAGGGCTCAGCGCCGCGGCGACGTGGGTCAACGCCGAGCGTGGCAAGGTGTGGCAGGAGAACGGCGTCTTCTGGGAGGACATGGCCGAGAAGGCGTACGACGCCGGCATCCCTCACCTGCACCTGGGCATGCACCACGCGTCGCTCGGCAAGCTCGACGAGGCGATTGCGGAGTACGAACTCGCCTTGCGCTACTACACCGACCGGGAAGGCAAGTCGATCGCGTACAACAACCTCGGCTCGGCTTACCTGCAGCGTGGCGACCTCAAGCTGGCGAGGGAGACGTTGCTCAAGTCGCTCGAGCAGCGCCCGAACTACCACACGCCGCGCTTCAACCTCGCGTCGGTCGAGCTCTTCATGCTCCGAGGCGAGAAGGACCCGGCCGTGCGCCGCGCGCGGATCGAGCTCGCGCTGCGTTACCTCGACGAGGCCATCCGCATCAACCCGCGCTACATCAAAGCGTTGCTGCGCTACGGCGAGACGATGCTCACCCACATGCGCGAGCTCCCTCCCCCCGAGAGAAACCCGCGCCTCGCTCTCGAGCGGCTCGAGCGAGTGGTGCAGCTCGCGCCGGCGAGTGGGCAGGCGCAGAGGGCGCGCGCGATCCTCGCGCGTGCGGGCGCTGGGCGACGCTGAAGGACTACTCCGCGAGCTCGCCGTAGCCGACGCTGAAGCGCTGGAGTCTGCCGTTCGTCGCGAAGAGGAGCTGGCCTCGGGCGCGGTCGGTGGTCTCCCGCTCGTAGAGCGGCGCGCTCCAGTAGCTGCCGCCGTCCTTGGTGCGCACCTGGAAGCGGTGGACCCGGCGCGGCCCGGAGATGCTCGTCTCGGTGCTCGCCATCTCCGTGACCGTCAGCACCTCGCTCTGAGCGACGCGCAGCACGCCGTACGGCGCCGGGCGCTCGAGCAGCAGCGTCTCGCTCGTGGACTCCCATGCGACGGCGCGGAAGAGAGGGGCGCGCTGGTAGGCGAGGGCGCTCCCGAGCAGGAGGCAGCTTACGGCGGCGATGCCGTAGCCCCAGCGGAGGACGTGGCGGAGTCGGCTCTGCGAACGCCCGCGCACGGACGCGAGCAGCAAGACGACGAGACCGAGCAGGACGAGGATCGCCGGCACGAAGTAGGGATCTTGATGGATGACGACCCAACTCATGCCCGGACGCTCCTTACTGGCGGATGCCGTCCCTCTCACCGCCGCCTTTGAAAGTACTTGGCTGGGTCTAGTAATGCCACATCTTCCGGATGAGCGGACAAAAATGAAGGGGCGAAGACGAGCCCTGACAAGTGTTCGAGCGCTTTTTGCCGCGCCAGGGGCTCGCCGATACCATCTTTGTTTCCGCCGCCGGGGCGCGCTCCTCCCGGCATGAAAGCGCGAGGCGGCGCGTAGGCGCTGTCTCTCACCGCGCTTCATGCATAATCCGAGGCGTCGTGGCGAGATCGAGACGAGCGAGGATTCGTGTCCGAGAGAGCATCCATTCGCGTGGCGGCGGCCGTCATCCCAAACGGCGGTACCTACCTGATGACCCAGCGGCCGGCCGGCAGCCACGGGGGCGGCTTCTGGGAGTTCCCGGGCGGCAAGATCGAGGCCGGTGAGAGCCCGGCCGAGGCCCTGGTCCGCGAGCTGCGCGAGGAGCTCGGTGTCGAGGTCGAGACCGGAGCGCTTCTGAGCACTCTCGAGCACGCCTACCCGGATCGGCACGTCGAGCTGCACTTCCTCGAGGCGACGATCGTCGGGGGCGAGCCCCAGGCGCTCGAAGTTGCCGACCTCGGGTGGTTCACCCCGGCTGAGATGCCGGGCCTGCCGGTGCTGCCGGCCGACGCGCCTCTTGTCGAGATGCTTGCCTCGAGGGAACTCGAGAGGCAAGCCCCGAGGGAACTCGAGGGGCCAGCCCCAAGGGAGGAGGAGTCATGAGCGAGGTCGTTCCCAAGGGATTCTCCTGGTCCGCGACGCGGCACAACCTCTTCGAGGACTGTCCCCGCGCTTACTTCTTCCACTACTACCTTGCGATGGGGAAGGTGCGCGGCGGAGACCGCGAGCGCATGGCCGAGGCGAAGCGCCTGCGCCGCCTGACCACGCTCCCGATGTGGGTCGGCTCGGTGGTGCACGACGCGATCGAAGCGTTGATCAAGGGTATTCGTGCGGGCCAGGCAGCCGATGGCGACGCGGCGCGGGAGTCCTTGCTCGCCCGCATGCGCCGCGACTACGTCGACAGCCGGGACGACATCGCCCGCAAGACCCGGGACTACTACAACCGAACGCGCTTCCACGAGCACGAGTACGAGAAGACTCCCGAGCCCGAGGTGTGGAAGCAGGCGGCCGACGACGCCGTCGGGATGCTCGAGACCTGGCTCGGCATGGAGTACGCGGAGATGCTCGGCCGCATCGGCCCGTCGGGCATCCTCGGCGTGGAGGAGCTCGAGAGCTGGCCGTTCCAGGACGTGCCCGTGTGGGTGAAGATCGACCTCGCCTACCGCGACGAGGAAGGCACGGTCCACATCGTCGATTGGAAGACCGGCAAGAAGCTGACTCCAGACAACCCGATCCAGATGACCGGCTACGCGGTCTACGCGAACCGCACGTGGGACACGCCGCTCGACAAGCTCGCCGTGCGCGAGGTCTTCCTGCGCCTGCCCGATCCGGAGAAGTGGACGACGATCGACGAAGAGACCGTGGTCGGGGCGCAGGAGACGATGCTCGAGTCGATTCGCTCGATGCTCGGCGCGCTCGACGATCCGCGGCAGGACGTGGCGGCCGAGGACGACTTCCCGACCGCGCCCTCGATGGGCAAGTGTTCCCGCTGTTTCTTCCAGAAGGTCTGTCCCGACGGGGCGGAGATGTTGTGACGGATGCGCGCGATCGCTGGGACGACGACCCGCTCCTCGACGAGGCGGCGGCGGAGCTCGTTCCGGACGAGAGCGCGGACGACGACGCGGCGCTCGAGGGCGAGCTCGTCGGCGAGGATGAACTCGACCGCGAGGTGTTGCCGGGGGACGAGCTCGAGGGCGAGGTCGTCGATGTCGAGGCCGAGCTTGCGGTAGAGGACGAAGCGGGTGCGGCGGCGAGCGTCGACGCCACGCTCGAGGAGGACGGCGAGGCTCTCGATGCGGAGCCGCTGACCGAGCTCGTCGACGAGGACGCGGACACCGAGGCGGGCGATGGTGCGCTGAGCGGGGAGGAGACCAGCGCGCTCGTGCCGGTGCGCGGCGAGCGCCTTCCCGTTGCGGCGGATCCGCTGGCCCGGTACCTCGCCGAGGTCCGCCGCGTGCCGGACCTCGAGCCGGAGTACGAGCGCGATCTCGCGCGGCGCTACCGCGCGAGCGGCGATCCCGACGCCGCCCGCGAGTTGATCACCGCCAACCTCAAGCTCGTCGTCAAACTCGCGCTGATGTACCGCAGGGCATTCCGCAACGTGATGGACCTGATCCAGGAGGGCAACGTCGGCTTGATGGAGGCGTTGCGGCGTTACGACCCGGATCAGGGCGTGAAGTTCTCGACCTACGCGGCCTGGTGGGCGAAGGCCTACATGCTGAAGTTCCTGCTCGACAACCACCGCCTCGTGCGCGTCGGGACGACCAACGCGCGGCGCAAGCTGCTCTACAACCTGCGCAAGGAGCAGCGCAAGCTCGAGGCTCAGGGGGTGCAGACGACGCCGAAGCTGCTCGCCGAGCGCCTCGGCGTCAGCGAGGAGGACGTGGTCGAAGTCGACAAGGCGCTCTCCTCCCGCGATGTCTCCGTCGACGCGCCCCTCGGCGGCGAGGATTCGACGCGGACCTACGCCGACGTGTTGCCGGCCCAGGCACCGAGCGCGCTCGAGCAGGTCGAGCTCTCGGACTTGCGTTCGAAGATCGACGCCGCGCTGGGACGGTTCAGAGAGACATTGAACGAGCGCGAACAGGCCATCCTCGACCGCCGCCTGGCCGCCGACGAGCCCGAGACCCTCCAGGAGCTCGGCGACTCCTTCTCCGTGACCCGCGAGGCGATGCGCCAAGCTGAGGCAAAACTCAAGCGCAGATTGGCGGAGTTCCTCAAGGGAGAACTGGGAGAGGACGTAGAGCTGTAGGGTGCTCGACCTGCCTGGGACGGTTGACCGCCTTGTGCGAAAGACGCCAATCGGACGACTAG